>Ga0302322_100005419_pt1 | contig 11188 bp, 9 predicted proteins | sample Fen_T0_2_FD_203757 | JGI IMG/M metagenome (GOLD analysis project Ga0302322, IMG submission 203757) | Peat permafrost microbial communities from Stordalen Mire near Abisko, Sweden - Fen_T0_2 | ecosystem: Environmental > Terrestrial > Soil > Wetlands > Permafrost | place: Sweden: Abisko... | reverse complement strand
GGGATCATGCGGCACTTCGCTCGAGGATCAGGGTCACCGGCCCGTCATTCACGATTGTCACCTTCATGTCGGCGCCGAAGCGTCCGGTGGCGACAGTGAGGCCACGATTCCGCAGTTCCACCATGAAATGATCGTGCAGCGGGGTGGCGACCTCGGGTCGCGCCGCGCCGATGAACGATGGGCGGCGCCCTTTCGAGGCATCGCCATAGAGCGTGAACTGGGAAATTACGAGGAGCGCGCCACCGACGTCGCTCAGGCCGAGGTTCATCTTGTCCTCGGGGTCGCTGAAGAGCCGGAGGCCGGCCACCTTCTCGGCGAGCCACGCCACGACTTCTGGAGTGTCGTCGGGGGCGTAGCCCACCAAGAGGCAGAAGCCGGTGCCGATCTCGCCGGTTGTCTCGCCATCGATGGTGACGGATGCGGATGAGACGCGCTGGAGGACTATCCGCATCGTTGCAGGGCAAGTAGATCCTTTGGGCGCTTCGCGCCCTCAGGATGACAGTGGGGAGAAGTCATGCTTTGCCAGTGACGCGGAAGACGTTCACCTTCTCCTCGCGTCCCTTGAGGGCCATCGGCTCCAGCGCGTCGTAGTTCCACCCGCCATATGTCGCGGCCCGCACTCCATCAGCCACAAGGATCTCCCCGGCACCTGCCTCGGCGCAGAGCCGGGCTGCAACGTTGACCACGTCGCCCAGCACGGTGTATTCCAGCCGACGATGGCTGCCGATGTTGCCGACGAACACCTCACCGAAGTTGATGCCGATGCCGACGCCGAGTGCCGGCCGGCCGGCGGCGAGCCAGCGGGCATTGAGGTGCGCCAGCGCCTCCTGCATGGCGAGCGCGGCGCGAACGGCACGATCGGGGGCGTCCTCCTGCGCCTGCGGCGCTCCCCACAGCGCCATGATGGCGTCGCCGACGAACTTGTCGAGGGTGCCGCCGTGCTCGAACACCACCTCGACCATTTCCGTGAAATACTCGGAGAGGAGCTTCGCCAGCGCCTCGGGCGTCATTTCCTCGGCCAGCCTGGTGAAGCCGCGCACGTCACTGAAGAGAACGGCAATGGGGCGGCGCTCACCGCCCAGCCGCGTCGCGCCGGCATTGCGCGCGATCTCGGCGGCCACGCCCGGCGCGAAGTAGCGCTCGAAGCTGCCGCGCACGATCGCCTGCTCCTGCAGCTCGTCGGCCTGCATGCTGGCCCGGATGCCCGCTGCCGCGATGCCGCCGAAGGCGATGAGGAACTGGAGATCCTCGTCGCTGAACGAATTCGTGGCGGTGACGCTGTCCACGTACAGGATGCCGAGCACCTGCTCGGCGGTGGCCATGAGGGGCGTGCACATGGCGCTGCGCACGCTCTGTCGCAGGATGGACTGTCCGCTGAAGCGGCTGTCGGCGACGGCATTGTCGGAGAGTACGGCGACCCTGCCGGCGACCACGGTATCCACGATCGAGCGGGGCACCGCCTCCGCCGGCAGGTTGCCGATGCGGCTCCGGCTCATGCGGGGCACGAGCTTGCCGCTCGCCACGTCGAGCAGGAGGATGGCCACGCGATCCACCGCGAGCACCTCGAATGCCGTGTGCACGATCGTCTCGAGCAGGCGCTCGTGATCGAGTTCACCCGAGAGACGCTGGGACAGGTCGAGCAGGAGCTCGAGCTTGCGGGCCTGTCGCGCGGCGGCATCGGCGTCGCCGAGCTTGAGAAGGCTCCGCTCGGAGTGGGCGTCGAGGTGGGCAAAGGCGTCGCGCCCGGCATCGACCCTGACCTGGCGCACGATGGTGCCGCCCGCCGAGCGCGGACCGGTCTCGAGCGGCTCGACGCGGAAGGTGGCACGCCCGAACGTCAGGGTATCGAAGGCTGCGGCACGCCCGCGCGAGATCTTGTTGCCGTTGACCTGGGTGCCGTTGCTGCTGCCGAGATCGACGATCTCCAGCGTATCGGTGTCCACGCGCAGCTCGGCGTGGCGCCGGGAAATGGTGGGATCGGCCACCGGGAAGTCGCTCGAGGGGCCGCGCCCGAGGACGTAGGAGCTGCCGGCCGCGAGCTCGAAGGCTTCGGGCCCGTTGGTGCGGATCAGCCGAAAGACCGTCTCGCTCATCCTTCGCCCCGGGCCGCGAGTGCGAGGGCGGTGAGCACGGCGCGCGCCTTCGCCTCCGTCTCGCGCCACTCAGCCATCGGATCGGAGTCGGCGACGATGCCGGCACCGGCCTGTACCCAGGCGCGCCCGTCCTTCATGACACAGGTGCGGATCGCGATGGCGGTATCGAGGGTGAGCGCGCCCCAGCTGACATAGCCGACGGCACCGGCATAGGGACCGCGGCGGGTGGGCTCCAGTTCGTCAATGATCTCCATCGCGCGCACCTTGGGCGCGCCGCTCACGGTGCCTGCGGGAAAGCAGGCACCAAGAGCTGCGAGGGCATCGATTCCGGGGCGCAGGCGCCCCCGCACTTCGCTGACCAGGTGCATGACGTGAGAGTATCGCTCCACAGTCATGAAGGTGGTAAGGCGGACGGTTCCGTACTCGGCGACCCGGCCCACGTCGTTCCGCCCCAGGTCGACCAGCATGAGGTGCTCGGCCCGTTCCTTCGGGTCGGCGACGAGCTCGGCCTCCATGGCGGCGTCGCCCTCCGGCGTGGCGCCCCGCGGCCGCGTGCCGGCGATCGGCCGGACGACGACTTCGCCGTCCTCCACACGCACCAGCACCTCGGGTGAGCTACCCACGATGCATATATCGCCAAACTGCAGGTAGTAAAGGTACGGCGCCGGGTTGAGGGCGCGGAGATACCGGTAAGCGAGAAATGGTGGCGGCGCGGGGAGGTCGATGCGTCGCGAGAGCACCGCCTGGAAGATGTCACCCGCCGCGATGTACTCCTTGATCCGTGACACGTCCGCGCGGAAGGTGTCGTCGGGGTAGGGCGACATGGAGCGGGGCATCTCCACCGGCTCCATGGCGAGGGGCCGCACCTGGCTGGGCGACTCGAGCCGGCTGAGCCAGAGGTCGATGCGCGCCTCGGCGCCGTCAAAGCCCTTCTGCAGCGTCGCGGCGTCGGCACCAGGCGGCACTTCCACCGAGGCGATGACGGTGGCGCGATTGTAGATGTTGTCGAGCACCAGCAGGGTGTCGACCACCATGAAGAGCGCGTCGGGAAGGTCGCGGTCGTCGGGCGGGGGATCGGGCAGCCGTTCGAGCGTGCGCGCGACGTCATAGCCCATGAACCCGACCGCGCCACCGGTGAACCGCGGCAACCCGGGCACGTGGGCCGGTGGGTGCGCGCGCATGAGTGCGCCGAGGTGCTCGAGCGGACTGGTTGGTGAGGGGTGAGGGGTGAGGACGTGCCACCCTTCATGCTCGGTCCAGCGCCGCACGCTCGTGCCGCGGTACTCGAGAACTTCTCGCGGATCGGTGGCGAGGAAGGTGTAGCGGGCCCAACGCTCGCCACCCTCGAGCGACTCGAGGAGGAAACCGTAGCGGCCGCGATGGAGTTTCTGGAACGCGGACACCGGCGTGTCCCCGTCGAGCACCACCTCGCGCGTGACGGGCACGATGCCGCCCCGGGCAGCGCGGTCGGCGAAATCCTCGAAGCGACTCTTCACCGGGGACCTGCGACGAGATAGCTGCCGTTGCCCTTCATGACCGCGCTCAGGTTGTCCTCGTTGGGCCGGCGGGTGGCGAGCAGGAGAATCGTACTGTCGCCATTGAGCCGCCCAATGGCGAGTTGCCGCTCGAAGGCCTCGTTGCTCCCGTATTTCTTCTGTGCGTCGGTGGGTGCCTCGAAGTGCCGGGCGTACTTGAAGATGATGCGGGCACCAACCGTCTCGGCCTTGCAGTCGACGTCCAGTCCATAGACGCCGGGGCGCACATGCAGCGTCAGCTCCACCGGGGTACCCGCCTCCGCCTTGAGCGAGCTGTCGGGGAAGATGAGCACGGCAAAGGTGGCGAGGTCGGGGGCCCCATTGCGGAGCACCACCACCCGGGACTGGCCGGCGATCAGGGTGAGCGTGGTGTCGTCCGGCGGGGTGCCGCCGGCCTCGAGGACCCACACGTCGGCCTGCGGCAGGGTCCGTTCGGTGGTCTCCTCCGGGCGGGAGGAGGTGTTCACGCTGCGCCGGCCCCCACAGCCAGCGGCGGCAAGCGCCATGGCGAGGGTGGCCCATCCCCGGGCATTGGAACGCGTCCTGCTAAGATGCCCGCGGTGTCGTGTCATGAGGTGGCTGTGGGGAGGGCGGGAAGGTACCGGCGGGCGCGCCCGGGCAGCAAGCCACGGGGGCCCCGGAGGGCACCCTGCGCGCCGCTATGGCCTTGCGGGAGGTATAGTTAGCTTCAGTCAGGGTCGCGGGCTTCACTGGCGAGTCAGGAGTTCATGGCGTTCAACGACGAGTGGCTGGTTGCCACGGTTCAGGTCCTTTTGCCTGAGGGTGCCATCGACGCCGTCCGGACAGAGTCCGGCACGGCGACGGTTTCGCTCTGGGAGCAACTGGTCCAGCGTCGGCTGACGACGGACGACCTGATCCTGGCGGCGATTGCCAAGCGCTTCCGCCTGCCGGTGGCGGAGATCGGGGTGTTCGACCCCCGGGTTCGTGAAAACCTGCCGGAAAACCTGGTGCGGCGCTTCAACGTGCTGCCGCTCCGGATGACGGATTCCTTCCTCGAAGTCGCCACCGCCAATCCGTTCGACATCGACGCCGAGAAGATGCTCGCCTTCGCAACAGGACGCGAAGTGCGGATGCTGCTGGCGTCGCCATCGAAGATCCGTGAGCGCGCCGAGCAGCTCTACGGTGGCGCAGAGGAAGCGGTGCACAAGATCCTCGGTGGCCTCGAGGATGCTGACGTGCAGCAGATCGAGGACGAGCCGTCCGACGTCGCGGCATCGGCGGAAGAGGCGAGCACCGCACCGATCGTGCGACTGGTGGACATGATGCTGGCCGACGGCATCTCGAGCCGGGCGAGCGACGTGCACGTGGAGCCGGTGGAGGGTGGCGTGGTGGTGCGCTACCGCATCGACGGCGTGCTGCGACAGGTCATGAAGATCCCGCGCAGCGCCGGCGTCCCGCTCATCTCCCGCATCAAGATCATGTCCGGGCTCGATATCGCCGACCGGCGCCGGCCGCAGGACGGCCGCGCCCGTGTCTCGGTGAACGGTTCGCCCGTCGACCTGCGCATCTCGACGCTGCCGGCGACCCACGGCGAGAAGGTCGTCATCCGGGTCCTGAACGCGAAGGCGACGGTGCTGTCGCTCGACTCGCTCGGCATGTCCGAGGACGAGCGGGAGCAGATCGGCAAGCTGCTGACGAACAAGGAAGGCATCATCCTCGTCACCGGCCCGACGGGCTCGGGCAAGACGACGACGCTGTACTCGGCGCTCCGCATGGTGCAGAGCGAGGGCGTCAACATCGTCACGGTCGAGGACCCGGTCGAGTACCGGCTGGGCGAGAACATCGTGCAGGTGCAGGTGAACGAGAAGGCGGGGCTGACGTTCGCGACGGCGCTTCGCTCGATCCTCCGGCAGGACCCCGACGTGGTGCTGGTCGGCGAAATTCGAGACCACGAGACGGCGCAGATCGCGGTGCAGGCGTCGCTCACGGGTCACCTGGTGCTCTCCACGCTCCACACCAACGACGCGCCGAATGCGGTGACGCGCCTCGTGGACATGGGCATGGAGGCGTACAAGATCGCGACCGCGCTGCGCGGCGTCGTTGCGCAGCGGCTGATGCGTCGCCTCTGCCCGCTCTGCCGGCAGGAAGCGCGCGACGCGGTGCCGACCCGGATCAAGCGCTACATCCCCGAGGGGTCGATGCTGTACCGCTCGGTGGGCTGCCCCGACTGCGCCATGACGGGCTATCGCGGCCGTTTCAGCATCGTCGAGGTGCTGACGATGAATCCCGAGATCGAGCGGCGCATTGGTGCCGGCGCCACGGCCGACAAGATCGCCGAGGCGGCGCGTCACGCCGGGATGAAGTCGCTGTGGGAGAGTGGCCTGGTGCATGTGCTCAACGGCGAGACGACGCTGGAGGAGCTGCTCCGCGTTACCGACGTGCCGCACGACGACCGGGCCGGCGGCTTCGGCGGCGTCGGTCGCGTGCCGACGCCGGCGCCATTCCGGGTGTCCGGACAGCACGCGGCGATGCCGCCGGTCGAGCCGGCCACCAATGGCGTGGCCACGCTGGCGCCGCCGTCGGCGGCGCCAGGGGTGGACCTCTCCTTCGAGCTGCTGGACGATGCGATGACGCCGGTCATCGACGATCCGGTGGGCCGGCCGGGCAAGGGCCGCATGGTGCTGCTGGTGGAAGACGAAGACCAGCTGCGCCGGGTCATGAAGGACCTGCTGGAGCGCGAGGGCTACAAGGTGGCGGAGGCGCGCGATGGTGCGCAGGCGCTGGATGAAGTGGACCGGAGCGCGCCCGACCTGATCATGCTCGACCTCAACCTGCCCGGCATCGATGGTTACGGTGTGCTGCAGCGGCTCCGGTCGCGGCCGTCCACCAGCCAGATCCCGGTGATCGTACTCACGGCCAAGGGTGACGAGGACAACGAAGTGCGTGTCTTCCAGATGGGTGCCGACGACTTCCTGACCAAGCCCTTCCGCGCCCGCGCGCTCTCGGCGCGGCTCGAGGCGGTGCTGAGCCGCCGCCGGGTCTGAACAACGAGCCTGACGCGCTCGACCTGATCAAGGCATCGGTCAGAGCGCAGCCCGGATACACCCTCGCGGCACTCGACGCGGGACGCAAACTCAACCAGAACGAAAGTCCCTACGATCTTCCCGACTCGCTCAAGCGCGAGATCGTGGAGCGCGTGGCCCGCGCGTCATGGCCGCGCTATCCTGAATTCGTGCCGGCGCGGCTGCTGGAGCGGCTCGCGGAGTGGTTCCGCTGGCCGGCCGACGGGATTCTCGCGGGGAATGGTTCCAACGAGCTGATCCAGGCGACGCTCGCGGTGACGGTCGAGCCGGGTGACGCGGTGGTGGCGCCGTCCCCGACGTTTTCGCTGTATCGCGTGCTCACGGCGGTGTCGGGCGGGCGCTACGTGCCGGTGCCGCTCGATGATGCGTTCCAGTACGACATGGACCGGCTCATCGACGTCGCCGTACGGGAGCGGGCCAAGGTGGTGGTGCTCAACTCGCCCAACAACCCGACGGGCTGCGTGCTGCCCGCGGGTGCCGTGGAGCGCGTGCTCGCCGAGACCGGGGCACTGGTGCTCTGCGACGAGGCGTACATCGACTTCGGCGGTGCGGACGCGATGGGTGCGCTGGCGTCATCCAACCGGGTCGTGGTGCTGCGGACCTTCTCCAAAGCGCTCGGCATGGCGGGGCTCCGCTTCGGCGTGGGCCTGGCGCACCCCGCCGTGGCGAGGGAGATCGCGAAGGCGAAGCTGCCGTACAACGTGAACCTGTTCACGCTGACGGCAGCCGAGGTGGCACTGGAGCACATGGACGTGCGTCAGGACCTGGTGTCGCGCATCATCGCGACCCGCGACCGGGCGTTTCCACGGCTCAGCGCGCTGCCGGGTGTCACGGTGTACCCGAGCGCCGGCAACTTCTTCCTGGTGCGCTTCCATTCCATGGCGCCGAGCGAGGTCTACCGGCGCCTGCTGGAGGACCATGACATCCTGGTGCGGGACGTCTCCGGGGTGGGGGGACTGGAGCAGTGCCTGCGCATCTCGGTGGGCACGGATGGGGACATGGTGGCGGTCGAGAAGGCGCTTGCAGAGATTCTGGGGTGAGTCGTCGTGAGTCGTGGGTCGTGAGTCGTGAGAAGGAGCGGTGAGATGACACGTGTTGGCGAAATTACCCGGAGCACCAAAGAGACCGAGATCCGCGTGCGCATCGACCTCGATGGGTCGGGCGCGGCGAGCGTCAGCACGGGTATCGGGTTCTTCGACCATATGCTCGACGCCTTTGCGCGGCATGGGCTCTTCGACCTCACCGTCGAAGCGAAGGGCGACCTGCACGTGGATGGCCATCATACGGTGGAGGACACCGGGATCGCGCTGGGCGAGGCGATCGCGAAGGCGCTGGGCGACCGCGCCGGTATCCGCCGGTATGCCGATGCGCTGGTACCGCTCGACGAGGCGCTGGTGCGCGCGGTCGTCGACGTGTCCGGCCGGCCGTACCTGTCGTACCAGGTCGAGATTCCCAAGTGGCAGTTGCTGGGCGATTACGACGTGTTCCTGACACCGGAATTCTTCCGCGCGCTGGTGACGAATGCCGGGCTCACGGCGCACGTGGACCTGATCCGGGGCGACAACCCGCACCACATCGTCGAGGCGGCGGTCAAGGCGTTTGCCCGCGCGCTCGACGGTGCCACCATGATCGATCCCCGAGTGCGGGGGGTGCCGTCGACCAAGGGCGTACTGTGATCGTCGTGGTGGACTACGGGGTGAACAACCTGGCCAGTGTCGTGCGTGCCTTCCAGGCGTCGGGTCACGAGGTAACGCTGTCGTCCGATCCAGAGGTCGTGGGTCGTGGGTCGCGGGTCGTGATGCCAGGTGTTGGCCACTTCAAGCAGGCGGCGGCAAACCTCGAGCAGAGCGGATTGGGTGATGCGGTGCGGGAGGCAGCCGCGAGCGGCCGTCCAGTGCTCGGGATCTGTCTCGGTCTCCAGCTGTTCTTCTCCAGGAGTGAAGAAGCGCCCGACGCCCCGGGCCTGGGCCTCCTGCAGGGTGAGGTGGTGAAGTTCCGCGCCGGCCTCCCGGTGCCGCATGTCGGCTGGGCGCGGGTGGAAGGCACTGCCGCAGGAAAAGGTCACCCGGGGATCGGCGAGCTCTTCCAGGGCGAGCCACCATTCTTCTATCACGTGCACAGCTACCACCCGCATCACGTACCGGCCGGCGATGTGCTGGCGACGGCCGACTACGGCGACGTCTTCCCGACACTGGTGGGCCATGGCAACGTGCTGGGGGCGCAGTTCCACCCGGAGAAGTCTCAGCGGGCGGGACTGGCGCTGCTGGATGCGTTCGCGCGGTGGCAGGCGTGAGCAGCGGCGTATCGCTCGTCGACGTACTGGTCCTTCGGCAGGGCGCGACGGGACCCGACTGCCTGGTGCTGCGCCGATCCGGCATCGGTCGTTCCCCGGGTTCATGGGAGATGGTGCACGGGCACGCCGATGCCGGGGAGTCGCCCAGGGATGCGGCGCTGCGCGAACTCAGGGAGGAGACGGGGTTCACGCCGCTTCGCCTGTACAACCTGAGCCGGGTGGAGAGTTTCTACCTGCACAAGAGCGACACGGTGACGCTCGTCGCGATGTTCGCGGCATTCGTCGACCAGTCGGCGGTGCGGCTGAGCGCGGAACACGACGATTTCGCCTGGCTGTCGGTGGAGGAGGCACGGCAAAAGTTTTCCTGGCCGCGCGAGGTACGCTGCCTCGAGGATGCAATGCACCTGATCGGCTCGGGTGACGCGGGCCCACTCGAGGACGCCCTGCGCATTCGATAGTAAGGCCCCTCAGAACACGCCGGCGCCGACCTCCACCACGAACGAGAGCCTGCTGATGTCGGCGAAGCCGAGCATCTTGATGCCGGTGCGCACGCCCCAGAAGGGCGTGAGCACGCGGAGGAACTTCAGCGGCGATTTCTCGACATTGGCCCTGAACTTGAGCCCCGTCTCGAATACGAAGGTAGGGGTGGTCCTGCTGTTGCCGAGCGAATCGGTGACCGGCCTCCACTCGGCGCCTGCGGCGAGGTAGGTATCGAGCCAGCGGGAGGCGGAGGGCGTGTACATCGCCATCCAGCCGAAGGTGTTGAAGTCGGTGCCCGAGAGATACATCCGCTGGACGATGTATCCCCCCGTCAATGGGAAGGTGAGTTCCTTCACCACGAAGAAGGGGAATACCCAGGCGACACCCGACTGGCCATCGTAGCGATAGGCGATGGACAGGCTCTTGAGTGCGGTCCCCTGGTCAACCCACTTGCCCCACGCCTTCAGGTTGTTCAGCGAGTACTCCTCCGGCCAGTCGGCGACCTCGTGGCTCGCGATGAGGCGTGAGAGCTTCTGGTCGGATCCGGCGATCTCATGCGTCGGGTAAGGGCGGAGTTCGTAGGTCGCCAGGTCCTGTCCCGCCACTTCGCTCGCCATTTTCTCCCTCAGGGGACTGTCCGGCGGCAGCGGCGGCAGCACCTGGAACCCGGGGCGACGCGGCTTGGCCATCCAGGGCTGGAAGCCGCCCGTATGCAGCATCCCAGTCCGGATGATGTCGCGGCAGCCCCAGGCATCGTTGATCCGGACGTTCACGTCGTAGCCCGGCGTGAAGATGCCATCGCCATTCTTGTCGGTGGCAAACGCATGCTTGCCCTCCTCCACCATGAAGTGCATGGGGAACGAGGTGTTGTCGTCGGTGTCGAGCACGTTCCAGTACCAGATCAGGCCATGCGCCTTCCCGGTGGAGCGCGTCACGACGAGTACGCGGGTGTTCGCGGGGCAATTGGGCGTGCCGCCAACGTGCTCCTTCAGCTTCTCGTCGTCTGGCGTCAGGACTACCACGCGAAACTCACCCGGTTCGATGTCGTGGTCGTGGGCGCCGAGCCCTTCCTCGGTTGGGAAGTACGCCAGGAAGGAGATGCTCATTGCTCCCACCGTCGAGAGGTTCACGGTGTACGCGCCCTGATCGCTGCCGGTGCGAGTCACCGCGGAACCTTGCGCCCCGGGGCGGGTCAGCACCTCGCTGACCAGGTAGTACATGACCGGCCCGTGTGCGGCGCTGTCGTTCCCCATCACTTCGGGAATTGTGATGGCGGCCCCGCTGGCCCCGTTCAGTGACGGTTCGTCAGCCGAGTACCACAGTATCGGGGCGACGTAGGCGACCACCCGGCTGAACGGCATGCTGGCGTCCGTTCCCCACCAGACCGCGCCGGGGACCATGCTGAAATCGCAGGCGATGGACTGGGCCGCGGCCGGTCCGGCTGTCGCGGTGGCGAGTGCTGTGGCGACGATCATGCTGTGCATCAACTGGGACACGGTGAATCCTTGCGTGGGTCGAACCGACTGGAACATTCCCGCACTCATGCAGAGATAGCGCACCCGGCGATCCTCGTCCAATTCGGGGGCATTCCGGTATCTTCCGGCATGCTGGCACGCCGCATCATTCCCTGTCTCGACGTCGCGAATGGTCGCGTGGTGAAGGGTGTGCATTTCGAATCGCTCCGCGATGCCGGCGACCCGGTGGAGCAGGGGGCCTTTTACGATGCCGAGGGCGCCGACGAGC
>Ga0302322_100005418_pt1 | contig 11189 bp, 11 predicted proteins | sample Fen_T0_2_FD_203757 | JGI IMG/M metagenome (GOLD analysis project Ga0302322, IMG submission 203757) | Peat permafrost microbial communities from Stordalen Mire near Abisko, Sweden - Fen_T0_2 | ecosystem: Environmental > Terrestrial > Soil > Wetlands > Permafrost | place: Sweden: Abisko... | reverse complement strand
CCGCCTACGCCGAGGTGGTCGACGAAGCGGTGGCCGGACTCCCCGACGGTGCGCAGCCGACGATCCTCGCCACCGGCGCGGCCTACGAAGCCGCGCTCGCGGCCGCATCGCCCGAGGGCACGTGGCAGCAGCGCGAGCCCAGCGGCGACGACCTGCTGCTCCTCTACACCGGCGGCACCACCGGCATGCCCAAGGGCGTGATGTGGCGCAACGACGACCTCTACGTCGCGCTGTGGCAGTCCAACCGCCCCGGCACCCAACCGAAGGACCCGATCGAAGCCGCTCGCTCGGGCAAGCGCACGGGCACCGCGCTCCCCGCCTGCCCGCTCATGCACGGCACCGGCCTGTTCATCGCGCTGTCGACGCTCGCCGGCGCGGGCACCGTCGTGCTCATCGCCGAGACCGGGCTCGACGCCGACCTCGTGTGGGCCGAGGTGGCCCGCAACCACGTCTCGGTGCTCACCATCGTGGGCGACGTGTTCGCCCGGCCCCTGCTCGCCGCGCTCGACGCGCACCCCGGCCGCCTCGACCTCACGTCGCTGCGCGCGATCACGTCGTCGGGCGTCACGTTCTCCCCCGACGCGAAGGCCGGGCTCATGCACCACCTGCCCGGCGTCACGATCATCGACGCGCTCGGCTCGTCGGAGGGGATCATGAGCCGCTCCGAGGCGAAGGGCACGGGCGACATCAAGCCCGCGCGCTTCGCGGTCAACGAACGGGTCGCCGTGCTCGACGAGGACACCGGCGAACCGGTGGAGCCCGGGAGCGGCGAGGTGGGGCTGGTCGGCGTGACCGGGCCGATCCCCCTCGGCTACTGGGGCGACGACGAGAAGACCCTCGCCACCTTCCGCGAGTACGGCGGCACGCGGTGGTCGATCCCGGGCGACTACGCCACGGTCGAGCCCGACGGGAGCATCACGCTGCTCGGGCGCGGCAACGCCTGCATCAACACCGGCGGCGAGAAGGTCTACCCCGAAGAGGTCGAGGTGGTGCTGCGCGACCATCCCCAGGTGCACGACTGCGTGGTGGTCGGCGTGCCCGACGACCGCTTCGGCGAGCTGGTGGTCGCGGTGGTGGCGCCGGAGCCGGGCACGACGCTCGACGAGGACGCGCTCGACGCGTTCACCCGGGAGCGGCTCGCGGGATACAAGCGGCCCCGGCGCTACGTCGTGGTCGACGACCTCGCCCGCAGCGCGGCCGGCAAGGCGAACCTCCGGTACCTTCGCGACCTGGCCGCGGAGCACGTCGGGAGGGGCGCGTGAGCACCGTCGAGGAGATCGACCCGGGGACCGCCAACGCACTCGTGGAGGGCGGGGCGCTCCTGCTCGACGTTCGCAACGACGACGAATGGGAAGCCGGCCACGCGCCGGCGGCGCTGCACCTCCCCCTCGGCGAGCTCTCGGCCCGCCACACCGAGCTGCCCACCGATCGCCGGATCGTGGTGATCTGCCGCTCCGGCGGACGCTCGGCGAAGGCGACCGAAGCCCTCGTGGGTGCGGGCTACGGTGCCGTGAACCTCGCCGGCGGGATGCAGGCCTGGGCCGCCCTCGGGCTGCCGTGCGTCACCGACGGCGGCGACCCCGGCACCGTCGCCTGAGCCGCCATCCGAGCCTTCGGAATGCCGGTTACCCGGCGGTAACCTGAGGCGGTGGCCACCGACCGCATCGCTGCGCTCGACCGCCTCGCGACCGAGGAGTTCGACGTCGTGGTGGTGGGCGGGGGGATCACCGGTGCCGGCTGCGCGCTCGACGCCGTCAGCCGAGGGCTGCGCACCGCGCTCGTGGAGCGCGCCGACTTCGCGTCCGGCACCTCGTCGCGGTCGTCGAAGCTCGTCCACGGCGGGGTGCGGTACCTCGAGCAACGGGAGTTCGGCCTCGTGCGGGAGGCGCTCGCGGAGCGCCAGACGGCGCTGAACAACGCACCGCACCTCGTGCACGTGATGCCGTTCCTCATCCCCATCCTCAAGCAGGACGGGCTCATCGACCGACGCATCGCCCGGGTGCTCGGCGGCGTGCTCTGGATGTACGACCTGAGCGGCGGGTTCCGCATCAAGAAGATGCACAAGCGCGTGAAGCGCGACGAAGCGATCGCGCGGGTGCCCACACTGCGGCGCGACCGGCTCACCTCGGGCTACCTGTACTACGACGCGCAGGCCGACGACGCGCGCCTCACCCTCGCGATCGCGCGCACTGCAGCCGACCTCGGAGCGGCGATCGTCAACGACGCGCCCGCGGTCGCCGTGCTCAAGACGCCGTCCGGTCGGGCCAGCGGCGTGCGAATCGACGCCGACGGTCGCAAGGTCGACGTGCGGGCCCGCGTGGTGGTCAACGCGGCCGGCGTATGGGCCGACGAAGTGCGCGCGCTCGACGAGGGCAACCACCCGGCCACGATGCGCCCGGCCAAGGGCGTGCACATCACCGTGCCCTGGCACCGCGTCCGCAACGAGATCGCGATGTTCGTGCCGGTCCCGTCCGACGGGCGCGCGGTGTTCGTCGTCCCGTGGGGCGACTTCACCTACATCGGCACCACCGACGACGACTACACCGGCGACATCGACGATCCGCAGTGCACGGCCGACGACGTCGCGTACCTGCTGCGGGCGGTCAACCACGCACTCGTCGACCCGCTCACCGAGGCCGACGTCATCGGCACCTGGGCGGGGCTCCGGCCGCTGCTCGCCTCGGCCACGAAGGCGAAGACGGCCGACCTCTCCCGTCGCCACGGCATCCGCGTGTCCGGCGCGGGGGTGGTCACCGTCACCGGCGGGAAGCTCACCACATACCGCGCCATGGCCCGCGACACCATCGACCAGGTCGACCAGGTGCTCGACGGTCAGCACCGCGCGTGCGTCACGAAGAAGCTCCCGATACACGGCGCCGCCGGTTACCGCGCCCCCGCGGCCGGGGCCTCTGCACTCGACGTGCACCTCGCCCACCGCTACGGCACCGACGCCGACGCCGTTCGTGCGCTCATCGCCGCCAACCCCGAGCTCGGCGAGCCGCTCGTGCCCGGGCTCCCGTACGTCAAGGCCGAGGCGGTGTTCGCCGTTCGCGAGGAGATGGCCCGCACCCTCGCCGACGTGCTCGACCGGCGCACCCGCTGCCGGCTCCTCGACCGCGCGGCCACCGCCACCGCGGCCGAGGCGGTCGCCCGGCTCCTCGCCCCCGAGTGGGGCTGGGACGAGCCCGCAGTGGTCTCGGCCGTGGTCGCGTACCGCGCCGAGCTCGAGCGCGAGAGCCGAGCCGCGTCCGCGGCCACCCCCACCGGCCCGGTCGCCACCTCCTGACCCCTGACCGCCTGACCGCCTGACCCCTGACCGCCTGACCGCCTGACCGGCGGGTCACGGCCCCGAGGCCGGGACGTCGGGGAACGGCATGCGCATCCCGGCTCGCCCGCTCTCCGGCGTCGTCCTCGTCGCCCTCTCCGCCGTCGTCGCGGCCTCCGGCGCGTTCACGCCGGCGCCGGCCGTGGCCGCCACCGTCACCTGCACCCAGGACTGGCGGCCCGCCGCGGTCGCCGCGTACCTCAACCCCGACGGCTCCCCCACCGACCCGTCCGTGCCGCTCCCCGCGCCCCCCAGCGCCGCGCACCGGGCGTTCCACGTCTTCTGCGCCGGGCACTACGTCAACACGGTGTGGCTCGGCCCGTCGGTGACCACCCATGAGGCGGTGCGCGTGGCGGTGCAGCTCGCGGCCCGGGCCGGGTACCCGAGCGTGGCGCCCCGCGTGAACCCGGCCCGCGGCCTCACCGGGTTGGCGAGCTGGTTCTGGGCCGAGCCCGACCCGTCACCCGTGCGCATGGTCGCGGGCAACGGGCCGGCGCTCGACGTCGAGCTGCGCGTGCAGACGGTCCGGTGGAAGTTCGGCGACGGGACGAGCGGCTCGGTGAGCGGGCTGGGGACGCCGTTCCCCGCGCCGTCTCCGGTCGCCCACGTCTTCGAGCGCAAGGGCACGTACACGATCGAGGCGCAGGTCGTGATCGCGGGGCGCTACTGGTTCGAGGAGCTCAACGCCTCCCTCCCGAACGGGAGCAACACCGTCACGCTGCGCCACGACGTCGCCGAGGTGCGCAGCCTCCTCCACGAAGGCTGACCAACTTCCGCCGGTCACTCCGCGGTGTGCGGCTCCATGTAGATCTGCCGGGCTTCGGGGACCGCGGCCCGCACCGCGTTCTCGATCTCCTCGAGCGCGTCGGTGAGCTCCACGCCGGTGAGCGCGGGGTCGAGCTCGAGCTCCACCCCCACCAACAGCTCCTGCGGACCCATCTGCTGGGTGCGCACGTCGATCAGGCGAACCACCCGCGGGTCGGCAGTGATGACCGCTTCGACCATGTGCACGTCGGCGGGCTTCGCCGCCTCGCCGATGAGCAGGCTGCGCATCTCGCTCGCGAGCACCATCGCGATCACCACGAGCAGGATGCCGATGCCGAGGCTGCCCATCGCGTCGAACCGGGGCTCGCCGGTCACCTTCGACAGCACCACGCCGAACAGCGCGATCACGAGGCCGATGAGCGCACCGAGGTCCTCGAGCAGCACCACGGGGAGCTCGGCGCTCTTCGACCGGCGGATGAACTGGTACCAGGATGCGGACGGGTCCTTCGTGTTCCTCGCCTCGCGCACCGCGGTTCGCAGCGAGAGGCCTTCGAAGAAGAGCGCCATCACCAGGATCGCGACCGCGATGCCGAGTGACGTGGGCTCGTGGGGATGGCGGAGCTTGTCGATGCCTTCGTAGAGCGCGAAGAGTCCGCCGGCGGTGAACAGCACGACCGAGACGACGAAGGCCCAGAAGTAGCGCTCACGCGCGTAGCCGAACGGATGGCTGTCGGACGGTGCCTTCTGCGCGCGGCGGTCGCCGAGGAGGAGCAGGGCCTGGTTCGACGTGTCGGCCACGGAGTGGATCGCCTCGGCGAGCAGCGACGCGGCGCCGGTGAGCGCGAAGCCGGCGAACTTGGCCACGGCGATCCCGAGGTTGGCCGCGCCGGCGGCGAGCACCGCCCGTCGCTCGCCCCCGTGTGCCACGTCGTGCTTCCTTCCTGCAGGACCACGCCGGGTCCAATAGCGTGCGCCGCGTGAGCGAATCTACGTCCCCGCCCCGCCGGCCCGGCCCGGTCCGCATCGAGGACTTCGCCGACCCGCAGTTCTCGCCCGAGGTGCGCGAGATGCTCGCGGCGATCGAGCCGCTCGCCGACGGCCTCGACCTCGAGCCGGCCGCGCTGATGGACCACGCCCGGGCCGAGACCGGCCTCGACGACTTCGGGCCGATGGACTTCGTCGAACGGCTCGACGTCTACTGCACCGCACTGCGCGAGGAGGCCGGGCTGTCGAAGCTCGGCGTGTTCACCAACCACAGCCAGATCGTCGGCAACCTGAGGAACCGGCTCCAGATCGAGCACCTGGTCACCCTCCACCCGGAGATCCTCGATGTCGAGATCAGCCGGCCGATCGTGATCTGCGGCCTGCCCCGCACGGGTACCACCCACCTGCACAACCTGATGTCGGCCGACCCGGCCCTGCGGTCCCTGCCGTACTGGGAGAGCCTCCAGCCCGTACTGGCGCCCGCGGAGCAGCCGGGCCCGGGCGAGCCCGACCCTCGACTCGAGCGCACCGAGATGGGCCTCGGGTTCATGCACGCGGCGATGCCGCTCTTCGACCGCATGCACGAGATGACGGTCGACCACGTCCACGAGGAGATCCAGCTCCTCGCGATCGACTTCTCCACGATGCTCATGGAGAGCAGCGCGTACGTACCGTCGTGGTCGGGGTACTACCAGGAGCACGACCAGACGTCGTCGTACCGCTACATGAAGAAGATCCTGCAGTGCATGCAGCACCTGCGCGGCGGCGAGCGCTGGGTGTTGAAGTCACCGCAGCACCTGGAGCAGTTCCCCGTGCTCGTCGACGTGTTCCCCGACGCGACGTTCGTGGTCACGCACCGTGACGCCACCGCCGTCACCGCGTCGATGACGACGATGGTCTGCTACGGCGCCCGTATGAGCATGGCCCACCCCGACCCGGTCGCGTTCGGCGCGCACTGGTCGAAGCGGCTCGAGACGATGCTGCGCGCGTGTGCCCGCGACCGCGACGTGCTCCCGGCCGACCGGTCGACCGACGTGCGCTTCCACGAGTTCATGGCCGACGAGTCGGGAACGGTGGAGCACATCTACGACCTCGCGGGCCAGCCGATGACCGCCGAAGCCCGCGCCGCGATGGAGCAGTTCGTAGCCGACCACCCGCGCGGCCGTCACGGCGCCATCGAGTACGACCTCACCCAGTTCGGCCTCGACCGCGACGCCTGCCGCGCGCAGTTCCAGTTCTACACCGACCGCTTCGCCGTCCCCCTCGAGGACTGACCACCCCACGCTGACGTGCGGCCCAGAGCGGCGCGCCACAAGAGCGACGCGCAGGGACGCACCTCGCTCTGGTAGCCCCGGCCCCCACGTCGATCTGGTCGCCGACGGTGATGGTGCCCTCGGTGAGGATCTCGGCGCGGACGCCGCCGCGGTTCTTCAGCGCGCCGAGCACGCCGGGCTGGGTCAGTCCCTCGAGGTAGGCACACGGGTGCGCGAGGTCGACGCCGCGCAGCGTCACCTCGCCGACCCGGAAGGTGACGCCCACCAGGTCGTTGAGCGCGATTCCCCGGGTCACGATGTTTCGCCGGGTCCGGTCGCTCGGGAGGTCGATGCCGTGCTCGGCGCGCACCGCATCGAGCGTCTCGGCCTCGATCAACGTGATCGCCCGCTCGTGGTCGGGCCGGCGCTGTCCGGAGTACGAGCCGACGGCCTCGCAGTAGCGATCGCCTGCGAGGCCCCGGCCCGCGATCGCCTCGATGGCGTCGTGGGTCTCCATGGACGCGCCTGCGCTCGGGGCGGTATGGATGGCCAGGACCCGTCCGATCGGCATCGAACGAGTCTGTCAGACGTCGGGCAGGACCGTCTGCGCGGTGCGAACGCCCGGCGCGCCGCCCCACCAGTGGTCACGCACGGCGGGCACGTCCACCGCGATGCGGTCGCGCACCACGAGGACCTCGCCGAACAGCACGCCGGGCTGGGCGAACCCCGCGCCGTCGGCCAGCGGCTCGGGCGGGCCCCGCAGCTCCCACTCGAGGTCGAAGCCCACCGGGATGCGCTCCCCCACCAGCGTCTCCCACGAGCCGACCGCCCCCGCGTCGGCATCCAGATCCGCGGCGTCCTCGTCGTCGAGCCGCAGCCCGAACGCCTCGAGCCCGAGCGACCAGTGCTCGAACGGCGTCTCGCAACAGAGCGACGCCCACAGCCCGTCGGCCCGGATCTCGAGGCCGGCCTGCGGGCGGGGCAGGGCGACCGACTCGTCGGCCACCACGATCCGGCCCGGGCGCGCGAGCAGCAGGTCGGCCACGAAGCCAGCCCGCCCGTGCGCGACGTCGAGCGTGAGGCGGACCCTCCCGGTCGCCTGGGGACCGCCGAACTCGAACCCCCAGCTCTCGATGCCGGGAGCGTCGTCGTGACGGCCCTCGTCGGCCGGGTTCCAGCGCACCCGCCGAGGCTATTGCCAGGTGAACCGCCCCTATCCTGGGGACCATGACGGCCGGGCTGATCGACGAGATGGAGCTCGACGGCTGCGCCGTGCACGTGCGGCGCTGGGTGCCGTCCGGCGGCGCCACCGACGCGCCGCCGATGCTGCTCGTCCACGGCCTCGGGGCGAACACGATCTCGTGGGTGACGGTCGGCCGCGCGCTCGCCGAGCGCCGCAGCGCCGAGGTCATCGCGCTCGACCTGGTGGGCTTCGGCTACACCCGGGCGCTCGGCACCCCGGCCACGCTCAACCGCAACGCCGACCTCGTGGTCGCCGCGCTCGAGCGGTTCGGCCCGTCGGTGGTGGCGGGCAACTCGATGGGCGGCGCGATCACGGTGAAGGTCGCCGCCCGCCGGCCCGACCTCGTCGAGGCGATGGTGCTGGTGAACCCGGCGGTGCGCGCTTCGGGGCTGCGCAGCCCGCAGATGCGCACCGGAGCCTTCATGGCGCCGATGCTCTTCCCCACCCTCGGGGAGCGGCTCATCACCGCCCGAGCGAACAAGGTCGGACCCGAGGGGCTCGTCGACGGCACGCTCCAGGTCGTGCTGGAGCAGTACGACGACCTCGACCCCGCGATCCGCGACGACTTCGTCACCATCGCCCGCGACCGCATGGAGTTCCCCGAAGCCGCCCGGGCCTACGTCGATGCCGCGGGCTCGCTGTTCTGGTACATGACCCGCAACCTCGACCGCGACCTCGCGGTCGCACTGCAGTCGCGTCCCGGCCTGCTCGTGTTCGGCGATCGCGACCGGCTCATCCACGTGTCGAGCGCGCACGCGCTCTCCCAGCGACACCCCGCGCTCGTGGTCGAGATGCTCGAAGGCATCGGCCATGCACCGCAGCTCGACTCGCCGGACGTCTTCGTCGACACCGTCGCGGCCTGGCTCGACACCCGTTTCTGACGACTACGGGATCAGGCCGAGCTTGCGGATCTCGTCGCGCTCGGCGACGAGCTCCTCGGTGGTGATGCGGATCCGGTCCTGAGCGAAGGCGTCGTGCTCGATGCCCTCGACCACGCTCCACGTGTCGCCGGTGCTGCGCACGGGGAAGCCGAACTGCAGGCCCTCGGGCGCGCCGTACTCCCCGCGGCTCACCACCGCGAGCGAGTGGAAGTTGTCGCCCTCGGTCGGGCGCCACACACTGTTGACCGACTCGATCGCCGCGTTCGCGGCCGACGCGGCCGACGACGCGCCGCGCGCCTCGATCACCGCGGCGCCGCGCTTCTGCACCGTGTCGAGGAACGCGCCCTGGAGCCACGCCTCGTCGGTGATCACCTCGGGCACCGGCGTGCCGCCGACGCGAGCGTGCGCGTAGTCGGGGAACTGGGTGGCCGAGTGGTTGCCCCAGATCGCCAGGTTGGTGACGGTGCCCACCGGTGCGCCGGCCTTCTGCGCGATCTGTGTGCGGGCGCGGTTCTCGTCGAGCCGCGTCATCGCGAACCAGCGGTCGGCCGGCACATCGGGTGCGTTCTCCCGGGCGATGAGGCAGTTCGTGTTGCACGGGTTGCCGACCACCAGCACACGGACGTCGCTCGCCGCGTGCGCGTTGATCGCCTTGCCCTGCGGACCGAAGATGCCTCCGTTCACGCTGAGCAGGTCGCCACGCTCCATGCCCGCCTTGCGGGGGATCGAGCCGACCAGCAGCGCCCACGACGAGCCGTCGAACGCGGTCTTGAGGTCGCTCGTGGGCTCGATGCCGGCGAGGAGCGGGAACGCGCAGTCGTCGAGCTCCATGCACACGCCGCTGAGCGACGCCAGCGCGGGCTCGATCTCCAGCAGGCGCAGCACGACCGGCTGGTCGGAGCCGAGCAGCTGGCCGGAGGCGATGCGGAAGAGCAGCGCGTAGCCGATCTGGCCGGCGGCGCCGGTGACGGTGACGTGAACGGGGGCTGTTGCCATGCCCCGGACGCTAACCCGCAGATTCCGTGTCCGCCGAAGCGATGCAGTCGAGCAGGACCGAACGGGCCTCGGCGAGCTCGGCCATCCGCTCGGCCGCGCCGAGGTCCTCGGCCCCGTGGTCGGGATGGGCCAGCCGGACCAGGCGTCGGAAGCGGGACTGCACGTCGGACCGGTCGAGCGCGGCCCCGGCGCCGAGGCCGAGCACCTCCATCGCCCAGCGCTGGTCGGCGGGCATCCCCGACCAGTCGTACCCCTCGCCCACGAACCCGCCGCGGCCGGCCAGGGGCGGCGGCGCCCCGGGCACGCCGAGCAGGAGGCGGCGCACGTCCATGCCCTCGGGGAGGACCCCAGGCCGGCGGAGCGCCTCCTTGATCGCCTTGAACGCCACCGACCGCGCCGACGGCGGGAGCGACGCCGCGGCCATCACCGCCCCGATCACCTGGGGATCAGGGCGGCCGTGGCGGTCGAGCTCGAGGACGAGGCGGCCGGCGTCGGACACGATGCGGTGGCGGGAGCCGGCGAGCCCGTGGGTGTCGGTCTGGAGCCGGTAGCGCAGGGCGATCCGGGGCACCGAGAGGCCGTCGCGGGCGTCGTCGATCAGGCGGGGCAGCAGGTCGGCCTGCTCGGCGTCGAGCTCCGGCAGAGTCTCCGCCACGATCGCGCCGAGCAGCACGGCACCGTACGCCGGACCGCTCGTGGGCAGGTACGCCTCACCGATCGCGACGCGACGCGTCGGCATGTGCCGACGGGTGTGGCGAACCAGGAGCTCGGCGAGGACCATCCAATCCCTCTACGTTGCCGAAGCGGCCACCGATGCCCGCCGTTCCGGTGATGTGACCCTTGTTACTGCCGGTCGACCGGCGCCGACGCGGCCACCATCGGGTGGCTCAGTTGGCAAGGGCGACCGCGACCAGGATGACCGCGTAGATCAGCACGAAGGCGACAACCGTCCACGCGACCGCCGTCCGAGAGTATGCGCTCGGGCGCGGGGGCACACCCGCGAGGTCGAGTCCGCACTCCGGGCAGCGGGTGGTGACGTCGGCCACCGGCGTGCCGCACACCGGACACACCGCCGGTGCCGGCGGCGCGCTGCTGGGCTCGGGAACCGCGCTCAAGAGGCCCTCCGCTCTGCGCACTCCACCGCGTTCTTGAACAGCATGGCGATGGTGGTGGGGCCCACGCCGCCGACGCGCGGCGTGATCCAGCCCGCGACGTCCTCGCAGGCCTCGTCGACGTCGGGGAGCAGCTTCTTTCCCTCGTAGCGCACGCCCCCGCCCACGACCACCACTCCGGGCGTGAGGTGTTCGGGCCGGAGGATGCCGGGCACGCCGGCTGCGGCCACGACGATGTCGGCCCGCCTGGTGTACGCCGGCCAGTCGGGCACGCCGGTGTGCACAACGGTGACCGCGGCATTCGCGGTGGGCCGCTTGGCCGAGAGCAGGAGGGCGAGCGGCCGCCCCAGCGTGATGCCTCGGCCCAGGATCACCACGTTGCGCCCGACCACCGGTACCTCGTAGTGGGCGAGGAGCGCCTCGATCCCCGCGGGCGTGCACGGGATCGGACCGGGTGCACCGAGCGCGAGGCGGCCCATGTTGAGCGGATGCATGCCGTCGACGTCCTTGTCGGGGTCGACGGTCATCAGCGCGGTGTCGTAGTCGATGTGCGCCGGCGCCGGGTGCTGCACGAGGAAGGCGTCGACGTCGGGGGCGTCGTTCATCTCGCGGATCGCGGCTTCGACGTCG
>Ga0302322_100005416_pt1 | contig 11191 bp, 7 predicted proteins | sample Fen_T0_2_FD_203757 | JGI IMG/M metagenome (GOLD analysis project Ga0302322, IMG submission 203757) | Peat permafrost microbial communities from Stordalen Mire near Abisko, Sweden - Fen_T0_2 | ecosystem: Environmental > Terrestrial > Soil > Wetlands > Permafrost | place: Sweden: Abisko... | reverse complement strand
CATGATGGGATGCTTCTTTTCTTAAATTTTTTATAGTCCTAAGCAACCGAATATTTTTACACTGCTATGGATTGAAAATGAACACGCAATCGGTTGAGCTTTTATCCATAAATACTATTTATGCAATTTATAATAAATATAAATATAAATATTAAACGAATTTGCAGCTACTTCGCGTTTGCACCCCAAGAAATATTTACTGAAGTTTTGAGCTCCTTGATAAAACATCCTTTAAGCTTATTTATACTGCTGTTGATCGGGTATAGTCAGTTGTTTGCACCTCTTTATCGTGGAAGTGTGCCATACGCTCCAGCAAAAAAAATTGCAGAGTCCTCCAAGGGTCAAGCTTTGGATGTTACAACTACAGATGTTCAGACTGTTTTTATGGCTGAAGAGGAAGAAGAAGAAAACCGGATTTCCAAAAAACATTCTGAATACTCCCCTATTCTTGCTTTGATCCGCGTACCAGAATATTTCCTTTCGTCTATCAAAAATTCCTACTCATCCGACTGGAATATTTCCTGCGTCTCATTTTCAATATCTTCCTATCTTCTATTTCGAGTCTTTCGATTGTGATCTATAACCTGAGCATGCGAATTTAATTTCGCCTCTGCTCTCCTATTATTAGTGACCAGTTTACTTGCAACAATCTGAAAGGGTCTGGTCAATTCGGGTTTTTTATCAAACCATTCATCATTTACATAAAACCTTTAGGGTCTTTAACAGAAAAATTATTATGAGTAGAGTTATTATGTTCGTCAGCCTGTGTGCCTCATTGAGCCTGGCAAGCTGTTCATCCAAAACGGAAGAAAAAGAAGAAGGATTTAAATTTTCCGTAACAAGTCCCCTACGAAAAGACACGTTGGTGATCCGAGATTACGTGTGTCAGATCCGCGCTATTCAACATATTGAAGTGCGGGCGCTGGAGAAAGGATACCTGCAAACCATTTTTGTTGACGAGGGAAAGTTCGTCAGACAAGGCCAAATAATGTTTCAGGTTATGCCGCTGATGTACAAAGCTGAACTACAAAAAGCAGAAGCGGAAGCCAAGTTTGCTGAGATTGAGTTCCTGACCACCAAGTCACTGGCTGATAGTAATGTAGTGTCCCCGAATGAGCTGGCATTAGCCAAAGCCAAATTTGATAAAGCAAAAGCGGAAGTATCATTAGCTCAGGTTCATCTTGGGTTCACTGAAATAAAGGCTCCATTTGACGGCATCATGGACCGATTCCAGGTGCGACTTGGAAGCCTTGTTAATGAAGGAGATTTGCTCACCACCATGTCGGACAATAGTAAAATGTGGGTGTACTTCAATGTACCGGAAGCAGAATATCTGAATTTTAGAATGAGTGAAAAAAAAGATAGCCTAATGAAGGTAAACTTGTTGATGGCCAATAACCTGATGTTCGATCATATCGGAGTTGTTCAAACCATCGAAGCTGACTTTAATAATGAAACAGGAAACATCGCCTTCAGGGCAACTTTTCCAAACCCAAAAGGACTTCTGCGGCATGGAGAAACAGGAAACGTGCAAATGACAGTACCTCTAATAAACGCGCTGATCATTCCGCAGAAAGTCACATTCGAAATTCTTGAAAAGAAATATGTTTTTGTGGTGGATAAAGATAAAGTAATACACCAAAGAGAAATCACTATTGCAGCAGAGATGCCAGATCTCTACATCATCAAGGAAGGGTTGTTGGAGAATGAACGGATTGTACTTGAAGGTATCAGAAAAGTGAAGGACAATGAAAAGCTGGAGGAGTTTGAGTATCATGATCCCAAAGTTGTGATCCCTCACTTGAAAGTATATGTTGAATAAGGTATTCATTCAAAAACAGAAAGAACATGTTCAGTAAATTTATTCATAGGCCTGTACTCGCCATCGTAACATCACTCGTGATTTTATTTGTGGGAGTGTTGGCGATTAAGACATTGCCCACATCGCAATTCCCGGAGGTTGCCCCTCCAGTGGTGATGGTCAGTGCATCTTATCCCGGAGCAAGTGCAAAATCGTTAGCGGAGTCAGTTATTATTCCGCTGGAGCAGTCCATTAATGGTGCGTGGGGTATGCGCTACATGACTTCTGATGCCACTAGTGCGGGCGAGGCAAATATCCAAGTCATATTTAATCCTGGTACTGATATCAACCAGGCATTGGTTCAAGTGTCGAACCGTGTGCAACAAGTAACGAACCGATTACCCATACTCGTCCAACGTGAAGGTGTGATCATTACGCCTGTGATCCCAAGTATGCTCATGTATGTAAATCTTTACAGCAAGGATAAGAACGCCAACATGAAATTCCTCTTCAATTATGCGGGCGTGAATATGGTGCCAGAGCTGCAAAGGATTAATGGTATTGGACAAGTGAGAATATTGGGCAGTAGGCAATACGCCATGCGTGTGTGGCTAAACCCCGACAGGATGCGCGCCTACAAAATTTCTCCCGACGAAGTAATGGAAGCGCTGGGCAATCAGAGCATCATCGGAAAGCCCGGCAGGATAGGCAGAGGAGATAGTAAACGGGCAGAAGCGCTTGAATACGTTTTGGCATACACCGACCGATTCAGTGATCCTAAACAATATGAGAATGTTATTCTCAAAGCCAACCCCAAAGGAGAAATGCTTAGGTTGAAAGATGTTGCGACTGTGACATTGGGAAGTGAATATTATGATATCTATTCCAACATGAATGGACATCCTTCAGCCGCGATGGTGCTGAAGCAGACGTATGGTAGTAATGCCAGTGCGGTGATTGAAAAAGTGAAAGAGAAACTGGAAGAGTTAAAAAAGACTTTCCCTCCAGGAATGGATTACGAAATCAGCTATGATGTTTCCAACTTCCTCGATGCCTCCATCGAAAATGTTATTCATACACTGCGCGATGCTTTTATTTTGGTGGCACTGGTAGTATTTATTTTTCTTGGTGACTGGCGCTCTACCCTTATCCCGACACTGGCAGTTCCGATATCGCTGATCGGCGCATTCTTCTTCATGCAGATTTTTGGACTCACAATTAATATGATCACGCTGTTCGCATTGGTATTGGCGATTGGTATTGTGGTGGACGATGCGATTGTGGTGGTGGAAGCTGTACACGCCAAGATGGAGGAAGAACATCTGTCGCCCTATAATGCAGTGAAAAAAGTGATTGGTGAAATCAGTGGAGCAGTTATCGCCATCACGCTGCTCATGGTTTCTGTATTTATTCCTGTGTCATTCATGTCCGGTCCTGTTGGCACCTTCTATCGCCAGTTTTCTATTACCATGGCGTCTTCGATCGTCCTTTCAGGTATTGTGGCACTTACTGTTACACCTGTTTTGTGTGCGATGATCTTGAAGAATAATCACGGAAGACACAGAAAGAAAACATGGCTGAACCGATTCCTTGATGGTTTCAATATCGCCTTTGAAAAACTTACGGGAAGATACGTGTGGCTGTTACAACACATCGCTAGGCGAAGGATGGTCACAGTAGGCTTATTTGTGATATTCGCTCTTGGCATATTTGGAATATCCAGCAACCTGCCTTCGGGCTTTATTCCAAGTGAAGATCAGGGAATGCTTTACGCTATTATTCAAACACCTCCTGGCTCAACGCTAGAAAGAACAAATGATCTATCGAACAAACTGGTAGAAATTATTAATACGGTGGATGGTGTACAATCTGTTTCGTCCATTGCTGGGTATGAAGTACTCACCGAAGGACGAGGTTCTAATGCAGGAACTTGTCTTATCAACTTAAAGCCGTGGTCGGAACGCAAACATACAGTAAGTGAAATCATTATTGAATTAGAAGAAAAAGCCAAAGCACTTCCCGGTGCTACTATTGAATTCTTTGATCCACCCGCAGTACCAGGGTTTGGTGCTGCCGGGGGTTTTGCTTTACAGTTGTTGGACAAAACTAATAGTGGTGATTACAATCAACTTGAAAAGGTGACTAACGAATTCATGGACAAGCTGCGAAAACGCAAAGAGATCACTGGCCTTTTTACTTTTTTCAGTGCCAACTATCCTCAGTATGAGATTGAAATCGATAATGAATTGGCGATGCAAAAAGGAGTTTCTATCGGCAATGCGATGAACACACTTTCTATTTTCGTAGGGAGTACGTATGAGCTTGGTTTTATCAAATACCAGCGCTTTTTCAAAGTGTTTGTACAAGCTGCACCTGAATACAGAAAACTTCCTTCTGATGTGCTGAACCTGTGGGTGAAAAACGATCGCGATGAGATGGTTCCTTTTTCTGCCTTTATGAAAATTAAAAAGAAACAGGGAGCCAATGAAATCAACCGATACAATATGTACAATACAGCAGCGATAAGAGGAGGGCCTGCAAAAGGTTACAGTAGCGGTGAGGCTATCAAAGCAGTTCAGGAAGTGGCAGCTAAAGATTTGCCTAATGGTTTCGACATTGACTGGGCGGCACTTTCATACGATGAAACCAGACGCGGTAACGAGGCTGTTTATATCTTCATAATCGTATTGGTGTTTGTTTATTTCGTTCTTGCAGGGCAGTACGAAAGCTTCATCATACCATTAGCCGTTGTTTTCTCTTTACCGGCGGGTATCTTCGGATCATTTCTGTTGATCAAAGGCCTTGGCCTGGCAAATGATATTTATGCCCAAGTGGGGTTGGTGATGTTGGTTGGATTGCTCGGTAAAAATGCGGTGTTGATTGTAGAGTTTGCTGTTCAAAAACAACATCAAGGAGCAACCGTTCTTGAAGCGGCAATTGAAGGAGCCAAAGTGCGCTTCCGCCCTATCTTAATGACTTCATTTGCATTTATCGCGGGATTGATTCCGCTGGTTTTGGCACATGGTGCCGGTGCCATTGGTAACCGTACCATCGGTGCGTCTGCACTCGGAGGTATGCTTTTTGGAACTGTGTTTGGAGTCATTATTGTCCCCGGCCTATACTACATCTTCGGCAGAATGGCAGAAGGCAAGAAACTCATCAGAGATGAAGAAAAAGATCCATTAACCGAAGACATGGTTCATCATATAGACGCTTTTCCTCAACCTAAAGCAAGTGAAGACAATGAGCAGTAATAAAATAGTTAAGTACACCGGGATATTTTGTCTTTCCCTCTTGTACACAGCATGCACGGTACCCTCAGTAGTTCTTAAGGAAAAAAATAAAAATGTCCCGACGTCTTATAAAGACACTCCGGATACAGTCAATACAGCTAAGATCAAATGGAAGGATTTTTTTCTAGATCCTTATTTGAATGCACTCATTGACACAGCACTTCGCAATAACCAGGAGTTGAATATCATTTTGCAAGACATCAACATCGCCAAGAATGAAGTGAGAGCAAGAAAGGGAGCGTACTTACCATTTGCAAATATTGGCGGTGGCGCAGGAATAGATAAATCGGCTCGGTATACACGACAAGGTGCAGTTGATGCTACCACCGAAATCGAACCTGGAAAACAAATTCCTGATGTTTTGCCGGATTATCTTGTAGCGGCCAATATCTCCTGGGAAGTAGACATCTGGAAAAAACTTCGTAACGCAAGGAAGTCCTCGATTTATAGCTACTTGTCTACCACGTCAGGTAAAAATTTCATGGTCACACATCTTATCGCCGAGATTGCTAATTCGTATTACGAATTAATGGCATTGGATAATCAGCTGTTCATAATCAAGCAGAACATTGAAATTCAACAAAATGCGCTTGCAATAGTAAAGCTTGAAAAGACTGCGGCTAAAGTCACGGAGCTGGCAGTGCGTAGGTTTGAAGCGGAGGTTCTTAAAAACCAGAGTCGCATTTTTCACATTCAGCAAAGCATTGTAGAAACAGAGAACAGGATCAACTTTTTGGTCGGACGTTTCCCTCGACCTATCTTGAGAAACTCGTGGACTTTCATTGATTTGAAGACAGACTCTATTCAAGGAGGCATACCAGCTCAACTATTGCAGAATCGGCCCGATATAAAACAAGCTGAACTTGATTTAGAGGCAGCCAGGCTTGATGTAAAGGTTGCTAAGGCTAATTTTTACCCAACATTAAATATCACCGGAGCAATAGGTCTCCAAGCTTTTAATCCTACTTATCTGGTGAGTAAGCCTGAATCGATGTTTTACAATTTGGGTGCAGGATTATTCGGGCCACTGATTAACAGGAATGCCATAAAAGCAACTTATTACAATGCAAGCGCGCGTCAGATCCAAGCAGCTTTCAATTATGAACGAACAATTTTGACAGCTTACATCGAAGTCGTGAACCAATTATCAAACATCAATAATCTGAAAAAAAGTTACGAACTCAGATCAAAGCAAGTGCAAACTCTTACACAGTCCATCGATATTTCGACTCGCCTTTTCAGATCTGCACGGGCAGACTATATGGAGGTGTTGTTAACACAACGTGATGCGCTTGAGTCAAAATTTGAACTCATTGAAACAAAGAAGAAGCAGATGAATGCCAAGGTAAATATTTACCAGGCATTGGGTGGAGGCTGGAATTAATATGTAGTAAATAGTTGCTTATTCTGACAATTTATTGAGCTGAGAATTATTTTAAATGAAATATCGAGAATTCTACACAAAATATAAGGCCAACTATCCCCCTGTTGTTAATCCAATATTCTCGAAAAAAAATTGGTGGTTTATTTTCCTTATAATAATTGGTGCTGTCTTAATAGAGCCCTTGCTATTCATGTCCAAATACCAAAGGTCAGTTGCATTATCATTTAACTACTACCTTCAACTAATCGAATACTTCTTATTTATCACTGTCCCTTTTGCTGGACTTCTTTTTTGGGTTAATTGGCGAGAGTCAACAAAACGAAGAAGAGGTTATGGATGGGTCGGGAAATTTGAAGTAATCGAAAAACAATCAACCTTAATATTTTTCTATTTGCAGCTTGAACCAGGTGTGAGCAATAAACTAAGAGTTAGTAAGGGTTTATTTGATAAGACCCGCATTGGTGATTTCATTCGGGTTCGAAGAGATGTATTTGGTCGAATCGAAGAGGTGAATAAAATCAGTAATTTTTCAAATCGAATTGCCAAGGCTGGAACCAAAGCATTCCAAACTCAATCGAAATAATTTAGGCTTGCGAATATCCTATTCGAGCTTGCAATTATTTCGAAGGTTTTTTCGTTTTGTAAATATCTTTCAAGTCTTTTTCAAATAACGTATAAGGATCATTGCAGAACTTCAGAAAATCCGGAACGCTAACTTGCCCCGGAAATGGTGCATAATAATGAGTGGGGCTTCGGCTGTCGTTTCGTCACACCAGAACATAAGAAAGTTTCATGTTGTTGCTTTTTAAAACTTTCAGCAGCGTGTTTGTCCACCATATTGGATTGGGGATGGATTCTAAACCTGTCTCTGTAAATGCCGCTAACTTCCCGGCCTTTACACCATAGTCGGATACAATCTTTAATTTTTTGATGGCCGTTAACGTATCGTAACGATCGCGACCCATGTCACCGTAATTATCTACCCCCACCATATCAACCCATTGGTCACCAGGATACCTGTCAAGAAATTCTTCTTCGGTATTGAATTTATTATCTGGTGAAAAAGCGTAAATAAAATTATGAACACCAAGGCTGTCTCGCAAGTATGAAACGGTAAAGCGCCATACGGAAATAAATTCTTCGCGCGTGCAATGGGGTTTACCCCACCAAAACCATTCACCATCAAATTCATGGAATGGTCGGAAAATTAATGGTACTAACTTCTGATCTGATCCTTTGATGCTGTGAGCCCACTCGCCTATTCCTTTTAAAATTTCTTTATACTTTCCGCGCGCCTCTCCACCAGGAACAATGTATTTCACGGCCGGTAGGGAGAGCGAATCGACCCAATAGAAACCTCCTTTAGATATAGGATTAATAAAATGCCAGGATACCGTAGTTACACCTCCCCGATTATATGTGTTGATTACATTTTCCCTGACTTCCTCTTTTGCCTTTTGAATTTCTTCCGGTGATCTTCCTGAAAACCCACTAAAGTCCACCCCTATAACAGCGGGGTGAGAACCACAAACAGATTTTACATCCGAGCGATCAGTATCTCCATACCAGCCATGACCATATTCTGTAGCATGTTGATGACCAAATAGAATATGGCCGTTTGAGAGTTCCCCTAAGTTGCTATACAACGCTTTCGTCTCTTCTGTTGCGTTCGAATCGATTGGCTCGTTTTTTTGAGCGTTCGTGATAAGTGAGCTCACAAAAAGTAAGATTGTCAGAATGAAACTCTTTTCATGCAGAGGACATAAATAAACTTCTTTTGAAATCATTAAATTTCCTTTGTTAAAGGTTATGACTTCTTATCAACGACAAGATACATCACACCTCGAGGAGGCAGTGAAACTTTAAATGATCCAGATGAAATAGTAGTTGAGAAAGCTTTAATTGATGAGTAGCTCAAAGGCCCACCCGTACTGCCAGTAGGGTTTGTGTCGTTGATCAATACTTGTCCTGAAAACTCTCCGTCATTACCTGGTTTGAGAATGTACGAATAGTATTTTGTTCCAGGGTTAAAGTGATTGATGTTAATCAAAGCCGTGCGAGTTGCCGTTCCACGATTAACAATTATCATAGCCGCCTCACCTGAAGCAAAAGTTGAGGAGTAGGCAGAGAGATCAGATGCTGACGGTGAAATGGCAGTAGTTACCAACCTGTCACCCAAATATTTTTGCATGTAGTAGAGATAATAAAATGCTGGACGAGGGTTCCAATCGGATGCATTAGGCTCTGTTCCACCAGCACTATTATTGAAAAGCCCATGGTCATTTCCAGAATCCCATGAATTGGCAAGATCCCAACGTGATGCCTGCCCGAAATTGTGGCTCAACATTTCGCCAACACATAGTATTGCATGAACCCCAGCCACAGCTGACACTTTTTGCTTGCTTCCCTCGGATTCAATGTTCCACTCTGTCATGGCGATGGGCTTCATCTGCACATGGCTAGCTGTTGTATTGGTTGCTAAGTAAGAGCTTATCGCTTTTGTTTCTGTTAGAGCCGAATTTAAAATCACCGAAGCGGTTGAATTTTGATGCCAAGGAGCGTAGTAATTATGTACTATAAAAAAATCAGCATAGTCGCCCATTGCGCTAAACATACTGCCGTTCCAGGAAGAATTAGTTGTGCCCGAATTAGCTTGCGGATTGCCAATTACCTGAGCGCCAATCTTGATAGTAACCCCAACGTCATGTGCAGCTTTTCGCATCGAGTCAGCAAAAACTTTGAAGTGCTGTCCATATAATGTGCCGGTAATAATTTGTGGCTGATTGTCTTTATTATCGCTAAGGTTTATCTGATATCCGGCTTCCCAACTGCCTGCACTTTCATTTCCTATCTCCCAATATTTCGATCTGCCCTTGTCATAGCGCACCCACTCTGCAGCCAAGTGTGCAGCAATTGCAACAGGATTCGTTCCTTTACCATAGCGGGCATAACCATAGTTAACCGTGATCATACCCGTGCTATTAGTTTGCTGCAACACCTTATAATAATTATCAAGTGAGATCGTCCAGTTATCAGAAGTGGGGTGAGTTCCACTCCAATAGCTAGAAACAGTCATTATTTGACTTTGACCAGCGTTATAAATAATTGTTGCTACATCGGCAGGAGGACTATTTAAAGGGGCATTCCAAAAATAGATATCACTGATGCTTCCTCCTGGAAAACGAAGAACGTTTGGATTCAAATCGGAGAGGTATCCCATCAACTTGGGATTAGACTTGGTTCCGTCAACCATTTGCCCCATCCACGAATTCACATTGTTTCCAAATACATATTTTGACAATTTGGTGATCACCTTATTAAGATCAATGTTGATTGTGTCAGTTGGAGTTGCCGTCGTTGTTTCTTTCGCATCAGCATTGACGGGTGCGGCAAATGTTTTTGGTTGCCAGTCATCCAAAAAGAAACCCACAGAAGGGGCTACTGCTGGATCAACAGGATTATAATTAATATCAAGTTCTATCGATGGAGGTGTTGCGGGTGGTGCTACAGGAGCCGGGTCACCTTTATGCTGGCATGAAGCAGCAACTATAAACAATAAGAGGAGAATAAAATTTTTCATCGCTAGATTATAACTCAGCTCAAATTGCCAACACCACAGTAGTAATAGAATTTGCCGGAAGTGTTATTGATTTCGTAGGCGAAGATACAATAACCGATTTGTAATAGGTGCTGCCACTTATGCTTTGGTCTGCGCTCATACTGCTAGCTGTCTTGCCAGTCGCATCAAAATAAACTTTAGCTTGTGTTGTGCCGCTGTTGATAACAACGATTGTCATTTTGGTATTATCAGGGCTAACAAAGGCCGAAGTAATTAAAGAAGAATTGGATGAACTGGTTTCCACCCGGTGATAACCAATATCGATATGTTTAGAAAAATGTTTGATGAGATAATAAAAAGGTGTAACAGTATATGCCGAAGTTGAATTGGCTGACGCCAAGCTGATCATACCTGCATCCGTACCTGTCGAAGGTGTGTACCAAGCGAGTTTCCAATAAATATACCCAGATATGTTAGCGTATATTAAAGCTCTTTGGATGAACAAAGCAGTATTGAACCAATCTAAGTTATCTGAAAATTCAGTCATCAGGATTGGCTTCGTAGAAAAATTTCCAACACTCTGCAGCAAGGAAGTAATTGAGCTAGTTGATGTTGATGAATTGATATCGTATGGATGAAATGCATACATCCCACAGTTGGCGTTGCTCGACAGATCATTAGCAAAAGGAACGAAAGCCTGAATGTTGGCCGATTCAGGACCTGCCATTACCGGAACAAATGATCTTGTTTTTATCTTATCATAAACCTTGTTGAATGCGATATTGTAACTAGGAAGAGTAGGAGTTTCTACATTTGACCATTGGCAAGTTGTCCAGCCAGAGTTTACAAAAGTCGGTTCGTTCTGAATACTGATGTAATCGGGGTTGAAAGGAACATTGTCAAGAACATCACTCCAGTATTGTGCATAGGCATCGTACATAAAAAGATTAGATCCATCTTTCTTCAATGTACCATCCGGTAATTTCCCATTATCTTTCAATGAAGCTGGAGGGCCCCATGAACTAAACAATATCTTAATGCTTGCGTTGCGCTGCTTAGCAAGGCTGTACAAAGTATTCGTAGCCGTCCATGCTGCATTTGAACCGTCAGCAGACATAGTAGTAGTAGTTTTATCAGTAGGGTAATTATCGGGA
>Ga0302322_100005415_pt1 | contig 11191 bp, 10 predicted proteins | sample Fen_T0_2_FD_203757 | JGI IMG/M metagenome (GOLD analysis project Ga0302322, IMG submission 203757) | Peat permafrost microbial communities from Stordalen Mire near Abisko, Sweden - Fen_T0_2 | ecosystem: Environmental > Terrestrial > Soil > Wetlands > Permafrost | place: Sweden: Abisko... | reverse complement strand
AAAGTTTACACTGTTGCTCGTACTCCCTGTGTTGATGTAATCCATCATCTTACTAGGCACAAAGTTGCCGATGTTTTCTTGCGCTTCCGCGGTGCTTCCTCCAATATGAGGCGTTAGAATTGTATTGGGTAGTCCGCGCAATTCAGAAACAAACTCTTCATTGTTGCTGATGGGTTCATGAGGAAAAACATCAATGGCACAGCCTGCAACTTTTCCATTTGTGATATTTTCTTTCAATGCTTTCACGTCTACTACATGACCACGGCTGAGGTTAAGGAAGATCACTCCCTTTTTCATCATCTCAAACTCCTTCTGCCCGATAAAGTTGGTGTTACTTTCTCTACCATCTACGTGAAGCGTTATGACATCGGCTTCATTCAATAGTTCTTTCAGGCTCTTGCATTTCACTGCGTTGCCCATCGCCAGTCTTTCTTCTTTGTCGTAGAACAAAACCTTCATACCAAGATTTTCAGCAATAACAGAAAGTTGAGTTCCAATATTTCCGTAGCCAACGATACCCAGTTTCTTTCCGCGTACTTCAAAACTTCCTTTCGCCGATTTGTCCCACTTGCCCACATGCATCTTGCTTGACTTATCCGGAATACTTCGGATGAGCATAATCATCTCGGCAATCGCAAGCTCCACTACAGAGCGCGTATTGCTGAACGGTGCATTGAAAACGGCAACTCCTTTTTTCGTAGCTGCTTTCAAATCAATTTGATTGGTGCCAATGCAAAATGCGCCGATCACCATCAGGCGATTGGCATTTTCCAAAACCTTTGCTGTCACTTGTGTTTTAGAGCGGATGCCGAGCACCGATACATTTTTAATTTTTTCACAAAGCTCGTCTTCATCGAGTCCAGCAGGATAGGTTTCTACGGTGAAGCCTTCGGCTTTCATCAATTCAACGGCAATCGGGTGCACATTTTCGAGTAGTAGCACATTGATCCGATTTTTGGGGTAAGAGATTGCAGTATTCAATTTATTTAAATATAAGAATTCATCAAGACTTGGCGTGATATGATCGGCTTTCGCCAATACTTTTTCGCGTTCGACATTTTCAGTGAAGGCATAAAATTTATTGGCCAACCCCGATTGTTTTATTTCATAATCGGTGTAGCCATCACCAATCACATACACATCGCCCGGTAAATTTAATCTTTTCAGTTGTTCGGTTTTTCCGTTGTTGGCAGAGAGTGGATTGTCCTTATTAAAACCAATCACCTTCCCGGCATCATTGAAAAGGAATTCATTAGCGAAAACATTTTCTTTTTTTACACCAAATTCAGTTACGACTGGCTCAATAAATTCGCGGAAGCCATTGGAGATAATAAAAATATTGTCTGAATGCGTGGTGAAGAATTCTTTATTGCGATTGAATGAGTCGGATACCAGTGTTTTAAGGTGACTAATTAATTGAGTCAGGTGTTTTTTCTCAGGAGCAAGAAGATGAATTCTTTTTTCGATGCTCTCGCGCAAAGATAAACTGCCGTCCATCCCCTGGTTCGTAATATCAAAAATCTGTTTTTGGATCGATTCTTTTTCCGGATGGTCTTTCAGGGTAATTTCCGCCAAAACATCAAAAGCCTCCACCTTAGTAAAGGTACTATCGAAGTCGATGACGAAGTTTTTTGCTGGCTTCATGATGTAGTAAACAACAAAGTTAATGACAAAAGAGGAATGGTCGATGTAAAATATCCACTGCAACTTCATAATTCTTTCAATTCGTTTAAATAAGTTTGGTGCAGATTGCTGTTTCCTAACAAGCGGTCGCCAGTATTCAGAAACTAATATTAACATGATGACACAAGCTGTTGAAATTCCGTCTCGACCTAAAAGAAAATTCCTTCCTGAAGATTATAAGATAAGCACGTGGGAATTACTGAAACCATTTTATGAAAATCTTGCCAATCGAACTATTTCAACCGTTGACGAGCTGAAGCACTGGCTTCGCGATCGCAGTGAATTGGAGTCGGTGATCAGTGAGGATATGGGCTGGCGCTACATTCGCATGACCTGCTATACCGACAAGGAAGAATACAGCAAGGCCTATCAGGATTTTGTTCAGAATATTCAGCCACAGATTGCCCCTTATTCAGACCAACTCAACAAAAAAACATTGGATTCACCTTTTATAAAGAGTGTAGAGAAGGAGAGGGGTTATAATATTATGGTGCGTAACCTAAAGAAAGAAGTTGAACTTTTTCGCACGGAGAACATCCCGCTCTTCACGGAGATGACAACCCAGACACAAAAGTACGCGGAGATCTCCGGTGCCATGACAGTAGAAGTAGATGGTCAGGAGATGACGTTACCTCAAGCAGGAGTAATATTGCAATCTACGGATCGGGCCAAGCGTGAAGATGTTTACAGAAAGATGGCTGCTCGAAGAATTAAAGACAAAGATGTATTAGATGATTTATTTTCTAAATTAATTTCACTGCGACATCAGGTTGCAGTCAATGCCGGGTTTAAAAATTTCAGAGATTATCAATTCAAAGCCTACGGACGATTTGATTACACACCACAAGATTGTTTCAATTTTCATGAAGCGATAGAAAAAGAAGTAGTTCCGCTGCTCAATGAATTTGCCAAAGAAAGAAAATTAAAACTCAAGGTGGGTGAACTTCGTCCGTGGGATAAATCTGTTGATGCTGAAGGCAGGGAGCCACTGAAACCATTTCAAGATGGAAAAGAACTCACTAAAAAATCAATTGAAGTTTTTAAAAGATTGAATCCTTATTTAGGTCAATGCCTCGAAGTGATGGAGAAGATGGGGCATTTGGATTTGGAATCACGTAAAGGAAAAGCGCCGGGCGGTTACAATTATCCGTTGTCAGAGATTGGCGTTCCCTTTATATTCATGAATGCAACTTCCACCATGCGTGACATGACCACCATCATGCATGAAGGTGGCCATGCGGTTCATAATTTTCTTACAATGAATTTGGAGTTGATTGATTTTAAATCTCCTCCAATGGAAGTGGCCGAACTTGCCTCGATGAGTATGGAATTAATTTCCATGGACGAGTGGCCGATCTTTTTTACAAATGAAAAAGATTTCAAGAGAGCGAAATACGAGCAGCTTGAAGATCTAATTGAAACCCTCCCGTGGGTTGCGACCATTGACAAGTTTCAGCATTGGATTTATGAAAATCACAATCATTCCTTAGCGGAGAGAAAGGAAAAGTGGAATTCTATTTTCAATCAATTTAGCGATACTGTTACGGATTGGTCAGGTTTGCAAGAGAACAAAGATTATCTCTGGCAGAAACAACTTCACTTGTATGAAGTTCCCTTCTATTACATCGAATACGGTATGGCACAACTTGGTGCTATCGCGGTGTGGCGTAATTTTAAAAAGGATAAGCAAAGTGGGTTACAAAAATATCAGGATGCGCTACGGTTGGGGAACACGACCACCATCCCCGAGGTTTATAAAGCGGCAGGGATCAAGTTTGATTTTAGTCGTGAGTACATTCACGAGCTGATGAGTTTTGTAAAAGATGAATTAGGAAAATAGAGTAATTATCCTCTGCATTTGTCCAGCAGGTTGCTGAGCTTCACGGCTTCACCCGCCGTAAGGTTGATGGCTTTGCTGTCGGTTTGATCCATTTTGTCATCCAGTTGTTTTAGAATTTGCAAACCTTTTTCTGTGATAGCGATGTCGGCAGCTCTTTTATCGTTGGGACATTGAGTTTTGATCGCCAACTTTTTTGCGATCAATCGATCCAGCAATCTCGAAACATCGGAGTTTCTATCGAGCATTCGATCTTTTATTTCAGCTCCTGAGATTTTGTTGGGATGCTGTCCTCGCAAAATGCGAAGGATGTTGAATTGTTGATTAGTGATCCCAAACGGTTTGAAGAAATCCTTATTTCTGCCCTCCAACCAACTGGCCGTGTAGAGCAAATTCAACGTAGCCTTGTGGTGGGGATTGCGGAATTTAGTCTGTTTGATTTCTTCTTCGATTTTCATAGTGTAAAAAAAAATGGGGAGCTGAAGCTCCCCAATTTAATTTCTTGTTGGATTAAGCTTGCTTGTTGATTTCAACTTTTACGTTGATTTCAACTTCTTCGCCTACGATTAGGCCGCCACCTTCCAACGCTTTGTCAAATTTCAGACCGAATTCTTTGCGGTTGATTTTTCCATTGAGTTTAAAGCCGGCTTTTTCTCCACCAAATGCTTTTACACGGCCGCCATATGTCACATCAAACGTTACTGGCTTTGTTACATCCCTGATCGTCAAATTCCCCTTCAAAACATATTTACCTGCTTCTTTTACTAGTGAGCCGGAGAATTTCAATTCAGGAAATTTTTCAGCATTGAAGAAATCATCCGATTTCAAGTGGCCATCGCGTTTTTCGTTATCCGTAAAAACAGAGGCAGTCTTTGCAGTAAATTCTACTGTTGCTCCAGCAAAGTCATCTGTTGTGCTAGTAACTTTAGCGTCAAAATCTTTGAAGTTTCCAGTTGTTTCGGAGACAACCATGTGTGCTACACTAAACCCGATGTTTGAGTGCGACTTGTCGATCGACCAGTTAGATTGTGCCATAGACGCGCCAGCGACAAGCATAGCGACTGCTAATGTGTTCAGTTTTTTCATTGTTGTTAATTTGGTTTGTGAATAGTAAACTACTAGAAAAGAATAGCCAACTAACGATAGTCATTTAATCTTCAAGCTTATCCTTTTACAAATTCTGTATTGGCAGTGATAGCCACTTCGTCACTGACAACACCGACAGGGGTTCCACCACCAACACCGAAATCAGATCTATTGATGGAGCCAGAAACTTTAAAGCCAGCGATTGTTTTTTTGCTGTAAGGATGCACCGTCGTTCCGTTGAACGTGACATCCAAAGTAACAGTCTTGGTCACTCCGTGCAATGTCAAGTCACCAACCACCTTGTATTTCTTTCCTTCTACTTTAGTTAATGATTTGCTTTTGAATGTTAACGTGTTGAATTTTTCGGCATCAAAGAAGTCAGGGCTTTTTAAGTGCTTGTCGCGACCTTCATTGTTAGTGTTGATTGTTGCAACGTCTGCTGATAATTCGATTACGGCATCGCTAAAATCATCTTTGCTTGAGACGATCTTTGCATCGAATGAATTGTAACTTCCTTCCACTTCAGATACAAGCAAGTGAGTAACTCCGAAACCTAATTTAGAATGGGCCTTGTCCAGCGTCCAGTTTTGTGCGTTCACGGCACCCGCTAATAATAGTGCAATAGCAAGAATGTTCAGTTTTTTCATTGTTTAAATTTATTTTGGTAGTGCAAACCTAACGCAAATGTTATTATATATGTTTAAACACATAATAATTAATTGTTAATACATTGAATATCAATTAGTTTAATTTTACTCTACTTAATCTATATAATTAAATTATAGATTTGTCCAGTAAGTTTAAAAGCAAAAATTACTGTAAATGGAATGGAGGGATCTCTTGAAAGGTCAAGATAGCTTCATAGCAATTTGTAAACGCTCGGCCACATTATCCCAATTAATGATTGGAAAAAGATTATCGACAAACTCCGCTCTGCGGTTGCGATATTTCAAATAATAAGAATGCTCCCAAACATCTATCACTAAAATTGGTATTACACCCCATTGCGTCAACTTTTCATGATTTTCACATTGCAGTATGGTGAGTTTTTTTGTGTAAGGTTGATACCCAAGTATCCCCCAGCCATTTCCATCCACACCTTTTGATGTTTTGGAGATGAGAAGCTTTAATTTATCAAATGTGCCGAAGTCAATTTCTATTTGCTTTAATAAATCTCCACTGGGTTCACTTTTCTTGTTAGTTAAGTTAGTCCAAAAAATAGTGTGGAGAATATGAGATGACAAATGGTAAGATAATTTCTTAGTCCAGTAGTCAACGGTATCAAGGCTACTTGCCTGTCCGGTAGGTAGGTTCTCGTCAATCGCTTTTTTGATCATAGCCAAGTCTTTGTTAGCTGCTTTCACTGCGTCCCCGTGGTGGAAAGTATAGTGGAGATGTAACGTTTCTTGATCCATGGATGGTTCAAGAAAACTTTCGGCATATGGCAAAGGCTGAAGAGCAAAGTTTCCATCTTTGTCCGTGAGTTTGTCCAAGCCACTTTCTTTTAGACTTTGTGAGAATACATTGTTGACGGGTAGCAAACTCGCACCACCCATAATCGAACTGTTCTGCAAAAATGTTTTTCTGTCCATTGCTTTAAGATTAATGTAAGTTTTTAATTTTCAAATCATCGAACAAGGAAATGGCATCGGATCTTGACCAGAACCCAACCAGCCCGGCGTTAGGAAAAGTAGTGTCCGTGGCACTCAATAACTTTTGCCCATTTAAATAGCAATCCAGCGTGTAGCCGATCATCGCCACTTTTAGGGTGTACCATTCCCCGGCATTCATTTTCACTTTCACCGCTTTTATCTCCTTACGAATTCCCTTCACCACTTTATATATCTTGAGATTATTTTCCAGTGGATTAGCCCGGGCGATGTAGTAGTTCTTTGCATCATGGTAACGCCACACCAAACCGCCACCCTGATCTTCGGCTCCCTCTATAGGTTTGATCCTTACTTCTGCTTGCAAGTTTTGATATTTCAATTTGTTTTGAATACAAATATTAAATCGCTCGCCTTTGCTTTTTCCAGTTTGCTTCATCGCTTTGTTTGCTCCATCAGCAGCAATCAGCCATGTACTGGTGGCTGCTGTCCAGTCCTTAGGAAGTTTACCTTCTACCTCTTTGTCAAAATTGAAAGTAGCATCTGCGGTATTTTGAGCAAGGGTGGCTTGGTTTCCAGCACACACCGCTAATAGTAGTAGTGAAATGAATTTTGTTTGCATTCTATAAAATTAGCTTTATTAAAATTCCCGTTAAAGCGGCAACAATAATAATATAAGGCTCTTGAATTTTCTTAAATTTTAATAGCAGGCCTATCGTGCTCATCGCAATAAGGATAGTCGGCATATCGATCAGTGTTCTTTTACCTATCACCAACACGGCACCTGCAATCGCGCCAATAGCCGCGGCTGTAACCCCATCTACAAAAGCTTTTATTGATGGATTTTTTCCGTACTTTTTAAAATAAGGTGCAGGAATTACAGTGAAAAGATAACAGGGCAGAAAAGTTGCTAGCGCAGCCACACAAGCTCCAGGGATGCCGGCAACTAAATAACCAATGAACCCAACTGTGATCACCACAGGACCCGGGGTGATCATCGCTACTGCGACTGCATCTAAGAATTGTTGCTCGTTTAGCCAGTGATACTCTTTTACAACACCTCCGTACAAGAATGGAACAATCGCAAGTCCACTTCCAAAAACAAATGCACCGGCTTTCGTAAAGAACCATCCGATCTGCCAAAGTTTAGATTCGGTTACAACAGGAAGAAATTCAAGGAATGCTAATGGTGTCAAAATGTTGATAGAGGGATTAGAAAATTTTGGAGGAGCTTTTGCAAACCAGACAACCACTCCAGCCAGGAGAATTATCCAAATGATTTCTTCCTCTGTTATAAACGTAGTGGCAGCAACAACAAAACAGATCAGCCACAGAAGTTTGTCCTTGCCAATGCTTTTTGTAGTTAGCTTATAACTTCCAATGGAAATAATTCCAATGACCGCAGCGCCAATTCCATAGAAGACAGCCTGCATCCATGGCAGCCCTCCATAAATCATATACGCGTAGCCAATACCCAGCACCATTAAAAAAGAGGGCAGCACAAATGCAATGCCTGCAAGTGTTGCACCTAATAATCTGTAATGCACATAACCGAGATAAATTGAAAGTTGTGCAGCTAGCGGACCAGGTGCCAATTGTGAAAGAGCCAGACCTTCTTTGAAGTCATCTTCGCTGATCCATTTTTTATTTTCTACCAGGTCGCGATGCATGTAACCAACTAAGGCAACCGGACCACCGAAACCCCACGTGCCGAGTTTCAAGAAATAGATGATTAGATCTTTCAGGGAATACATATGAAGAGTTTTAGGTTACAAGCCTAGCTTGTTCTCAGTGATCAAAATAGAATGTTATTTACCTTTTGTATCGGCTTTACTTGTAGCGATGTTTTTCTTATACACAGAAGGACTTTTGCCGGTAACTTTTTTGAAAATTCTAGTAAAATGACTCTGGTCAGAAAAACCGGTGAGGTAGGCAATTTCTGATAAAGAATATTTGGGATCATTCAGTAATTGAATTGCTTTTTCAATCCGCAGCTTCCGAATGTAATCGCCAAAAGAAAGATCATCGAAATATTTTGAAAACTCGCGTGAAAGGTAAGATGGATGCACATGAAGACTTTGAGATACCTCTTTTAAACTTAACGTAAGGTTGGTATCAATTTGATCCTGAATTATTTCTTTCAGTTCCTTAGCCCACGCCGGTGCTTTTCCTGATTTTGTTTTTAGAAATTTCTTATACACATCCAGCAGTAAATTCTCTACTGGGTTTTGCGTGTGTTTTTCATGTTGAAGATGTTTAGCCCAACTGTAGAGTGCATCGTAAATCATCATGCCCCGCTCCAACAATTCGTGATCGTTGGTAATGTTATACGAAAGCCCCACGGAGATTGCCCACAGCCCCGAAGCCTGACTTGCCAAGTCGTGTCGATCCGTGTCAGCGCCACGAACGATTGTGGCAATCAAAGATAAAGCGGGGTCTTTTAGTTTATGCTTTTCAATGATATAATCAAATGTGCAGCGATCGCCATAGTGAGAGTACTCCACATCAGGAAGATCGAAAGGAGTAGCCATGAGTTCTTTTGATTTTTTAATTACCTGTTCGAATGGTACGTAAATGATTTCAGCCTCTTTATCTACAAATCGTTTAATTAGCCACGGGCAGGCGATGCGGTCGATCTTCGGTCGTTCACGAGTGATCCATTTCATGATTAAAGATAAAAATCTTTGGTAAGGTTGATGTAGTCACTTGATTTCAAATCGCCCGATTCATAAAGAATCATTTTTTCTTCTTTGGGTTTGACTTGTTCAAATCCAAATTCAAGCAAACACCGCTCTTGAGGTTTCTCTTTTCTGGAAAAAAAAGCAAGCTGACGTTTAATATACAACCCGTTTTCAGAAGCAAGGTCTTTAAAATCATTTCCCTCCTGAATAGGTAATATCACATCCAACGTTCCGGTGGGATTTAATAATCGGATTGAATGGGTTATCAATTCTTCGAAAGTCAATTCTTCTGTGTGTCGAGTACGTTGGCGATGTAGAGTAGGGGGGAGCAAACTATTGATGAAGTAGGGTGGATTGCTAACAATCAAATCATATTTTTTGGATGGCTCAAATTCCTGAAGTGGTTTTTGAAAAACTGAGATCTTACTTGGCCATGGAGAGCGCAAAACATTTTCTTTTGACTGCGAAGTATCTTCTTTCTCAATTTCGATAGCATCAATTTGTACTTCGTCTTCTGTTCTCTGGGCAAGCATTAACGCAATCACCCCGCTACCTGTGCCAACATCAAGAATCATCTTTGCGTTACTTACATCCACCCACGATCCCAACAACACTGCGTCGGTGCCCACCTTCATGGAACAACGATCATGATGGATAGCAAATTTCTTAAAGTGGAATGGTTGTAATTTTTTCAATTCTTGATTGTAGCTTTACTTCGAATTTTCTGGGTGACAAGTAAAGCAATAATCTTTAAATTTATTAACGAGATGAGATTTACATTCTTATTCCTAGTTGTGCTTTTAAGTTGCGCTGGAAAACGATCAGCTCAGAGCGAAAAACTTTTTAGCAAAGGCATCAACAAGGGAATTATTGACGTCCGATTAGTGGAAGCTTCAGGTTTGGTGGAAAGTATTGCTAATCCATATTATTTCTGGTCGCTCAATGATGGAGGAAATCCATCTGAAGTTTTTTTAATCGACACCTTAGCTAAAATAAAATTAGTTTGTAAACTGAATGTGAAAAATCGTGATTGGGAAGATATTGCTCTTGGTGCTGGACCAGTCGAAGGAAAGAAATACGTTTATGTGGCCGACATTGGTGATAACTTCGGGATCCATGATTACAAATACATTTATCGATTTGAAGAACCATCATTGACGAAAGGAGCGGAGCAAACTATCACGCACTTTGATACATTGGTGATTAAGTTGCCTGGAGATAACCGGGACTCAGAAACTATAATGATTGACCCCACCAACAATGATTTTTATATTGTTTCAAAACGTGAGAAGCATGTTCGTGTTTACCTGCAACATTTTCCTTATTCCGATACACTGCGGCCTGCTGAAGTTTTGAAAATTCCGTTCACCAGAATTGTGGCCGGATCCATTTCACCCAATGCGCAAGAAGTGCTGATGAAGGATTACGAGAACATTTATTATTGGAAACGTTCAAGTGAAAAGACTTTGACCGAGCTACTTGCTAAAGAACCCATCGAACTTCCTTACGAGCCGGAAGCCCAGGGTGAATCGATTTGCTGGAACCATGACGTCTCAGGTTACTATACACTCAGTGAAAGTAACGAAGGAAAAATAGCGCAGCTGAAGTTTTATAGAAGGAAATAAGTACTTCTCTACGCTTCTTTGCGTTCTCTGCGGTTTTAAATTTTACCGCAAAGTTCGCAAAGATAATTCTCGCAAAGGTCGCAAAGAGTTACAGTCTACGATACAACTCACTAATGCTCTCAATTGTCACCTTCTCTTTCCAATCCGGTCCGATGGCGTGTGCCCACATATGCGGCAGGTTGTAAGCTACTTTGGCCATGGCTGTGATTTGATCACTTGTCCAGGCTTTTGATAAACCTTGTGGCAGATCAATTTTATGTTTGGCGATCATCGTTTTGAATTCTTTCACACCTTCTGGATAATAATCCTGAAGATGATTGAACGCAATGCAGTTTGCATAGCAATGACGAGTTCCTAAAATTTTTGAAAGCCCGTATGACAACGCATGACAAACACCAACTTCCGAATAGGTGAGACTTAGTCCGCCCATCAACGAAGCAACCATCAACTTGTCATCGTTCTCTGGAGTTTGCCCGCTTTTATCTCCTAAATAAATTTCGCGACAAAGTTTCAATGCTTGTTCTGCATATGAATGAGAATAAGCATTGTTCAGAGTTCCGTTCTCCGATTCAATGCAATGAATGTAGGTGTCCATGCCGGTGTAGAACCACCAGTTGCGCGGCACCGAAGAAATTAGATCTGGATCAAGTACGACCTGGTTGAAAACCGTCC
>Ga0302322_100005414_pt1 | contig 11192 bp, 12 predicted proteins | sample Fen_T0_2_FD_203757 | JGI IMG/M metagenome (GOLD analysis project Ga0302322, IMG submission 203757) | Peat permafrost microbial communities from Stordalen Mire near Abisko, Sweden - Fen_T0_2 | ecosystem: Environmental > Terrestrial > Soil > Wetlands > Permafrost | place: Sweden: Abisko... | reverse complement strand
TAAGCGGCGGCGCCGCCGCCCGATAAATGAGTGTTTTTCCAAATCGAAAAACCTCAGTTTGGTTGGGTTTGGAAGGCAAAAAACCCAATAAAATCAAGTTCCGCTAACTCGAAATCTTCGAATTAGCCAAATCGCGGTCAGTTGGATTTGATCGATTAGCGAGCCCGTGTCTCCGATGAATGTACCCGTCAAATCTCAGGTCGCCTGGCCGGCGGCCAAGGTCGAACTTTGGGCCATCGATCGGCTTTCGGCGAACCCGCGCAATGCCCGCATTCACGGCGAGGAGCAGATCGAACAGCTCAGGGCCTCGCTCCGCGAATTCGGCTGGACCATGCCCGTGCTGGTCCGCGAGAACGGGATGCTGATCGCGGGCCACGGCCGGCTTGAGGCCGCGAGGCTCGAAGGCCTGACCGAGGTGCCGACCATTGTTGCGAGCGGCTGGTCCGATGCGCAATGTCAGGCCTATGCCATCGCCGACAACCGGCTGACGGAAGCGAGCGAGTGGAACGACGAACTCCTGCGGCTTGAACTCGGCGACCTTCGCGCGGCCGGCTTTGACCTGACGCTGACCGGCTTTGATCAGGACGAGATCGACGACCTGTTGCAGATCGATGCTGACGTCGACGGTGACCCCGACGAGGTGCCGGAGCCGCCGAAGGATCCCGTTAGCCGGCCAGGCGACCTCTGGATCTGCGGCGAGCATTGCGTGCTGTGTGGAGATGCGACCGTGCTGGCGGATGTCGAGAAGGTGCTCGGCGGCGAACTGGCCGACATGTGCTTCACCGACAGCCCGTACAATGTCGACTATTCCGGCGGCCCGGGTGAGAAGAAGAAGGGCAAGGATAGGCGTATTCTCAATGACGCACTGGGCGAGAAGTTCGGCGCTTTCCTGTATGACGCCTGTGTCAACATCCTGACCGTCACCAAGGGCGCGATCTACATCTGCATGTCGTCTTCGGAGCTGAGCACTCTGCAGAAGGCGTTCCGCGAAGCCGGTGGCAAGTGGTCGACTTTCGTGATCTGGGCCAAGAACACGTTCACACTCGGCCGGTCAGACTATCAGCGCCAGTACGAACCGATTCTTTACGGCTGGAAGGAAGGGGCAGATCACTATTGGTGTGGCGCCCGCGATCAGGGCGACGTCTGGTTTCTCGACAAGCCGGTGAAGAATGATCTGCACCCGACAATGAAGCCAGTGGCGCTGGTCGAGCGCGCCATCCGCAATTCGTCGAAGAGCAGGGATATCGTGCTGGATACGTTCGGCGGGTCAGGCACGACGCTGATCGCGGCAGACCGTGCAGGGCGCCGAGCGCGGCTGATCGAGCTGGACCCGAAATACGCAGATGTCATCGTTGAGCGATGGCAAACGGCGACCGGTGGCCGAGCCAAGCTGGCGGCCACCGGCGAGCCGTTCCCGGTTCTCGCGGGCAGGTCAGCCAGCAATCCGGTAGATGCGCCCGCGATTGTCTGACTTTTCCGAGATGACGTCGAGGCCGAGCTTCTTCTTCAGCGCTCCGGCGATGGCGCCGCGCACGGTGTGCGCTTGCCACTCCAACGCCTTGACGATCTCGTCGAGGCTTGCTCCTTGGGAGCGTTCGAGCATCTTGATCAGCTGGGCCTGCTTGCTGTTGTCGCGGGCTGCGCCGGGCTTCTTGGGAGTGGCCGGCTTCCCGGCAGCTGGCTTGGTCTTGGCGGTCTTTGCCTTGGCCGTTTTTGCCTTTGGCGTCGGCTTCGACGCGGGCTTGGCCTTGGTCGGCGCTTTCGCCGCTGGCTTGGACTTCGACTTGCTTTGGGATTTGGACTTCGTCGGTCCCGGCTTCTTGTTGGGGGCGCCCACCTTCTTTGCGGGCATAGGGTCTTGGTCTGCGGCGACGACCTCCGGCGCGGGCTCGGTCTCCTGCGCGGAGGCCTCAATCGCGGGGCCGGTCTCAGCCTCGATGCCGAGCGCTTCGAAGGCGGCAGCCGTTGCTCGCAAGGTCAGCCGGGTGCCGTCGTCTGCCTGGCGCCAGACTTCATCGCTGAGTCCGGCGGGGCATTCCTCGATCAGCGAATTGCGCAGTAGGCTGTTGAGCACCTTGTCGGCGGCGGCGCCCTTGTGCTTGAGCGTCAATGGGAGAACGGACCAGTCGTCGCGCTGCGAGGCAGTTGAGAGGACCACGAGTTGGGCATCGGAAAGCTTGGCCATGTTGGGCGCTCCTTGTAGAGGGCCGCGACCATCGCAAGCCCTGCTACTGCCCGAAGCCCCGCGGTCGCTGGACGCACGGGGTAAGGTGAGGAGCTTTGGCGGTTATTCCGCGTATTCGCCTTCCTTGAAGGCCGCGTCCGAAATTTGCTTGAGCCGCTCGGCGTAGTGAGCGATCGTTTCGACATGAGCCCAATTGATGCTTTCGGGGCTGTATCCGAAATGATCGTCGCTCAGGTCTTTCAGTCGTTCGAGCATCAGGTCGATTTCCGCCTTGCGGGCGATGAAGGCGTCGAGGGCATTCTGGCGATTGTCGGGGCGTCGCATCTTGGTCTCCGTCGGTGGTCGCCATACACGCTCTGATCTCGGCACAAGCCAAGCAGAATGTGCGGCCGATCGGTTCGAAAGTTGGCGGCACAACTTTCAGGAAGTGATCGGCAAAAATGGCGAAGACTGCGGGTGTACGTGGCGCGGATGACGCGGCGGGCACGATCGCCGCCGACGTTGCCGCCAAGCTGCTGATGGTTACGCCGGAGTGGATCAGGCGGCTGTCGAAGGATGGTTGGATCCCAAAGGTCGAGCGCGGGCGCTACCGCGTGGTTGACGTGGTCCAGGGCTACATTCGTTTTCTGAAGGACGAGGCACGACGCTCCAGCAAAACGGCGTCGCACAGCCGGCTGCAGGATGTTCGGACGCGGAAGGAGGAATTGGCGGTCGCCCAGGCCGAGCGCGAGCTGGTCCCGCTGGCGGAGGCCATGACGCTGGTTGACGAGGTCGCCGGCGCTGTGGTCGCTCGCGTCAACGCGATCCCGGCGCGCGTGACCCGCAACATCGAACAGCGCTCGCTGTTGCAGCGAGAGGTGGATGACGCGCTTGCCGAAGTGGCCGATCGCATCGAAAAACTTCGCGACTCTTATAGATCGGGCGACCAGGATCCTGCGCCCGACGAAGAAGGTCCCGGCTGACGAGTGGGCGCGCATCAACCGTGTTTTCCCGCTGTCGTCCGGACGGCCGGGACCCAAGGACCCGGCCGTGACGCCGTACGTGATCCCGTTTGTCCGAGCGTTCGACGACCCCCTCTACAACACGGTCGTGCTCGTCTCAGGAGGACAGAGCGGCAAGACGGAAAGCGTCATCGACGTGATCCTGTCGCGGCTCGATCAGCGCCCGGTCCCGATCATCTATGCCGGTCCCGACCGGAACTTCGTCACCGACCAGTTCGAGCCGCGGTTCGACGATGCGCTGAACCGGTCAACGAGTCTGGCTGCCAAGCTGGCGCGCGGCAAAAAGAACAAGAAGACCCGCAAGATCGTCTCGGGCGTGTCGGTGCGTCTGGCCTGGGCGGGCTCAGCCAACCAGCTGAAGTCCGATCCCGCCGGGCTTGCCATTGTCGACGAGCGGGACGGCATGTCCAAGAACGTCAAGGGTGAGGGCGATCCGGTCCGGTTGCTGGAGGTTCGCGGCGATACCCATGCCGACTTCACCCTCGGCGTGACCTCGACCCCGACCGTCGGAGCGGTCGAGATTGAGACGGATGACGGGACCGGCCTGGAATTCTGGAAGGTCGTCGACAAGGACGACATGGCGGGGCTGGACAGTCCGATCTGGAAGCTTTGGCAGCGCGGGACCAGGTATCACTGGGCCTGGCCGTGCCCGCACTGCGGCGACTACTTCATTCCGCGGTTCGACTGCCTGGTCATACCCAAGGTCGATATCACGCCCAAGGGCGGCAAGGAGCGGATCGAGCGGGACGCTACGCCGATCGAGGCGCGCCGGCTCGCTCACCTGCAATGCCCTCGTTGTGGCGGTGTTATCGAGGAGAAGCACAAGTTCGAAATGAACGCTGGCGGTGTCTACGTGGCGCCAGGCCAGCGTATTGAGGCCGGCAGTGTTATCGGCGACCCGCCCGAGAGCACGACCGTCAGCTTCTGGGTGTCTGGGCTGGCATCGCCGTTCGTCTCATTCGGCGAGCGTGCCGGCCGCTATGTCGAGGCGCTGAACTCCGGCGACCATGAGGAGGTGCAGACCGTAATCAACGGCGGTTTTGGAGAATTGTGGGCGCCGGCCGGCGGCGATGCGCCCGAATGGGCCGATGTCGCCCGGCTTCGATTGCCCTATCGCTCCCGCGATCTTCCAGTGGGCGTGCTGCTGCTCACCGCCGGCATTGATGTCCAGAAGAACCGACTGGTGTATGTCGTCAGGGGTTTTGGTGTCCGCCAGGAAAGCTGGCTGATCGAGCAGAACGAACTCTGGGGCGAGACCGAGCACCAGGACGTCTGGATCGATCTTGCCGAGATGCTGGCGCGGCCGATCGGCGACCTGATGATCCGCCGCGCCTTCATCGATTCCGGCTTTCGCCCGGGCAAGAAGGATGAGGTGCCGGAACATCGGGTCTACGAGTTCTGCCGGCGTCACGCTCGAGTCGCCTATGCCGTCAAAGGCTTCGATCACCGTGACCAGCCGCTCTCGGTTAAGCGGATCGATGTGACGCCGAGAGGCAAGGCAGCCAAATACGGGCTCGACCTCGTTCGCCTCGACAGCGACTTCTTCAAATCCTGGGTGCATGAGCGGGTGCGCTGGCCGGACGACCAGCCCGGCGGCTGGCATCTGCCGCAAGATACGACGGAGGCCTACTGCCGCCAGATCGTCTCGGAAGGCCGCGTTAAGAAGCCTTCGGGCGGCTACGTCTGGGTGCAGCGCTCGCGCGAGAACCACTATTTGGATTGCGAAGCTTTGGCTTATGCCGCGGCTTACATGCTCGGCGTGCAGCGAATAGCCGATTCCGCGCAGCGTCCGAGATCCGAACCGAAAGCCAGGCCGGCCGAGACACCGGGCACTGACGCGCCCAAGGCGACCACCAGCATCGCCGCGATGGCGCGGCTCAACATGGGGCGCTGATGGCGACTGCGGCAGAATTGGCGGTGTGGCGGCAGCAGCTGGCCGAGGCAGAAGCCGCGCTGCATTCAATACTGGTGCAGGGAAGCATCGCGCGGATGCGGCACGGCGATAAGAGCATGGAATGGAATGCGCAGAACGTCGGCGACCTGCGCGCCTATATCGCTGAGCTCAAAGGGAAGCTCGGTCAGAATGGTCGGGGCTTTGCGCGCCGGGTGATTTTCTAATTGCGCTAGCGCTCCGGAAACTTCCGGTTTCGGGGCACAGCGCACATGGCTTGACCTGCTGTCCGTTCGAACCAGTCGCGATTGACCCGTTGCGGACTTAGACGGCCTGTATCTAAATCTCAGCGGCCAGCTTTGAAAAAGTCAGTGTTGATCTGGAACATCGGAGCCACTGCGGTGATGCCCTTGTGTTGCCATTGCTGCCACACCCTATCTCGCCCTGGACCAGGCGGCATAATCCTCGCATGGTTGCGCATGGCTTCGGGCGTCATAGGCGGTATCGCGCTATAAAGACATAGATCGTACTGCAGGCGCAATTTGGCGACGATTTCATCGAGGGCAATCTGAAATCCGCTTGCAGGCAAAGGGGTGCGCCCATGACAAACCTTAGCCAGCCAGCCACCATCATCAGAGCGAAGCACAAGAATGATGAGCCCACCCGGATCACCGATTTCGCCAATGATTAAATTGTACAACTCTTCGGCCGTTACCTTCGATTTGCTCATCTTGATTTCCGCGAGAGCGGCATACCTGCCCAAATAAACGTAATCCAGTCAAGATGCACTTGAGACGAGTGAAGAAGCTAGGGAAAGGTACCGTCGCAGCCCTTTCGCAGCGACTTCTGCTCCTGGCACCTTTGCGAAATTGTGCTGCAACGCAAGACCCGGTCGCTATCGGGGGATGGCAGACACCAGGCAGGCCGTATTCGTCAAGTTTGGTTTTTGGTGCGCGCTAGGCGTGGGATCAAAATGACCCCGTTCAATTCGGCTGAAGCTGTCGACTAGCATGACTGGCCTCCTCGGCCCCGACGGCCGGCCCGTGAAAATCCCAAGCCCGCCCCGCTCGACGGCGCGCATGCTGGCGGCGGGCTACTCCGGCGCCTCGGTCACCGATCCGGATCTGGCGCAATGGCGCCCGCCGTTGTGGTCGGCGCAGACGGCGCTATCGCCAGACCGGCCGGTGCTGACGGCGCGCATCCACGATCTCGCCCGCAATGATGGCTGGGCCTCTGGTGGGGTGACGCGTCAGGTCGACGCGGTGGTCGGCGCCGGCTGGCGGCTGTCGTCGAAGCCGAATGCGCGCTCGCTGAAGATCGATCCGGATGTGGCCTCGGATCTGGCCTCGGATATCGAGGCGGCTTGGAAGGATTTTGCCGAGGACCCGGATTGCTGGTGCGACGCGGAGCGCAGGCTGAGCATGGGGGGATTGCTGGCGCTCGCCTTCCGTCATCGCCTGATGGACGGCGAGGCGCTGGCCGCAATCCTCTGGCTGCCGCGCGGCGGGCAATTTGCCACATCGGTCCAGGTGGTCGATCCGGATCGGCTGTCGAACCCCTACAATGGTGTCGACACCTATTGGCGGCGCCAGGGCATCGAGATCGGCGAGCACGGCGAGCCCTTGGCCTATTTCATCAGGCGATCCCATCCCGGGGATCAGAACGTTTTCAACCCGATGTTCTGGACCTGGGAGCGGATTCCCCGGGAGACCAGCTTTGGACGCCGCATGGTCGTGCATGCCTTCGAGCCCGGGCGCGCCGGTCAGTATCGGGGGGTCTCGATCCTGGCGCCGATCGTCAAGCGGCTTCGCATGCTCGGCCGCTATGATGAGGCCGAACTGCAGGCCGCGGTTCTCAACGCGGTCATGGCGGCCTTCGTTGAGAGCCCGTTCGACCACGACCAATTTGCCTCCGCGCTGGGTGGCGGCGAAGAACTGTCGGCCTACCAACAGCAGCGGCTCGACTACTACCAGGCTGCCCCGATCAATGTCGGCGGCGCCAAGATCGCTTTCACCTTTCCGGGCGAGAAGGTCACGCTGACAAAGCCCAATCACCCCAACAGCGTGTTCGAGGCCTTCGAGCGGGCAAGCCTGCGCAATATCGCCTCGGCCATGGGCATGACCTATGAGCAGCTGTCGATGGACTGGGGCCAGGTGAACTATTCGTCGGCGCGCGCGGCGTTGTTGGAAGTCTGGCGCGGCTTTGCCGCCCGCAAAGATCACTTCGCTCAGCAGTTTATGGCGCCGATTTACGCGGCCTGGCTGGAAGAGGCGATCGACCGCGGGACCATCAATCTGCCGAAGGGCGCACCGGAGTTTGCAGAAGCCAAGGCCGCCTATTGCGCAGCGCGATGGATCGGGCCCGGCCGGGGCTGGGTCGATCCGCATAAGGAGGCGACGGCTGCCACGGAACGCATGTCGGCGGGCCTCTCGACGTTGGAGCGCGAATGCGCCGAACAGGGCGAGGATTATCTTGAGACCATCCAGCAGCGGGCGCGTGAGCGCAAGGAAATGATGGCACTCGGGCTCGATCCAGACCTGATGACAGATCGTAAGGCTGTTCCGTCCAATGATGCCGAACAGGACCAACCGACCAAACGGGCCACAACGCCGGCATGATCCTTCGTCCCGAACTAGCGGCGCGTGTCTTCAACACACCGCTCCTGATGCATGCGGGCAAACTCGATGCCGTCCTCGCTGGTATCGGAGGGCGGATTGTCGAGGGCGGTATCGTCTTGGACGATGCTGCAGAACCCATCGATCATAAGGCGTTCGAGAATGGCCGCCCGTCGGCCGGCCGTATCGCCGACCGTACAGGCCGACGGTTCGACGCTAGCGGCTCGCCCGTGTTCGACATGATCGACGGCGTCGCGCTGATCCCGATCGAAGGCACGCTGGTCCACAAGGGGGCCTTCGTCGGCGCGGTGTCGGGGCGGACGTCCTACGAAGGCCTGCAGGCGCAGGTGCTGCGTGCCATCCGCAGTCCAGCCGTCAAGGCCGCGGCCTTCGAGGTCGACAGCTTTGGTGGCGAACTCGCAGGCAGCTTCGAGACGGCCGACTTGATCGCCCGGCTTTCCGCCGTCAAACCGACGCTGGCGATCCTGACCGATCATGCGCTGTCGGCGGGATACCTTCTGGCTTCAGCGGCCCGGCAGATCATCATGCCGGAGCATGGCCGCGCCGGCTCGATCGGCGTCGTGACGCTGCATACCGATTGGTCGGCGGCGCTGGAACGGCAGGGGGTCAAGGTCACGGTGCTGCGCGCAGGCGCCCACAAGATGGCCGGCAATCCCTTTGAGACGCTGGGTGATGATGTCGCACAGCGGATGATCGGAGATCTCGAAGCGGCGCGGCAGTCATTTGCCGGGCGGATCGGACGCTACCGCGGCACGAGGTTCAGCGCCGAAGCCGCGCTGGCAACCGAGGCCAGGGATTACCGAGGCGGTGATGCTGTCGCGCTTGGCCTTGCCGATGCCACCGGCCATGCGCTGGAGGCCTTTGACGGCTTTGTTGCCGCCATCAACCGAGGCCGGACCGGCCTAACTTAAGGAGATCGTCATGCGAGAGGTGATCCTCGCGGCTGCCGGTGAAGCGGCGGCCGAGTGCAACCCTGTTTCTGTCCGCCAGGCTGCAAGCGAATCCGGAGCGGACATTGCCGTCCAGATAAGGGAAGCGCGCTCTGCGGGTCTCGCTGAAGGAATCCGACAGGGCAGTATGCAGGAGCGCGAGCGGGTCAAGTCGATCCTGATGGGCGAGAACGCCAAGGGAAGAGAGGCTCTCGCCCAGTACTTCGCCTTCGAGACAGATTTTGCAGCTGACGTCGCGCTAGGGGCGTTGTCCAAATCGCCGGCCGCGAAAGGCAGCCTCGACCAGATCATGGCCAATGAGATCAAGCCGAGGCTCGGGGCCGGCGGCGAGCGGGCATCGGCCGAGCCGCCGCGTATGATCAGCACCGAAGACGTCTACGCCCGCCGTCGTGCCGCGGTCACGGCAGCGTCCAGGCAATAGGTCAACCACCCGAAATTTCCAGAGATCAACGCGGCATCGGCGATGCCGTGAACAGGAGAGCTGTATGACCGTGCTCCACGAAAACCCGCATGACGGCAATTTCATCCTCTCGGAAGACGACGAGGGACGGCTGTCGCGCGACAACATCGGCATCGCCTCGGGTGCTGGCGCACTCCTGCCGGGGACCGTGCTCGGCAGGATCGCTGCCAGCGGCAAGTTCGTGCCGTCGCCGCTGGCCGCCAGCGACGGTTCGGAGATCGCGGTCGCCATCTTGATCGGACGCGTTGAGGCGGTGAATGCAGACGCCGCGGCCGTCGGGGTCATGCGGCATGCGGAGGTTAATCGATCCGGTCTCCTCTACGACCACACGGTCGACGACGACGCCAAGAAGGCCGCCAAGTGGGACCAACTGCGCGCCGCCGGCATCGTGGTTCGCTGACCGCGCTACCCAAAAACAGGAGAGAAATCCTCATGGAAGCCATCCTCGACGTCTTCAGCGGCGACGCCTTCAGCTTCGTCACGCTGACCGACGCGATCAACAAACTCCCCTTCGTCCCCGGGCGCCTCGGTTCGCTCGGCCTCTTCACCGAGGCGCCGGTGCCCACCACCTCGATCGCGCTGGAAGAGCAGGCCGGCATCCTGACCTTGGTCAACCCGACTCCGCGCGGCGGCCCGGGCGAGACCCGGCCCAAGCCGCTGCGCCGGGCGCGGATCCTGAAGGTCCCGCACTATCAGCTCGACGACAATGTGCTAGCCGAAGAAGTCCAGAATGTCCGCGAGTTCGGGCCGCAGATGCAGCCGCGCTCGGTCGAAACCTATCTGTCGGGCCGGATGGAGATGTTCACCGCCCAGCTCGACGTCACCACCGAATTCCAGCGGGTCGGCGCCATCAAGGGCCTGATTGTCGATCGCGACGGCAACACCATCTACGACCTCTATTCGGAATTTGGCGTGACGGCGGTGGCGCCCATCAATTTTGCCCTGGGAAATGCCAACACGGCGGTCCGCAAGAAATGCAGCCAGCTGGTGCGGACGATGTCGCAGACCCTGGGCGGCGTGGCCTTCTCCAGCGTCTACGCCCTCTGCGGGGATGCGTTCTGGGACGACCTGATTGAACACCCCGAAGTGCGCGACACCTACCGCTACCAGGAGGGCGTCCGGCTGCGCGAGGGTGTGGTGTTCTCGACGCTCAAATATGGCGGCGTCACCTTTGAGAACTACCGTGGCTGGATTGGCGGCGGCACCGACGCCGGCGACACCGTAACGCCGTTCGTCGATCCCAATGAGGCGCATTTCTTTCCGCTCGGGACGCCCAACCTCTTCAAGACGTTCTTTTCGCCTGCGGACTATATCGAAACCGTCAATACGCTGGGCTTGCCGCGATATGCAAAGGCCATTCCGTCAGACAATGGCAAGTCAGTCCGGCTGGAAATGCAGACCAATCCGCTATCGCTGTGCCTGCGTCCGCGCGCCCTGATCAAGGGGCTGCATCACTAGAGGTGAGCTGAGATGGCTACAACTGACGCCAGAATTCATCAAATGCGCGGCAATTGATTTAAGAGTAACAAGCCTTATTGTTCGAGCCTGAAGAAGGGTACAGTCGCTTTATGTTGCGCATCAATTGGAAGGACGACGCCTTTTGGAGTGGCCTTATAGTCGTCGTGCTGTTAGGTGGCTTGGTCGCAGCCTCCTTGATGAAGTGGTTTGATCCAACTCCGAACGAGTTCTGGGCGGTGGCCTCCAAGAATCAATCGGCGATCGACTTGTATGGCGTCAGTTGTCTGTCAGTTGATTCGCAAAAGGTGGTTTTTGATCGGAAAGATTATTCAGACCCCAAGCTGCTTGAGGCCATCGTCGAGACTCTCCCGATCAAAAACGTGCTTTTCAACGTGGACTACGGGACTTGTCCATTGGGTTTTTTTGTCACCGTCGTGCCGGGACAGGTATCCGCCGTTCGATATCAAGGTCTAGTCGCAGAATACCTTGTTTCTATCGGCGTCTGTGAGCGGACTTCCAACGGGCGCATGAATCCCAACAGATGCACTGACAAGAATGTCTATGTGTTTAATCCACACGTTGAGCCGCACGAGCTGTTTGCGCTCGCTCTC
>Ga0302322_100005413_pt1 | contig 11194 bp, 5 predicted proteins | sample Fen_T0_2_FD_203757 | JGI IMG/M metagenome (GOLD analysis project Ga0302322, IMG submission 203757) | Peat permafrost microbial communities from Stordalen Mire near Abisko, Sweden - Fen_T0_2 | ecosystem: Environmental > Terrestrial > Soil > Wetlands > Permafrost | place: Sweden: Abisko... | reverse complement strand
GGCCCGAATTACGTTCGAAAAATTCGTGGCGGAATTTCGAAGTCGGTCAGCGTAACCGAGAAGCTCTGTTTCACTAAAATATGCCATATGCAGTTACTCCTTCCTCGCTTTTTTGATGATGCTAAAGATCGCCTCGACCCAATCCCCTTCCGATTTGTTCGGATCATTCAAGACAGCAAACTCGGCTGCCAGGTCCACACCGCCATAGAACTTTTCCGGTGACGACTTGATTTCTTTCCAAATCTCATTTGCCGAGCCGCCGGTGGCTGGAACGGGGATGAGCAAGTGGGAGTTTGATTTCGCGAGCGCAAATTCCTGCATGACTCCGTCAGCAAGAACAATTTTTCCAGTCGCACGATCTAGCTTGTTACCCGCAATAAAGATGGTGACACCAGATTCCTTTGCGAGTTGCTCGCGGATGTCGCCGTAAACTTTCTTTCGCTCCGCATCATCCTTGAATTCTTGCGGGAAAGGATGCAGCCGCAATCGTTGTCCCAGCCTTCCAGATTTTTCGCGTTTGGCCTGTTCGTGAGCCCCAATGATGCAAGAACCTGCGATTCCTAGTCCGAAGCCCGAAACCAAATTGAAACCACGTTTGATGACTTGCTCGCCCAATTTCCGGCAGAAGCTGTCCATCTTGTCCCGGCTGATCGGCGCATATTCATGGGCGCTCCCTGAGACCATGATGCTCTTCGCCGATACGACCAAACAAAGCTGCCTCAAAAGCTCCTCAATTTCTGAATATTCGTCGACGAGGATCACTTCGACATTGAATCGGCCGAGATCTACGATGCGGTGGGGTAAATGCCTCACGTCGCGCTCGTATTGGGCTTGGAGCTTTGCGTGATCCTTTAGACCCGTTGCTGGAGCCTTAGGCCGCCGGATAATACAATACCGCGGTGGTTGGTTTTCGGCCTTTTCTTCAAGCAGAACCCGAAGCCGGCTGAAAATGTAATCAATATTTGGATCCGTGAAGCTGAAACCAAGAAACAAGAATTGCTTCCAAGTCAGGTCGCCTTGCAGCCGACTTGTGAAAAGGCCGCGCTTGGCCTCATAACGCTCGTAGTCGTCCTTGATCAGCACTGCCTCATCGGGTTGACTGACATCGCCGTGCATCTTGAGCAACGTGACGTCGGCATACGGAACACGGTGGAGTAAATCAGCCTTGCGGTGTTTAACGTCCACGGTTTTGGCGGCATCGGCATATGCATCTTCAAGCAACCGGTCGTAATTTGTGGTCCACACTGTATCGATAGGCAATCGAGCCATCCATCGGTGACTATTTGAAATCGCGGCCCGGGCACAAAACTCCTCAATTATTTTTTGATTTAGCCGGCTTCGGTTACGGTTACGGTTAAATTCGTATTGGGCCAGGGCGATGAGATCGTGCTCTTCATCTACGTCCAGTTTCAGGTCCGCAGCGATGTCACGCAACAGTCCACGCCAATCAACGAAACCGACGCCGGCAGACATTCCCGCGCCGATAAACAATGCCGCCTGATCAGCGGCAATTGCTTTTGCAAAATCTCGAACGAATTGTTGTTTTGTAATTTCAGCCATAATGACGTCCTTCTATTTACCCGCCTGCTTGGCGGCGTTTTCAATCCAGGTTCCAAGGTTGTTATAACCATCGCCGTTCGCCCAATCGTAGATGGCAAACCTGCTGGAGAATGTGTGGTACAATTGATTGTTCAGGTCGTAGGCGACATCGGTTAACGCCATCGAAGGCACTTTGTCGTAGTTAACCCAACTCCCGTTGTTGAGTTCTTGCCAATAAACCCGATCGTTTGCGACCCGATACGCGAGGTTGTCAAACGGATTGAGTCCTTCCGCGGCAGGTTGACTGTTCCAGTCACGAATGCTGTGCACGCGGACGGCCAGCAGACCATTCCCACGATGGAAGCTCCGCACCAACTCGTATCGAACCCAAGGGCGGAATGCTGTTTGTGAGCCGACGAGGACGCACGTCACGCTCGTGCCTTTGAGTTGCTCGGTTAGAAAGTCCTTCAGAGCATCTTCACTGGTGCGCTTCTTTGTTTCGAATGCGGAACCATCAAAAAACCCAGCGGACTGCCGGTCTCCTTTGGTCACCCATGATTGTTGAACGACTTCGGCGCGCTGATTATCAGGCTGAAAGTGGAAACTGAAAAACGTGCGTCGAACCGTTTTTGGCTGTGATGCGTATGGATAGTTGAATGTGCTCATACTCGTTCGGTTATTTGATGCTCACCGCCCCGCCTTTCTTGCGGCATCTTCGATCCACTTACCAATGTGGCGATAACCTTCGTGGTCGACCCAATCATAAACGGGGTAAATCTGGGAAAGACTCTTTCTGACCCTCTCGGTCCAAAGCCCCAACATCCGCGGCTCTTCGACAACAGTGGTGACGTTGGAAAATGGATTTCGCCCGCGTTTGGCAGTTTGCCGTTTTTGATTTCCGAGCTTGTGGATGCGGATGCCTAACAGGCCGTTTCCTCGCCGATGGCTCTCCTCAATTTCATACCGGACGTATTTGCGATCGGCTGTCTGGCTACCGACGAGAACGACGGTGACTCCTGTGCCGTCGAGTTGTCGGTCGATCCACTCCGTGATTGCCGCTTTCCCCTTCCGTTTGACTGCTTCCCATGAGGCAGCATCAAGAAACGGCGCGGTATCCCAATCCTTGGTGACACCAACGTGGCGAATCTGATTCACGCGCCAGATGTCTTCGCCGTAATGAAAACTGAAAAATACTCGTCGTGCCATAAAGTCAGTTGGATATTTCCTTCAGAATGAATTGTGATTGATGCAGCCGGATCTGCCCGGTTGCGTGCAGTGCCTTCAGGTCGCTGGCGCTCCATTCGTTCGGCTTGCCATCCTCGGCGCATAGCACCAGCGCAATGGAATCCGGATTGATCTCCATCAGTCGCCACAGTTCGTAAGGAATCTCCACACCGCGCGCCAGGGATTCTTCCGCCACAAAGAGGCGCTTGGTCACGTCGCTACCATTCACGCGCTCCTGCCAGTTGAACGGAGCATCGCCTCTGGCGATCCATGCGCCATTATTGTGAGTGTAACACCGTTCCGCCTCGTGCCAGCGGAATCCACGGGAACGGGCATAGCGTTCCATGAAGGTCGGTTCTTTCAGCTTGGCCTCTTTTTCCGGCTTCGGTGGCGGCGCTTCGCCATCCTCGCCATCGGCCGGCAATTCGGTTTCGCCATTGTCGTCGGTCTCGCCCAACTCCTTCTCGTTCTCCTCCGCCTCAACTTTGCCAGCGTCGCCGCCCGTTTCGCCATCACCCTCCGCGTCGCCGGCCTCTGGCTTCGGGTCCGCGCCCTCGGGTTTCTCGCTGATCGGCGGCAGTTCGGCCTGGGCATCAAGTTCAAAATTAGCGACCAGGTATTCGCGCACAAATTCCTCGTCGCGATCAATGCAATCCGCCACGGCTTCCATGATTCCCGATTCACCGAATGGGCGCGCGAGTTCCTCCTTCAACTCGCGCATCAATCGCACGGTGGCCATGTCAGCCATATAAAGTTTGGCGTCCGCCCACAATACTTTCGGCATTAGCGGTTCGCCGGCGGGCGTGCCGTCAATGTAGGGAGTGACCTCCAGCCGGCTCACTGTCTGCCAGGCCGTGATGAGCAGCCGCCGCGCAACCTCGCGCACCTTTGCCGTGGTCGCTTCGTCGCGGAGTTTTACACGACACAGGCCGTCGGCCAGCGGTTGCAACCATTCCATGCGCCGGGCATGGCCGGAGATCATCTGCAAGTTCGTCACTTGCATGGCGATGACTTCGGCCAGGGGGCGCGCAATCGTGAATGGCGCTTCCTCGGCCACTTCGCCGTGCAGCATCCGCAAATCTGCCGCCGCGCGTTTCGTAGGCACGGATAATTTTTCCCAGCGCGTTAGGTTGCGCATGGACACGCGGTATTTCAGCGTGGCCACCGATTCCCACGTCTGATCGAGACTTAGCCAGTGGCCCAGTTCATCCCACACCCGTCGTCCGCCGCGCGTGAGCGCCAAGGTCGCCCGCTTGTAGGAAATGCCTTCCAGCCGAGTCCCGGCGGCCAGTGTCTTGAGGCATTCTAAGCTCTTTTCCAGTGCCGGTCGCTCCGGCACGCCGACCCGCAGCCACAGCGTCAGCCCAAGCGCTGCCGAATGCACTACCGGGGAGTCTTCTTCTGAATCGGCGTACAGTGAGAGTTCGCCGGACGAAAACCATTCGAGCTTGTTGCTCAACACCAACGCATCGGCGGCAAACATCGCTCGCAATTCGTTCAAATCATCGGCAGAGCAGCGCATGGCGATGCGGTCCAGCGCTTCATATAACCGCAGCGCATCCGCCAGCACACGCATGGTGTCTTTAATCTTGGTCAGTGCGCGTAGCCGGTCCACCACCTTCTCCCAGCTTGTCGCGCTGTCGCGCACGCCGAGAAGCCGTAGCAGCCTCTTCTTGTCCGGCGCGTCGTCCAGTTCGGCTTCTACGAACGGCTCGATGTTCAGCAGCGATTCCGTTTCCGGCGTGCGCAACAACAGTTCCGGCGGCGTGCGCAGTTTGTCATGCGTATCTGTTAGGCAGGCAAGTGAACGCAGTTGCACCAACCATGCGGGCAGCACCGTGCCGCAACTCAACGCGCTGGTCGTACCCTGCGTGCTGACTTGCCGCACTGTCACGTTGAGCGTGTCTTCCCACTCTGCTAACGGATCGAGCAGCAACCCGTTCACCACGGCGGACCAGCGCTTCGGATTTGCCGCGGCCTGTACTTTCCAGTGCTGGAGCACTTCCGGCGGAAAGTCGTAGTCATCAATAATGAATTTATTGTTCTGATACCGATATGACTGCGGTTTCTGCCCACCACGGTCGGTAACAAAGGTTTCCAAATCGTTTCGCCCCCAGAGTCTCTTCGGTTGAGCTATGAGCGGCACAAACGCGTGCAGCTGGCTCTTACTGGAATACGCCCACTCATACCATTGCTCCTCGGTACAGGATTTGAATTCTTGGACGTAGTCCGGGTGCAACAAGTGTTGCGCCGCCCACGCCTTCGGAATAATGGCTTCCACTTCGCCATCGGCATCAAACACGATGGGATGGTCTTCGGTATGCCAAAGGTGCAGGTCTTCGGTGACGTATCGGAAATCCTCCGGCACGGTTGCATCCAGGGCGGCGAAGATGTGCGCGATGCGAACGCAATCTTCCACCGGCATCTCGCCACGCGCGAGGATCCGCCGCGCCGCCTGGGCCGCGATGCGATCCACCTGGCTCGGCTCATGCAATCCCAGCTCATGCAAAAGCGCCAGCGATGGATGCTTGTCTTCTTGTTTATCCTTCGACTTGAGTTTGTTCAGGTGCATGATCCATTCCTGATCAATTGCCAGCGCAAAATTCGATATGAAATTCCAGTCCGCGTCCGAGAGTTGTTGCCTGAGCGACGAAACCCGAATAACCTCATTACCCGGCTGGAGTGAAACTTGCCCCTCGACCGGCACGATCCGCAGCGTGCGGCGGCGTTCCCCATTCCAGTCCCAGCCGATGTTTCCCTCGACCCAATTCCAGAGCAATTGCAGCCGCATCCACGTGGTAGGTTTTGGCACGATCGGTTGCGCCCCCAATGCTTGCATCGCCGTCTCCGCTGAAACTGTTTCAATCCACCCATGCGCTTCTAAGGCTTGGCAAGCCCGGCGGTTTACCGTTTCCGACAGCAGATGCTTGGCGGTCTTCGCGAAGACGTTTTTCAGTTCCTTTGCATCCCACACTTCGTGCAGTTCCGACGGCAGGGCGGTGCATTCGCCAATCGGCGCGAGCAGATCCTCGGTCGTGAGGAGTACTGGCTCGTCCTCCACGGCGGTGAGCATGGCGTCCATCACCTGCTTCGTCGCGCTGGTCTTCAGGTCGGCCGCATCGGTGACTGGTCCGCGCAGCAAGTTGTAGGCATTCGCCCGGTGCGCCGGCGTGAGTTGGTCCTTGCTCAGCCACGCCGCCATCGCTTGACCGGCAAGTCGGCCGGCGCGTTCTAACAACCAGCGGTTGCAAGGGGAGACCTCTGGCTCTTTAATCTTCTGCCGGGCAGGGTCTTGCAGAAATGGCGCGTTGATTGAAAACGGCAGGTCCACGTCCGTGCCAGCAGGCAGCACCACGAACAACCGTTGGGCACCGGCCAATCCCAAAACCAATTCCACCGAGCAGGGCGGCAAATGCAGGTCATTCGCGTTCCGTTCTTGGCGAATTTCATTCACCACATCTTCGGGGAATGCCTCTTCGGCGGAGCGGATCAACAGCAAATCTTCCGTGCTGGCGCCGGTTAGCCGGATGCGCTGTGACCCGGCAATCGGTCCGCGTGCCACGAATTCCTTGCGGACAGTGTGCGATTCAATCGTCAGTTCCTGCAAGTTTCGGAAAAACAGCAGCGACACCGGACTGGTGATCCACTCCTCAAAATTCATTCGCAGTTGCCGCTCGCGCAATTTGTCGGCACAGCGCACGCTGACGCGTGTGCCAGCAGTCTCCATCGCGTTGGTGCTCCACACCGGCAGTGTGAACCGCTCACGGTCGAAATTCACATCCAGCGTCGGCGTCTGAATCCGTACGCGGTGGCCCAGGCTGAAGGTGGATTTGAAGCCGACACCACGGAAACCAATCGTGTGCAGGTTGCGCTTGTTGGAGTAACCGAAACGGCATAAGGATTGGAACTGTTCTTCGTTGAAATCCTCACCATCGTGCTCGAACACGAACTCGTTATTCACCACCCGGACGCAGGCGGACTTCGCTCCTGCGTCATCCGCGTTTTGCAGCATCTCGGACAGCACATGGCGCGGACTTTGCACCTGCGCAAAAAGTTGCTTCCAAGGCCCAGCCAGCACCGGGTCTTTCAACTTTGCCCATATATCTTCTGAATTTGCGGTCACCCGCCCAAAATAACCAGGTTGATTCATGCCCCCGCCCTTTCTCCGCGCGCAAGCAAGTCCTTGACCTTGAAATTCACGCTCGCCGTCGCAAAGTCTGGTTCTTGCTCGAATGGTTTAGTCAGATATTGAGGCTTTTCCGCGCCATTAGCACCAACAAAAACAATGGCCAAAATATAATCCTCCGGCTTGTTCAAGGCGGTCAGGATTTCGTTTTTTGTCACGGTGACGGTATCCGCGTCATCCACGCGGCCCTTCACTTCAATGAAACGTAGTTGCCCAGCTTTAACGTGATTTTCCGGATAGCGAGATTCCACATCGTAACCGCGATTCTCCTTGGAGACATCGCGGGGTGCAAAACCTTGTGTCCGCTCGTAGGTCATGACCGCTTCCATTGCAATGAGCTCGATTTCCTTGTTTGCACCGCCATATATTGGAGGTGTTTCATGTAATGCAGTCGGCTCGTTCGGTTCGACCGCTTGGGCAAACCAACCTGCCGGAATTACCAGTGCACCGCCGAGCACCGTCGGGGGGCGCGCCGTGATCTGACGTTCGCGGTTCAGTTCGTCCTGGCGCTTTTGGAGACGACCGCTCAATTCATCGGCGCGCTGACGAGCATTGTTGGAGTTCAAACTGCCCTTGTTCCGTCCGGCTTCCTCTTGCGCCCGGAGGGTATTTGCCCGTTCATCCCAGTGCCGGATTTCTGCCAACAAACGTGCTTTTACTTGCGTCAGCGTCTTATCAATCAACGCTTCGCGCCGGGTTCTTACTTCCCGCAGATGTTCGGGCACGATGGTCTTGATGGCGTGTGAACTGGCGCGGCTTTCCAAGCCTTCCCCCAGCCAGGCTTCCTGCAGCAATAATTGAGCGGCGGCCTTCTGGTCCTCGGCAAGCGGGGTGTAATCCAGATATGGCGCAAAGCCTGCGTTGACAAGTCCGCCGTTCCGGCCCACTTCCACGAACTGCAACCGTCGCGAAATGACGCGGGGATTGCCGGCCGCATCGCGCCGACCATCCGTGATGCTGTGTTCTAGATAGAACAGCACGCGTGGTTCTGTGCCCTTATCATTAGTGTCCACCAGCACCGCGCCTTGGCGTAAAAGATCACGATACTGCTCCAGCAGCAAATCCACCACCGAATCAAGCAACGGATGTCCCGGCGCGACCAGCGCGGCGGGTGGCTTGCCATCCATCCGCATATATTCTTTGTGAAACGTGACGCGTTCATACGCTTTAAGCACCGGCGCGCGTTGACCGATGATGCGATCCCGATGACGAATGGGCGCGGGCACGTGACGTATCTCGTAACGAAATGGTTCCCGCCGATGCACGCTGCCGCCGTATTGCTCGAAGGCCCGGAGGAAGAACGAACCAATATAATGGGGTTGCAACCGCCGGGCTTGCACACGCTCCATCTCATCCCGGATGTTGCGCACGCGGGTGGGGTCAAGCCGTTCGTGAATCAGCGACCGATCTTCGATGAGCGCCCGGAGTTTCTCGATGTCTAGTTCGCGATCGACAATCTGGTCGAGTTTGGCCTTGTTGGCCGGATCGTCACCATACCGGATTGCCCTGATGAGCAGATCCCGTAAGGGTTGGTCACGGAAGACCTGGCCCAGCACGTCAAATACGGCACCACCGAGACTTTCGCGTTGGGTTTTAAGTTTGGAAAGCAACCTGTGCCAGACCTCGCCTTCCCGGGTTTCATACGCCACCAGATTCCACAAATGACAGACCTCACGTTGACCGATTCGGTGAATACGCCCGAAGCGTTGTTCAATGCGGTTCGGATTCCATGGCAAATCATAATTGATCATGAGATGCGCCCGGCGATGCAGGTTGATGCCCTCACCCGCGGCATCTGTTGCGAGCAGCACCAGCACTTCGGGGTCGTTCTCAAAGGATTCCTGAATCTGCCGACGGCGTTCGCGTGGGGTTCCACCGTGGATAACCACCACGGCATTCTGATTTCCCAAATTATCCGCGAGCTTTTCGGACAAATAATTCAGCGTGTCGCGGTGCTCCGTGAAGATGACAAGCTTGCGCCGGTTTTTATTGACATCGAACATTTCAGGTAGCTGCAACGTCTCCGAAAGCCGCTGCCATTTCTCGTCTTTGCCCGAGCGACGGAGACGCGCGGCCTCCTGAGCAAGCGAGCGAAGTTGAGCGATTTCCTTCTCCAATTCCGCAATGGTCTGCGCCGCCGTGGACTGATCCACAATCTTTTCCTCGGCTTGTTCTAACTCGGCCTCGGGAGCTTCATCAAGGTCCTCGATGTCTTCATCGGAAAGTTCCGGAACATCAGCAAGCCGTGTGCTGGCAGTGGCCGAACCGCGCCGCAATAGTTTTTCCTCACGCAGGCGATCTTCCAATCGTTCGACCCGGCGCCGTAAGGATTGGTAAATGGCTTCTGGGGAAGATGCCAGCCGCCGCTGAAGTAGTGTCAGCGCAAAACCAACGGTGCCTTTCCGTTTATCATTATTGAGTTTGTCGGCATTATTGAACCCTTCGCGAACGTAATCGGTAACGTTGCTGTAGAGATTCGCTTCTTCGGCACTCAAGGTATAGTCCACCGTGTAGGCGAACCGCTCAGGGAATAGCGGCTTGCCTTCCATGGTTACCAATTGTTCCTTCACCATGCGCCGCATCACGTCCGAGACGTCGGCCACATGGGCACCGTCGCGTGGCTTGCCCTCAAACCGGTCGCCATCCAGGAGTGAAAGGAAAATATGGAAATCCTGATCCTTTCCGTTATGCGGCGTGGCGGTCAGCAACAGGAATTGGCGTGAACTCCGGGATAGCAACTGGCCGAGCCGGAAACGCTTCGTGTATTTTATTTCCGAACCGAAATATGACGCGGACATTTTGTGAGATTCGTCCACGATGATGAGATCCCAGTCCACCGCAGATAATTTCGCCTGCACATCCTCATTTCGGCTCAATTTATCCAGCCTCGCGATGCACAGATTGTGCTCAAGAAACCAATTGCCAGTGCGGGCGGCTTGCAATCCTTCATTCGTCATGATGTCGAACGCGAGGCTGAATTTTTCATCCAACTCATCCTGCCATTGCTCGACGAGTCCACCGGGAGCGACAATCAGGCAGCGGGCGATGTCACCTCTGATTATAAGTTCCTTGATCAGCAATCCGGCCATGATCGTTTTACCTGCGCCTGGATCGTCGGCCAGCAGGAACCGCAGCGGTCGGCGGTTCAGCATGGTATCGTAAACGGCGGTGATCTGGTGGGGGAGCGGATCCACTGCCGAAGTGCTGACCGCAATCCATGGATCAAATAAAAAGGCAAACCGTAACCGCTGGGCCTCGGACACCAGTCGAAACAAGTCACCATCTGCCGAGAAACTTAAAGGGCGCGTCTGTTGGACGATTTCCAATTTTGGCTCCTGGTCGCGATAAACCAAGGCTTGCTCTAGCTTGCCTTCGCCATCAACAAATGTGATCGAAGCTACATCATCACTGTGAAGTTCGATATGACGCAATGTCACCGTTAGCCCGGGGATTAAACCCCGAAGATTGTCTCCAACCTGCAAATCTTTCAACCGAATCATGCAAGCATTATGACGCAAATTAGCTGCTTGTGAACACCGGATAATACATATATCATGCTTTTATAGTCATGTATGTCATTCAAGAGTCCAACTATTGCCGGAATCTCGATTGATCGCCTGCATACCCTATGTGCGGTGGTTGAAGCAGGCACGATTGTCCTCGCTGCCGGTCCAGACCCCAATCGGCAAAGTCAGTTCAGCCGTCAATTGAAGGATTTAGAAAAGGCCCTCGGCACACCATTATTTGATCGGGTTGGCAAAACCTTGCAGCCAAACCAAACTGGCCGTCGCGTTGCGCTGACCGCCCAGACCTTTTTTGGAGCACTCGATGATGTCATGAATGCTGCCAGCGCCCGAGCGGAAACTGTGCGGCTTGGAGCGGGCGAAGCCGTCTTACGCTGGCTGGTTATGCCAAATCTCGCGGAACTTATGGCAGGTGAAACACCACTCCGTTTTGATGTTCACAGTTTGACCACAGATCTAGCCTTGCGTGAGGTGCTCAACGGCAGTGTGGATGTGGTGATCATGCGGACGGAGGCAGTGACTGATGAACTTCAAAGTGAAGCAGTCACAACCATCGAATATACGTTGGCAGTTCCAAGAACCTTGCTCCGCTCCCGGGAAGGGGCCGAGGTCTTTGAAGGAAGACCGATCCCTTTTGCAGAACTGGCAGGGGATGGGGTGTTTGCCAAGACCGCAAAGGCAACCGCCTCCACACTTGGACTCAACCTCCGCCCCGTCTTGC
>Ga0302322_100005412_pt1 | contig 11194 bp, 11 predicted proteins | sample Fen_T0_2_FD_203757 | JGI IMG/M metagenome (GOLD analysis project Ga0302322, IMG submission 203757) | Peat permafrost microbial communities from Stordalen Mire near Abisko, Sweden - Fen_T0_2 | ecosystem: Environmental > Terrestrial > Soil > Wetlands > Permafrost | place: Sweden: Abisko... | reverse complement strand
CCCCGAGGATGAATCCGTAGATGCCGAGCGAGCCGATCGCGAAGATCAGGAGCAGCGCGATCGGGAGATCCGCGACGTAGCCGTTGACCTGGTAGCCGTCGATCGTCCAGCCGGGCCCCCAGGGGATCACCGAGAACGTGCAGAGCGCCGTGAACGCGGCCAGGAACGGCGCGAAGATGTAGAGGACGTCGATCGCCGCCGCCGGGAAGAAGCTCTCCTTGCGGATCAGCTTGACGAGGTCGGCGATCGGCTGCAGGAGCCCGTAGGGGCCGGCCCGGTTCGGGCCGTAGCGCAGCTGCATCCGGCCCATCACCTTGCGCTCGGCGAGCGTCAGATACGCGAAGCAGACGAGGACGAGGTTGATGATGACGATCGCCTCGATCGCGGCGATCCACCAGGGCTCGCCGTTCGTGCCGCTCGCGAGGACGAGGCTCGGCAGGCTCACAGCTTCACGACCTCGACCAGCAGGTGGAGATCGGCCGCGTGCTCGTCGGGGACGCGGGCGACCCCTTCGACCAGCTTCCGGTTGACGCGCGCGCGCAGCTCGACCGAGGTTCCGTTCGACTTGACGACGACCGTGTCGCCGGTGGCAATCGTCCGTCGCGCCGCATCGGCGGCCGAGAGCTCGAGCTCGGCCGGCGGCCGCTGGAACGACAGCTCCCCGACGCGCTCGACGAACGGGCCGGAGAACAGAGGCCGATACCGCACGAGACGGAGCTCGCCCACGAAGTGCTCGCCCGCCGGTCGCGGCTGAACGGGTGCGCGCTGCTCGGCGGCCGGAGCCGGTGCAACGTACGAAGCGCGGGCGGGCAGGCCGGCGGTGCCGTTCAGATCGGAGCCGTCGACGCCGCCGAAGACCTTCGCGGACAGCTCGTCGAAGACGACGACCGCGTGTGGGGAAAGGTCGACGTCGAAGCGCTCCGCGAGCTTCGCGATCCAGGCGAGCTCGTCCGGCACGGGTGCGATCACCGCGCGGCGCAGGCGCTGCAGGCGTCCCTCAAGGTTGAGGAGGGTGCCGTCCCGCTCGAGCGCGCTCGTGGCCGGCAGGACGAGATCGGCCCAGCCGACCGCGAGCCCGTGGAACATCGTGATCGCGATGACGTTCTCGGCCCGCTCGGCGAGCGCGCGGACGGCCGGGTCGGCGGCTGCCTCGTCGCCCGAGACGATCAGGAGGCCGATCGGCTCCGGGTTCGCCTCGTCCTCGTCGGCGGCCGCGGCCCAGGCCGCGGCGACCCCGCGGCCGTTCGGCGTGGCCGGCAGGTGAAAGGCGCCGCTGCCGGGCTTGTCCTCGAAGCCGAGCGCGTGCGCGGCTTCGGCCAGCCGGGCGCCACCGCCGCCACCGCTCCCCGACCAGACGAGGATCGCCCGCTCGGAGCGGCGCAGCCGCTCACCGAGGTCGTTGCCGCTGTCCGTCAGCGCACGGAGTGCCGCCGCAGCACCGCCGGGCCCCGTGGGCACGTTGCCGGCCGGCCCGTAGTGCACGATCTCGGCCCCGTGGCGACGGGCGGCCCTGAGCCAGAGGTCGACGACGGGGGCGCGCTCGGCGACGTCGTCGTCGCCGACGAGGACGACGATCTCGGCCGCGGCGAGCGCGGAGAGCGGAAGTCGGAAGGCGTCGAGCGCGTCGGAGGTCGATTCGGGCAGCACGGCGGCGTGCGCTCCGAGGCCCCCGCGCAGGAGTCGCGCCAGGGCATACGCCTGCTCGACCGTCTCGGACCCGGAGAGGGCGGTGACGACGTGCGTGCCGGCAGCGCGGAGAAGGGCCTCGGCCCGCTCGAGGGCGGCGTCCCAGCTGACGGGCTCGAGCCCGTGCGGCCCACGCACGAGCGGCGCTGTGATCCGGTCCTCGGCGGTGAGGTGGGGATAGGTGAACCGGCCCTTGTCGCAGAGCCAGCCGCCGTCCACCTCGGGGTGGTTGCGCGAGAGGATCCGCTTGACCTTGCCCTCGCGGACGGTTGCATTGACGTTGCAGCCGACGGGGCAGAGACCGCAGACCGTCGGCACGTTCTGGATGTCCCACGGCCGCGCCTCGAAGCGGTACTGCGTCGAGGTGAGCGCGCCTACCGGGCAGAGCTCGATGACGTTGCCCGAGAACGGCGCCCGATACGGGTCGCTCTCGAAGGTGGTGATCTCGGTGTGGGCGCCCCGGTTGCGGGCGACGAGCTGGTTGTCCTCCGCGACGTCCGAGGAGAACCGCGTGCAGCGATAGCAGAGGATGCAGCGCTCGCGGTCGAGCGCGATCAGCGGCGAGACCGGGATCGGCTTCTCGAGCGTGATCTTCGAGAACGACATCCGGGTGTTGCCCGGCCCGTAGCGGAACGTCAGGTCCTGCAAGGGGCACTCGCCGCCCTTGTCGCAGACGGGGCAGTCGAGCGGGTGATTGACGAGGATGAACTCGAGCGTCGCGTTCTGGCCCTCGGCGGCCTTCTCGGAGGTCGCGGCGGTCTTGACGACCATCCCGTCCTGGGCGGTGAGCCCGCAGCCGGCCTGGAGCTTCGGCAGCCCCTCGACCTCGACGAGGCACATCCGGCAGGCGCCGACGGGCGGGCCGAGCCGGGGCTCGTAGCAGAAGACCGGGATCTCGATCCCGACCGCGGCAGCGGTCTCGACGAGCCCGGTGCCCTTCGCCACCTCGACCTCGCGGTCGTCGATCGTGACTTTCACGAGATCGCTCATGCGTGCGCTGCTTCTCTCGTCGAACCAGGGGCCTGGTCGTGGACGTGCATGGCGACGGGGGCGAGCAGGTCGTCGAGGGACGATGAGCCGTGGAACGGGCAGCCGCCCTCGTCGATGTGTGCCTGGAACTCGTCGCGGAACTTGTCGAAGTAGCTCATCACCGCGATCGCGTCGGAGTCGCCGAGCGGGCAGAGGCACTTGCCGTTGATGCGCTCGGCCACCGAGACGAGCAGGTCCATGTCCGCCTGGGTGCCGCGCCCGTTCTCGATCTTCTGGAGGATCGTCGTGAGCCACTTGGTGCCGACCCGGCACGGCGTGCACTTGCCGCACGACTCGTGCTGGTAGAACTGCGAGACCCGCACGGCGAGCTGCACCATGCAGCAGCGGTCGTCGATCACGATGACGGCAGCCGAGCCGATCGCGGTACCCGCCCCGACGAGCGAGTCGAAGTCGAGGGTGACGCGGTTGGCCTCGTCGGCCGTCAGGATCACCGTCGACGAGCCGCCGGGGATCACGGCCTTGAGCGCCCGCCCGTCCGCGACGCCGCCGCCGAACTCGTCGATCAGGTCGCGCAGCGGGTAGCCGTGGGGCAGCTCGTAGTTGCCCCCGTTGACGACGTTCCCGGACAGCGAGAACACGCGCGTCCCGGTGGAGCTCTCGACCCCGAGCTTTGCGTACTCGGCGCCGCCGATCTCCAGCACGGACGTCGCGGTCGTGATCGACTCGACGTTGTTGACGGCGGTGGGCGAGGCATAGAGGCCGGCGATTGCCGGGAAGGGAGGCTTCGTCCGGGGCTGGCCGCGCCGGCCCTCGAGCGACTCGAGCAGGGCCGTCTCCTCGCCGCAGATGTAGGCACCTGCGCCGCGGTGGACGACGATCGTGACGTCACCGAGGAGCTGTCGCGCACGCATCTGCTCGAGTGCGCCGACGAGAACCTCGAACTCGGCCTCGTACTCGCCGCGGATGTAGATGAAGACGTGCTCGGACTCGATCGCGTGGGCGGCGATGAGCGCGCCCTCGAGGAAGCGGAAGGGGACGCGCAGCATGATCTCGCGGTCCTTGAACGTGCCCGGCTCGGACTCGTCCGCGTTGATCACGAGGTAGTGAGGCTTGTCGAGCTTGTCCGGCTTCGGCACGAAGCTCCACTTGCGGCCGGTGGGGAAGAACGCGCCGCCACGGCCGCGCAGGTTCGACGCGTTGAGCTCGTCGATCACCTCGTCGGGCGTCATCGCGCGTGCCTTTACGAGCGCCTGGAAGCCGCCGACGGCCTCGTAGTCGGCGATCTCGGTCAGCGCGCCGCCGTTGCAGCCGGCGAAGACGATCTCAGGCGTCGAGGTCGTCATCGTCCTCCTTCCACTCGATCCCGCGCAGCTCCGCCACGATCCGGGGTACGTCACCGGCCTGGACGTGCAGCCGGTGGCGGTTGTCGATCGCGACGATCGTCGCCCAGCCGCAGCCGCCCAGGCACTCGACCGTGCGCAACGTGAAGTCCTCGGTCGTCTCGCCGGCCGTCAGGCCGAGCTCGCTCTCGAACGCCTCGACGACCTGCTGGGCTCCCTTCAGGCCGCAGGAGATGTTCGTGCAGACCTCGATCACGTGCTCGCCGACGGGCTCCAACCGGAACATGTCGTAGAACGATGCGATCGAGAGGCAGTACGCAGGCGTCAGGTCGAGAGCATCGGCGACGTCGCGGAAGGACTGCTCGGAGAGCCAGCCGCCGTTCCGCTCCTGCGCGAGCTGCAGCGCGGGCATGACGGCGGAGAGGCTCTCCGGGTAGCGGGCCCGGATCCCCTGGATCTCGTCGTAGATCGCGCTCAACGGTCGACCTCGCCCATGACGCCGTCGAGCGAGCCGACGACCGCGATCATGTCCGCGATCGCCGCGTCGGTCATGCACGTCGCCGTCGCCTGCAGCGCCACGAAGCTCGGCGCGCGGAACTTCACGCGCCACGGCTTCGGGCCGCCGTCGGAGACGACGTAGACGCCGAACTCGCCGCGGGGTGACTCGACGCAGCTGTAGACCTCGCCCTCCGGGACGACGTACCCCTCGGTGACGATCTTGAAGTGGTGGATGAGCGACTCCATCGACGTGTGCAGCTCGTGGCGCGGCGGCAGCACGACCTTGCGGTCGTCGGCGATCCAGGGCTCGCCGCGCATCTCCGCGAGCCGGTCGAGGCACTGCGACACGATGCGCACCGACTCGCGCATCTCGTTCATGTGGACCTTGTAACGCGCGTAGACGTCGCCTTCCGGGTAGACGGGCACGTCGAACGAGACCTCGTCGTAGGCGAGGTACGGCATGTTCTTCCGGAGGTCCCAGTTGACGCCCGAGGCGCGGAGCACGGGGCCCGACTGGCCGAGCGCGATCGCGTCGTCGGCCGAGAGGAGGCCGATCCCCTTCGTGCGCTTGAGCCAGATCGCGTTGCGGTCGAGGATCGCCTCGTACTCGTCGATCGCCTTCGGCATCTTCTTGCACCATTCGCGAGCCTGGTCGAAAAAGCCCTCGGGGATGTCCTCGGCCAGGCCGCCGGCCTGGAAGTAGCGCGTGTGCATCCGCGTCCCGCAGACCATCTCGAAGAGGTCGAGCGTCGCGTCGCGGTCGTCGAACGTGTACCAGAACATCGAGATCGCGCCCAGCTCGAGCGCCGAGGTCCCGAGCCACACGAGATGGGAGTGGACCCGCGTCAGCTCCGAGAGGAGCATCCGCATCCAGGTGGCCTTCTGCGGCACCTCGATCGCGAGCAGCTTCTCGATCGCGAGCACGAACGCGAGCTCGTTCACCTGGAACGACACGTAGTCGATCCGCTCCGGATACGTGATGCACTTCCACCACGTCTTCTGCTCCATCGTCTTCTCGAAGCCCGTATGGAGGTAGCCGATCACGGCCGCGATCCCGGCCACGTGCTCGCCGTCGAGGTCGACGACGAGCCGGAGGACGCCGTGCGTCGAGGGGTGGTTCGGCCCGAAGTTGATCGTCAGGATGTCGTCGAGAGCGTGCTTCGCCGGGTCGACCTGGAGCACGGTCGGGATCGGGCTCGGGATGCGTGAGCCCTCGTAGATCTTCGTCGTGCTCTCTACGACCGACATCGCTACTCCTCCCCCGAGAACCGGACGGGCTCGCCGCCGATCGGGTAGTCCTTGCGCAGCGGGTGGCCCTCCCAGTCGTCCTCCATCAGGATCCGCGCCAGGTTCGGGTGGCCGCGGAAGACGATCCCGAACATGTCCCAGGCCTCGCGCTCGAACCAGTCGGCGGTCGGCCACACGGGCACGACGGTGTCGATCTCCTCGCCGTCGTCGAGCCACGCCTGCACCCGGACGCGGACGGGATCGTCGGCCAGCCGCAGGAGGTGGTAGTTGACCGCGAACCGCTTCGGCTTGGGAACGGGGACGCGGGCGAGCCCCTGGGTGCCGGGAGCGTGCAGGTCCCGTCCGGCGCGGGTGCCGATGTAGCCGGAGACGCCGCGGCCACCCCAGCCGAGGTAGTCGGTCGGCGTCAGGTCGGAGAGGAAGTTGAAGCCCTGCTCGTCGCGGAGGTGCGTGCAGGCCTCGACGATGCGGGCGGCGTCGACGACGAGCGTCGTCTCGCCGTGCCCGGCGACCGTCTCGACGAGCCCCGGCACCGCCTCGTAGCCCATCGTCGTCACTGGTCGACGCCACGGATCTGGTAGGCCGGCGGCACGCCTGCCTTGATCTTCTCGTGCAGGCGGACGATGCCCTCCATCAGCGCCTCGGGGCGTGGCGGGCAACCGGGCACGTGGACGTCGACCGGGACGATCTTGTCGACGCCCTGGAGCACGGTGTAGTTGTTGAACATCCCCCCGGAGCTCGCGCAGGCACCCATCGCGATGACCCACTTCGGCTCGAGCATCTGGTCGTAGACCTGGCGCAGCGGGCCGGCCATCTTGTGCGTCACGCGCCCCGAGACGATGAGCAGGTCGGCCTGGCGGGGAGACGAGCTGAACCGCTCCATGCCGAAGCGGGAGATGTCGTAGCGCGACGACACGATCGACATCATCTCGATCGCGCAGCACGCGAGCCCGAACGTGTCGGGCCACATCGAGTTCGCCTGTGCCCAGGCGACCGCCTTCTCGACGGTCGTGATCCCGAGCGCATCTTCGATGCCGTCGATCTCCTCCTCGAACACGCCGGGGCCCTTGTTCGGCATCAGCACCCGCTCCGAGCTGAGGCCGGCCTTCGCCAGCGGCCGATCGCTGATCAGGGGCAGCTTGCGGGCTAGTGCCACTCGAGCGCCCCTTTCCGCCAGATGTAGACATAGGCGACGAGCAGGACGCCGACGAACGACAGGAACTCGATCAGGCCGAACCACCCGAGCGCGTTCAGCTGGATTGCGAGCGGGTACAGGAAGACGATCTCGATGTCGAACAGGATGAACAGCATCGCGGTGAGGTAGAAGCTGACCGTGAAGCGGCGATCCTGGGCCGGCGGCCCCTCGGAGACACCCGACTCGAAGGGGATCATCCGCTGCTTCGTCCGCGAGGTCGGGCGCGTGGCGAACAGGAACGAGCCCATCACCATCGTGGCGGGGATCACCGCCGCGAAGATTGCGTAGATCAGAAACGGAAGCCAGTCCGAAAGCATGCGGGTCACTCCCCGGCGGGGAGCCTCTGCGCCGAAACGTAGCACCTTGCCCCCCGCTGCACGAAATCATGTGCGATCCGCCTCCCCATCCGGAAACGGGTGTTACAAACTCCGGCCGCTCCGGTGACCCGCATCGGTTCGGGTACGATCACCGGCATGGAGATCAAGGAGCGCCCGACTGACACCCTGCTTTCGATCACGCCGACGGCGGCCGCGAAGATTCGCGAGCTGATGGCGGAGGAGCCGGACGGCGACACGATGGTGCTGCGCGTCGCGATCCAGGGCGGCGGTTGCTCCGGGTTCCAGTACGGCCTCGGCTTCGACACCGAAGCGGCCGAGGGCGACCACGAGCTCGTGCTCGAGGGCGTCAACGTGGTCGTCGATCCCTTCAGCGTTCCCTACCTCCAGGGCGCCACGATCGACTTCCTGACCGGCCTCCAGGAGTCGGGCTTCAAGATCGACAACCCGAACGCCGCCTCCTCGTGTGGCTGCGGGCACTCCTTCCAGGTGGAAGAGGGCGCCGAGGGCGAAGACGCCCCCGCTGCCCAGGCCGGCGGCTGCGGCTCCGGCTGCTCGCACTAGCGGCACGCATCTCTCACGCCCGACCGCGGCGCACCTCTCCAGGACGGCGGCGGCGGCAACGCCTACCATCAGTGGCATGAGCTCCGCTCCCTTGCGTGTCGCCGTCATCGGTTCGGGGCCGGCAGGGTTCTACGCCGCGGGCGCATTGCTCGCGAGCGACGACCCGCCCGTCGAGGTGGACCTGTTCGAGCGGCTGCCGACGCCATGGGGCCTCGTGCGGCTCGGCGTCGCGCCCGACCATCCGAAGATCAAGTCCGTCTCGCGCGCCTTCGAGAAGATCGCGCAGCGCCCGGGCTTCCGTTTCTTCGGCAACGTCGAGGTCGGCCGCGATCTCTCGCACGACGAGCTGAGCGAGCTGTACGACGCCGTCATCTACGCGTTCGGAGCGCAGACCGACCGGCGGATGGGGATTCCGGGCGAGGACCTTCCCGGCTCGTGGCCCGCGACGGCGTTCGTCGCCTGGTACAACGGCCACCCCGACTTCCAGGGCATCCCGTTCGACCTCTCGTCAGAGCGCGCCGTCGTGATCGGCAACGGGAACGTGGCCGTCGACGTGGCGCGGATGCTCGCCCTCACCGCCGAGGAGCTCGCGCCGACCGACACGACGGACGAGGCCATCGCGGCGATCGTCGGCTCCGGGATTCGCGAGATCCTCGTGCTCGGTCGCCGGGGGCCCGCCCAGGCGGCCTTCACGCCACCGGAGCTGCAGGAGCTGACCGAGCTCGCGGGAACGGATCTCGTCGTCGACCCCGGCGATCTCGAGCTCGACGCGGCGAGTGCCGCGGCGCTCGAAGACGACTCCGCGATCGCGCGGCGCAACGTCGAGCTGTTACGCGAGGCGGCCGGCCGACCTCCAGCGGGCAAGCCCAGGACACTGCGCCTGCGCTTCTGCGCCTCACCGGTGGCGATCCTCGGCGAGGGACGCGTCGAGGCGGTGGAGGTGGTTCGCAACGAGCTCGTCGCAGATGCAAGCGGGCGGATCCGTGCCGTGCCGACCGACGGGCGCGAGGTGATTCCCTGCGGGATCGTGCTCCGAAGCGTCGGCTACCGCGGCACGGCGATGTCGGGCGTCCCCTTCGACGACGAGCGCGCCACGATCAGGAACGACGACGGCCGGGTGCTCGACGATGCCGGCGCGCAGCTGCCGGGCGTGTACTGCACCGGGTGGATCAAGCGCGGCCCGAGCGGCGTGATCGGCACGAACAAGAAGGACGCGACCGAGACAGTCGAGCTGCTCCTCGCCGACGTGCGCTCGGGCGCGCTCGCGGGTGCGGGCGAGCGAAACGCGGGCGCCGTCGACGAGATCCTCGCCGGCCGCGGGGTCGCGGTCGTCTCGTACGCTGGCTGGCAGGCGATCGACGCGGCCGAGTGCGAGCGTGGGGCGGAGCAGGGCCGCCCCCGGGTGAAGCTGTGTCGCTGGGAGGAGCTCCTCCGCGCGGCCCAAGGGTCTAGACCTTCAAAGGTCTAGAGGTTCAACTCTCCGCTTCCGCCTCCATCACGGCGAGGCGGGTGTAGTAGTCCGGCATCTCCTTCAGGTGGGCCCACGCGATCTTGCCCGTGGTCAGGTCGTCGTCGTCCGTCACGTTGGTCTCCGGATCGTGCGCCCCGTGCTCGAGCTCGACCTCGAGGCCGAGCAGGTACTGGCCGGCGCCGAACGGCGAGGTCGCCCAGTCGATCCCGAGCTCCGTCCCGATGCGGCGTGCGTCCTCGAGCGTGAATGCCTTCGTGGTGCTCATCGTGTCCTCCGTTCGCTCGCTTTCTCCGATCGTGGCGGACGGCCGCTCCGAGCACAGCCGTGCCTGCCCCGGTTGGGCTCAGGGGTTTCTACGCATCCTCGGCCGTGAGGGCCCGTTTCGCGCCCGGTCAGGGCGAAATCGGGGGCAGGTACGCTGCCCTCGGAGACCATGGCTGATCCCCGCAAGGAGCTCACGAGCGCGGTCGAGGACTACCTCAAGGCGATCTACGCGCTCGGCGCCGAGGGGAAGCGGGCGACGACCTCGGCCCTGGCCGAGCGGATGCACGTCAGCGCGCCGTCGGCGACCGCGATGATGAAGCGGCTCGCCGAGCTCGGGCTCGTCGAGCGGGCGCCGTACCGGGGGGTCGTCCTCACCGACCGTGGCCGGCTCTGCGCCCTCGAGGTGCTCCGCCATCACCGGCTTCTCGAGCGGTATCTCGCCGACTCGCTCGGCATGTCGCTCGACGAGGTGCACGCCGAGGCGGACCGGCTCGAGCACGTCCTCTCGGAGGAGCTCGAGGCGAGGATCGACGCGGCGCTCGGGTTCCCGACGCACGACCCCCACGGCGACCCGATCCCCGACAGCGCCCTGCGCATCGCGACGGCCACCTCACGTTCGCTCGCCGACCTCGAGCCCGGCGACACCGCGGTCGTCGCCCGCGTCCCGGACGGCGACCCGGAGCTGCTCCGCTATCTCGCCGAGATCGCGCTCGTCCCCGGGCAGTCGCTCGAGCTGACGCGCTCGGCGCCGTTCGGCGGGCCCCTGACGGTCCGGACCGGCAACGGCGAGCACGCCATCGCCCGCGAGCTCGCTGCATCCGTAGGGATCGCGTGAGTGCCGCGTTTTTCTACTGACGCTCGGGCGACGCGCGCTGGACTAGGCTTGCGGCCATGAGCACAGACAAGCTTTGGGGCGGCGAGACCGACAAGGCCGTCGCCAATTTTCCTGTTTCGGGCGAGCCGATCCCGCCCTCGGTCGCGCACTGGCTCGGCCGGATCAAGGCCGCCGCAGCCCGTGCGAACGCCGATCTCGGGCTGCTCGACGCCGAGATGGCGGGCCGGATCGCCGCCGCCGCCGACCGGGTCGCGGCGGGCGAGTTCGACGACCAGTTTCCGATCGACGTCTTCCAGACCGGGTCGGGCACGAGCTCCAACATGAACGCGAACGAGGTGATCGCGAGCCTCGCCGGCGAGGGCGTCCACGCGAACGACCACGTCAACATGGGTCAGTCGTCGAACGACGTCTTCCCGTCCGCCGTGCATCTCGCCGCGGTCGGCGAGCTCGCCCGCGATCTTCTCCCTGCGCTCGAGCGCCTTGCGGCGTCCCTCGAGCGCAAGGCCTTCGCCTTCGACGACGTGATCAAGTCGGGGCGGACGCACTGGATGGACGCCGTGCCCGTCACGCTCGGCCAGGAGTTCGCCGGGTACGCGGCCCAGGTGCGCCAGGGGATCGCGCGCGTCGAGGATGCGATGCCGCGCCTCGGCCAGATCCCGCTCGGCGGCACGGCCGTCGGCTCGGGGCTGAACACCCATCCCGAGTTCGCCGCCCGGGTACGCGAGTACCTCTCCCGGGCAACCGGACATACCGTCTCGGCGCCCGCCG
>Ga0302322_100005411_pt1 | contig 11194 bp, 9 predicted proteins | sample Fen_T0_2_FD_203757 | JGI IMG/M metagenome (GOLD analysis project Ga0302322, IMG submission 203757) | Peat permafrost microbial communities from Stordalen Mire near Abisko, Sweden - Fen_T0_2 | ecosystem: Environmental > Terrestrial > Soil > Wetlands > Permafrost | place: Sweden: Abisko... | reverse complement strand
GCAATCGCGGCACGAGTTCTTCGCTGAAGGCGAACACGCGGCGAACGACGGCCGCTGGCTGGTCGAGTTCTGCCGCCGCTGCCGCGATGCCGAACGGGGTGCCGCCTGATGCGCTTCGATGAGCCCTGGCTGCTGTGCCTGCTGCCGCTGGCGCTGCTGCCGCTGTGGTCGCGTGCCAGCCGGCCGGTCGCCAATGCCTGGGTGGCGCTGATGCCGCGCGACCGCGCGTCCGACCTGTTGCAGCGCGTGCTGCGCGCAGCGGCCGTGCTGGCGCTCGCGCTGCTGTTGCTGGCCTTGGCCGGCCCCTACCGGCCCGAGTACACGATCGAGCGCGTGGGGCAGGGCGCCGAGATCGTGCTCGTGCTCGACCGCAGCCGCAGCATGGACCAGGGCTTCGCCGGCGCGCGCCTGGCCCAGGGCGCCGCGGCCAAGGGCACCGGCCCCGAGGCGATCGACTACTACATGAGCCTGTCGCCCGGGCGCGTGCGCGAGTCCAAGGGCAAGGTGGCGCGGCGCCTGCTGTCGGAGTTTGCGGCGGGCCGTGCCGACGACCGCTTCGGCATGATCGTCTTCAGCACCCTGCCGATGCGCGTGCTTGAGTTCACGCAGAAGAACGAGGTCGTGCAGGCCGCCATCGCGGCCGGCGACATCGGCCGCGGCCTGTCGGAAACCAACATCGGCCTGGCGCTGCTGGAGGCGATCTCGTTCTTCGACGACCAGCCCTACACCGGCTCGCGCATCGTGATGCTGGTGTCCGACGGCGGCGACCACCTCGATGCGGTGGCCAAGGAGCGCATCGCCTACGCGGCGCGCAAGCAGCGCACGGCCATCTACTGGTTCTACCTGCGCTCGGCCAACAGCCCGGGCCTGATGGCCGAGGCCGGCGATGCCAGCGGCGAAGCCGACACCGTGCCCGAGCACCAGCTGCATGCCTTCTTCCAGTCGCTGGGCACGCCTTACCGCGCCTACGAAGCCGACAACGACAAGGCCTTGCAGAAAGCCATCGACGACGTGAACCGGCTCGAGAACCTGCCCATCACCTACCTCGACACCGTGCCGCGGCGCGACCTCTCGCCCTATGGCCACGCAGCCGCACTGCTGTGCGTGCTGCTGCTGTTGGCGGCGCAGATGCTGGAGATCAAGCGATGGGCCTAGCCACGAAACGCCGCACGCGCGCCGTGCTGGTCTTGCTCGCCGTGGTGCTCGCCGCGATGGCATTCGATGCGGCTCGCCTGTGGCAGCAGCACCGTTGGAACACTGCCATTGCCGCCGGCGTGCCCGCCGCCGCGGCCAGCGCCGCGCCGCCCGAAGTGCAGTTCGCGCAGGCCTACGCACAGGCGGCCAGCGGTGCCCACGAAGAGGCGCTCAACCGCTACCGCGCGTTGCAGGGCGGCTCGCCGCTGGCGCAGGCTGCGCGCTTCAACAGCGCCAACCTGCTGATGCGCCAGGCCATCGACGTGCGCGCCGGCGCGCAGCCCGGCCAGGCCATTCCGCTGATCGAGCTGGCGAAAGAAAACTACCGCGAGCTGCTGCGCAACGACCCCGAGAACTGGGACGCGCGCTACAACCTCGAGCGTGCGCAGCGCCTGTTGCCCGACCCCGACGAGTCGATCGCAGCGCCGGCCGACACCAAGCGCGACGCCGAGCGCGCCGTTACCACCATGCGCGGCTTCTCGCCGGGGCTGCCGTGAGACTGTGGGCCTGGCTTCGCAGCGCCTGGCATGCGCTCTGGGGCGAGCAGCGCGACCGCTGGCTGCTGGTGGCCGCGGCGCTGGCACTCGCCGCCACCTTCCTGCAACCCGGCCTGCAGATCAAGCGCTCGCTGTTCGAGCACGTGATCGTGCTCGACATCACGCAGAGCATGAGCGTGACCGACCAGACGCTCGACGGCAAGCCGGCCTCGCGCCTGGCCTTTGCCAAGTACACGCTGCGGCAGTCGCTGCTCGAGCTGCCCTGCGGCTCCAAGGTCGGCTGGGCGGTGTTCACCGAATACCGTTCGTTCCTGCTGCTGGCGCCGGTGGAGGTGTGCGCCAACCTCGACGAGCTGCGCGCGACGCTGGCGCAGATCGATGGCCGCATGGCGTGGTCGGGCAACAGCGAGGTGGCCAAGGGCCTGCACAGCGGCCTCGTCGTCGCGCGCGAACTGCCGGGCAAACCGTCGCTGGTGTTCATCACCGACGGGCAGGAGGCCCCGCCGCTGAACCCACGCTACCGGCCGGCCTTCGACGACAAGCCGGGCGAGGTGCCGGGCCTGATCGTGGGCGTGGGCGACCTGATCCCGTTCCCCATCCCCAAGACCGACCCGTCGGGCCGCCCGCTGGGCTTCTGGCGTGCCGACGAGGTGATGCAGACCGACGCCCGCAGCCAGGGGCGCGGCGCCAGCGTGAGCGGCGAGATGCTGGCCGACGACGGCGCCGGCCCGGCCGCCCCGGCCCTCGGCGCCACACCCGGCCGCGAGCACCTCTCGGCCTTGCGCGAGGGCTATTTGCGCATGCTGGCAAGCGAGCGGGGCCTGCGCTTTCTGCGCCTGCAAACCGCGCAGGGCCTGGCCGATGAGCTGACGTCGCCGGCGCTGGCCAAGCCGGTGGCTGCGCGCGCCGATGGCCGCGTGGCCTTGGCAGCGCTTGCGTTCTGCCTGCTGCTGGCGCGCAGTGCCTGGCCGCTGGTATCGCGCCTTAAGCGGGCTCGGCACGCACGGTAAAAAGTGGCGGGCCTGCATGCCTGCCAGTTCTGTGCTGTGCAACTTGGCACATTCAGGCCGATTCCGCGTTGGCGAAAACCCGGGTGCCACGTACAGAAGCGCGTTGCCCGACCGATATGCAGGTACCCGTTTTGCCGAAGTGGCCGGCGGGTTTCAAAGGATGCACCCATGCGTGCTTGCACACAGACCTGTCGTTTCGCACGCGCGCCGAGTTGGAATCGCCTGGAGCAGCTGCTTGTGGTGGGCTTTCTGCTGCTCTTTTGCACCTGGGCGCAGGCGAAAAGCTACACGATCGGCTTTGCCCAGAGCGACACCGCAGAAAGCGATTGGCGCAAGGCCAACACCGAGTCGTTTCGCGATGCGGCCAAAGAACTGGGCATCGTCCTCGCGTTCAAGGATGCAGGCGGCAAGACCGACGTGCAGCGACGCCAGGTGCAGGAGTTGATTGACCAGAAGGTGGACGCGATCGTCCTGTCTGCCAACGAAATCCACGGCTGGGACGGCGTGCTGCTGCAGGCCAAGAAGGCAAAAATCCCCGTCGTTCTCTCAGACCGGACGCTCGTGCTGTTGCCGGAGAACCAGAGCAAGGGCCTGTTCGTCACCTGGATCGGCTCCGACTTTCGCTACGAGGGCCGTGCTGCAGGGGCCTGGCTGTCGCAAGAGACCGCCGGCCACTGCAACGTCGTCGAGATCCAAGGCCCGCCGGATGCCGCTCCGTCGATCGAAAGAGGCAAGGGATTCCGCGACGTGCTGGGTCTCTTTCCGGGCATGAAGATCATTGCTTCCAAGCCGGGCATGTGGCGTGCCGACCAGGCCAAGGAAGTGATGAAAAAGTTCCTCAAGGAAGAGGGAGCCAACATCTGCGCCGTGTTTGCGCACAACGACAACATGGCATTCGGCGTGGTCGAAGCGATCGAAGAGAACAAGCAGCTGGGCTTGAAGCCGGGCCAGGACATCCTGATCGTCGGCGTGGACGGCGTGAGGCATGGCTTCGAGCTCCTCATCGAAAAGAAGATCAACGCCTTGGTCGAGTGCAACCCGCTGCTGGGGAAGATCGTGCTCAAGGTCGCGACCGAGGTTCTGCGCGGGCGCAGCTTCCCGCCCACGATGTACATGGAGGACAGGGTGTTCACCGTTCACAACGCAGCCGCGGCCCTGCCTTCCAGAAAATACTGATCTCGTGTGGCCGCTGCGATGACGCTCAATCTCAATTTGACCGGCCGGCGGGTTTACTGGGTTTCGACAGCCTTGGCTGCGGCATTCGTGCTGTATGGCCTGTTCTTCTACTTCTCGCAGCAGGATTTGCTGAAGGGCATTACCGGCGCCAAGCTGGCGAGCGTGCAGGTCTACGCCGAAGAAAAGGCGAAAGAGGAGACCGGGCGGCTGCACAACCGCGCCGCCTCGATGTCGGCCACCATCGCCAAGCTCGCGGCGCGCCAGCTGGAGAACTCGCAAGCCTTCAATCTCATGAAGGACGGCATCGCGTCGACGCTCGAGCCCTTCATGGACTATTCCGAGATCGCCGCGGTCGAGGTCACCGACAAGGACAAGCGGCCTTACGCCGCCGTCTGGAAAGGCGAAGGCGGGAACGAATTCCGCATCGACTATTCCATGCCGCCGGCATTCCGCGAAAAGTACAAGTTCGTCGTGCGCACGCCTGCCGTCGCGGGCGGCGAGACGCAGGGGTTCGTCTCTGTCTACGTCGATGACCAGGCCATCTCGGAACAAACGGCCGCGATGAAGGATGGCCTGCGCAAAGCCGCCGACAGCGAGATCGCGATGCTCAGCGACAACTTCCACAGAACGCTGCTGCCGCAGGTGCTCGTGCTGCTGTGCGGGATCGGCTTCGTCATCTACGCCAGCCATGCGATCGCACGCTCCTATGAAGTCATCGATACGCATCGGCGCGAGCTGGCGGCTTTCAACCTGCAGCTGGAGCACAAGGTGCGTGAACGCACCCAGGAGCTGGAAGACGCCGCGCTCGAAAACCTGCAGATCAACCGAGATCTTCGTGCGTCGCAGAACGAGCTGCTGGTCACGATCGACGCATTGCGGCGCAAGGATGACGACCTTCGCCATCTCGCCTTTCACGATGCACTCACCGGCTTGCCGAATCGCGCACTGTTGCTGGACCGCATGGAGCAAAGCATTGCCGTCGCGGCACGCCAGAACGAGAAGCGCGGGATCATGTTCATCGACCTGGACCGATTCAAGTCGATCAACGACTCTCTCGGGCACGACACCGGCGACGCGTTGTTGAAGGAGATCGCCAGGCGCCTCAGAGCCTGCCTGCGAAAGGCCGACACCGTCGCCCGCATCGGCGGAGACGAATTCGTCGTGCTGCTCAATGACGTGACGGTTCCCGAAACCTACGCGAGCGTTGCGCAGAAAGTGATCTCGAACCTGTCGCTCCCGATGGATCTCGCGGGAACGACGATGCAGGTGGGCGTCTCGCTCGGCATTGCCTGCTTTCCGCACGACGGGGAAAGCGCGGTCGATCTGATGAAGCACGCCGACATGGCGATGTACGAGGCCAAGTCTGTCGGGGGCGGCACCTACCGCTTCTTCCAGGACAGCATGACCAGCGCCTCGGTGCAGCGGCTGCAGCTCGAATCAGAGTTGCGCCACGCGATATCTCATGGTGAGTTGCAACTTTTCTATCAACCCAAGATAGCGCTCGGCTCGAATGAGCTCTGTGGCGTCGAGGCGCTGGTTCGATGGCGCCACCCGGTGCGCGGTTTGATACCCCCGATGGAGTTCATTCCGATGGCCGAAGCCACGGGCCTCATTGCTCCGCTGGGCGAATGGGTGCTGGAGGAGGCTTGCCGCCAGTCCGCTGTGTGGAAGGCACAGGGCATGGGCACGATCAAGATCGCCGTGAACATTTCCGTGCGGCAGCTGCAAGAGGGAGATCTGGTGGAGCGTGTTTCCACGCTGACCCGGCGGTACGGCATCTCCCCGGCGGATCTCGAGGTCGAACTCACCGAGAGCGTGATCATGGCCAACCCGCAGGAAAGCGCACGTGTCTTCGCCTCGCTGCGCGAGATCGGCGTGGTGGTCGCGATGGACGACTTCGGCACCGGCTATTCGAGCCTGGCCTATCTCCGCCGGCTGCCGATCGACGTTCTCAAGATCGATCGGTCCTTCGTCACGAGCGCAGACCAGGACGAAAGCGATGGCGAGATCGTGAAGATGATCATCGCCCTGGCCCAGACGCTGAAGCTCGAAGTGGTGGCCGAAGGAGTGGAAACGGAAAGCCAGGCCGCGTTTCTCAAGGCCTGCGGCTGCCCCACCGCACAGGGCTATCTCTACTCGAAACCTCAGCCCGCCGTTGACTTCGAGAAGTGGCTGCGGGAGCGCTTGCGTGGCGGCGGAGTGCAGGCCGCGAGATCGAGCCGGAACGAAGCACTGCGCGTGATGGGACATTGCTGAGGAAGGGTGGGGCCCGGCCTCGGCGGCTTGCGCGCAATGGTTGAAGCGCGCTCGCCGCAGCGCTCAGCGATAGAACGCCTCGACCTTGCCCTTCAGCTTGATCAGCAGCGGCTGGCCCTTGCGGTCGCGCGCCTTGCCGGCGGCCACCTTGATCCAGCCTTCGCTGATGCAGTACTCCTCGACATCGGTGCGCTCCTTGTCGTTCAGCCGGATGCCGATCTCGTGCTCGAACACGGCGGCCAGGTGATGGGGGCTGCGCGGGTCGGTCGACAGACGGTCGGGCAGCGAGGGCAGGTTCACGGGTTCAGTCATCGGGCATCTACCTTTTCTACGGGCGCTTGCGGAGGGGCGATTTTCCCGCATGTCGCCGTGCCCGACTGCCCGCACTGTGGCCGGCATGCAAACATACAGGCCATGAAACCGCCGCAGACCCGCCCATCGCGCCGCCGGCTCAGCGCCTGGGCGCTGTTCATCCTGCTGGTGCTCGGCCTTCAAATGGGCTGCGCGGTGCTCGACGAAAAACAGCGCAGCTGGATCTTTCAGCCCGGTGTGCGCACCTGGCAGGGCGGCCTGGCGGCGGCCGAGGGCATGCAGGACGTGTGGGTGCCGTTCGAGTCGCACGCGGCCGGCCACCGTGGCGACAAGGTCAGGCTGCACGGCCTCTGGCTGCCGCAGGCCGACGAGGGTGCACCGGTGCTGCTGTACCTGCACGGTGCCCGCTTCGATGTGCGCGGCAGCGCGCTGCGCATGCGCCGCATGCACGACCTGGGCTTCTCGGTGCTCGGTGTCGACTACCGCGGCTTTGGCCGCAGCACCGCCGGGCTGCCCTCGGAAAGCCTGGCCGCTGAAGACGCCCGCGCCGCGTGGGGCTGGTTGGCCCACGAACACCCGCAGGCGCGCCGCTTCATCTTCGGCCACTCGCTGGGCGGCGCCATCGCCGTCCAGCTGGCCACCGAGGTCACCGACGAAGCCGGCCTGATCGTCGAGGGCACGTTCACGTCGATCCCCGATGTGGTGAGCACCTTCCGCTGGGGCTGGCTGCCGGTGTCGCCGCTGATCACGCAGCGCTTCGATGCCGCGTCGCGCATCGCCGACGTCGACTCGCCGGTGCTGGTGGTGCATGGCAGCCAGGACACGCTGATCCCGCCCGAGCTCGGGCACGAGCTGTTCGAGCGCGCGCGCGAGCCCAAGCGCTTCGTGCTGGTCGAGGGCGGCTCGCACCACAACACCAACGACGTGGGGCAGCCGCAGTACCGGCAGGCCCTGGCCGAGCTGTTCGGTGTGACCAGCCTGCGCTGAACCCGGCCGGGCGCCCCGTGCCGTCGCATTCCAGCGTCTTTTGTCAGTGAGGCCACCACGGCGAGTTCACAAGCCGTAAGACGCGTAAGCAAACGGCGCGTCGGGGCCGTGCGCCCGGCTTGAGCACCGATCATCGCCGGCTCGGTCAACCTGACAATGGAATCGGTTTCATGAAGCGCCTGGGTCTGTTCGCGATAGCACGCTCCTCCCTGTTGATTTCTGCAGCCGTGCTGGCGGCCTGCGGTGGCTCGGGTGACGACCAGAAGGCGGCGGCTCCGTCGCCCGGCGCGTCGACACCGGTCGGCACGCCGCCCGTGACCACGCTGCCACCCGAGATGTCGAGCATCGAGCTGGCGCAGACGCATGTCATCGGCGCGCAAGGGCGGCCCATGCAGTCGACCAACGACGCGAAGAACAACCTGACGCGCCGCCTGACGCTGGTGGCCGACCGCGCGGCCTTGCTGATGCTGCAACCCAAGGGCACAGTGGCTTCGCTCCAGGTGCGGGCCCGGCTGGCCGATGGCCGCACGCTCGGCCCGCTCGCGCTGAAGGCACCCGACAAGCTGCCCGCCACCGACGGTGGCCGCTCACCCTACGCCACCGCGAAGTACAGCGTGCTGCTGCCGAAGGAATGGGTGCAGATCGGTGCCAGGCTCGAGATCGGCCAGGCCGATTTCTCGGCGCCGCTGTCGGTGGCCCTCACCGTCACGCCGGGCACGGCGCTCAAGCAGGTCACGGTGCCGCTCTACCTCTTCGGCGCGCGCGCCGAGAAGTCGGTGGTGCCCGATTTCGCGATGGGCAGCACGGCCACCAACGGCTACACGCTCGAGCAGGAATACCTGCAGAAGCTGCCGATCGCCCAGTACGAACAGACCACGGCCGGTGCCTTCACCTTCGACCAGCTGGTGGTACCGGCCCGCAACGACGACACGTTCTGCTACCCCGCGATGGCTGTCGGCTCCTGGGCCGACTTCAAGGCCATCGACGGCGACACCAACGCGAGGATGTGGAATTTCCTCGGCACGCTGCATGGCAACACCGCCAACCGCGACGCTGCCATGGCGGTCGGCTACTACGGCTATGTGCAGACGGTCGACGGTGGCGTGCAGGTGGCGGCCTCCACCGGGGGCGGGCTGGGCGGTGGCGGCTCCGGCGTGTCGGGCGGCGACTACCGGCCCGACAAGGTGTACTCGGCGATCTTCAACCACGAGATGGGCCATGCCTACGGCCTGCCGCATGCCGATGCCGCCGCAGATGCCGGCGACTACCCGTACCCCATGGGCACCAAGAGCGGCTCGAGCTGGGGTTACGACGCGTACCGCAACCAGCTGCTCAGCCCGCTGCAGTTCACCGGCATGTCGTGTGACGGCCGCACCGTCAACGGCACTTGCTACCAGCGCACGCCGATGTCGGGTGGCGACGATGACCGAGACAGCCAGGCCTACCGCTGGGACAACTTCTCCGACTACCAGGCGGCCATCATGCAGGAGGGCTTCCTCGGCAAGGTGGTGCGAGACGACGCCGCTGCAGGCGGCTACAAGCGCTGGAACAGCAGCACCGGTGCCTTCGAGAAACTCTCGGACGACGACCGCTCGCGCATCGCCACCGATGTGGTCAAGCTCAACCAGCAGGTGCAGACGGTGTTCGGGTCGGTCTCGCACTTCAACGCGTCGCCCACCGCCAGCCGCCTGTACGTGACGCCGGCCTGGGTGGCCAACCTGCCCCGGCATTTCGACCCCACGCTGCAGGCTGACCTCGACCTGATCACCAGCACCAACCCGGGCGGCTGGAACGGCTACTACTGCGTGTACAGCGGCTGCGACTACACGCTGGCCGCCACCTATGCCGACGGCACCGTGGCGCGCGTGCTGCTGCCCGTGGGGTATCACAACTTCAACGCGCCGGCCGACGATTCGGGCATCAATGCGGCCACCCGCAACGTGCTCAACGCCGACAACCTGGCCACCTATGCCGTCAACCTGCCGGCCGGGCACGGCGGCGTGAGCCGGCTGCAACTGTTCAGCACGCCGTTTGGGTCGAAGTGGAAGCTGCGCCTCATGGCGCTCGTGGCGTCGGACCTCGGCTCCGCCAAGTATCCGCTCGTCAACGAGTGGACGCCTGCGGCCGGGTTCACGGGGGGCAACGGCGCAAGCGGCAGCACCCAGTTCGACGCCAGCGTGTGCAAGGCCGGGGCGACGGTGAAGCGGCCCGCACGCTGACGCGCTTGCTTTCACATGTCAGTCATTGTGCTGTTGAGCGCAATGCTGAGTTGAAGCGGGCGCCGTTTATCAATCGCGATGCGGTGTCTAGAGTCCACTCTGTCGACTTCACAAAGGAACCATCATCATGCTCACCAAGAAAATCGTTCTCACCGCCGTCATCGCCCTGATCAGCACCGCCTCCATGGCACAGACCGCCGCCAAAGCCCAGCCGTCCGATGCGCTGCAGCGGCCCGCTCTCACCCGTGCCGAGGTGCGTGAAGAAGTTCGGCGCGCCCTTGCCAATGGTGAACTGCAGAGCGCTTCGAGCGAGACGCAACTGCAGAACCTCGGCCTGTACCAAAAACCTGCCGTGACGCGCACCGCCACCCGGGCCACCGAAACCCCGCGTGCGAAGGACAGCATCGAAGCCGGTCACTGAGTGCCGGTGATCCGCCCCCGCTGAGCCGCTTCTGGCGCTCGGCGCTTGGCAGCAGAGGCCTGCCCCGGCTTGCCGGGGCAGGCCTTTTTCGCATCGGAAGCCACACCATCGCAGCTCGTGATCGAGCCTGCGGCTCCAGCGGCCCGGCCGCGTGGGCAGCGTCAGCGACAATGCCGCGTCACTTCGAAGAAGGACGCTGTGTCGTCTGTCCCGTTTCTCGATAAGCCACCGTCCGGCATGGAACCCCCAGCCCCCTCGGCGTCTGCGCGGGCACCCCGCACGCACGGGCCGCAGCTCGGTGCCGCCCGGCTCACGCTGCTGGCACTGGCCGTCTACGGGCTGTTTGCATTGATCGTCGGGCTCGAGGTGTGGCTCGGGCTGATGGCGCCCGGCCCGTCGGTGCTGTTCTGCGCGGTGAGCCTGCTGGGCATCCTCGCGTTCTACGCGCTCGTGCGCAGCGGGCTGAGCCAGCGCCTGAGCCGCGATGCGTCGCTGACGCAGGCGCAGTCGGTGTTCGGCGTGGCGATGACGGCGTGGGGCTACGCCATCAACCCCCACCTGCGCGGCGCAGTGATCGCCATCATGCTGCTCAACCTGGTGTGGGGCATGTTCGCGCTGTCGCCCAGGCAGGCGCTCAACCTGTGCCTGCTCGCGCTCGGCCTGCTCGCCGCCACGATGCTGTGGAAGAGTTCGACCGACCCGCACAACTACCCCGCCCACATCGAGGTGATCCACTTCCTCTTCTGCATCATCCTGCTGTCGGCCATGTCGACGCTGTCGGTCAACATGGGGCGGCTGCGCAGCAAGCTGAGCGCGCGCAAGAGCGAGCTGCAGGCGGCGCTGGAACGCATCCAGGCGCTGGCGCAGTTCGACGAATTGACGCACCTGAGCAACCGGCGCCACCTGGGCGAGTTGCTCGCGGCAGAGCGGATGCGGCAACTGCGCACGGGCCAGCCGCTGACGCTGGTGATGCTCGACCTCGACCAGTTCAAGGCTGTGAACGACACCCATGGCCATGCCGTCGGCGATGCCGTGCTGCGGCGTTTTGCCGCGTCCATCCAGCCGGCCCTGCGCGCCACCGACATGATCGGCCGCTGGGGTGGCGAAGAGTTCTTGCTGGCC
>Ga0302322_100005409_pt1 | contig 11198 bp, 9 predicted proteins | sample Fen_T0_2_FD_203757 | JGI IMG/M metagenome (GOLD analysis project Ga0302322, IMG submission 203757) | Peat permafrost microbial communities from Stordalen Mire near Abisko, Sweden - Fen_T0_2 | ecosystem: Environmental > Terrestrial > Soil > Wetlands > Permafrost | place: Sweden: Abisko... | reverse complement strand
CTCGCCCAGCTGTTGTGGGAACCGGAACGCTCTCTCGAGGAACTGAAGGATGATTATTTCCCGGGCTATTATGGCAAGGCGGCCGCGCCGATGCGCCGGTTCTTCGACCGGTGCGAGGCGCAGTGGATGGCGCAGTCCGGTCCGCCCTCCTGGCTAAAATATTACCAACAGGAGGACCAGGCGCTGCTCTTTCCGGCAAAGGTGTGCGGGGAACTGCGGACCGAGCTCACGGCCGCGATGGTGGCCGCGGACAATCCCCTGGTGGGCGATCGGGTGATGCGGACAAGTTCCGCGTTTGCCGTTACCCAGGCCTACGTGGCGTTCGATGCGGCCCGGCGCAAGCTGGCGGCACTAACGCCACAGGATCTGGCGGAGCCCACGCGGGCCGAAACACTGCTGGTCCTGAAGATCGGGGAATATCTGCGGGCGCGGAAACTACTGGGCGCTCTGTACGAAACGGCGCGACAAGGGAAAACTCCGGCGATGGGCCCCACGAACCTTGCGTATTTCCTGCGCAACGACCCGGTGCCCCGCTTGCTCTGGCTGTCCGGCCGGAAAGATCCTTCGGCTCCGCTTCGCGTGCTGCAGCGGGCCGGGGTCAGGCCGTCCGACGAGGCGGCCTGGGTGTTCCTGGCCGAGGCGCTGGCGGGGGGCGGCCTGGCCGCCGCACCCAACCTGACGGTCAACAGTTCCTTTAAAAAAACCGACCCGGCAGGTCAGGAGCCTCGCTGGCTGTTCCCCCTCTCGGGTGAGCTGCCGGCGGATTGGGAGGTCCGGTCGTCGGCCACGCAGACGGGCCGGGTGGCGCTGCGGGATGATCCGGAGCAGCCCGCCCGTCGTTGCCTGCTCGTGGAAGGGTCGTGGGATACGCAGGTGTTCCAGTGGCAAGCGGCCCAAGCCGGCCAGGTTTACGTGGCCTCGGCCGAAATGCGCGGTACCAGCAGCCCGGGGGGTGATACCGGGTTGTTCTTCACGTTCCTGTCCGCCGCCGGCCGGGTCGTGGGCACGCACCGGATGCAGTGCCTGCCCAAGGGGGAAACGATGGGCTGGCGTACGCTGGTGCTGGCAGACCGGGCCCCCGCGGCGGCCGCGTGGGTGGGCGTGGGCGTGGGAGCCTCGCGCCAGGTGGCCGGGGATTGGGTTGAGGCAGCGTCCGTCGAGTTGCGCAGCGTCACAGTGGAGGACGTGCCGTGAAGCGGGTGCTGGACTCACTCCTGGCGTTGGGTGGCTTGATCGTGCTGAGCCCGGTCTTGCTGCTGCTGGCCCTGGTGATCCGCCTGAAACTCGGCTCGCCCGTTCTCTTTCGGCAGGCCCGGCCGGGCCGCGGCGGGCGGGTCTTCATCTTGTGGAAATTTCGCACGATGAATCAGGCCCGGGACGATGAGGGCCAGCTGATGCCGGACGGACAGCGCCTCACACCGTTTGGCCAGTGGTTGCGGACGACGAGCCTGGACGAGCTTCCGGAATTGTGGAACGTGCTGCGCGGAGACATGAGCCTGGTCGGGCCGCGTCCGTTGCTGGTCGAGTATCTGGACCGCTACACGCCGGAGGAGGCGCGGCGCCATGAGGTCAGCCCGGGCCTCACGGGCTGGGCGCAGGTCAACGGACGGAACGCCACGACCTGGGAGGAACGGCTGCGGCTCGATGTGTGGTATGTAGACCATCAGAGCCTCGCGCTGGACCTGCAGATCTTGCTCCGGACGGTCTTCCTTGTCTTCAGCCGCGACGGGATCAGCGCGCCGGGCTCGGCCACGATGCCCGAGTTCCGTCCGCCGTCGCACAACTGTAACATCGAAATCAATCGACAGGCCGGTGACCCGGCCGCTAGCCCCACGCCATGAAAGCAACCGCCGACAACACCACCGCGCAGATCCGCACGCTGATCCTGGAATTGCTGCCGCCCGGCCAGGACGGGAACAGCCGCATCTTTGGCGGCGAGGCTGCGATGGACAGCCTCGGCCTGGTCAATTTTCTGGCCGACCTGGAATACCGCCTGACCGAGAAGTTCGGCCGGGAACTTGTGCTGGCGAGCGAGCGGGCGATGAGCCGGAAACAATCACCATTCCGCGACGTGGCCGCGCTGACCGCGTACATCGAGGAGCTGCTCGCCGCATGAAGCCGCGCCGCGTCATCGTTGTCACCGGGACGAGCCGGGGCATCGGCCTGGGGCTGGCCGGGCATTTCCTCGCCCACGGCGACTTGGTCTGCGGCTGCAGCCGGAGCGCGTCTACGATCCGGCACAAACGCTACCGTCATTTTATCCTCGATGTGGCGGACGAGCCGGCCGTGGTGGCGATGATCCGGGCCGTCCGGGCAGAGCACGGTCGGATCGACGCCCTCGTCAACAACGCGGGCATTGCCGCGATGAACTACGCGCTGCTCACCCCGGGGCGCGTGGCCCGGGACATCTTCGCCACCAATTTCCATGGCACGTTCCTCTTTTGCCGCGAGACGGCCAAGGCCATGCTCCGGCACAAGGGCGGCCGGATCGTCAATTTCTCCACGGTCGCCACGCCGCTCCGGCTCGAGGGCGAGTCGGTCTACGCCGCCAGCAAGGCGGCGGTCGAATCCTTCACGCGGGTTCTGGCCCGGGAACTGGGCCCGACGGGCGTGACAGTGAATGCGGTCGGTCCGACGCCGGTGCCCACCGATCTCGTGAAGAACGTGCCCAAGGCGAAGCTGGATGCGCTGCTGGCCCGGCAGGCGATCGCGCGTTTCGGCACCCTGGCCGACGTCAGCAACGTCGTGGAGTTCTTTCTCGCTCCGCAAAGCGGCTTCATCACCGGCCAGGTGATTTATCTCGGCGGGGTGACCGGTTGAACGGTGCGACCGGACGAGTGGGATTCGCCGAGGACAAAGTGGTAAATTCAAGCGACGAGACCAGCCGGCTGACCGTGGATTCAGTTCCGCGCCTGGCGCTCCTGCATGCCGGCCGTGACCTTTGGGTGGAGGCGGAGCGCACCCGCAACGGCCGAGACCTTGTCGCCGCCGTGACGCAGGCCGAGCTGCAGTGCCGGGCTGCGGGGGTCCAGCCCGGCGCGATTATGGTGGTGCCGGTCGATGACGGGTTTTCCGCGCTGGCCTGGTTGTTCGGCGCCGCGGCCACCGGTGCCGTTGTGGCCCCGCTGCGCACCGAGCGGCTCCGGGAAATCAAACCGTGGTTGGAATTCGTAGCAATCGAATGGCAGGTGACCGCGGGCGGACTGGTCCGCACGGGGCAGGGGACTTTCAGCGCGGGAGCCGCCGGGCTGTTGAAACAACTGCGTGGCCGCGGCCACCCGGGCCTGATCCTGGCCACGGGCGGAACCACCGGGGCCCCGAAGCTGGTGCTGCACGATCTCGCCACGTTGCTGGAGCAGATTCCCGTCCGCTCGGGCCGGCCCTGGCGCACGCTGCCGTTGATGAGCCTCGATCATATCGGCGGGCTCGACATGGCGTGGCGGGCGCTCGCGAGTGGCCAGACCCTGGTGGCGCCGCCCGCGGTGATCACCCCGGGTGCAGTGGCGGCGGTGATCGCCCGCCACCGGGTCGAGGTGCTGCCCGCCACCGCGAGTTTCCTGAACCTGCTGCTTTTGTCCGAGTCCGCGGGCGGGCATGACCTGGCTTCGCTGCGGATCGTGCCCTATGGCGCCGAGCCGATGCCGGCGGGACTACTCGCCCGGTTGCGCGCCCGGTTGCCGGGGGTGGAGTTCATCCAGAAATTTGGCACCAGCGAGACCGGGGCCCTGCCGGTGAAGGGCGGGGGAACCGGCTTGGTGCTGCCCGCCCCCGGGCAGGAATTTGCCCATCGCATCATGGACGGCGAGCTGTGGATCCGCAGCCCGGCGCGCGCCCTGGGCTATCTCAGCGGACAGCCCGGCGGGTTCGAACCGGCGGGCTGGTTCCGGACCGGCGATCTGGCGGAAGAGCTGCCGGACGGCTCGCTGCGCATCTTGGGGCGGTGCAGCGACGTGATCAACGTGGGCGGCGAAAAGGTTTTGCCGGCCGTGGTCGAGGGCCTGCTGCTGGCCCATCCGCTGGTGGCGGACTGCCGGGTGTTTGCCCAGGCCAACGCCGTGCTCGGCCAAGTCGTGGGGGCCGACGTGGTCTGGCGCGGACCCGAGACCGATGCCGTGCAGGTGAAGCGTCTGCTGCATGCTTTCGCGGCGTCGTCACCCAAATGTCACCTCCCGGCGGTCGTCCGGCTGGTTAAGTCCGTTGACACGACTTGGAACCTAAAAAAAATCCGTCCTTTGAACACATGAACTATCTCGTGATCATGGGCGCAGGTGGATTCGGACGCGAGATGCTGGCATGGGCCCGGCAGTCGCGGGCGTACTGGGTCGTGCGGGGATTTCTCGACGACAATCCCGCCGCGCTTGCCGGATTTGCGAAGGACGTGCCCGTCCTCGCGGGTATGGATGAGTATGAGCCACAGCCCGCAGACCGCTTTGTCTGTGCCATGGGCCGGGTCGACCACAAGCGTCGCTGCATTGAGCGCGTGCTGGCCCGTGGCGGGATGTTCAGCCAGATGCTTCACCCCACGGCGGTGGTGGGCGAGAACGTCGCCCTTGGCACCGGCGTCATCCTCTGCCCGCACGCCGTGGTGGGTTCCGACGCCCAGCTCGGGGATTTTGTCAGCGTGAACTTACATTCGACCGTCGCTCATGATGCGGTGGTCGGGCGTTGGACTCAGCTGCACTGCCACGTGGATGTCACCGGCGGTGTGGTGATCGGCGAGGGGGTCACGATCGGCAGCCATGCCTCCATTTTGCCCGGGGTGCGGGTGGGCGACGGGGTGGTCATCGGGGCGGGGGCGGTGGTGACGCGCGACGTGGCGGCGGGCACGACGGTCTTTGGCAGCCCGGCGCGACCCTACGTCGCACGTGAGGTGGCGCATGAGTGACCGGCCACGTTCCGAAATCTGGCGCTGGCCGCTGATTTTGCCCGCGTTCACCCTGATCCTGGCCGTGGGCCTGCAGGGCCTGAACCTCTTCAGCGAGAAGCCGCAAGCGCGGGCCGTGCATCTGGCCCGTGCCGTTCCGGCGGACCTGCCCGGCTGGTCCGCACGGGAAATGCCCCTGGGCGCGAGCGAATTCCTGGCGGGGGAGGTCGAAAAGGTGCTGAACTTCGACGAGGTCCTGTATCGCGAGTACTCCCGGGCGGGGGAAAAGTTTGAAGTCTACGTTGCCTATTGGGGCGAGGGCAAGATGCCGACCCGGATGGTCGCGTCGCACACGCCCGACCGCTGCTGGACGGAGAACGGCTGGCAGTGCGTGGAAATGAAATTCAAGCAGAACGGGTTATTTGCCGGGATCACGCTGCAACCGGCGGAATGGCGGATCTTCCAGCCCCCGCGCGGCAACCAGCCGACCTATGTGATCTACTGGCACCTCGTCGAGGGCCGCATCTACGACTACGGGGAGCGGTTCAACCAAGTGCCCAGTCCGATGCTCTGGATCAAGGATGCAATGCAGCAGGCATTCCTCGGCAGCCGGGAACAATATTTCATCCGCCTGACTAGCAACCAGCCCTTGGAAAGCCTGGCGGGTGACCCTGGTTTTGCCGCCGTGTTGCACGGCCTGGGCGGCCTCGGCCTGGCCAGCCAACCCGCCGCGCCCGTCCGGCTCTGACCCTGAAATGACCGCCCCCACCAACTCTCGGCCTCGGATCTACCTGTCGCCCCCGCACCTGGGCCACGCGGAAAAACAGTATGTTGACGGCGCCTTGGTGGACAACTGGGTGGCGCCGGCGGGACCCCATCTGGCCGCGCTGGAGGCGGAGATGTGCGCGGCCAGCGGGATCAAGTCGGCGGTCTGTCTCTCCTCGGGCACCGCGGCGCTGCACCTGGCCGTCCGGCTGCTCGGCGTGCAACCCGGGGACGAGGTGTTCTGCTCCACCTTCACCTTCATCGCCAGCGCCAACCCGATCGTCTACCAGGGGGCGCGGCCCGTGTTCATCGACGCCGAGGAAAGCTCCTGGAACATGGATGCCGGCCTGCTGGCCGAGGCGCTGGCCCGGCGCGCCGCGGCCGGCCGGCTGCCGCGCGCGATCATCGTGGCCGACATCTACGGGCAGTGCGCGTGCTGGGACGAGATCCAGCGGGCCGTGGCGCCCTACGGGGTGCCGATCATCGAGGACGCGGCGGAGGCGGTCGGGGCCACCTTTCGCGGCGATTGGGCCGGGCGCTTCGGTCTGCTGGGCATCTATTCCTTCAACGGGAACAAGATTCTGACGACCGGTGGCGGGGGCATGCTGGTGTCGGATGACCGGGCGTTGGTCGACCGGGCCCACAAGCTGGCGACGCAGGCACGCGATCCGGCACCGCATTACGAGCACAGCGAGCTGGGCTACAATTACCGGCTGAGCAACGTGCTTGCGGGCATCGGCCGCGGCCAGTTGCTCAGCCTGGCCGCGCGCATCGAGCGGCGGCGGGAGATCTTTGAATTCTACAGGCGGGCCCTGGGCGACCTGCCCGGCGTGGCCTTTATGCCAGAACTGGCGGAAAGCCGTTGCACCCGCTGGCTCACCTGCCTGACCGTCGATCCTGCGGCGGCCGGGGTGGGCCGCGACCAGATCCTCACGGCGTTGGCCGCCGCCGACATCGAGGCGAGGCCGCTCTGGAAGCCGTTGCACCGCCAGCCGCTTTATCATTCGGCTGAAGTTTTCGGGGGCGGTGTGTCCGACCGGCTTTTCGCCCAAGGACTTTGCCTTCCGTCCGGCTCCGCCATGACGGAGGCCGAACTGCTCCTCGTGGTGCAGGCAGTGCGCAGTGTCTTTCCGCCCGTTTGAAGCAGCCTACCCGCCATGTCCGCCACTGTCGAAACAATCCAGGCCGATGAACCGTTGCTGCCTCTGCTGGGCCGGACGGTCCGGGAGTGGCTGGGCAGTTTCCTGCGCACCGGGCTGGACCTGGTCGACCGGGTCGTGGGCCGGAACGGGGTCGTGCGTTTTTTCGCCATCCTGGCGGTCTATGCCGTGGAGTTGGCCGCCGTCTTTTATCTCGCCTACGAGATGCGGTGGGACTTCGCGACCCCGCCCGAGTGGGCGCTGCAGCGCCTCAGCCTCGTCGTGGCGGTTGTGGCCTGCAAACTGATCCTGCTGCACTCCTTCGGGCAGTTTCGCAGCATCCTCAGTTATTTCGGCCTCGCCGATTTCGGTGCGGTGGTGATCTCCATGTGCACGGTGTCGGGGATGATGCTCGTGCTGTGGTACGTGTCGAAGGTCAACGCCGCCCCCTCGCGCGGCGTGATCCTCATTGATCTGGTGCTCAGTGTGGCCGTGGTGTCCGGCTTTCGCCTGAGCCTCCGGATGGTGCGCACTTGGAGCAATTCCGGCTCCATGCGGGTTTCGCCGGCCTCGCGCCGGGTGGCGATCATCGGGGCCGGCGATGTGGGCGAGGCGCTGGCGAAGGACCTGCTGCAACGCCGGGACGGCGGGCTGGTCCCGGTGCTTTTCATCGACGAGGATCCGCTCAAGTATGGGCGCACCGTCCACGGCCTGCCGGTTTATGGGCCGCTCGAGCGGCTGCTGAAGCTGGCCCCCCGCTTCCGGGTCAATGAGCTGGTCATCACGTTGGCGGGGGTTTCCCCGCGGCGCGTCAAGGAGATCGTGGAATTGGGCCGTTCGATCGGGGTCACGACCCAGATCGTGCCCTCCTTCACGCAGCTGGCCTCCGGCGAGGTCAAGGTGGAGCGGTCGCGGCCGGTGGCGATCGAGGACCTGCTCGGCCGGGCCCAAGTCAGCTTGGATTCGGAGGGCATAGCGCGGCTGCTGGCGGACCGGGTGGTGTTGGTCACCGGCGCGGGCGGCAGCATCGGCAGTGAACTCTGCCGGCAGATCCTGTCGCATCAGCCACGGCTGCTCGTGATGGTGGAACAGACCGAGATCGCGCTTTTTGAGATCGAGCAGGAATTGCTCGGCACTCCGCTGGGCGCACGGATCCTGCCGCTGATCGTCGACGTCACCGACGAGCCGGCGATCCGCGCCGTGTTCGCGCGCCATCGCCCGGAGATCGTCTTTCACGCCGCCGCGCACAAGCATGTGCCGCTGATGGAGCGCCAGCCGGGCGAGGCGGTGAAAAACAACACCTTGGCCACGGCCGGCCTGGCCCGCCTCGCCGACGAGCATGGCGTCGGGCGGTTCGTCTTCATCTCCACCGACAAGGCGATCAACCCGACCAGCGTGATGGGCTGCAGCAAGCGGCTCGCGGAAAAGGCGCTGCAGGCACGGCAGCGCGCCGCGGGCAACCGGACGGATTTCCTCGCGGTCCGGTTCGGCAATGTGCTCGGGTCCAGCGGCAGCGTGATCCCGACCTTCAAGCGACAGATCGCCCAGGGCGGCCCCGTCACCGTCACGCACAGCGAAATGACGCGCTATTTCATGACGATCCCCGAGGCCGTCGGCCTGGTGCTGCAGACCGCCACCCTCGGGAAGGGCGGGGAGATCTTCATCCTCGATATGGGCCAGCCGGTCAAAATCATCGACATGGCCCGGCAGATGATCGAACTCAGCGGCTACCGGCCGGGCGTGGACATCGAGATCAAGATCACGGGCCTGCGTCCCGGCGAAAAGCTTTACGAGGAACTGCGCCACACCGACGAGACTCACGAGCCGACGTCGCATCCCCGCATCTTCAAGCTGCGGAGTGAACCGGGCCCGGAGGACGCCGAGGTCTGGCTGGGCGAGTTGCGCCAGGCGGCGGCGGGCAGCGCCGCGACCCTCAAGCAGGTCATGCGGCGCCAGGTGCCCGAGTATACGCCGTTCGCGGATTGAGGTCCGGGCGCGCCTCAGCCGGCCGCCTCGCCCGTCACGGGGCGGGCCCCGACGGGCTCGTCGAGTTCGGCCCAGCGTTGCAGGGCGACGAACAGGACGCCGGCGGTCAGAAGCACGGCCGGGTTTTGCAGGACGAAGTCCACCCCCGCGTGCACCAACAGCAGGGCGCAGCCCAGCAGCAGCGAACCGGTGACCGCATTGCGCCGACCGCGGCGCCGGCCGGCCCGCCAGGCACCGAGGCCGAGGACGACCAAGACCGGCAGCAGGCCGACGACGCCGAATTCCAGGGGGAATTCAATCAGGTCGATGTGGGCATGTTCCCATGATTTTCTGTTGTCGCCGCCCGCCAGGTAGATCGCGGGATACTTCTGGGCGTAGAGTGGAAAGGCGTGGCGGAACCCACCCGCGCCCCAGCCGAGCAGCCAGCGATCGGCCAGCATTTCGGCCGCCGCCTCCCGGGCCAGGCGGCGGTCCTGCGCGGCCGTCGCGGGATTGGCCAGCAACTCGGCGAAGCGGCCCCAGACCTTGTCGGTGTTGAGCGAGAGCAACACCGTCCCGACGAAGGCCGTGAAGGTGAGGACAAACGGGAGGACTTCGGAGCAGGTCGCGCCGGCCGGTTGTTTCCGGCGCAGTAAACGGAAGGCATGGTTGGCGGCGGAGAAAAAGGTGAAGGCCAGGAGCAGGAGGATGGAGGCGCGCGAACAGGTGAAGACCACCATCAGGCCCGCACCCACGGCGATGAAGGTGAACCACCAGGCGAGGGCGGGCTTTTCCAAACCGTGCCGGGCGCGGCGGTAGCTCCAGAGGGCGAGGCCGGTGGTCAACGCCACCATCAGGTTCAGGTAGGCACCGGTGTGGTTGGGGTAGATGAAACTGCTGCTGAAGGCAGTGTTGCTTGGCAGGTAGACCCAGAAGATCCGCGGCGTGCCCGTCGCAACCTGCAACAGGCCGAGCAGCGCCAAGCCGAGCGCGTTCCCCGCCAGCAGGGTGAACAGGACCCGGTAGCTGTGCCGCCGGAGAAAACCCACGCTTACCGAGCAGAGCAGCAGCCACAGCGAGCCAAAGATCACGAGGCTGCGGCCCGGCCCGGACAACGGCCAGGGCACGTCGATGCCCGCGGGCAGCCAGTCCACATGGGCCACCGGCTCCAGCCACCACGAGTCGGCGTCACTCTCATAGCGCCAGGCGGGATTGAGGCCCTGCGCGGCGATATAGCCCAGCACGAGTAGGCCGGCCCAGAAAACCGGCCGCCGGAGCAACCGCGCCGTCGCGGGCCGGGCCGCCGGGCTGGGCGATGACCAACCGGCTGCTTCCCGCCGGGGCATGAGGGCCAGGATGAAACCCACGACGGAAAAGCCCAGGCTCGTGAGCTGGCTCCAAAGGTGCATGGTCCCCAGCGCCCAGGGCAGGAAGCACAGGTGCAGGCCCGTGACGGCCAGCAGGACGGCTTCCAGCGGATGCAGCGGAGGACGCGTACCAAGCGGTTGTGCCGGACCCGGATTTTGGTTCGAAATGAATGACCGCACGGTCAAAAAAGAACCGCGGCACCGAAGCGGGTCGAGAAGAGACCGTGCCGCGGCGTTACAGTCAGGTTAAGACAACCGGTTCGCCGCCACGGTGGCCTGTCGTCCCTCATCCGGTCCGGAACAATTTTGGGGAAATGCTGCCCAAACGGTCTGCAACTTTGCGATGATTCGCCCCGCCGGCTGGATCGCCCACGCCTCCTCGACCTTCCTACCAATCCAGATTGATCCCACTTGGCCGATCATGAATGCCCCTGTACCGCTATCCCGCGCACTCTGCCTTGTGATCATGGGTACGGCCGGGCTGGGCAGCGGGTGCGCGGCCTTGCCCGGCACATCCCAAACTGCGACGGCGGCGGGCGGGCAGAACTGCGCCGTGGCAGGAAGAGGTGCTCCGGTCGTGGTCTTTGAAGGAGGAATTGGGGAGAAGCTGGATACCTGGGACAAGGTCTACCCGCAGGTGCAGTTGCTGACGACGGTTTTTGCCTACACCCGGCGTGGTTATCCTGGCGGCGGTCCGACACCGGCGGAACGCGATGGAGCGCTGGCCGTGGAGAACCTGCGCACGCTGCTTTCCGCCCGGGGCCTGCGTTCTCCCTATGTTCTGGTCGGGCATTCACTGGGCGGACTCTACGCGGAACTTTTCACCAAACTTCATCCTGATGAGGTGGCGGGAGTGGTGCTGGTGGACCCAACCCCGGTCGACCACATGGAACGACTGCGCACGGAATTTCCGGCAAAATATGCCCTCCTGCGAACCCTCATGTCTCTTCAGGCCGGATCCATCGCGACCATCGAACAGCGCGGAGTCGATGCGACTTCCCGCGAATGGCATGCGGCCGGGCCTTTTCCGAAATGCCCGATGATCGTGCTAACCGGAATCAAGGCCAGTGTCCTGGAGGATGAAGCCATGATAGCCTA
>Ga0302322_100005408_pt1 | contig 11201 bp, 6 predicted proteins | sample Fen_T0_2_FD_203757 | JGI IMG/M metagenome (GOLD analysis project Ga0302322, IMG submission 203757) | Peat permafrost microbial communities from Stordalen Mire near Abisko, Sweden - Fen_T0_2 | ecosystem: Environmental > Terrestrial > Soil > Wetlands > Permafrost | place: Sweden: Abisko... | reverse complement strand
CTATGACGGGCAGGGCCGGCGGGTGTCGTCGTCGGTGGTGTCCGACACCTACCCCAGCGGGTTGACGACGTCGCAGGTGTATGACGCCGAGGGGCGGGTGCTGTCGCAGACCGAGCCGCCGTTCACCGACCGGGTGACCGGTGCGGTGCACACCCCCGCGTCGTCGACGACGTTCGACGCGGACGGGAACGTGACCGCGCAGACGGTCACGGACACCACGGGCGGGGACGCGGCCCGCACCGTGCACACCACCTACGACGTGCACGACCGGCCCGCGACGGAGACCGACGCGTCCGGCGCGGTCACCACGTACGTGTACGGGCCGTACGGGGACCTGGTGAAGCAGGTGGACCCGAACGGGGTGGAGACCGACTACGCCCACGACGGCGACGGCCAGCTGCTGACCACCACCCTCGTCGGGTACACCGGTGACCCGGCCAACCCGAGCGCGCCCACGAACCTGGTGGAGTCCTCCCGGTCCTACGACCCAGACGGTCGCCTGGCGTCGATCACCGATGCGATGGGCCGGACCACCAGCTACACGTACACCGACGACGGCCTGCTGGCCACGGTGGTCCGCCAGGACATCGCACCGTCGACGGCGACGTTCACGTTGCAGTCGAACACCTACGACGCGGCCGGGAACCTGATCTCGCGCACCACGAACAACGGCGCGACCACGGTCACGACCGCTGTGGATGCGGCGGGGCGGGCGACGTCGACGGTGGTGGATCCGTCGGGGTTGAAGCGCACCAGCACATACACGTACACCGCGGACGACGCGGTGGCCACGACGAAGCTGTCGGACTCGGGCAGCACGTGGAGCACGGTCAGTGCGACCTACGACGCGAACGGGCGGATGCTGACCCGGGCGTTGAACGGGTCGGTCGCCTCCGGCACGACGCGGACGACGCGGTGGACGCTGGACAAGCGGGGCCTGCCGACCGCGACCACCGACCCCGCGGGGAACGTCACGAACACCACGTACGACGAGGCCGGGCGGCTGGTGCAGACGCTGGCCCCGGCCGTGAACACCGAGACCGGCGGCGGTACCCCGGTGTCGACCCGGGCCATCACGACGACGGGGTACGACGCGTTCGGTGAGACCGCCGAGGTCACCGACCCGAACGGGAACACCACCACCTACGGGTACGACGCCGAGGGCCGGGCGGTGTCCTCGACCCTTCCCGCCTACACCCCGCCGGGCAGCTCGACGCCGGTCGCGGCGACGGCCTCGGTGACGTACAACGCGACCGGGCAGAAGACGTCCGCGACCGACCCGCTGGGCAAGACCACGACGTGGGCGTACGACCAGCTCGGGGACATCTCCTCGGTCACCGCTCCCGACACCACGGTCACCCGCCGCGCCTACGACGCGAACGGTGAGCCGTTGACCATCACCGATGCTGCGGGTGCGGTGAGCCAGGCGACGTATGACTACCTGGGCCGTCGGGTGACCAAGACCGAGCAGGTCCGCACCCCGGCCCCTGGCGCGTACACCACCCAGTACGCCTACACGGCGGCCGGGTTCCTGGGCCAGGTGACCAGCCCCGCGGGCGTGGTGTCCAAGACCACCTACGACGCCGCCGGGGAACCGGTCACCGTCGTGGACGGCGCCGGGAACACCACCAAGTACGCCTACGACCTGGCCGGCCGCAAGACCACCACCACCCTGCCGGACTCGACCAAGCAGACCGTCGCCTACGACGACGCCGGTCAGCCGCTGACCCAGTCCGACCTGGACTCCACCGGCACCGTGCTGCGCACCAGGACCGCCACCTACGACGCGGTCGGGAACCTGGTCTCGGCCAAGGACGCCCGCGGCAACACCTCCACGTTCACCTACGACGCCCTCGGCATCATGACGGGGGAGACCCAGCCGGTCACCACCGGCACGACGCCGACGAGCATCACCACGTCGTTCGGGCACGACGTGGCCGGGCAGCGGACCCGGTTCACCGACGGCCGCGGCAACGCCTGGCTCACCTCGTACACCAGCCGGGGCCAGGTCGCCTCCCAGATCGAACCGGCCACCACCGCCCGACCCGCCGCCGCCGACCGGACGTTCAGCGCCGGGTACGACGCCGACGGCCAGCTGACCACCGTCTCCATGCCCGGTGGAGTGAGCGTCTCCAACACCTACGACGCCGCGGGCCGGTTGACCGGGTCGACCGGGACCGGCGCCGAGGCCGCCACCGCCGCCCGCACCTTCGGGTACGACGCGGCCGGGCGGATGACCTCGGCGTCCGCTCCGGGCGGGACCGACGCGTTCGGGTACGACGACCGCGGCCTACTCACCTCCGCGACCGGGCCCTCCGGCACGTCGTCGTTCACCTACACCGCGGACGGCGCGATGGCCTCGCGGACCGACGCCGCAGGGACGACGTCCTACGGGTACGACACCGCGGGCCGGCTGTCCACGGTGACCGACCCGCTGACCTCCACCAAGGCCACCCTGGCGTACAACACCGTGAACCTGCCGACGTCGATCGCCTATGGCACGTCGCAGAACAAGCGGACCCTCGGGTACGACGCGTTGCACCGCCTCACCGGCGACACGCTGAAGACCAACGGCGGGACGACCCTGGCGTCGGTCACGTACGGGTATGACGCGAACGACAACGTCACCGCGAAGACCACCACCGGGGTGGCGGGGGCGTCGGCGAGCAACTACACCTACGACGCCGCGAACCGGTTGACGTCGTGGAACAACGGTTCGAAGACCACGACCTACGGGTACGACGCGAACGGCAACCTCACCCAGTCCGGTGCGGTGGCCTACACCTACGACCAGCGCAACCAGCTGATGTCCGACGGCACCAAGACCTACACGTACACCGCCCGGGGCACCCTGTCCCAGGTCTCGTCGGCGTCCGGGACGGTCACCTCCTCGTTCGACGCGTTCGGCCAGGCGATCACCCAGTCCGCGCGAACGTTCTCCTACGACGGCCTCGGCCGGATGGTCTCCGCCACCGGCGGCGGGTCGGGGACCTCGACCCTGGCCTACTCAGGGGCTGGTCTCACCATCGCCGGGGACGGCCTGTCCACCTACTCCTACGACCCGGCCGGTGGCCTGTTCGGCGTCAAGAACGCCGGCGGGGCCGTGCTGGCCTTCACGGACCAGCACGACGACGTCATCGGCCAGTTCACCGCCACCGGCACCACCCTGACCGGATCGGCGTCCTACGACCCGTACGGCACGGTCACCGCCACCTCGGGTCTGCGCGGGTCGCTGGGCTACCAGTCCGGATGGACCGACCCGGTCACCGCCCAGGTCGACATGGGCTCCCGCTGGTACGACCCCGGCACCGCCCGGTTCACCTCCCGCGACTCCGTCGGCCTCAACCCCGCACCGTCCTCGGTGTCGGCGAACCGGTTCGCCTACGTCAACGACAACCCGATGGCCGGGACCGACCCCACCGGCCGGTGCTCCTGGTACGACGCGGTGTGCGAGGTGAAGGCCGCCTACACGGCCACCACGAATGCCGTGTCGAGCGCGGTCACCGCGGTGACCTCGTACGCGACGTCGTACGTGGACTCCTACGCGACCTACATGGCCGAGATGGTCCGTACGACGTACCACGTGGCGACGGCGGTGGTCTCGCATGTGGTGACCGTTGCGGTGCACGCGACCAAGGTGATCGCCCACAAGGTCGTCGATGCGACGCACTACGTGCAACGCAAGGTCACCCAAGTGGTCCACACGATCAAACAGGTGACCACGCGGACCCTGCATGCCGTGGTGAAGAAGATCAAAAAAGCGGTGAAGGTGGTGAAGACCGCCTATCACGCCACCGTGCACGCGGTGGTGAAGGCGGCCAAGTCCACCGCGACGTTCGTGAAACACCACGCCGGGACGATCGTGTCGGTCGTGGTCACCGCAGCGGTGTTCGCCGGATGTGAAGCGGCCACCGCCGGGGTCGGCAGCATCGGCTGCGCCGCCCTGGCCGGAGCGGCGGGGAACGCGGCCGGGTTCCTGGCCGACGCCGCCGCGGGGAACAAGAAGTTCTCCTGGAGCGGCCTCGGCATGAGCGCCCTGACCGGGGCCGTGGTAGGTGCCGCCACCGGTGGTCTGGGTGCCCTGGCCGGCAAGGCCGTCGGAGCGATCGGGTCCAAGCTGGCCGGGACCGCGTTGGGTGACCTGGCCTCCTCGGGTGCTGACCGGTTCGCGGCCAGTGCCCTCGGCCGGGGCCTGTCCTCGGCGGCGGGCAAGGCCGGCAACGCGATGAACACCGCACTCAGCCCGGCGCGAGCTGCCGGGTCGGCGTTGCGGACGGCGCTGGGCGGCAGCGAGGAGGCCGCCGCCGGCGGGGTGGCCCGTTCGGTGGCGACCAGCGAAGCCCGCGGTGCCGCCCAGGGCGAGGCCGAATCGGCCGGGTCCGGGGCGGCGAAGGCACCGGGGTGCAACAGCTTCCAGGCCGGGACCCTGGTGCTGCTGGCCAACCGGACCACCAAGGCCATCGAGCAGTTGAAGCTCGGCGACCGGGTCCTGGCCGCCGACCCGAGGACCGGCGTCGTGTCCGGAGGAGAGCCGGTTACCCACCGCTTCACCAACCACGACGACGACCTGCTGGACCTGACCGTCCACACCAGGACCGGTGACACGGTCATCCACACCACCGACCACCACCCGTTCTACGACACCACCCGGCACGAATGGATCGACGCCGCGAACCTGCCCGTGGGTGACCGGCTCGCCACCACCAGCGGCGAACCCGCTACCGTGGTCGCCGCAACCACCCTCCCGGGCCAGGCGGTCCGCTACAACCTCACCGTCGAGAACCTCCACACCTACTACATCCTCACCAACACCACCCCCACCCTCGTCCATAACTGCGGTGAAGATCTTGATTTCGCCCATGGAACAACTGCTGCTCATGCTGACAGCATCGCCGCCAATGGTCTGAGCAGCGATGCAGCGAGAGCAGCATCAAACAAGGGTAGTGTGGCTCAGCCAGGTAACCTGTTCACCTATCGGGTATCGGGCCCGGCGGACCCGAACTTCAGTACTGCGGCACAATGGGGGGTGACGAGGAATGGTGGTTCAAAGGATGGAGCGGCGGTTCTCGTCTTCCGTATGTGTAAGTGCGATTTCGATCGACTCTTGAGTGAGGGTCACATCACTACTAGATTCACTGGAGAGGGCATGCCTGAGGAGACAATCTTCGGCCCTGGGGCCATGCCATTCTTGAGGAAATTGGCCGACGTCAGGCTGAAGTGACAATACTGGGAGCCGAAGGAATAATCCGAATGAGCTTTGACTGGGGTAGTTATGAGGAGGCACGTGTCAACGTAGTCTCTTGGCCCAAGAGTCAGCCAATTAATGCCAGCGTTGATCAAACTCAATGGAAGGTGGAGACCTTCTCTGACCTTTCCCCCAAAACCAGACCTCTCCTCGAATCGGAGAGCCTCAGGGGAGTGTCCAGTGAAATTTCGGTGACCCTCCATGTCGTGGGTCCTCGCCTTTTGGATATGACTTTTTTCTGCCCCATATCGATGGAAGATCCTTTTAGGCTGGCGGCAGCTTCGCGTATATGGATTTTCTTGGATGAAAATGTGACGCGCCTTTGGAAGATTGGAGCATATCCGAGAGCCTTCTTCCCGGAGTTTATGAAGCAAAGACGTCTGCTTGTCGGCGAGGTTCGTCCGTCACTGAGATCTGCATGGCTATGGCTTTCGATGATTCGAACCGAACCTCTGATGGCCGCGGTGGCGAACAGGTCCAGCCGAGTCGACTGGTTGCTCTGCCTCCTGAAGCGGGACGGGAGTGATTCGGAGCTGGCTGCCTTCTTCGCGGATCTTCAGTCTGCGGTATCCGCCGGCCGTGGAGTGAGAGAAGTGTTCCGAGCGCTGGATGTGACTCGACCTGTCGCCCGGGCGATTGATTTCGGATTGCGTGGAGTGGAGCAAAATTCCACGGACTTGATGGCACATTGCACTGAGTCACTTTTTGGCATCATGCATGATATGAGTAATTCATTGGACAAATGGAAGGATGGTGGATTTCTAAGGGAAGAAGATCGCCTTTGGTTCGATGATGCTCGGCGGCTGGCAATGTCGAACACTTTTGATGCTTCCATTATCGATCGAAGTGGTGAGTACGCCAAGAGAATGTCATCTTTTTGCGATGAATTTGATTTTGATGATTATCCATCATGATTCAATTAAGCCGGAGCGGCGCGCGGCGCTGCTGAAGGCGAGACCGGGGCCAACGCGTCGGGCGGGTCGTGTCCGATGCCCGGCCACAGCTTCGCGGCGGGCACCCTTGTGGCCCTCGCCGGTGGTGGGACGAAGGCGATCGAGAAGCTCAAGCTCGGTGACAAGGTCCTGGCCGCCGACCCCAAGACCGGCGTTCTGACCTCCGCCGAACCGGTCACCCACACCTTCGTCAACCACGACAACGACCTGCTCGACCTCACCGTCCACACCATGACTTCGGTGGCGCGAATAAAAATACGAACATGATGGAGCCCGGCTATTCCGGACCGTCTTCGCGACCGATGTACCTGGAGCCAGAAATTCGAGAGGCAGTGAAAGATGGCGGTCAAATGTTCCAAGGAGATGCGGCGAACTGTGCTGAGATGCGGGCATGCGCAACGGGGTTTCCGGAAGCGGCGTGTATCTCCTGTCAGAGCGCCCTTGTGCGGCGTGGCGCAACCGATCTAGCGAACTGAGGGAAGAGTGGATGCATTTGTCTACGATGCGGGGCGCGCATTAATCGAGGCCTCGGGTTGGACGCTTGACGCCGAAATAGATATTTCCAGTCTCATTGACGACCTGCAAAAGGTGGGGTTTGATGTCCCGCCCACTGCTCGTCAATTCCTGAGTAGGTTTTGGCGTCTACGTCTTCAGCATCCACCCAGTGTGACCATTGATCAACGAATAATCTCATGTTGGACGGAATTTGATCCCCTGAAGGTTTGCACTGGAAGGGATGCCGAGATCGCTCGGCGATGTTCAGAATTGGTAGATCGAGAATTGACCCCAGTCGGGACCGACGGGTTTCATATGACGATTTACATCACGCGCCTGGGGGAGTTCTATTCTGGAGTTGACTCTTTCGTATTCGAATATGCAGAGAATGCTAATGATCTGTTTTCGCGCATGGCTTCCGGTGTTCGCCCCGTTCTCATTGCAGAGTGGAAGCTCTAGGCGGGCCCCGCCGACGCGTCCGCCTGCAGGGCGCACGTCCTGACGGGGTTCCCCGGCTACTGCGAGTTGCTGGAGTCGAGCGACGACGTCGAGTCCTCGGGTGTGTGCGGCCTTGATCAGGCGGTCGTAGAACGAGGCCAGGCGCGCCTGCTGGTCGAGCGCGCTGAGCAGGGCGCAGCAGTCCGGCATCTTGAGCAGCGTCTCGACACGCAACTAGGCCAGGGTCACGGCGGACCCTTCCGGGAACTGCAACGTCTTCACCGCCAGGTCGCTCAAGGCGGCCAGGACCGTGTCGCGTTGTCCGGTCCGGGTCGGCGCGACCAGGATCTCGGCGAGTGTCAGGAGGCTGACGGCGAAGTCGTCGTCGATCTCACGGGTTAGGAGGTCCAAGGCCCGGTCGTGGTGCGCGTCGCCAGCGTCGAGGTAGCCCATCAGGACGCTGGCGTCCAGGACGATCACTCGGGCCATCCCTCCCGCAGGTCTTCCAGATGGCCGGGCGGGTAGACGCCGGTCAGGACGCCACGGTGTCGTCGGAGTGCTTGGAGCCGGTCGCTGCGGTGCTGACGCTGCCTCGTGGTACACGGCGTCGTCGGACATCAGTTCCGCGCAAGCGAAGAGTTCTCCTACCGGATCCTCTCCGACAGTATGAACATTTACTGTTTTGCAGACAAATGCGTTCTGGATCTCGATCCAGGGTCGGATGAGTGGTCGCCCGAGATGGTCGGTCGGGGTGGGGAGTATTCGATGCAATATGTGGTCGGCCACTCCTGCGAATATGAGGTAGCTGATGGGCCGTTCATCTGACGCATTAGCGTCTTCCCATGGCGCGACCGGCCCTCGATGCGGTGCCGCGCCGAGGTTGCTGTGACCGAGAGGTTCTTGATGTGCACCTGCGAGGAGACGCGGGAACTGCTGGACGCCGTCGTGAGCACGATGGTCGAACTCCTTCGCATTTCCGAGGCCTGAAACTGTCGCGAGAATCAATCAGCAATGGCGCCGATGTGATCTCTCTGGACCGGGCGACATCATCCTTCATGAGGACGACCACTACTGGGCCTGTTCATCTATTTCTCAGAAGTTCCTGATCGGAGCGAGGGTGCCGACCGCAGCGCTTGGAGGGTTGGCCCCAAGCCCTCTCGCGATTCGCCGCTCTGGACCGTCGGCGACCAGGATTCTACGGGGTTGTAGAGTATCCTGGATCGCCCCCGTTGCTCGGGGCGTGGTTGGAGTAGGCGGCCGGCTTCGGAGGGGGTCAGGTGGTTGATGGGCTCTCCCCTCGCGGGGTCGGATTTTTCGGTCGTTGCAGAAGAGATGACAGGTCGGCTGTCCCGATCGCTCCGGATGCCCTGACCGGGGATGTCCGAGAGCTGATCGAAAAGCAAGCTCTCGAATCGACGATCGCTCAGATGCGGGTGTTTGACCGGGCCTTCTCCGGCTGGGTCATCGACAGCGCTGGAGGCGTCCTCGAGGGCGCCCTTGCTCTGGGATGTTCGGTAGGCCACAAGGGCGGGTATCTCCCGCCGATGCTGCGTCGCGGTGACACCGGGGAGGTGTATTTTCGGATGGGGAGCCACGACACGGCGCAGTGCGCGATCGTGATGTCTTCGGACGGAGCGGTGGGAGCACTGTGGTCTCGTGAATTCCAGCAGCTGTTCGACTCACCGCAGCATCTCGTGGAGGACTCCGCCCTGTGGTCGGAACTCGCCGGCTGGAGATACGTGGCGGTACTGGAATCGGACCCCGCAGTGGTCCTCGAGTGGTTCGGTCCGCTGTCGCTGGACGCCGCCGCCTCGGGACAGGTCGCCTCGTGGTGGATGGGTGATGGCCTCGCTGTGGTGGCGCACCCTTACCTGACTCCGCAATCGCGTCCGCGACGGCAGGTTCACGTTCTCGCATCCGATGACGGCAGCCACCGGTCGGCGAGGATCCTGCTGGAGGACCGTGGAGAGGGCCGGCGGTGCCGGCTTGCCGAGGAGTTCTGGGGAGTGGTGGGGGAGGGATGACGGTGGAGGCCGAGATCGCTCGCCACGACTGGGGGAGCCTCCGCAACTACGCTGGACGGTCCGAGTTCCTGCCCGCGGCGGTGCGCAGGCTCTGCTCGGCCACGTCGGCCGAGGACGCCCGCTTCGCGTTCGAGGCGGTGGACGCCGCGACCGTCGTGCAGGGACGCCTGAGCCAGGCGGCGGTGGCCGTGGCGAGTTGTCTCGCGTACTCCCTACGCCACGCCGACGCCCAGGCGCCCGCCGTTCCGCGCATCCTGCTGATGCTCTCGATCATCGCCGCCGGTACCGACGAGTGGGCCGACCGCGACGGGGTGGGCCCACTCGACGTGTCCGCCTGCATGGAGCACGTCCTGACGGGGTTCTCCCGCTACTGCGAGCTGCTGGAGTCGAGCGACGACGTCGAGGTCGTCCTGTCCTCGATCGATCTCGTCTGCATGTGCGGGACGGACGACCCCGCCCTGCGTGAACCCGCCCGAACGGCGCTGCGGGCGGCCCGGCTGCGGCAGCTGACCCCCGGCGTCGTCGTGCTGGTGGAGAACTCGCTCGCGGAGCTGGACGGGTCGTGACCGGCTATGCCGTCAGGTGGGCCGGTACGGCCAGGTCGAGGCCGATGTCCAGGGCTGGGGCGCTGTGGGTCAGGGCGCCGACGGCGAGGTGGTCGACACCCGTCCGGGCGACCTCGGTGGCCCGGTCGAGGGTGAGGCCGCCGCTGGCCTCGGTGCGGGTCCCGGCCGGGCGGCACAGCGCGACGGCGGCCGCCAGCGTCGCGGTGTCCATGTTGTCGAGCAGCACCAGCGCGGCGCCCTCGCCCGCGGCCTCGGCGACCTGGTCGAGGGTGTCGCACTCGACCTCGCAGAAGATCCCCGGGAAGGCCGCCCGGACGGCGCGGATCGCGGGGACCACGCCGCCCGCCGCCACCACGTGGTTGTCCTTGATGAGCGCCTGGTCGTGCAGGCCCATCCGGTGGTTGGCGCCGCCGCCGCAGCGGACGGCGTACTTCTCGGCCGCGCGCAGGCCGGGCATGGTCTTGCGGGTGTCCCGGATGGTCGCGCCGGTGCCCGCCACCGCCTCGACCCAGCGCGCCGTCAGGGTGGCGATCCCGCTGAGGTGGGTGAGCAGGTTGAGCGCGCTGCGCTCGGCCGTCAGCAGCTCGCGGGTGGGGCCGCTCACCTCCAGCAGGGCTTGGCCCGCGACCACCCGGTCGCCGTCCGCGGCGAGGGCATGGACGTCGGCGGAGGAGCCGAGCCGCTCGGCGAACACCGCCGCCGCGATCCCCAGGCCCGCCACGACGCCGTCGGACCGGGTCACCAGGCGGGCGAGGCCGTGGTGGTCGGCGGGCACGGTGGCGAGGGTCGTGACGTCGAGGCCGCCCGCGAGGTCCTCGTCGAGGCCGAGCCGGGCGAGGCGGCGGGCCTCGCCGTCGGGAAGGGGCGCGGTCGTCATGGGGTGACCTCCAGGCGCAAGGCGGCGGTGTCCCCGGCGCCGGGTTCCAAGGTGCCGGGCACCGAGGTGCCGGGTTCGAGGGTGCTCGTCAGGTGGCGGCGCCACGCCTCGCGCGGGCCGTCGACGTCGGTGCGGCGGTGGCAGCCTCGACTCTCGGCGCGCCGGGAGGCGGCTGCGGTGAGAGCCGTCATCAGGGTGTGCAGGTTGGTCGCTTCCCAGCCGGCCCGGGTGGGCTCGGCGCCCGCCGTGCTGGGGGCGGCGGCGTCCAGGCGGTCGGCGAGCCGGGCGAGGTCCGCGGGGTCGCGCCGCACGCCCGCCGCGGCGTCCATGGCCCGGGCCAGGCCCGCCCGCGCCGCCGGGTCGACGCCGAGGGTGCCCGCCTGCGGGGGCAGCGGCTCCCGCGCCGGGGGCAGGTCGGCGCGCAGCAGGGCCCCCAGGTCGCGGCCCGCGACGAGCCCCTCCAGCAGCGAGTTCGACGCCAGCCGGTTCGCCCCGTGGACGCCCGTGCACGCCGTCTCGCCGATCGCGAACAGGCCCGGCAGGCCGGTGCGGCCGCTCAGGTCGGCGCGGACGCCGCCGCAGGCGTAGTGCGCCGCGGGCCGC
>Ga0302322_100005406_pt1 | contig 11207 bp, 14 predicted proteins | sample Fen_T0_2_FD_203757 | JGI IMG/M metagenome (GOLD analysis project Ga0302322, IMG submission 203757) | Peat permafrost microbial communities from Stordalen Mire near Abisko, Sweden - Fen_T0_2 | ecosystem: Environmental > Terrestrial > Soil > Wetlands > Permafrost | place: Sweden: Abisko... | reverse complement strand
TGAGCCGCACTGATGTCATTTCCTATTTGTTGAAATGCGCATGAAGGGACTGAAGCTTCAACGGGCGGGGGTGCACCGCGTGTCACTGCAGCGACTTCTTCGATCACCGGCCATTGATACAACGGTCGCGCATCGAGCAGACTCGGCTTGCCTGCCCAGTGTTGCCAATTGTCCGGTAACCCGGCGTGATCAGCCACCAGCACAAGTATCACTTCCGGCTCTTCATGCTCCACACCTTCAAAATCATGTTCCCGGTCCAGCCCAAGACATTGCGCGACTGCAGCGGAATCCAAACCCAACAGGCGCGGTTTCCAACCATGCAAAGCCGCGGCATAGCTGACTGCGGCCAAAGCATGCCCCATATCCAGCTGGCAATAACGGAATGCGCGTTCACCGTATTTCCACGCTTCGCGCCAGTGGATGGAACTGAAGCCCAGCCAAACCCCTGTTACTTGAGTCGTGTTTGTCCAGGCCCGGCGCTCCAGTGCATGGTGCAGATTCTGGTAGTGATAAAGCCCAGCCTCCAGACCAGTTACATTCGCAGTAATCAGCCAGGTTTCAGTGGGATGCAGATTGCCCGATGAGGGATTGGCACGCAGAGACCAGCGCGAACCGCCGTATTCCTTCCAGGCTGTCAGGCCGACGCACAAGCGCAGGAACGAACCCAAATTGGCGGTATTCAGCGGCAATGCTGCACGCGTAGCGGGAAGTGCACCCCAGGAGATTTCGGACACGGTAATTTCGCGCGGCAAAGCGGTCTGCTCCGCACCTGTCCAATCTCGAAAAGCATTGGGCTGGGCTTCCCAGTCCAGAGTACCCGGACCGGCAGCGTACCGATCCAGCGCGTGTTTGCTACGCGCGTGATATGCCAGCACGGTAGCAACACGGGAATCGTTCATCGTCAACTCAATCCGGTCAACTCGTCAGTCAAACAACCGATGGGTTCGGCGAGTGTGCCTTCATCATCTATCTCGAAGCGCACCAGGTAAATTTCTTCATTGGGCATCTCCTGCGCGTGGCCGACATTGACCACAACGCCGCGTGTACCCGCTGCCGCAAGCAAGGCATCGGGTTCCACACCGGGGATACTGCTCTCGCCCGTCTCTTCCATCGATTCGTTGTACAAGTCTTGTGCCGCAAAGACCATGTCACCCATTTGAAACCTACTCATCGCTCACCTCACAGACTCGGTATCAATGTCGCCTCGCAGCGCAATGACGTTTCATTCCCCCATGCCGTGACCATCTCGACGAACCAACGCGGATCGCGCGGATGCGGGCAAAACAGATCGTACTCGGCAAAGAAGCTGTTGTCGCTGTTGATGGTCAGAGTACCGCACCTGTCGTTGCGTGAATTGCGCCACACGCCCTCATAGCCGGGCAACTGATTGCCGGGATCGACAACGCGGGTAAAACGGACTGCAACCAGTTCGATCTTCGGGGCAGCACCCGGCGCGGTGAAATTTGCCGCCTCTTTTTGCAAAGCAGAAACGATGCGCTCGGCCAGGGGGTTCAGCTCCGCCGGCAACACGCGCGGCGCGGCAAGAACTACCATATATCGGCAGGGGCTTTCAGCCGTTCGACCGGCACACCACCCAGCAGATGTTCGTCGAATATCTGATTCACGTCAGCCTTGGTGACATTTACATACATGACACCCTCCGGGTAAACCAGAATATTCGGCCCCATTCCGCAAGGGCCGATGCAGCCGCTCGGAGTCACCAGCACCTGGGCGAAGCACTGGCGCTTTTGCCACTGCTGCATGAACTCATCCACCACTTCGGCACAACCCTTTTGCCCGCAGGAACCGCGCGGATGACCTGCCGGTCGGTTCTGCGAACACACCAACACATGTCTTGCCGGCCGCGCCATGATTACGCCGCCACCGGCAAAGGCTGATGCGTATGGCACTGCTTGGGACAAACGCGCGAGCAGGAACCGCAACCGATACAATCCAGCATATTGGCGAGTGTCATCACCATGCTGTTGTCTTCGTCCTCATCGTAGTTTTCGTCGTCTTCGCTGCGTTCAACCAGCTCGAACACTTTACGCGGACAGACCTTGTAGCAGCGGCCGCAGCCGATACAGTTGGCCGCATTCAGCTCGGTGACGAAAGTGGGTTCATAAGGCGTACCGCCTCGGGTGATTCCGGTGATATTCGACATAGCTCTTCCTCTGGTTATCCTTGTGTTTCTTTTTGTGCTGCGGCCAATTTGGCGTTTGCGACTGCCCAAGCCTGGCACGCGTCGTAAGTGGATTGCGCGATGCCGGGAATCTGCTCATATCCGGCCGGCAACTTGTCCTCGACCAGATCATGCAACTGCGACGCCCATTCGCTGGAAATGCGCTTGAGCCTCTTTACATCCTTATCGAGTGCTTTCAGTTCGTCTTCGGTCATGGCCAACTCCTTAAAGTCCGGCCACTTCCGGGTACTTGCCGATAATTTCAAGTGCAACCGACAACAGCTTGTCGCCTTCGTCCTTCATCTTGGACAGGCTCTCATAGCCGTAGCGATGTACATCGCGCAGGGTACGGTCCATCACCACCAGCTTGCCCACAGTGATCAGCGCTCTGCCGAATCCTTCGTGCGTGATGTTGATACTGGGTACCGCCATCAGGCCGCATTCCTTTTCGATGAGCGATGAAATAGCGTTGTAGAAAGCCTTGATGCGCGACAGCATGATCTCGTCCGGATCGCCGATCACCGGGATCGCGCGGCGTTGTTCCTTGGTGACCACATAGGGTGCAAGGATGCGGTCGGACGGCCAGCCGTCGTAAGTACCGTAGCTGTCGATGGCGCGCATCTGCTTCACCATCTCCTTGATGAAGTCGGTGGTCAACAACGGATCTTGTTCTACTGCCTGGTTCATGGTGTTTCTCCTTAGCTTGAATGACTATTTCTTAAGATTCGCATACATATGCGGTACCCAACCGGACAGCCGCCCCAACAACAATCCCACCGCAACACCCGAAGCCGCACCCAGTACCGCTCCAATATCGCCCAGACCCAATGATGCACCGGCACCCGCCCCTGCCAGCGCCAGCACACTGGGCAGCAGGTATGCCAGCAAACCCGATTTCAGCATGTCGCCTTCGCTCATACTCAACTGCAATTCATCGCCTGTACGCACACTCGAATCACAATGCACTTCGATGGCCTTGCGGTTGCCGGAAAAATATTTACCCAGCCCGGACACACCGCACACGCTGCGCGACTTGCAACCGCCGCAGCCGGACTCGTTACTCGGTTCGACGAGTATCGTTCCGTTATCGGTAGAGACCACGCGTGCCGTCGTCTCGATCATTCCTGCCATTCCTCGTCTTCGGCAAAGTTGCTGCTTGATTGTTTCTTGATATGTTTCGCCAGCCACACCGGCGGATCGTTGACCAGATTCTTTTGCAGGCCGCACAACAATTCGTCGATGGAAGTCCCCTCATCCACGCGCATCGGCTGTATACCCCCGGCCAGCAATTGCTGGATGGCCGAAGCTCCAGCGGCGTTGCAATACACTGCCGCGCAATCGCCCAGCAGTTTGACTTTGGCGGCAAGCTTGCCTTCGTGCCCGTCCATCGCCGTTTCGATGAACTCGGCCACCTCGATCAACCGCGTCGCGCTCTCGCCAAGCTCGTAGATGGCGAACGCTTCGGCCGCGCCGAAATGCTGATTGACCGCGCGGCGGTCGCTGGTCGCAAAAGCGATCTTCACCAACATGGCGTTCTCCTTAGTGTTTTCCACCAGCCGCAGATGTCGCACTACGTTCTCCTGTCCGCTGGGAATAGATTGAGATATAGGGTTCCGTCTCGGGATGCACATGCTCCACCACCATATTGGCGAGATCGAACAGAGCCTGACGTGTGCCCCGATATCCGACCCACAAGCGCTGGTAGCCACCGATCAGGTCGTACTGCGGAAAGCCCGCGCGGAGCAGAGGTATGCCGAGGCGACGGGCGCTTTCCACTGCATGCGAATTGCTGATGATGAGTTGCGCACCGTTGCTCCTGGCCGCATTCTCCAAATCTTCCAGATCACCGATGCCGACTTGTGCCGCCGCAACTTCCTGCAAGATATTGGCGCGTGCCGGTGTTACGGCCGCCACCACTTCGCAGCCCATCTCGGAGACCAGCTTTGAGAATCCATAAAGCAGATCGGGATCGGCGGCGATGGCAACGCGCGCAAAACCCAGCATGAAATGACTGTCCACCATTGCGTCCTGCAATTGAGCACGTTGGCGTTCGATCTTTTCCGGAACCGGCTTGCCGCTGATCCCGGCCAGAGCCGCGACGAAACTGTCTACCGCATCCAGCCCCATCAGGCTGTTGAAGCGGTAATCCGGTACACCCGTTTGTTCCTTCAGAAAATCGGCTGCTTCGAACAAGGAGTTTCCCAGCACCAGAGTAGCCGCAGACTCTCCCATACTTGAGATATCCGACACAGGTGTGCCACCCAGCGTCAGTGGGCTGCTCTCCATTTCCGTGAGATGCCCGTCCAGCGAATCACCTATGTCCGGCAACACCAGCGGACGCAGACCGAATGCCTCGATCAACTCCTTTATGTGTTCGATGTCGCCGGGTGTGAGTAACGATCCGGCCAGCACGTTGACCTGTTTCTTGCGATTACCCGCAATGGCACTCTGCTGCACCATGACTTCAAGCGTTGCCTTTACTGCCAGCGCATAGCCACTCTCCAGACAGCCGGTGAAATCCGGGGTATTCACCGGCACGACGGGTATGTGTGCAAACTCGGGATACGCAGCGTAAAAATCTTTCACCAGACGCTTGATGTCCGTACCCTGCGTCTCGGACAAGCCAGTAGTTGGCAAGCCGATCAGCGCCGGTTTGCTCTTCTCGCACACCGCCTTCAAACCAAGGATCACATTCTCGTCTGCGTTCATCACCGTGGACACCTGATCCATCGCCGTGGTCTGCAACGGAACCGGCTCACGGAAGTGGCGCACGAAATACACCTTGCCGAATGCAGTGCAACCCTGCGAACCGTGCATCATCGGTATCGCCTTGTTGATGCCGAGGAAGGCCAGCGATGCGCCGACCGGTTGACTGGCCTTGAGCGGATTCACCGCGAGTGCTTTGTTGCGTTTCAGTATTTCGGCCATGTCATGCCCCCCACTTTGACTCCTTCCCCCATGCAGGGGGAAGGTTGGGATGGGGGTAGATAAGTTGTGCTGCCGATTGTCCAGTTTCTACCCCTTCCCTAGCCCTCCCCCTGCAAGGAGGAGGGAATGATTCTCTGGAAATGAATATTAGAGACTTTGTTATCATCATCACGCCCCCAACTCCACACCCGGCACCGCAACCGCCTTCGCCCACGGCGACGGCTTGCGTACCGAGTCCCACACCGGACTCTGCAAAGTCAGCGCCAGTTGACGCGCCAGTTCAACCATTCCGCTGTAACCCTCATATCCGAATTCGCGTTCCTGATTGATATCGAGGAAAGGAATGCGCGCTTTCAGCGCGGTGTACATATTGCGTCCTCCCGCGATGAGGATATCCGCTTGGTATTCTTTGACCGCACCGAGCAGCGCCTTGGGACTGCCGTCGGTGATCATCCGCGTCTTGTCGCCCATGATCTCGCGAATGCGCGCCTTGTCTTCTTCTGTCGATTTGTTGGTGCCGGTGGCGACCACTTCCAATCCCAGATCCTGCAAGGCGGAGACGATGGACCACGACTTCACGCCGCCGGTGTAGAGCAGGACACGCTTGCCGCGCAGCTTTTCGCGCCAGGGATCGAGCAGGACATTGATCTTGGCTTCTTCACGTGCGATCAGCGCTTCGGTACGCTCGGTCAGGGAAGGATCGTTGAGCAGCCGCGCGAAATCGCGGAACGCCATCGAGGTGTCGGTTACGCCGTAAAAGCTGCCTTCGAAAAACGGAATCTTGTAGTCGGTTTGCAGTTTGCGCGCCACGTTGAGCAGTGCCTTGGCACACACTACCATGCTGGTTTCGGCACGGTGCATGGTCTGCACATCATGGAAGCGCGCATCACCGGACAAGGTACACAGGATGCGCAAACCGAGCTCGTCGAACAGCGGCAACACATTCCAGAATTCGCCCGCGATGTTGTATTCGCCGATCAGGTTCACATCGTGCACGGTGATACCGGGACGTTGCTGTTCGGGCAGTACCGGCAACGGCTCTGCCGTACCGACCACATACTTGAACATGGAATCGCCCGCGATGCGGTTGCCTAGATTCTTGGTGCCGTAGAATCCGGCACAGTCCACCGGCACCACCGGCACACCGCACTTCTCGGCCGCCGCCTTGCACACGGCACTGATGTCGTCGCCGGTCAGTGCGGGAACGCAGGTGTTGTAAACGAAAACCGCTTTCGGGGAATAACTGTCCACCGCCTGCTTGATGGCATGGAACAGGCGCTTCTCGCCGCGTCCCATGATGACATCCTGTTCGGTCAGGTCAGTTGTCATACCGATACGATACAGCGTCGGACCGGAAGAACGCGTGCCGCGGTTATCCCAGGAACTGCCTGCACAGGCAATGGGGCCGTGCACGATATGCGCCACGTCCGCGATCGGCAGCAAAGCGATCTGCGCACCGTCGAAAGAACAACCGCCCGCAGTCGCGCCCGGCTTGGGACGCGCGCAGCCCGACTTCGACTTGGTGTTATGTGTGCACGCCGGTTCGTTGAGTAACTCGGCGATATCCTTGGCTTGCATGGCATTCACTCACGAAATTGACACCCTCGTATTCGCAAATGCCGTGCCAAGAGCAGCGGATTGATTTCAATGGGATTTATAGAGAGATGTCTTGTAGCAAACACGACAAGACACCCGGATACAACAAAATATCAGACGGAGTAAGGCGCTGCCACCCAGTTTCTTAACAATGCAGCTTCTGTTTCAGGCAGGTAGCTGAACCCCGCATCGAGGTCGCGTGCCACGGCGTAGGCGACCTTGGGCGGCGTGATGGTTCCGGCGATCAGATGCGCATACCAGGCTGATGTATATCCCGCGGCGCGATCGAAAGCCTGCAACTGCGCGTTCATTTCCACTCCGGAAAGCTCGATGTTCCACTGGAACGGCTTGAGTTCTCGCGCATGGCGCGATACCAGAGAAGCCGAGATCACCGGATTGCGATAACGGTCCTGATGTTCGCGCAATGCCACGATCCAGTGGTCGCTGAAATGACCGCGCAATGCCGCGCTGCTATGCGCCCATTCGGAAAGCAGGCGTGGCAATCCAGCATTCTGCGAATCAGTGGACGATGTCCTGGCAACGGTCTGGCGCATATCGATCAATCGGCGGAAACGGTAGCGCGGTGCGGCAACGACTTGCCCTTCGAGTACCTCGGGCGAGATCGGCTCGGTGAGTTCCTGCAAGTCTTCCGGAGGGTTGTCGGCATCGATCAACTTGCGATCCAGCACCTCCTGCAATTCTTCCACCTCAAGTTGCAAAAAATCCGACGGCGCCGAGCCATAGGCCGCGACGAAATAATGTGTGCGTCCGGTATGGCGGGTCACCAGCAAACCTTTGTCTGCATGGCGCTCGACCAGTTCGCCCATATCGCCGTCACAGGCTGCCAGCTCGATCTTTGCCCAGGTTCCCAAACTTTCGGCGATGCGTGTGCCATCGTCAGTGATGAGTCCGCCGGGGCGGTACCAGCCGCCGCGATTCAGGGCATAACGAAAGGTGCAGCCGGGACGAATACGGTTGGCTATTTCGAGCAACGCGCTGTGATGCGGTCGCGGCGGAATGGCATCTATCTCTTCCGCCAGGTTGCGCAATATGGATTCATCCAGGGTGTAGATACTCATTCATTCTCTCCAAGCAAAAAATCATTCAGGCGCTGCCGCACGGCTGCGCGCACATCCGGTTCGACATCGTCCACCAACTCGGCGATATCTTCAAGGGGTGCGAGTTGTGCTGCTTCCAGACGCACGACCCAATCGCTGTCAGTCAGCATCTTCGTCGCATCCGCAGGCAACACGCGCGCCGCGACGATACGCCGCACTTCCACATCCTCGTCTTTGGCCATCATGCTCAAGGCAAACGACGGCAAACGCCGTGCCACTTCCTTGCGCACTTCCCTGTCCTCGTCATCCACCATGCGCCGCAACTGCCCATGCGGCAATCGCTTGGCAGCATGCAAACGGACCAGGTAATCCTCGTCTCCGACAAATGCAGTCAAACGATCCGGCGCAATGCGTTCGGCCACCGTCATGCGCACCTCGCGGTCCGAATCGTGCAGGTAATGGTCCAGTTCGTCGATAGGCAAACGGCTCGCCACCACGCGGCGCACCACCTCGTCCACATCGCGCGGCAACTTTCGCACCAGTTCCAAGGGAGCATAGCGCGCAGCGATGGCTCGGCGCTCCCAGAATCCATCACTCAGATAATCCTGCGCGATCTGCGGATTGCGCCGCAGGAAACGGTCGATCTGACGACCGCTTTGCGCTGTCAGGCAAATATCGCCCGGAACACACTTGCCTGCTTCCAACAATGCACGGTGCGGGCACGCCGAACAATCCGCGCACAACACATCGACCAAAGGTGAAGCCCCAGAATGACGTTCCGACATGTTCAAGACCTTCAATTGTCGCTCCGCTAAGTACCTAACGCTGGAGATGAGCAACCATTGTGCCAGTTTGTAATACTTGGCGTAAACCCTGCAGGGACGCGGGATATCGACGAAGAGAAGCGATTCCGGATCGGTAAGTTTTGTAGCGATTGCGACAAAACAAGACTGCTCGGGCTTTCGGCTTTTACAACACCGATATATTCGATTGTTGAATACCAGCCTGCGCCAATATTCCAGGCCGGCAAAGTCGAACTTGGTGATCAGGGCATCAAGGCGACACTCTTTACCTGTGCGCAAACATACATCCCTGCGACCAGCGCAAGATGGTCGCGCGAACGGCGTGTAATGCGCGACAGCAATGCCTGCGCATCGCCGACTTTCAAGCGCACGATCACCTTGTCCGGCCCCTCGTCGCGGATTTCCTCAATGCGCGCATTCAGGATGTTGTTGATGCTGGAACCTTGCGGCGCCTGTGTGGCGATACTTACATCGCGTGCCAGAACGCGAGCGCGCACGACAGTGCCGAAGGGTTGATCCACTTTACCCACCCACAGATGGCCGCTGGAGAAATCCAGCCGCGTGAGGTGATAGATCTCATCCTGCTGTGTCACCGCCGCTTCGATCACAGCGCCCGCATCGTCGAAATGTGCTGTCGGCAGATCAAGCCGCGCGAGCATTTCGTTGAGCGCACCGCTGGCTATAACGCGACCTTTTTCCAGCAGCACCAAATGGTCGGCGAGCCGCGCCACTTCATCCATTGCATGACTGACATAAAGTACAGGAATCTTCAGCTCGCGATGCAAGCGTTCCAGATACGGCAGGATGTCATGCTTGCTGGTGTTATCGAGTGCCGAGAGCGGCTCATCCATCAGCAGGATGCGCGGACTGGTAAGCAGTGCGCGACCGATGGCAACACGCTGGCGTTCGCCACCGGAGAGTTGCGATGGATCCTTGCGTTCAATGAGATGATTTAGCCCCAACCATTCCACCGCTTGCTCCAGCGGCACTTTGCGTTCGGCCAAGGGAGTGCGCTTCAATCCGTATTCAAGATTCGCGCGTACCGACAGGTGCAGAAACAGGCTGGCTTCCTGAAACACATAGCCCAGCGGGCGCTTGTGTACAGGCATGAACTGCGTTTCGTCCTGCCATGTTGCGCCGTTGACATGCAGCGAACCGGCGGCGCGTTCCAGTCCTGCGATGCAACGCAGCAGCGTGGTCTTGCCGGAACCGGAGGGACCAAACAATGCTGTGACACCGACAGCAGGCGCATCGAAAGATGCATCCAGAGCAAAGCTGTCCAACTGCATCTTGAAGCTGGCGCGTATTTGATTCATCGCGTCACCTTCCATGATTTGCCTCCGGCAAGATACAAGCCGAGCAATACCATAAACGAGAACAACACCATGCCACCCGCCAGCCAGTGCGCCGCACCGTACTCCATCGCTTCAACATGGTTGTAGATAGCAACCGAGAGCACGCGCGTCTCGCCGGGAATGTTTCCTCCCAGCATCAGCACCACGCCGAACTCGCCGACAGTGTGCGCGAAAGCAAGGATGATCGCCGTGAGAAAACCGGGACGCGCCAGCGGCAACGCCACACTGACGAAACGATCCCATACACTGGCACGCAGCGTCGCCGCCACTTCCAGCGGGCGTTTGCCCATCGCCTCGAAAGCATTCTGGATCGGCTGCACCGCGAACGGCATCGAGAACAGCACTGAGCCGACCACCAAACCATAAAAGGTGAACGGCAACCTGCCGAGATTCAATGCCGTGGTCAGTTCACCCACCACACCATGCGGTCCCATCAACAGCAGCAGATAGAAACCCAGCACAGTCGGCGGTATCACCAGCGGCAGTGCCACCACTGCCGCCACCATGCCCTTGTACCACTTGCTGCTGTGCGCCAGCCACCACGCCAACGGCGTGGCGATGAGCAGCAACATGAAGGTGGTGACGCTCGCCAGCTTGAGTGTGAGCCATACGGCTTGCAGGTCGTTGGTGTCAAGTGTAGTCATGTTATCTAAATTATCTCACCCTTCGATACGCCCGCAGCGCGGGCACTCAGGCCGAACAGCCTTAGTATAATTTCAATCCGTTCGTGCTGAGTGCCTTGCGTAGCAAGGTGTATCGAAGCATGAAGGGAGTAACGCTGATTCAAGGCAACCCGTAACCAAACCCGCGAATGATCGCCACCGCCTTCGCACTTTTCAAGAAAGCCAGAAACGCCTGCGCCGCCGTTTTGTCTTTGGCAGCAGTTAGCTGGATCGCAGCCTGCTTGATCGGACTATACATATCCGCCGGAACGATCCACCAGGACCCCTCGGTTATCTTGCCGTCCTTGGTGATCTGCGACAGCGCGATGAAGGCCATTTCCGCATTGCCGGTGGCAGCGAACTGATAAGTCTGTGCAATACTTTCACCCGTCACCATCTTGCTTTGCACCTTGTCCCACAGATTCATCTTCTGCAAAGTCTCCTGAGCGGCCAGACCGTATGGCGCAAGCTTTGGATCCGCATAGGCGATCTTGTTGTATTCACCCTTGCCTAGCACGGCACCCTTGTCATCGACGAAGCCGGGCTTTGCGCTCCACAGCACCAATTTACCCAGCGCATAGACAAATCGGGTATCGGCCACTGCCAGACCTTCCTGCTCCAGC
>Ga0302322_100005402_pt1 | contig 11210 bp, 12 predicted proteins | sample Fen_T0_2_FD_203757 | JGI IMG/M metagenome (GOLD analysis project Ga0302322, IMG submission 203757) | Peat permafrost microbial communities from Stordalen Mire near Abisko, Sweden - Fen_T0_2 | ecosystem: Environmental > Terrestrial > Soil > Wetlands > Permafrost | place: Sweden: Abisko... | reverse complement strand
ACTGTGCCACGCCGCCCCGGCGGCAGCCCCGAAAGGACCTCGATGCGGCCCTCCCCCCGAACCCTCCGCCCGCGACGTGCGCTCGCCGTCGCGGCATTGGCCGTCGCGGCCCTCGCCGCCCTGGCCGCGCCGGCGTCGGCCCACGTCTCGGTGAAGCCCGAGAGCGTCCCCAAGGGCAGCTTCAGCGTGTTCAGCTTCTCGGTACCCAACGAGAGCAGCACCGCCAGCACGGTGAAGGTCGAGGTGACCTTCCCGACCGACCACCCCATTGCCTTCGTGAGCGTGCTGCCGATCCCGGGCTGGTCCTGGACGGCCGAGAAGACGACCCTCGCGAAGCCCGTCGAGTCCGAGGGCGAGAGCGTCACCGAGGCGGTCTCGAAGATCACCTGGTCGGGCGGCGAGATCAAGCCCGGCGAGTTCCAGCTCTTCACAGTCTCCGCCGGCCCGCTCCCGACCGACGCCAAGAAGATCGAGTTCAAGGCAGTCCAGACCTACTCCGACGGCACGATCGTGCGCTGGATCGAGGAGACACCCAAGAGCGGCGAGGAGCCGGAGTTCCCGGCGCCGACGCTCAAGCTCACGGGAAAGGCCAAGAGTCACTGACCGGGGCGTAACGTCGCCCGGGTGAGGAGCCCGTTCGATGACGTCGAGCTCGACCGGATGCGACGTCGGCGCACGGTGAAGTGGACCCTCCCCGACCCCGACGTGCTCGCGGCGTGGGTCGCCGAGATGGACTTCCGGGTCGCCCCGCCGATCCGGGCCGCCCTGCTCGACGCGGTCGACCGCGAGGAGTTCGGCTACACCGAAGCCGACCTGGGCGAGCTCACCACCGCGTGCGCCGGGTACCTCGCCCGCGCCCACGGCTGGGACGTCTCCCCCACCCGGATCTTCCCGGTGGCCGACGTGCTCGCCGGGATCACCGGCGCACTCGACGGCGTCTCGCCACCCGGCGGCACGGTCGTGATCCCCACGCCCGCGTACCCGCCGTTCTTCGAGGTGGTCGGCCTCGGCGGACGCCGCGTCGTCGAGATACCGCTGGTCCCCGACGCCGAGGGCCGACCCGGACTCGACCTCGACGCGATCGGGGCGGCGCTGCGCACCGGGTCGGGCACCCTCCTCCTGTGCAACCCCCAGAACCCGACCGGGCGGGTGTTCACCGTCGACGAGCTCACCGCGCTGGCGGAGGTCGTCGAACGCCACGGTGCCCGCGTCATCGCCGACGAGGTCCACGCACCGCTCGTGTACCCCGGGCACCGCCACGTGCCCTACGCGTCCGTGTCCGACGTCACCGCCGCGCACGCGGTCACCGTGACCTCGGCCTCCAAGGGCTGGAACATCCCGGGGCTGCGGTGCGCACAGGTCATCGCGACCAACCGGTCCGACGCGGCGCGCTGGCGCACGCTCCCGGTCTTCGCCGTGCCCGGGCCCGCTCCGCTCGGCGTCGCCGCGTCGGTCGCCGCGTACCGCGACGGCGGCCCGTGGCTCGCCGAGCTGCTCCCCTACCTCGAGGCCAACCGGCGCGTCGTCGGTGACGTGTTGACCGCCGAGCTGCCCGCGCTCGGCTGGCGGCCGCCCGAGGGCACCTATCTGGCCTGGATCGACTGCGCCGCGCTCGGGGTGGACGACCCGGCCACGTTCTTCCTCGACCATGCCCGCGTCGCCCTCAACGACGGTCCGCCCTTCGGCATCGGCGCCGAGCAGCATGTCCGCCTCAACTTCGCGACGTCGCGGGCGCTGCTCGAGCGCATCCTCGACGCGATGGTCACCGCGGTGCACGGCTTTCACCCAAGGCCGCCAATCCCTCCCCGGTAGCCTGCCCCGGGTGATCGGGGTGATCGACTACCGGGCCGGCAACGCGCCCAGCGTGGGCTACGCGCTCGAGCGCCTCGGCCTCACCCACCGCCTCGTCGCCACCGCCGACCAGCTCGACGGCGTGGAGCGCATCATCCTCCCCGGCGTCGGCGCGGCCCAGGCCACCATCGACTCGCTGCGGGAGTCGGGGCTGGTGGAGCCGCTCGCCGCCCGGGTGCACGACGACCGGGTCCCGTTCCTGGGGATCTGCATCGGGCTCCAGGTGCTGTTCGAGCACTCCGAGGAGGGCGACGTCGACTGCCTCGGCTGGGTACCGGGACGGGTGCGCCGCTTCTCCGACACGCTGCGGGTGCCCCAGATCGGCTGGAACGCGGTGCGCGTGACCCGGGCCCACCCCGTCACCGACGGGCTCGGCCACGACGCCTACTGCTACTTCGTGAACTCGTTCTTCGCCGATCCGGCCGATCCCGCCGACGCGCTCGGCGTCACCGAGTACGGCCAGGAGTTCTGCTCGATCGTCGCGCGCGGCAACGTCGTGGCGACGCAGTTCCACGCCGAGAAGAGCGGCCCCGTCGGCCTCGCGCTCCTCGAGCGCTTCGCCCGCTGGGACGGCACGTGCTGACCAAGCGCCTCATCGCCTGCTTCGACGTCGTCAACGGCCGCGTCACCAAGGCGCAGCAGTTCCAGGACAACATCGACGTCGCCCCCGCCGCCGATCTGGCTCAGCAGCTCTACGAGGACCAGATCGACGAGATCGTCTTCTACGACATCAAGGCGAGCGCGGAGAAGCGCAAGATCGACCTCGAGACGGTGCGCGCAGTCGCCCACCACGTGTTCGTCCCGTTCACCGTGGGCGGGGGCATCCGCACGATCGACGACATGTACGAGGTCCTCAAGGCCGGCGCCGAGAAGATCAGCGTCGACTCGATGGCGGTGCGCAACCCCGACATCATCCGTGAGGGTGCCGAGGCGTTCGGCCGCCAGTGCGTCGTGCTGTCCACCCAGGTCAAGTTCCAGGGGATCCGTCCCGGGCTGCCGTCGGGCTACGAGGTGTTCATCGACGGTGCGCGCCTCGCCACCGGGCTCGACGCCATCGACTGGGTCCGGCGCGGCGAGGACCTCGGCGCGGGCGAGATCGTCGTCAACTCCATCGACCGCGACGGCACCGCGTCGGGCTACGACCTCGACATCACCCGCGCCGTCGCCGACGCGGTGAACGTCCCCGTGATCGCGAGCGGCGGCGCCGGCACGGTCGAGCACATCGCCGACGGCCTCACCGCCGGCGCGGCGCAGGCCGCGATCATCAGCTCCATCCTCTACTCCCCGCGGCTCGAGCGGAACCTCGGCGTGCGGGAGCTGAAGGACGCGCTCATCGAGCGCGGCGTGCCGATGCGCCCCTACGTGGCGGGCTGAGCCTCGGGCACGTCGAGGTGGGTCCGCGGGACGTCGGACCACAGTCGGTCGAGGTCGTAGTAGGCGCGGGTCTCGTCGAGGAAGACGTGCACGACGACGTCGCCGTAGTCCATGAGGACCCACGAGGCATCGCCGAGTCCTTCGACCGAGCGAGGCTTGCCGCCGTCGGTGACGAACACCGCCGTCTCGACCTCGTCGACGATCGTCTTCACCAGGCGCACGTTGCTCGCCGAGGCGAGCACGAAGAGCTCGATGATGCCGAGCACCTCGCCGACCTCGAGGATGACGACGTCGGTGCCGTTCTTCTCGAGCGCGGCCTCGGCCGCGACCAGGGCGCGTGCTCGCGCGACCGGGTCGGTCTCGGTCACACGCGGCCTTCGGACGTCATCACCCGCCAGTGTAGAGCCCTCGCGACGTGATCTCCGCGATCACGGCCGGGGGGACGAGGCCGTCGACCGGACGGCCGGCACCCAGGCGGGCCCGCAGGTCGGTCGAGGAGATGTCGAGGCGGGGCACCCGCACGTGGGCGACCCGCCATCCGGCGCCGGGTGGGTGGACGTCGAGGTCGCCGGCCCGCTCCACCACCACGATGGTCGCGAGCGACCGGGTGTCGTCGAGGCGGCGCCAGGTCCCCATGTTGGCCACCGCATCCGCGCCGAGCACGAGGAAGAGCTCCCGATCGGGGCCCGCCAGGGCCTCCAAGGTGTCGGCCGTGACCGACGCCCCGTCGCGCTCGACCTCGATCGCGCTCACCGCCACCCCGTCGACCCCGGCCACCGCGGCCCGGGTGAGGGCGAGGCGGTCCTCGGCGCTCGCCACCACCCGCCCCCGCTTCTGCCACGGGTCGCCGGCAACCACCAGGAGCACCCGATCCAGACCCAGCGCGTGGCGCACCTCCGCCGCCGTGGCCACGTGCCCGTGGTGCACGGGATCGAACGTCCCCCCCAGCACCCCGATCTTCTCGACCATTGCCGGAGCGTAGCGAGGGTCTCCAGCGACATTCTCTGTTCACAAGTCGGCAACATCGGGGCGGAGAGCGTCCATAGGCTGATGAGCGTGGAAACCGATGGTGGTGAGATCCACGTCCTGATCCGGGTGTGGCTCCCCGACCGGCCCGGCGCCCTGGGCCTCGTGGCGTCCCGCATCGGCTCCGTGGGCGGCGACATCGTGGGCGTCGACGTGGTCGAACGCGGTGAGCGGGTCGCGGTCGACGAGTTCGCGGTGGTGGTCCCCGACGACGGCCGGCTCGAGCTGATGGTCCGGGAGGTCGAGCAGGTCGACGGCGCCTCGGTCGAGGAGGTCCGGCGGGTGGGGATCTTCCCCGATCCCCGGCTGGACGCGCTCGAGTCGGCGGCCATGCTCTGCGAGACCGAGTCGATCGCCGACCTCCACGGGCTGTTCGTGCTGCACATCCGGCGAGAGTTCCTCGCCGACTGGGCGGCGCTGCTGCACGACGGCGTGCTGCTCGCGGCTGACGGTGCCGAGGTGCCCGAGGTCGCCAAGCTCGGCGCCCTCGCGGCCGGGTTCGCCGCCTCGCCGCTCGTCGCCGACGGCGTCGCCGGGCCCGAGGACCTCGCGGTGGCCCGCCTCCCCGTCAACGGTGCCGTGATCCTCGTGGGCCGGGCCGGCCACGTGTTCCGTCGCCGCGAGCGCGCCCAGCTGCTCATGCTCGCGCGGGTCGCCGACCGCGCCTGGCGCCTGCTCGACGGCGTCCCCACCCCCTCGGCCTGATCGCGGCGCGGGCCGCCGGCCCCGATCCCCCGGGCATCCGGGGAATCCCGCGTCATCGATGGGGGTTCGTGGGTGGGTGCCGGCCGTCGTCGTCTTCACACGGGACCTGCGCGTCCACGACCACCCGGCACTGTGCGCGGCGGTCGCGGGCGACGCGACCCTGCCGCTGTTCGTGTTCGACGACGCCATCCTGCGCAGCCGGTTCAACCGACCGAACCGCACGCGGTTCCTGCTCGAGTCGCTGAACGACCTCGACGCCTCCTTGCGCGACCGCGGGGGTCGGCTGGTGGTCCGGCGCGGCGCTTGGGTCGACGAGGTGCTGGCGGCGGCTGCGGAGGCCGGCGCCGACGCCGTGCACGTGAGCGACGACGTGACCCCGTTCGCCCGCGACCGGCTCGACGCGTTGGCCACTGCCGCCTCCCGTGTCGGCATCGCCGTGCACCGCCATGCCGGCACGACCGTGGTGGCGCCGGGCGCGCTGGCTCCCGGCGGCGGCGGCCACTTCCAGGTGTTCACCCCGTACTACCGACGGTGGCTCGAGACGCCCCGCCGGCCGGTGCCCGGCGCCCCGGGTTCGGTCCGGGTCCCCGATGCCGCGGCCGACACGCCGCTGCCCGCGCTCGGCGAGCTGGTCGGGGGCGAGCCGTCACCCGCGGTGGTCCCGGGCGGCGAGACCGCGGCCCGCGCTGCGCTCAACACTTGGGTCCGTGGTCATCTCGCCGAGTACGGCGAACGCCACGACGACCTGCCCGGCGACGCCACGTCCCGGGTCAGCGCGGCGCTGCGGTTCGGCTGCGTGTCACCTGCGGAGCTCGAGCACCGGCTGCGCGGTCGTCCCGGCGCGGAGCCGTTCCTCCGCCAGCTGTGCTGGCGCGACTTCTACGCGCAGGCCCTCGTCGCCCGGCCCGACGCCGCGTGGGGTGACTACCGCAGCCGCGGCGACGAGTGGAACGACGACCCCGCGCACTTCCGCGCGTGGGCCGAGGGCCGCACCGGGTACCCCGTGATCGACGCAGCGATGCGCCAGCTCCGCCGCGAAGGCTTCGTGCACAACCGGGCCCGCATGATCGTCGCGTCGTTCCTCACCAAGGACCTGTACATCGACTGGCGCCGCGGCGCCCGGCACTTCCTCGACTGGCTCGTCGACGGCGAGGTCGCGAACAACAACCTCAACTGGCAGTGGACCGCGGGCACCGGCACCGACACCAACCCCCACCGGATCTTCAACCCGACCGTGCAGGCCCAGCGCTTCGACCCCGACGGCGACTACGTGCGCCGGTACGTCCCCGAGCTCGGCGCCATCGGCGGCGGCGCGGTGCACGAGCCGTGGAAGCTCGCCCCCGACATCCGGGCCACCCTCGACTACCCGGACCCGATCGTCGACCACCGCGCGGCGGTTGCCGAGTACAAGGCGACGCAGGCCGAGCTCAGTGCCAGGCGCGGTCGATGAGCGCCCGGCTGCTCGAGTAGGCCCGGCGGGCCGCCTCGCCGACCGGGAGCGCGGCGTGCTCGGTCGACATGATCTCGACCGAGACGGGAAGGTCGATCCCCGCGTCGCGGGCGAGCAGCAGGAAGCCGATCAGGTCGAAGTCCCCCTCGCCCGGATACCGGCGTCGCGTCGTCGTGTCCTCGTAGAGCGACCCGACGACGTCGCGGTCGGCGTCGTCGAGCTGGATCACGAACACCCGGTCGGCGGCCGCGCGGAGCGCCTCGGCACTCGGGCTCCCGCGGAACCAGTGCCACGTGTCGACGTTGATCCCGGCGTTGCGGCGGTCGGCCGCCGTGACGATCGCCGCGGCCGTCGCGATGTCGGGGATGCCCGACCAGGGGGTGAACTCCAGCGCGACGAGGAGGTCGTGGGCGGCCGCCCGGTCGCACAACGCCGCGAACCGCTCGACGAGCAGGTCGAAGGGCGGTACCTGCTCGGGGCCGCCGATCTCGCCCACCGAGACCACCCGCGGACCGAATGCGTCGGCCGTCGCCCACACCTGGTCCTCGATCATCCGGGCGACCGCCTGCCGCTGCGGCTCCTCGGGACCCGCCGACCACTCCATGAGGAACTCCACCTCGGCGAGCTCGATCCCGTGGTCGGCGAGGATCACCGCCATGTCCGCGTCGGTCAGGCCGGCGTCGTTCGTCAGCTTGTGGTCGAGGCCGAGCAGACCGATCCCCGCGAAGCCGGCGGCCGCAGCGGCTTCGACTCGTTCCGCGAAGCCGAACCGCGGTCGATCGGTCGGGGTCCCACCGGTGAGCGTGAAGTGGCTGCACACGAGGTCGCCGGAGCCGATCGACACCCCGGACCTCAGCCTTCGGCGATGGTGGCGATGAAGCGCTCGAGCTGGCGGAGGTTCCGGCACTCGAAGACGCCGTCGCAGTACTTCGCGTACTCCCCGATGATCGAGTCGCCGGTGTCCCAGTAGCCCCGCGGCTCCGGGTTCAGCCAGTACACGTGGCGGGCCCGCTTCTGGAGCGACTGGAGCACCCAGTTCTGCGACGCGTGGTAGTTGTTGCGCGCGTCGCCGAGGAAGATCACCGACGACTTCTGCGTGACCTCACGCTCGTGACGCTCGTGGAACACCGAGAACGCGTGGCCGTAGTCGGAGTGCCCGTCGACCCAGACGACGTCGGCCTCGGTGTTGACCTTGTGCACGGCCTCGGAGATGTCGTCGGTGCCCTCGAAGAAGCGGGTGACCTCGTCGATGCCGTCGATGAACACCCATGAGCGCACCCGGGAGAACTGGCTCGCCATCGCGTGCACGAACTGGAGGGTGAACCGGGCGAAGCTCGCCACCGAGCCGGAGATGTCGGCGACCACCATGATCTCGGGCTTGGACGGGTGCGGACGCCGGAACTTCGGCTCGGCCGGCACGCCGCCGTAAGCCATCGACGCGCGCACCGTGCGGCGGAAGTCGAGGTGTCCGCGGTGGCGCCGACGCCGACGCTGGGCGAGCCGGGCCGCGAGGAGGCGGGTGAGGGGTTGGATCGCGCGCTGGAGCTGGATCATCTCGTCGCGCGACGCGTGCATGAAGTCGACGTCCTCGGGGAGCGGCTTGCGCAGCGTGCGCGCCATCGCCTCCACGCCGCGGTCGGCGACCAGACGGCGACGGATCTCCTCCTCCACCATCTGGCGCAGCGTGCGCAGGCGGGCCTCGTACTCCTCCTGGGCGAGCCGCTCGCCGAGGGGGTCGTCGGGGATCTCCCCGCGCTCCTGGGCCTGGCCCAGCATCCGGGCCGAGAGGTCGTCGAGATCGAGCTGGCGGAGCGTGCGGTACAGGTAATAGGTGCCGCCGACGGGCCGGCCGGGCTCCATCCCCGCGAACTGGCTCACGGCCATCCCCGCGAGCCGGCGCATCTCGTCGAGGTCCATCGACTGGAGCGCACGCAGGAGCATCTCGGCGAGCTCCTCGCGGCTCAGGTCACCCCCGGCCCCGCCGCCCTGCATGTCACCGGTCATCCCGCCGAAGAGCTCGTCGGGCAGGTCGAGGTCGGCCAGGTCGGCCGCGGCCGGGCTGAACAGCGAGAAGTAGACGTCGAAGACGGTGTCGAACGCGGCGCGGTGGCGGTGCTGCTTCACCAACGTCGCGCCGAGCACGGCCCGGAGGACCTCACGCTCCCCGATGTCGATGTGCTCGACGCCGCGCATGGCGTCGAGGTTCTCGGTCATCGACACCGGCAGCCCCGCGCCGCGCAGCTCGTGCACGAAGCCCTGGAGCACGTCCAGCATCGACGACGCGGTGGAGTCGGTCACGGCGTCGGTGCGCTACCGCTTCGAAGCCGGCAGACCCGGCTTGCGCTCGCCCGGCGAGTCGACGAGCTCCTTGCGAGCCTTGGCGATGTCGGACTGGTACTTGAGCAGCACGTGGAGCGTCTCGCCGATGACCTCGGGCGTGATCTCCGAGCGCCCCAGGTAGATGAGGGTCCGGGCCCAGTCGATCGTCTCGGAGATCGAGGGCGACTTCTTCAGGTCGAGCTCGCGCACCGAGCGGACCACCCGCGCGACCTGCTCGGCGAGCTCCTCGTCGATCTCGGGTACGCGCACCCGGACGATCGCCTTCTCGCGCTCGATCTCGGGGTAGTCGATGTGCAGGAAGAGACACCGGCGCTTCAGCGCCTCCGACAGCTCGCGGGTGTTGTTGGACGTGAGCACCACGATCGGGCGCTGCTTGCCCACGATGGTGCCCAGCTCGGGGATCGACACCTGGAAGTCGGACAGCACCTCGAGCAGGAGCGCTTCGGTCTCGATCTCGACGCGGTCGACCTCGTCGATCAGCAGCACCACGGGCTCCTCGGCCCGGATCGCCTCGAGCAGCGGCCGGGTGAGCAGGAACTGCTCGGAGAAGATGTCGGACTCGACGACCTCCCACGACGTCTCGTGCTCGCGGTCGGCCTGGATGCGCAGGAGCTGCTTCTTGTAGTTCCACTCGTACAGCGCCTTGGCCTCGTCGAGGCCCTCGTAGCACTGGAGCCGGATCAGCCGGGCCCCGGTGCTCTCGGCGATGGCCTTGGCCAGCTCGGTCTTGCCCACGCCGGCCGGTCCCTCCACGAGGACGGGCTTCTCCAGCTTGTCGGCGAGGAACACCACCCCGGCGATGTTGTCGTCGGCCAAGTAGTCGACCCCGCGCAGACGCGCGGCGACGTCGCTCACCGACTCGAAGCGTTCACCCACTGTGTTCCACTCCTCGCAGAAGGGATTCGGTCTATTGGACGATCTGCCCGTCGCCCCACACGACGTACTTGTAGGTCGTCAGCTCACGGAGCCCCATCGGGCCCCGGGCGTGCAGCTTCTGGGTCGAGATGCCGATCTCGGCCCCGAAGCCGAACCGCTCGCCGTCGGTGAACCGCGTGGACGCGTTGACGATGACGACCGCGGCGTCGACTTCGTCGGTGAACCGGCGGGCGGCGTGGAGATCACGCGTGAGGATCGCCTCCGTGTGCCCGGTGCCGAACCGGTTGATGTGCGCGATCGCGTCGTCGAGCGACGGGACCACGGCCACGGAGATCTTGAGGTCGAGGAACTCACGGCCGAAGTCGTCGTCGGTCGCGATCCCCATGGCCGGCACCCGGCGCCGGGCGCCGTCGTCGCCGACCATCTCGACGTCGCGCGCCGCGAAGGCGTCGGCGACCCGCGGCAGGAACGCGTCGGCCACGGCCTCGTGGACCACGAGCGACTCCGCCGCGTTGCACACGCTCGTGCGGCTGGTCTTCGCGTTCACCGCGATCACCAGCGCCTCGTCGAGGTCGGCGGCGGCATCGACGTACACGTGGCAGTTGCCGTCGCCGTCGATGATCACCGGCACCGTCGCGTTGTCGCGGATGGACTGGATGAGCGCCGGACCGCCCCGGGGGACGAGGCAGTCGACGTACTCGGTGCAGCGCATGACGGCGAGCGCACCCTCGTGCGTGATGTCGTCGACGAGGGCGACGGCGTCGGCGGGGAGCCCGGCCTTGGTGATCCCCTCGCGCAGCGCATCGGCGACCACGCGGTTGGTGCCGAGCGCGGTGCGCGACCCGCGCAGCAGCACGGCGTTGCCCGACTTCAGGCAGATCCCGGCGGCGTCGCTGGTGACGTTGGGCCGGTTCTCGTAGATGACCGCGACCACGCCGAGCGGCACCCGGATGCGCTGGATCTGGAGCCCGTTGGGCCGGCGGGTGCCGTCGAGGGTCTCCCCGACGGGGTCGGGCAGGGAGGCCACCTGGCGCAGCCCCGCGGCCATGCCCGCGAGCCGGGCGTCGTCGAGCCGCAGCCGGTCGAGGGCCGAGACCGCCATCCCGTCGGCCTCGGCCGCCGCGAGATCGGCGGCGTTGGCGTCGAGCACCTCACCCGCGCGGGCGAGCAGGAGGTCGGCCGCGTGGTGGAGCGCGGCGTTCTTCTCGTCGGTGGACGCCGTGGCGAGACGGCGGGACGCCACCTTGGCCCGGCGGCCCAGCTCCACGACGGCGTCCGACATCCGAGCGAGCATAGAAGCCGGGCTCCCACCCGCGAGATGCCATAAGCCCCCGGACGGAGCGAAGCGAGCGAGGCAGTAGTAGGGAGCAGCGCCCGCGGGCCGATGTGCGGGGGGGGGTGCCTTGCAGTTGGGCTCCAGACCGGCAACACTCTCTCCACTCGCCGACGACCGACGGGGGGAGGGCCTTCTGATCGAGGGCTCGCGACGGTCGACGACGAGCGGGAGCATGGCCTGGGGCCGCAGCCGGCGCACTGCGCAAGGCGCGGCCCCAGTGCCACCCCATCGCGTTCGTGCCGTGGGGCAACG
>Ga0302322_100005401_pt1 | contig 11211 bp, 7 predicted proteins | sample Fen_T0_2_FD_203757 | JGI IMG/M metagenome (GOLD analysis project Ga0302322, IMG submission 203757) | Peat permafrost microbial communities from Stordalen Mire near Abisko, Sweden - Fen_T0_2 | ecosystem: Environmental > Terrestrial > Soil > Wetlands > Permafrost | place: Sweden: Abisko... | reverse complement strand
CCGTTTCGCGCCAGCTGTCGCGTTGCTCCCAGGCTCCTAAGCGTTCGCGATACTCGGCACAAACTCGTCATGCATCTCGCGCCTGAAATCTCCGAACAATTGTTTGACTTGCAAGACGACCCGAAATAACAGCAGCCTGTTCCGTCGCCCGTTGGCGAAGATGTCCGTGCCCGCTTTCTCCGTGTCGCTCGACAACATCTCCACCAAACCAACGCACGAAGAAACCCAGCCAGTCGCCTAAGCGCCCGCCTCCACGACGTTCGGGTAGAATTAGGATCAAAATCTCACTAAGCTTTCTTGAGTTGCCGCTCCTCTTTGGCACGCATGATCACAGTCTTCACGCCCTCATTCGCCGACGACGCCAATACCAACGCGCAGAATCTCACCGTCAAAGAAGTCGTCGCGCGCATGGACCCCGCTCGCTTTCGCGTGATCATGTTGGGCGAGTCCACTCCTGACCCGCGTCTAGCCGCGCGCCCGAACACCGTAATCTTCCGCTGGCACAAACACTGGAACGCTGCTCGCGTTCTTTTCCGCCTCCTCACCCGCCCTCCCGACGTATATTTTTTCCCCCGAGAAGGCCCGGTGGACGCCGCGTTCGTCTCCCTCCGAAACACCCTTGCCCTAAGGACCGCTCTCGTTACCTACGTTGTCTCCGGCAATCTCGAAAACGACAACCGCCCGCTTCTCTTTCGCCAGATCAAAGAATGCGATGTAGTCGCCGCGAACAGCCGTCACATGACCCGCACAACCGAAAAACTGGGCAGCCGCGAAGTCCAGACCGTCTATGACGGCATTGACCGCCGCTACTACTTTCCGCCCATCGCCCCGAACCCTGCGTCTGCGACAAGAGTCCTATTCGCCGGTTCGTTCCGAAACTACAAGCGGGCCGACCTCGTCGTTCGCCAGGCGGCCAACTTTCCCCAATGGGAGTTCCGCCTCGCCGGTTCCGGCTCAGAAGAAACCGCCTGTCGCCAACTCGCCCGCGATCTCCGCTGCAACAACGTCCATTTCCTCGGCCACCTGACCGCCGCCCAGCTCGGAGACGAAATGCGTCAGGCCCAACTCTTCTTTTTCCCCAGCGAAATCGAGGGCCATCCTCAGGTACTTGGGCAAGCCGCCGCCTGCGCTCTACCCTGTATTGCGCGGAATACCTACGAACCTGACTACGTTGTGGATGGTGTCACCGGCATCCTCGCAGCGAATGACAATCAGATGAACACAGCCCTGGCGCATCTCATCGCCGACCCCGACCTGCGCAATCGCATGTCCGCCGCTGCCGTCCAGCACGCCGCAAAATTCAATTGGGACGCCATCGCGGCCCAGTGGTCAGAACTCATGGAGAGGGCAATTGTCCGACGCAAGAACTCTCGGCGCCAGTGACCCGCGTGAAATCGCTCCGGAACCGCGTCCTCGGGTCGCCAAACCCGGCGCGCGGACTGATAAACGCCGCGTCCTCATGCTGTCGGAAATCATCGCTCCCTATCGCATTCCCGTGTTCAACGCGCTGACGAAACACGAACAGGTCGATCTGCGCGTCATATTCCTGGCGGAAACCGACTCCACGCTCCGCCAATGGCGCGTGTACAAAAACGAAATCTCCTTCTCCTACGAAGTCCTACCCTCATGGCGCCTTCGAGTAGGGAAGCGAAACCTGCTCATCAACTGGGGCCTTCGTTCGCGTCTGAATCTGTTCGCTCCAGACGCAATAATCTGTGGTGGCTACAACTATCTCGCCTCCTGGCAGGCGCTCCGTTGGGCAAATCGCCGTCATGTCGACTTCATCCTCTGGTCCGAGAGCAACGCTCAGGATGCCCGCGGCGGCAAGTCGTCTGTCGAGGCCCTCAAACGACGATTCCTCAACCGGTGCGACAGATTTGTCGTTCCGGGTAAGTCTTCTCTCGCGTATTTGAAATCGCTCGGAGCAAATCCGGAAAGCATCTTCGTCGCTCCCAATGCAGTGGACAATTCGCTCTTCCAGTCGGAGGTCGCCGCTGCAAGGGCCCAAGAGTCCGCGCGCGACAAAAAGACGCTCCCGCAAAGATACTTCCTGTACGTTGGCCGCCTTGTTGAAGAAAAAGGTATCTTCGACCTCCTGACTGCCTACGCCCAACTGGAACCTGACGTGCGATCCGCGATAGGATTGGTATTCGCGGGCGATGGCCCTGGCCGGAGAGAACTGGAAAACGCAGCCAAAGGTATTCAACCCGGAACCATTTGTTTCCCAGGGTTTATCCATCGCGAGGATCTCGCTGCCTTCTATGCCTTTGCCGAGACCTTGGTATTGCCGACCCACAGCGACCCGTGGGGCTTAGTCGTGAACGAAGCTATGGCCTGCGCACTTCCGATCATTGTGACCAGAGTCGCCGGGTGCGCCGCAGATTTGGTCGAAGACGGTGTAAATGGTTACGTTGTGCCCGCGCGTAATCCGCAGAGACTCAGCCAGGCGATGCACACTTTAGTCCGCGATCCCGAACTTAGAAAGCAAATGAGCGCCCGAAGCGTGGCAAGAATTCGAGACTTCTCTCCAGAAAGTTGTGCCGCAGGTTTGGCCGAAGCCGCGCTTTCCTCCAACGCGCGTCACGCTGGAAAGAGGGCCTGGTGAAGGCTCTCTACGCTGGCCTTGTCGCGCTCGGCATCGCCTTCATGCTTTGGGTCGTCTATTCCCACCTTCAGTATTTTGGGAATATGTCGTTTCTGGGCGGGATACTTCTTCTCGAGGCGGTTGTGATCGCTCTCTGGAACTACGAACAGCGTTTCTTCGTTTTTCTGATGATCGCATTCCTCTGGGGTGGCATGCACGTTCCTCTCCAGGACGCATGGACCGGAGGCCGCTGGGTCGTGCTCTCCGCCGGCGCCGTCGTCGGCTACGTCGTGTGGATGAAGACCCCGCGCAGTCATTTCCGCCTCATCCATCTCTTTGCCTTCTTTTGTGTCTTCGCCGCTTTCGTCTCTGCCACCGTCTCGCCCTTTGTGCAGATGGCCTCGTTCAAAGCGCTCAGTCTTCTCCTACTCTTTCTCTACTGCTGTTCAGGCGCGCGCGCGGCCGTTCTCGGTCGGGAAGAGAAATTCTTCCAAGGTTTGATTCTGGGATGTGAGCTTCTCGTTTACGCTACCGCGATTGCCTATTTTGTTCTTGGACAGGCCATCTGGGGCAATCCCAATTCCATGGGGGCCGCCATGAGTATTGGCGTTTTCCCCGTACTTCTCTGGGGTTGGTTAGTCACCGAACCATCCTCGCTCAAATTCCGCAGGATGATTGCTCTGCTGCTCTGCGCTTTTCTGATCGTGTTCAGCTTGGCCCGCGCCGGAATGGCGTCCCTGACTCTGGTCACGATCGTTTTCTGCTTCGGTCTTCACCAGTACAAACTTCTCGCCAAAGTTACCGCCGCCATACTCGCCATGACAGCCTTGGTCGGCATGTTAGCCCCCGCGACTCTCGATCAATCCCTCGGCGATCTCAAGGATGCCGCTCTCTACAAGGGACACAAGGACCAGGGCGTTCTCGGCTCGCGTCTTAAGCCCTGGGAAGATTCCCTCAATTCCATCAAACAACATCCCTGGTTTGGGACTGGCTATGGCACTGCCCCTTCGGGCGAAGCTCCGGGCCTTCTTTTCGGAAGGTTCGCCTCCAGCGCGGAAACCGCTCGTGAACACGGCAGCAGCTACGTCACCATTACCGAATGGGTTGGATTGCTAGGTGTAGTGCCCTTCTTGATACTTCTCGTCCTCACCGCCGCCAGCGTCCTGCGCGTTTGTGCCTGGATGAATCGTACTTCCAATCCTCACCACTACTCAATCCCGCTCGCCATGATCGTTCTATCCGGTTTGGTTCACGCCGGCTTTGAGGACTGGCTGTTTGCCGTCGGCTCCTATGCCTCTGTGTTCTTCTGGTTCAGTGCCTTCGTCCTCGCCGATCTGGTGCCGGCCCCGGCGACGCAAGCATCGCCGCTTTTCGCCCGAACGCCCAACGCCCCTCCTCGCTTTGTTTCGGCTGTTCCCCAGCGATGATCCATTTGTTTATCAATGGTCATGCTGCCAGCGCAGGAGGCGGCCTGACCTATCTTCGCAACGTCATTCCCCAACTCGCCCGCCGGCCTGATGTTCAAACCTCCGTTCTTCTCACCGCTGAGCTGCGCGCGGAATTCGGAGCACTCCCTAACATTTCTTTTGTCGCAACCTCTGCGCCTTCTTCCACCCTGCGCCGCTTCTTCCACGAACAGAAGGCGATTCCAGCCCTGATTCGCCAATCCGGGGCGCAGGTCCTGATCTCCGCCGGAAACTTCGCTCTCTGGAAATCCCCCGTTCCCCAGATCCTTCTTTCCCGCAATTCTCTCTACACGTCCCCTGATTTCATCCGCGATGTCCGCGCCCGCGGCGACTATGCTCTTTGGGCTGACACCTTGGTCAAAGGCTGGTTCGCACGCCGCTCCATTCACCGAGCCGAAATCACCGTCGCTCCCAGTGCAGCCTTCGCTCGCGAACTCACGCAGTGGGCGGGCAGGGAAGTAACCACCATTCACCACGGGTTTGATCAAGCCGCCTTCACCCATGACCCGATGCCGCTGCCTCCAGAGACGCAAGCGCAGCTCGACGCAGGAAACAATGCGCTCCGCCTCCTGTTTGTCAGCCACTACAACTACTACCGCAATTTCGAAACTCTGTTTCGCGCGCTCCCCATCCTCAAGGAGAAACTCCAGGGCAAGCCGCTGAAACTCTACTTAACGTGCCGCCTCAAGTCCGACAACCCCGGAACCTATCGCACAGAAGCCGCTTCCTCTTTAGTAAACGATCTCCGCAGCGCCCTCGACATCGTCGAACTGGGATCTGTCCCCTACCGATCCCTGCACCATCTCTACCGCGCCTGTCACATCTATGTGACTCCTGCCTACACGGAAACATTCGCGCATCCGCTGGTAGAAGCCATGTCGAGTGGCTTGCCCGTCGTCGCCTCAGACTTGCCGGTCCATCGCGAAATTTGCCAGGCTGCGGCGCAATATTTCCCGAAGTTCTCGCCAGAGGAACTCGCGGAGAGCGTTCTCCGCGTTCACGAATCGCCGGATCTCGCCGCAAGCCTCTCCGTCGCTGGCCGTCAGCGCGCAAAAGATTTCAGCTGGGAAAAACATGTGGATTGCCTGATTGATCTGGCAAAGAGGTTGCTCAAGTAACCTCCTCGTATACTTAGTACATGCGGAAGACTGGTAACAGTGTCTGCTCAGCGATACTGCAAACTGGTACATGCAGAAGATTCGTATCAGGGTATCGCTTTAGCGATACCGCAAGTCCACCGCGAATAGAGCCCCTTTAGGGGCTGGATCTGCCGATGCAACGCAATCTCGCGCAATCCGCCCTCAATCAGACGCCCCCGTTCCACGTCCTCACCCTGACCCCTTTCTTTCCCTCGCGCGAAAACGACGTTAACGGCTGCTTCGTAAAAGAACCGCTCGACCTCCTAGCCGAACTGGGTTTCTCCTCCACCGTGATCGCCGCCACGCCGTTGCACCATTCCCGCCGACACTCAATTTCTTCCGCTCCCGCAACCTGGGTCCGATACCCGCAACTCCCCGGCCTTCTCGGCTTGCCCACTGCCGGACGTTTCCTCTACACGCGTCTTCTATCCATCGTCGCGAAACTCCACCGCGAAAAGCCCATCCACCTGATTCACGCTCACGCCGCGTTGCCTTGCGGTCGAGCCGCAGCCCTTCTTTCCCAACGATTGGACATCCCGTTCGTCGTTAGTGTTCACGGACTCGACGTCTTTAACGACTCTTTCGCTCCCAACGCCCGCTCCTTACGCCAGGCCTCCATCGACGTCTATCAGGCCGCGCAAACCGTAATCTGCGTCAGCGGCAAAGTCCGTCAGATACTGCAAGAAGGCATGCCCGCGATCGTCAACGGCGCCATCGTTCACAACGGAGTCGATCCAGAGCTTTTTTCTCCCGCTTTAGCGTCCGCTACGCATCCACACGAACTTCTAGCCGTGGGAAACCTGATTCCCAGCAAAGGCCAGGAACTAATCCTCCGCGCCATGCACCGCTTGACCTCCGATTTCCCCAACCTCGAATGCCGCTTCATCGGCGAAGGTCCCGATCAAGCGCGCCTGGAGGCACTGGCACGCGATCTGGGCATCGGCGCGCAAGTTCACTTCCTCGGCCGTCAGTCCCGCGCCGCAGTGGCCGAGGCGATGCGTCGTTGTTCCGCCTTCGTGCTCCCGAGTCGCAGTGAAGGCCTAGGCTGCGTTTACCTCGAAGCGATGTCATGTGCCAAGCCAGTCATCGCCTGCCGCGGCCAGGGCATCGAGGACGTGATCCAACCGCCAAAGAACGGCTGCCTTGTTTCGCCAGACTCGCAAGAGGAACTAGCGTATTCGCTCCGCAACTTTCTGGAGTCTCCAGAGTTTTCGGCGCGCGCAGGTGGGGAGGCACGCCAGACAATCTTGAACGGATTCACGCTCGCGCACCAGGCGAAGCATCTTACCGACGTCTATTTCGAAGCAAGTGCGCGAGTCCTCCGAAATTCCTAATCTATAATTGCGTCTCACCAGTGCCGAGGCAGCCGGGGCGAAATGCGCCCGCATGCCAAGCCACAGACTGCTATACTCTCGATTTCGCGAGAAAGATGAGAGCATTTCCCCAACCGGATCGACCCGTTCTAGTGGTTGAGTCTGACCGATCAGAAGCGATTGAGCGCAGTGACCCGCCGCTCATTGACTCTGCGACGCGAATTCCAGCATTGGATGGTCTGCGAGGCATTGCGATCCTGCTAGTCCTGCTATGTCATGTAGTTTTTGAAAACCACCCACAATCTGCATTGCTTTCGAAGTTGCTCGTCGTCGGTCGTCTCTCGTGGAGCGGAGTCGATCTGTTCTTTGTGCTCTCTGGCTTTCTAATCGGTGGAATATTGCTTGATGCAAGAGACTCTCCCCGCTATTTCAAAACCTTCTACTTGCGCCGCGCGTTCCGGATTCTGCCGCTTTACGGGGTAGTCTTGCTAGTGTTTTCTCTCCGGTTCCTGACCTCGAATGGCAGTGCCGGACCATTGGGAACCTTCTCCACCAGCCCGTTGCCTTGGTTTTCATATGTGCTGTTCGCCCAAAACATCTGGATGGCTTGGCTCGGCACATTTGGGGTGGGCGCAATGGCGGCAACATGGTCCCTAGCTGTCGAGGAGCAGTTCTATCTCACAGTTCCAATACTCATCCGCACGATCCGGAGATCACATCTGACTGCTGTCCTGGTGTCCCTTGTTCTTGCAGCCCCTCTCGTACGGACGGCATTGCACTTGTTCTATAGACACGGCAACTTCGCGAGCTACGTGCTCATGCCCTGCCGTGCTGATGCGCTAAGCCTTGGTGTCCTGTGTGCTGTCCTCGTGCGAAAAGCAAGTTGCTGGAAATTTTTGCTTGCTCACCGTTCCGCGCTTTGCTGGCTGACTGTTTTCTTGTTCCTTGGCATGATCCCCCTGACGTTTTGGGGGGAGGAAATGTCCACGCCCACGATTACGATCGGATACAGTTGGCTAGCATTTTCTTATGCAGGTTGCCTCTTGATTGCGGTTACGGGAGCCAATGCGACCTTCCAGCGCGTTGTCTGCAACCGGATACTGACCCAACTGGGCGGTCTAGCTTATTGTACGTACCTTCTTCATTTGCCCTTGATGGAAGCAAGTCGCCGATTGTTGGGGATGATGTTGTCGCGTTCCTCCCAGACTGTACAGTTTATGGGTGCGTTGCTCGGGGTTTTTCTCACATTGGTCGTTGCGAAGCTCTCGTGGATGTTCTTTGAAAAACCGCTTCTTCGCCGGGGCCACGCATATAAATACTGAATTGCTGAAGTGGTATCGCCGATTTCCTCAAGAGCCTTCGTGGTTGTTAAGCTTGACGTTGACTTTCTGATCGAATGCAGCTCCTATCCAGAAGATCGAAGTTACTGCTAGTTCTGTTGGTGTTGCTGGCCTGCACCGAGCTTGTGGTTCGCGGGCCCTTGAGGTTTCTGGCGGCTGCGGATTTCAACGATTTCATCTCGCCGTACACGCAGTCCCGGGCTCTCGTCCAAGGGCAAGACCCGTACAGCCCGCAGGTGCTCGTTAGTCTATGGCCTGTCATTGGCACCCATCGCCCCGATTTCTTGGCCAAAGACCTAGCCGATGGGTCGTTGATCAGAAAGCGAGGGATCCCGACCGCGTACCCGTTGACCTGTTTTCTTCTGCTCGTGCCTTTGGCGCTCTTACCTTGGCCAATTGCGTACCTAACGTGGTTGGTCTTCGTCCTAACGCTGGTTATTTGGGGAATTTCCTGCCTCTTTTCCGTTGGTAAATTCGAATGGAACAATTGGCGGTCCTATGCGTTCATAGCTTTTGCACTAGCGCTAGCGCCTTTGCACACTGGTCTGGCTGCTGGCAGTATTGTCATCGCTGCGGTCTCTCTTTGCGGAATTGCGGTGGCGCAGGACTATGGGGGTAAGACCGCACTAGCTGGAATGGTCCTTGGTCTCGCTGTTTGCTTGAAACCTCAGATCGGCCTGCCTTTTCTTGTTTTTTATCTACTGAATCGGAGATGGAGGCTTGTCGGTATCGCGGCAGTTGTTGCAGCAACCACGGGGGCGCTTCCGATTTTGCGTCTTGCCATGAGTCGTACGCCATGGGCGGAGAACTATCGAATAGACAACAAAGTGCTGCTCGTCGAGGGGATGTTGGGCGACTTCACCGAGCGGAATCCGATCCGCTATGGCTTGGTTAACCTTCAGGTCCTCCTGTATTCCATTGTCCACCACCCCGATACCGCAAATTTTCTTGCGCTGGTCATATCGGCTGTTTTGTTTACAATCTGGGTTGCTCTTGTGCTGCGCAAGACGTCTTGTGATGTGCTTTTGTCGATGAGCACGTTGGCGGTCCTGAGTCTTTTGCCGGTGTACCACCGTTTCTACGATTCGTTCCTGTTAGTGTTCCCGCTGACATGGTGCTTGCAGAACATCTATGACCGTGGCCACCGCGCGGCCAGAACCGCGATTGTTTTAATGGTTCCATTCCTTGTGCCAGGAGGGTCTCTGTTAGAGCAGGTTCAAGGTCGAGTACCGACGGCGTTGGCGCACTCGTGGGTGTGGGAATGTATTGCCATGCCTCATCAGATTTGGCTTCTCCTTGTGTTGGGCTGCCTTCTGTTGTGGCGTATGGCTTCCGAGGATAGAGCATCCTGGAGACTCGAAGGAACTCCCTCACTCCCTCTACGTTGAGGCGTTCAAGTAACAAAACTTCTTCTCCAGAATCTCCCGTCGTGGGCAGTCCTCCGTGTTCCTCTGTGCCCTCTGTGGTTTATGCTCTTCATTCGAACTCGAAACAGCTCTTACGACCCATGTGCGGAATCTTCGGCATCCTGAGCAAGAACGGTGCGATCCCCGAGACCATACTCGCCACCGCCATTCGCACCCTAGCCCATCGCGGCCCCGACGATTCCGGCACCACGATCCTCAACACGAATCCCGGTCAGTTGGGTTTGGTCCACACCCGCCTCTCCATCATTGACCTCTCGCCCCAGGGCCACCAGCCCATGCACGATCCCACAACTGGCAATTGGATCGTCTTCAATGGAGAGATCTACAACTTCCGCGAACTCCGCGCCGAACTCGCATCCGCCGGCCATCAGTTCCACACGAACTCCGATACAGAAGTCATCCTCGTCGCCTATCGCGCCTGGGGCGACAAGTCCTTCTTGAAACTCCGTGGCATGTTCGCCCTCGCGTTGTGGGATGCCTCCCACCAGCGCCTGCTGCTAGCCCGCGATCCCATGGGCATCAAGCCCCTCTACTACCATCACGACGAAAAGCACTTTCTATTCGCCTCCGAAGTCCGCACTCTCCTCCAGACCGGACTCGTTTCAAAAAAGCTCGATCCCACGGGCCTTCTGAGCTACTTGGCTTTCGGTTCCGTGTACGAGCCCACGACCATCATCCAGGGAATTTCAGCCCTCCCACCCGGCCACCTCCTGACACTAGAAAACGGAAAGATCGACATCCGCGAATATTGGAATCCGCTTCAATCCGCAAAGGCCGACCCATCTAGCGCCGACATCGCCATCCACTCACTCCCTACTCTCTTGCGCGAAGCCGTTCTCTCTCATCTGGTCAGCGACGTGCCCGTAGGTGTCTTCCTCTCGGGAGGCATCGACTCCAGCGCTCTAGTAGCCGTCATGAGTCAGTCCGGCGTTCGCCCCTCGACGTTCTCTCTGGTTTTTCGCGAAGAAGAATTTAACGAAGCGGCTCACTCTCGCCTGATCGCCGAACGATTCAAGACCGACCATCACGAAATCCTGATCTCGCAGCAAGACGCCTTAGCCGCTCTGCCCGACGCGCTCGCCGCCATGGACCAGCCCACGATCGACGGAATCAACACCTGGCTAGTCTCTGCGAAAACCCGCGCCGCCGGAGTGAAAGTGGTGCTCACGGGCCTTGGCGCCGATGAAATGTTTGCCGGCTACTCGAACTTCCGCCGCGTCCCGCAGATGGAGCGGGCGGCCGCGCACTTCGACAAGTTGCCCTCGGCCCTCCGCCAGCCCATCGCTGCCTCGATCCGAATCGCCGGCTCCAGCGACCGCAACCGCAAATTCGCCGAACTCGCCAGCGGCGCCGATTCCATCCACACATATTTTCTTGTGCGCAATCTGTTCACTCCCACCGAGCGCGAGTCGCTATTTCGAGGAGAATACGAATCATCGCAGTCAGTGCTGGAAGAAGTTCTTCGCGCCTCGGTCGCCGCCAGCGCGCATCTCGACCCCGTCAACCGCGTCTCCTACTTCGAATCAAGCTTCTACATGCGCAACACGCTACTCCGCGATTCCGATTTCATGAGCATGTCCCATGCTCTAGAACTCCGCGTGCCCTTCCTCGATCGAGCCTTGGTAGAAGCCTGCGCCCGCATTCCCGGAAATGCCAAACTGCCAGGCGATTCGCCCAAGAATCTTCTGCTCCGGAGCTTGGGCGTGGAATTGCCGAACGAGATCGTTCACCGCCCCAAGCGAGGCTTCACCCTCCCTTTTGAGAGTTGGCTGCGAACCGAAATGAAGTCGCTAGTCGAAACAACACTCCAAGCCAACGCCGACAAATCAGGACTAGACTCCGATTCCGTCCGCAAGGTCTGGAAGCGCTTCCTGGACGGCAAGACCTCGTGGTCGCGTCCCTGGTCTCTGTTCGTCCTGCAAAAATGGTGCGAAAGGAATCT
>Ga0302322_100005398_pt1 | contig 11214 bp, 6 predicted proteins | sample Fen_T0_2_FD_203757 | JGI IMG/M metagenome (GOLD analysis project Ga0302322, IMG submission 203757) | Peat permafrost microbial communities from Stordalen Mire near Abisko, Sweden - Fen_T0_2 | ecosystem: Environmental > Terrestrial > Soil > Wetlands > Permafrost | place: Sweden: Abisko... | reverse complement strand
GCGAAGTTGCCGAGGCTGTATGCGATCAGCCGGTTCTTGTAGACCTCCATGCCCCGGGGGACATGGGGTCCGTGGCCAACCACCAGGTCTGCCCCGGCATCGATGACAGCGTGTGCGAAAGCGTAGACATCGCCGCGATCCGCGCCGAGAAAGATCTCCTTCTGTCTCGGGACGTGGAGCGCCTTCGCCCCTTCGGCGCCCGCATGCATGGTGACCACCACCAGGGCACAACCATCGAATTCCTTCAGCTCCTTCACCCGCTGTCCCACGACGTCCGCATCCAGGGGAAAGCAGTGCATGTGAGGGGCTGTCCCGATGATGCCGACCTTCAAGCCGTTGATCGCCAGGATGGCACTGGGCTGGGCCAGGCTGCCAGCATGGGCGAGACCTACCTCGTCCATGGCCGCCACAGTGGCCTCTCGCGCAGACAGCCCGGCATCCATGCCGTGGTTGTTGGCGAGGTTGAGCAGGGTGAACCCGGCCTCTTTGTAGGTGGAGAGGCTTTCGGCAGGCATCAGGAAGCGGTAGGAATGGGAGCCAAGGGCCCGGGCGGCGGAGGCATCCGAGCTCACCGTCCCCTCGAAGTTGCCCATGACGATATCAGCCCCGGCCCAGAGCTGTTTGACGCGCTCAAAGGCCCTCCGCCCCTCTTCGGGGGGCATGGCCGCCCGGGTGGGATAGACCGAGCCGACCATGGTGTCGCCCACGGCGGCAATGGTGATGGTCCTGGGAGCCTTCGGTGCCTCCTGGGCAGCCAGGAAGGACAGGCCTGAGAGCAGCAGAAACAACCTGAATGCCTTCATCTGAAACTCCTGGCTTCTGAATTCAGCAGAATTCAGGGTTCGGCGCGGGTTTCGCCCAGAAGGGAAACGCCAGGATGAAGTGCCTGCTGGGGAACCTCGAGGAAGGCGGAGGCCGGTCCCAGCACCCGGCGGGCCGAGGCCAGGCGTTTGACATAGTAACTGCCGTCCAGCTCGCTGATTTTCACACACCGGCTGTTCCGGCTGCCCCAGGAGCCCGCATGGATGAACTGGCCTTCGCCCAGATAGATCCCTACGTGACTGATGCGGTTCTGCTTTCCGCGGGTCTTGAAGAACAGCAGGTCGCCAGGCTGGATCTCCTCCAGGTCGACGGACTCTCCCAGCTTGGCCTGGTGGACCGAGGATCTGGGCAGGCTGACCCCATAGGACTCGAACACGAAGGATACGAAGCCCGAGCAATCGAAGCCTTTGGGAGTCCTGCCACCGTACCGGTAGGGCGTACCTAGGAAGGCTTTGGCCCGGTCCAGCAGGGAGGAGGCGAGGCCGGTAGCCCTGGTAGCCGGCGGGACCTCCTGGGCCGAGACAGGAAGCAAGATCGTGGTCGCAAGGACCAGCAACAGCAGCAGCCTTCGAGGTGTCAGAACCGGCAAATCAGGTGCTCCAGACAAGGGAAATAGACAATAACCAGAAGTGCCGTCCTTCCCGACCAGTTTAGCAAAGATCTCGGTCCAGGGAGGTGAGCCTGGGCTGAACCCCTTGGATAGATGCTTGGTCGTACGTCCCAAGTGGCATGAGATTCAACCAGGTAGCGTCTCGGATGACCTTCCCCAGGGCCCTTCAGTCAGGGGAGCCCCGATGCCAGCACGTTGGACCGGGCAGGAGGAACACCTGCCCACACAGGTCCAGGAACAGGTGGCAAGGCGAGGTTCCGTTCCCGGCGCCGGTGGCTGAATGGGGAAACCTGCGGTCATGGACAAAAGCATAACCCCATGGATGGAGGCAGACCCAGAGCGGTCGACCCCCTTACCAGCTGCCCCTGTTGGGAGGCATTCCGGTCGCCCATGAAAAGTGCCTAATCGTGGCGCAGATGGCATTTTCCCCGCCGACCGGCTGGGCCGTGGGAATCCCTTCTCCTGCACGGCGGGCGGCGGGACAGGAACCCACCAATCCAGCACGAGGATCTGAGAAATGAACCCTTGGGGTGAGTCGACCGGAATGAGTCGCATCTTAAATACAACCATTCCAGCCAGACGAAGCTGGCAGAAGTTGATCGCCCCCCGGGTGGATCTGACCAAATCTGAGCCAATTGCGCTGGAGAGCCGATACGGCTGGAGTGAACCATCCGGCCAGTGACTCACTTTCCAGTTAAAGGCTCTCGATACGTGTGCAATGCCCGGTCGAAGGGATGCACCATGGCAAGTTCATCGCCCGTGAAAATCCTGCTGGTTGAAGACTCGGAAGAGGATGCGCTGCTCCTCTTGGCGCACCTTGAGTCCCATGGATTGACCTGCGACTTGACCCGTGTGGATGAGCTCGAGCCACTCCGAGTGGCCCTTGCGACCGGCACCTGGGACATCCTCCTCACGGATTTCGCGCTCCCGGCCATGGACGGCCTTGGCGTGCTTGTGGAAGCCCGGCGGTTGGCCCCCACCCTGCCCTGCATCGTCGTCTCGGGTCAGATCGGTGAAGCGGCTGCGGTGGAAGCACTCCGCGCGGGGGCCAAGGATTTCGTGAGCAAATTCGAGCTGGCGCGCCTGATTCCCGCCGTCCAGCGCGAATTGGTCGAGACCCAGGTACGGACGGGTGCGGAGGAGGCACGAGCCGAATTGAGGACCTCGGAAGGCCGGTTCCGGGCGATCACGGGTGCGGCCCTGGATGGCATCGTGATGATGGACCCGGAGGGAAAGATCTCATTCTGGAACCACTCCGCGGAGCGCATCTTCGGCTACACCGAGCGAGAGGCCCTGGGCTTGAGTCTCCATGACTTGATTGCCCCGGCGAGATTCACCGCGGCGTTCGAGAGGGGGTTCTCCGGATTCCGCAACAGCGGACAAGGCGGTGCCATCGGAAAGGTCCTCGAATTGATTGCCCACCGCAAGGACGGGCTCGAATTCCCCGTGGAAATTTCACTCGCCGCGCTGCAGGAAGGTGCGAGCTGGCACGCGGTGGGCGTGGTGCGCGATATCACCGCCCGGAAGGCCCTCGAACGGGAGCAGTTCGAGAGTCTCCAGTTCCTCCGGACGCTCATCGAGACCCTGCCGAATCCCTTGTACTACGAGGACTCGAAGGGGCACATCCTGGGGTGCAACCAGGCCCTCCAGGACTTCCTGGGTCGCCCCGCGCACGAGATCCTGGGCATGAAGGCGAGGAACCTGCTCCCCGAAGCGGAGATGCAGGACCAGGACGGCTCCGACCTTGGGATGCTGGAGCGATCCGGCATCCATGAGGCGTCGTTCCGCAGCACCCTTGCCGATGGGGCCGTCCACCACGCGATCTTCCGCAAGGCGCCCTTCTTCCAGGCCGACGGAGCCATCGGCGGACACGTGGCGACCTTTCTCGACATCACCCGCCTGAAGCAAACAGAAGATGCCCTCCGGCAGAAGGAATCTCTGTTTTCCGCCATCCATCAGCATGTGGTCGACCTGATCGCCATCATCGACAGCGATGGCCGCAGGCTCTACAACAGCCCCTCCTACCAGTTCGTACTGGGGTACTCGGACCAGGAGATAATGCAGTTATCCTCTCTGGACCTGCTTCATCCGGAGGACGGAAAGCGAGTGTCCCAGGCCATCCGGGACCTCATGAACGGGCAGCCTACCCAGGGGCTCGAATACCGGCTCCGGCACAAGGATGGCCGGTGGCTGCATTTCGAAAGCACCGCCGCGATCATTCCCGGTCTGGATCCGACTCAAGTCAGGGCCCTGGTGGTGGCCCGGAATGTCACCGGGCGCAAGGAGGCGGATCAACTCCGGGTGGCCATGGAGGTCCAACTGAGGCATGCCCAGAAACTGGAAGCCATCGGCCAGCTGGCGGCGGGCATCGCCCACGAGATCAATACGCCGACCCAGTACATCGGGGACAATGCCACCTTCCTTCGCGACTCCTTCGACGAAACCTTCTCCCTGATGGGACGGCTCATGGCCCATCTCATGGAGATCCGCACCATGGGCGGGGAGGCGGGTGAGGCGGCTGAGAAGGCCCTGACGGACCTGGCAGGGACCGACCTCGAGTACCTTGGGACCGAGATCCCCAAGGCGATCCAGCAGAGCCTTGATGGGGTGGGCCGCATCTCGAAGATCGTCAAGGCGATGAAGGATTTCTCGCACCCCGGCGGCGAGGCCAAGACCTTGACCGACCTCCATCAGGCCATCGAAAGCACCATCACCGTGTCCCGGAACGAATGGAAATACGCGGCGACCCTGGTGACTGACTTCGACCCCAATCTGCCCCTTGTTCCCTGCTATCCAGGCGAGTTCAACCAGGTGATCCTCAACCTCCTCGTCAACGCCGCCCACGCCATCGAAGGGGCGAAGGGGCGGGATTCAGGCGACCTCGGACGGATCACGGTGAAGACCCGGGCGATGAAGGACGAGGTGGAGATCTCTGTTTCCGATGACGGGACCGGCATCCCCGAAGCCGTCCAGGCGCGCATGTTCGAGCCGTTCTTCACCACCAAGCCGGTGGGGAAGGGTTCAGGCCAGGGCTTGTCCATCGCCCATTCCGTGATCGTGGAGAAGCATCAGGGCCGCATCGAGGTTCAATCCGAGGTGGGACGGGGAACCACCTTCAGTCTCCGTCTTCCCCTTCTGACCAATAGCCAGGTGGAGGACGGGCCATGACTGTCCATCTTCTCCAGCCACCCGCTCCAGGTTCGGGGTGCGCCGCACTGATGGCACTGGCCGACAGCCTGGATGCCTGTTCCGCCGTCGTGGACGCGGCCGGTCGGGTTATCGGAGTCACCGAGGCCTGGATGTCCTTTAAGGGACAGAATCCGTTCCTGACCGCACAGGCCCTGGGTTCTTCCTACCAGGAATCCTGCCGGAACCTGGTGCGTTCTTCAGATGGCAACCTGTCCATCGTGGCATTGGGACTGATCAGCGTTCTGGAGGGCCGGTTGCCGCGGCTCACCTTGGAGTTTCCGTTCCAGGAGGAGGACGGACCCCATGACTACGGATGCACGGCCGTTTCGAGATCCACCGACGAGGGCGTGTATGCCGTGATCCACATCCGCGACATCACGCACCGCACCTTGATGGAGCGGCGGATGCGGCGGTCGGAGCGCCTCTTCAAGGCCACCACCGACAACGCCATGGACTTCATCTGCCTGCTGGATTCCGGAAGCCAGGTGATCTATCACAATCCCGCGCTGCAAAGGTTTCTGGGACAGCCCGGCCCATGGATCTCCGAGCAGAAGATGGCCGAGCTGGTGCACGAGTCCGATCGGGAGCGGTTCCTGGCTTCGCTTCGGAAGGGCGCCAAGGCGGGCCTCACCCAGGTGTTCGAATACCGCCTCCCCGACGCCCATGGCGTCTGGACAGAGATGGAGGGGCAGGTCTCTGTGGTGGAAGATCCCGATGGGCCAGGGGACTCCGTCCTGCTGATCTCGCGGGATATCTCACTGCGGAAGCAGATGGAGCGCGACCGGGAGCGCGCCGAGATCCAGGTCCGCCACTCGCAGAAGCTCGAGGCGATCGGGCAACTGGCGGCCGGGATCGCCCATGAGATCAACACGCCGACCCAGTACATCGGCGATAACACCACCTTCCTCCGGGATGTCTTCACCCAGTCCATGGCCCTGATCCGGACGCTGGAAGGTCACCTCGAACGCATCCACGCAGGATCGGGCGCACAGGCCGAGGAAGCCGGCAAAGCCATAGAAGCCCTGAAGGCGGGAGATGTGGACTACCTGGAGGAGGAGATCCCGAAGGCGATCCAGCAGACCCTCGAAGGGGTGGCGAGGGTCTCCAAGATCGTCAGTGCCATGAAGGACTTCTCGCATCCCGGCGGGGAAGCCCTCACCACCATCGACCTGCACCGCGCCATCGAAAGCACGATCACGGTGTCCCGAGGCGAGTGGAAATCCGTGGCGGATCTGGAGACAGCTTTCGCCCCCGACCTACCCCTGGTGGCCTGCTATCCAGGTGAGATCAACCAAGTGATCCTCAACCTGGTGGTCAATGCGGCCCATGCCATCGAGGCCCGGCGGAAGCTTCAGGGCGCCGGCAAACCGGGCCTCATCCGCATCGGCACGCAGCTGCTCCCCGGTGAAGTGGAGATCTGGGTCTCCGACGACGGTACGGGGATCCCCGCGGAGATCCGGGACCGCATCTTCGATCCCTTCTTCACAACCAAGTCCGTGGGCAAGGGCTCCGGCCAGGGGCTCTCCATCGTGCACGCCGTCATCACGGAGAAGCACAAAGGCCGCATCGTCCTGGATTCCAATCCCGGATCCGGAACCACCTTCCACATCTTCCTTCCTCTGGTCACCACCAACGGCTGAGGGTTTCATGTCCAAGCAGCAGATCCTTTTCGTGGATGACGAGCCGATGCTGCTCCAGGGCCTTCAGCGCCTGCTCCGGCCCTTCAAGGCCGAGTGGGACGTGGTGTTCGCGGAAAGCGGCCAGGCGGCTCTCGAAATCCTTGCCGGCCATCCCTTCGATGTGATCGTGTCGGACATGCGGATGCCCGGCATGAACGGGGCGGAGCTGCTGAAGGAAGTCATGAAGCGGTACCCGGCCACGGTACGCATCGTCCTGTCCGGGCACGCGGACAAGGACCTGGTCTCCCAGTGCGTGGGCGTCGCCCACCAGTACATCTCCAAGCCCTGCGATCCGGATCAGCTCAAGACCATGATCCGGAATGCCTGCCTGCTCTCCGGACACCTGGTGGATGACGAGGTGAAGAAGGTCATCGGTGCCATCGACCGCCTTCCGATCGTCCCCCAGCTCTACCTCGAGCTCAAGGAGGCGTTGAAGGAGGAGGACATCGATCCGAGGGTCCTCGGCGCCATCATCCAGAAGGACATCGGCATGACCGCCAAGATCCTGAAACTGGTCAATAGCTCCTTCTTCGGCCTGCGCAGGATCATCTCCGATGCCCAGGACGCGGTGGCCTACCTCGGCATCGACACCATCCGCACCCTGGTCCTGAGCAACAGCATCTTCGAACAATCCAAGCCTTTCCACACGCGCTACCTCGACATCTCCGACATCTGGCGGCACAGCATGAGCGTGGCGGCTGGCGCCAGGGCCATCGCCCAGGCTGAAACCATGGGACGGGCGGCGGCCGAGGAGGCCTTCGTGGGCGGCATCCTGCACGATGTGGGGGTGCTGGTCCTCGCTTCGAATTTTTCGGAGACCTATGACAAGGTCGCGGAACTGGTGATCCGCGAGCAGGTGATCATCTCCACCGCGGAGCAGGAATTCTTCGGTGTCACCCATGCGGAAATCGGCGCCTACCTGCTCGGGCTCTGGGGCCTGCCCTCCGGCATCCTCACCATCGTGAGCCTGCACCACCGGCCCCATGCCTTCGAAAGCGACGGCATGAGCACGGCCCTGGCTGTTCATGCAGCCGATGTGCTCTGCGGGGCGATGGCCGGCCAGGTCCTGTTCGAATCCGCCCGGTTCAATCCCGAATCCCTCCAGCGGGCTGGCCTGGCCGGGCACCTCGACACATGGACGGCCGCCTGCGCGACTGCCTCGGAATAAGGAGCTTCCATGACCGACAAGATCCTACTGGTGGATGACGACAGGAACATCCTGAGCGGCTATCAGCGCGTGCTGCGCAAGAGCATCGATCTGGACGTGGCCCTGGGCGGCGCGGAGGCGCTCCAGATGCTGGTGGGTCAAGGCCCCTACAGCGTGGTGGTGGCCGATATGCAGATGCCCGGAATGTCCGGCTTGGAACTGCTGGCCAAGGCGCAATCCGCCTGGCCGGACACCATCCGCATCATGCTCACCGGGAACACCGACCAGCGGACCGCTGCGGATGCCGTGAACCAGGGGCAGGTCTTCCGCTTCCTCACCAAGCCCTGCTCACCCCAGGACCTCGAGCTGGCGATCCGCGCCGGGATCCGCCAGCACCAGCTGGTCCGCGCGGAACGGGAGCTCCTCGAAGGCACCCTTACGGGGGCCATCGAAGTGCTCTCCGAGCTGCTGGCCAGCGTGGATCCGGGTGCCTTCAGCCTGGGGCTGGCGGTGCGGAGCCGCTGCGGCCAGGTGGCCCGGAACCTGGGCTACATGGATAGCTGGGCCATCGAGGTGGGCGCCATGCTGGCCCCGATCGGGCGGATCGCCCTTCCGCGGGAAGTGCTCAGCGCCGATGCCTTCAAACCCGAGACCCAGGCCATCCTCGCCAGGGTGCCCGAGCTGGGGGCGAGCATGATCCAGTCGATCCCCCGCATGGAGGCCGTGGCTGAAATCATTCGCTATCAGGCCAAGGGCTTCGATGGGTCGGGTGCTCCGGAAGAGGGGCTCTCCGGGGAGGCCATTCCCCTGGGCGCCCGGATCCTGAAGGCCGTGCAGGATTTCACCGTGCTTGAACATCGGCGCCACAGCCGGGCGGTGGCTCTGGAGGAGCTGAAGCTCCACGGAAGACCCTACGATCCCCTGGTGCTGAAGGCCCTGGAGGCCTGCTTTGGCGGGTCCGCCGGATCCACGCCTATGCCCAGGCTGGTTCCCCTCCGGGATCTGCTGCCCGGGATGATCCTCACCGGAGACCTCCACACCAGCACAGGCCAGCTGGTGCTGGGGCAAGGGCTTCGACTTGGGAAGGGCCATCTCGAGTTGCTGCGGAACCTGGCTGATTTCCTGCAGATTCCCGATCGTGTCTCTGTCATCGAACGCCCAGACCAGGGATAGTCCATGAAACCAAGAATCCTGTTGGTGGATGACGAGGCGAACGTGCTTCAGGCCTACACGCGGGTGCTGAGGAATCGATTCGCCCTGGATACGGCCGATGGGGGAGCACAGGCCCTGGATCAACTTGAAAACCGGGGGCCCTATGCGGTCATCGTCTCGGACATGCGCATGCCCGGGATGGATGGAGTCGAGCTGCTTTCCCAGACCCGGGAACGGTTCCCGGATACGGTCCGCATCATGCTCACTGGCAATGCCGACCAGCAGACCGCCACCGAGGCGGTAAACCAGGGGGCCATCTTCCGGTTCCTCAACAAGCCCTGCGATTCCGAACTGCTCGCGAGCACACTCGACCAGGCGATCCGGCAGCACGAACTGATCACCGCCGAAAAATCCCTCCTGGAGAACACCCTCAAGGGCACCATCCGCATGCTGGTGGAGCTGCTGTCCTGCCTCGATCCCATCTCCTTCGGGCGCGCCCAGGCCATGGCCGCGCACGCGGAAGCCATCGCGAAAGAGATGGGCATGGAGAACCCGTGGGTGCTGGGGATCGCCTCGATCCTGTCCCAGATCGGCGTCCTGACGGTGCCCGAGGGAGTGGCCACCAAGCTGCATACCGGGACCTTCCTCACCAGCGCCGAACGGGACCTCGCCAACCGGATCCCAGAGATCGGCGCGGATCTCATCCGGAACATTCCGCGGCTGGAAGAAGTGGCCGAGGCCGTGCTTTACATGAACAAGAACGTCAATGGCACGGGCTATCCACCAGACAGCAAGAAGGACCAGGAAATTCCCCTGGGAGGACGCATTCTCCGGGTGGTCTGGGATTTCGAGCGACTGCTCCCGAAATTCAGCAGCCCGCACTCCGCCCTCCACGACATGGAGGCGCGGACGACCTGGTACGATCTGGAAGTGCTGCACGCCTTCAGGCGCTGTCTGGAGAGCCAGAGTGCTGAGGCGCCGTCCCAACCCACCCGGCAGATCGGCCTCCACGAGCTGCGCATCGGTCATGTGCTGCTGGCGGGAATCGAGACCGTGGACGGCCTGCTCGTGGTGCCAGCGGGAACCATTGTCGGCCTCGCCCACCTCCAGAAACTCCGCAACTTCGCCCGGCTTTCAGGCATCCGCGAACCCCTGCTCGTGACGGGGGATCCGGCATGAAAGGCCCCCGCGTCTTCCGTCGAATGCCGCTGCCCAGGTGGCTGACCCGGCAGCGCGCCAAGGTGCAGGAGAGCGCTCAGCTCACAGATCTGTATGCCACCCTGGTCCAGTCGAACCAGGCGATGCTGCGGGCCACCAGCGAAGCCGATCTCTTCCGCGACATCTGCCGAATCTGCGTGGACTACGGGCATTTCGGGCTGGCCTGGCTGGCCGTACTGAAGGATGGCCAGCTCTGTACCGCTGCGGCTGAAGGCCCGATGAAAGGGTACCTGGACGGACTGGAGGTCAGCGCCGATCCCAACGACCCGCTTGGTCGGGGTCCCACGGGCCGGGCCTTCCGGGGCGAGCGCAGCGTGGTCTGCGAGAACTGGGAGGGGGATCCCCAGATGGATCCCTGGCGCGAACGCGGGGCCCGCTTCGGGATCTGCTCCAGCGGCAGCTTTCCTGTGCCTACCCAGGAAGGCGTGGCGGCTGTCCTCACGCTCTATGCCGGCCAGCAGGGTCACTTCTATGCGGAGAAGGTTGCTCTTCTCGAGGAACTCACCCGGGATCTAGCCTTCGCCCTTGACAAGTTCCGGATGGAGCGGCGACGCCGGATGGCCGAGGAACAACTGCAGGAGGAGCGAACCCTCTATCAGGACCTGGTCACCACCCAGCCGGCGGGCGTCTATCGCCTCAGGGTCGGCCCGGTCCAATCGGTCACGCCGGATGAATGGGAGAGCCTCCATCGGACCCAGTACCAGGCCGAGTTCGTCAGTGACCGGTTCTGTGAGATCTCTGGCATCAGCCGTATCGCGTTCCAGTCCGTGCCGGGTGCATTCCTGGACCGGATCCACCCCGACGATCGCGAGGATTTTAGCCAACGCAATGCGGAAGCCCTGACCTGGATGACCCCCTTCCGATGGGAAGGCCGCTTGATGGGGGACGTCGGCCCACGCTGGATCCGCCTCGAGTCCTTGCCCAGGGTTCTGCCGGACGGCGGGTCCCTCTGGACCGGCATCCTGACGGACATCACGGAACGCCGGAACACGACCTCCGAGTACCGTCGGGCGTACAGCCTGCTGCGGCAGGCCGAGGCCATTGCCAAAATCGGGGGCTGGGAGATCGATCTCGAAGCCAACACCCTGTTCTGGTCTGACGAGATCTTCCGGATCTACGAACTGGACCCCAAGTCCTACACACCCACCCTCGAGAGCTCCCTCCTGTTCTATGCCCCCGAGTGGCGGCCGGTCATCACCCACGCGGTTCAGCGCGCCATCGACTGCGGGGAGAACTTCGACCTGGACCTGGAGCTCCTCACGGCCACAGGGCGCCGGCTCTGGGTGCATGCCACCAGCCAGGTCGTCCTGCGGAATGGCCGCGTGGTCAAAATCCAGGGCGCCTTCCGGGACATCGCCGAGGAGCGCCTCGCGGCCGAAACCCTTGCCAAGAACCAT
>Ga0302322_100005396_pt1 | contig 11217 bp, 12 predicted proteins | sample Fen_T0_2_FD_203757 | JGI IMG/M metagenome (GOLD analysis project Ga0302322, IMG submission 203757) | Peat permafrost microbial communities from Stordalen Mire near Abisko, Sweden - Fen_T0_2 | ecosystem: Environmental > Terrestrial > Soil > Wetlands > Permafrost | place: Sweden: Abisko... | reverse complement strand
GTCAAGTCCGGCCTGGGCTACGTCCTTTGGGACGCCTACTACGTCGGCCGGATGGACGTGGTGATCGCCGACATGGTCTCCATCGGCCTGGCGGGCTACGTCAGCGACCGTGTGCTGGTGCTGATTGAAAGCCGCTTACTTACCTGGCGCCGTTTGCAAAGTTACTGATGAGCCTGGATGCAATCAAGATCGCCGGAGTGGAGAAGATCTACCCAGGCGAGAACCCCGTAACGGCGCTGCAAGGCATCGACCTGACCATCGCGGACGGCGAATTCGCCGCGCTGCTCGGGCCTTCGGGCTGCGGCAAGTCCACCCTGCTCAACCTGCTGGCCGGTTTCGAATCGACCACCGCCGGCGGCCTCGAAGTCTATGGCGCGCGGGTCAGCAAGCCTGGTCCGGACCGCGCCGTGGTGTTCCAGGAGGCCGCCCTGTTTCCCTGGCTCACGGTGTGGGAGAACGTGATCTTCGGCCCCCAGGTGCAGGGCCTGCCTGCGGCGCAGTACGAGGTACGCGCCACTGAGACCCTGAAACTGGTCGGGCTGGAGAATTTCACCAAACACCTGCCGGTGCAGCTTTCCGGCGGGATGCGCCAGCGCGTGGGCATCGCACGGGTGCTGGTGATGGAGCCCAAGCTGATGCTGATGGACGAGCCGTTCGGCGCCCTCGATGCGCAGACCCGCCTGACCATGCAGCAACTGCTGCTCGACGTTTGGCAGGCGCTGAAAAAGACCGTGCTGTTCGTCACCCACGACATCGACGAGGCGATCCTGCTGGCCGATACCATCTACGTGATGAGCGCCCGGCCCGGGCGCATCGCCTCGCGCATTCCGGTCGACCTGCCGCGGCCGCGCAATCTCGATACCCTGACCGACGTGCATTTCAACGAAATGAAAAAGCGCATCATGCATGAGATGCGCCACTAGCAGGCAGCCAAACCGCCTGTGAGCGCGGCCGGCTGCAACAGCAAACAAGGAGATTGCAATGGACCTGGGACTGAAAGGCACGACCGTACTGATCACTGGCGCCTCCAAAGGCATAGGCCTGGCTTGTGCCAAGGCCTTCGCCCTGGAAGGCGCCAACCTGCACCTGGCGGCGCGCGATCCGGGCCGGCTGGAGGCGGCCAAGGCCGAGATCGCCAAGATAGCCCAGGTGCAGGTGACCCTGCACCCTTCCGACCTCTCCAAGGGCGAGGTCGCCAAATCGCTGGTGGCGGTCTGCGGGCCCATCGACGTGCTGGTCAACAACGCGGGTGCGATCCCCGGCGGCACCGTGGAAGTGATCGACGAGGCGCGCTGGCGCGAAGCCTGGGACCTGAAGGTGTTCGGCTACATCAACATGACCCGCGAAGTGCTGCCGGCCATGATGAAGCGCGGCAGCGGCGCGATTGTCAACGTGATCGGACTGGCCGGGGTCAAGCCCTCGTTCGACTACATCTGCGGCGCCGCCGGCAATGCCGCGCTGATCGCCTTCACCAAGGGCATAGGCGCGGGCAGCACCAACAAGGGCGTGCGGGTGGTGGGCGTCAATCCCACGGCCACCCGCACCGACCGCATCATCACTCTGACAAAGGCGCGCGCCAAGGCGACTTTCGGCGACGAGTCGCGCTGGGAGGAACTGATGGCCAACATGCCCTTCGGCCGGGTCTGCGAGCCGGAGGAAGTGGCCGACCTGGTGGTGTACTGCGCTTCGGCCAAGGCGACCTATCTTTCCGGCACGGTGATCGACATTGACGGCGGGCAGTTGTACCGCTAACGGAGGCAAGGCGCACACCCCCCACGCGCGCCGCGCCTGGGGCCACGCTTCGGCGCCGACCACGGCACTCCGGCGCTGGCAACACCCGCCTGAAAGGAGTGCCGCCCTATTCGGCCGTGATCCCGGTCTCGCGGATCAGCCGCGCCCAGCGCTCCAGGTCGCTTTTGACCAGCAGCCCAAACTGGTCCGGCGTGCTGGTCACCACGTCCATGCCCTGCTTGGTCAGGCTTTCCCTGACTTCCGGCAGGGTGGCGATGGCGAGGATATCGCGGTACAACTTGTCGATGATCTCGCGCGGCGTGCCGCCGGGCGCCATCAGTCCGTACCAGAGGTCGGGATCGACCGACTTGATGCCGGATTCGGCCAGGGTCGGAATCTCCGGCGCGAATGTCGAGCGCTTGCTGCCGGCCACCGCGATCAGGCGCAGCTTGCCGGCGCGCACGTGAGGCAGCGCGGTATGGATCGGCAGGAAGGCCACCGGCACCTGGCCCGACAGCAGGTCGGTGACAAAACCCGCCGAGCCCTTGTAGGGGACGTGCACCACGTCGATGCCGGTGCTCTGCTTGACCAGTTCCATCAGCAGGTGATGCGGCGTGCCCACGCCCGGCGAGCCGTAGAACAGCTTGCCCGGCTGTGACTTGGCGAGGGCGATGAACTCCGGCACGCTGTGGACTGGCATCGCCGGATTGACCCCAAGGGCCATGGCGCCGACGGTGATCTGCATCACCGGGGTGATGTCCTTGACCGGGTCGAACGGGAGATTCCTGTACAGGCTGGCGTTGCTGGCGTAGGTATTGACAGTCATCATCAGGGTGTAGCCGTCGGGCGGCGACTTGGCGGTGAGGTCGCTGCCGATGTTGCCGGAGGCGCCCGGCTTGTTGTCTATCAGCACCGGCTGGCCGAGGCGCTCGGCGAGCTTTTGGCCCACGGTGCGCGCCAGGATGTCTATCCCGGTGCCCGGGGTGAAGGGCACGATCATGCGGATAGGGCGGCTCGGGTAGGGCTGGGCGGCGGCGGGGGCGGCGCCCAGTCCGCTCGCGAGTACTGCAAGCAAGGCGAGCGATGCCACGTGGGCCAGGCCGGCGAACGGGCGCGGGGTTTGCGTCAGTCTCATTGGTGTCTCCATCGTGTTCTTGCCGCACCGGAAATGCGTGCGCGTTCCCGGCGGGCCGCCATGGCTACTGGATCGAGTTGGCGCGGCGGATGCTGTTGATCATCGAACTGGTGAGCAGGAACTCGCGCGCCTTGACCGGGTCGGCGGCGATCGCGCGCTGGCCGTCTATCCACTTGCGCTTGGCTACCGGGTCCTTCTCTTCGAGGGTCTTCTTGTTCCTGATCGAGATGTCCTGCACGTATTCCAGGTTGGTGACGCGGCGTTGGCGCACGTACAGGTCCATCAACTCGTCGCCGGCCTCGCCGCGCATCACGCGGGCGAGCTTCTCGCCCAGGTTGACCGCATCGTGGATGCCGCTGTTCAGGCCGAAGCCGCCCAGCGGGTTGTTCACATGCGCCGAATCACCGGCCAGCAACACCCGGCCGGCGCGGAAATCGGCGGCGACCCGCTGGTGCACGCTGTACACGCCGCGATAGGGCACTGGCAGGTCCTCCTGCACGGGGATGAAGCGCCGCAGCAGGTTTTGCGCATAGGCGTCGGACAGCACTTCCTTTTCGTCGAGTTCGGGCCGGACCGGCGCGGCCATGCGCCACAGGCCGGGCGGCCCGACATCGGGCATGTGGAAAATCGCCAGCCACTCGTCCGGATCGGCGATATAGGTGTTGCTGGCGTAACCGTATTGCGATAGGTCGCGCGGGGTGCTGATCACGATATAGCGTTCCTGCCAGGTAAAGCCCTCAAAGGCGATGCCGGCAGTCTTGCGCACCGTGCTGCGCCCGCCGTCGGCGCCGACCAGCCAGCTGCCGGTGTGGCTCTGCGCGCCGTCCGGCGTCTCCGCCGTCACGCTCACACCGTCGGCATCCTGGGTGTAGCCGGTCAGGCGGTGGTTGAAGCGCACCTGCGCGTGCGGGTATTGCGCCAGCAGATCGAACACGATGGGCGTGAGCCTGTGCTGCTCGAGGTGAAAGCGGTAGGGGTAGGGCGTGTCGTCCTTCAGCAGGCCCAGGTCCCACTCGACCACCAGGCCTTCCTTGCGGTCACGCTGCTGCCAGCGCGGCACCTTGATGCCGATCTCGTGCATGCGCGCGGTGATGCCCAGCGGCTCCATCAGCTCCTGGGTGGGCGGATGAAAGGTGCCGGCGCGCAGATCGTGGGTCAGGCCGGGCTCGGCTTCGAGCACCAGAACGGGCACGTCGTTGCGCGCGAGGATCAGGGCGGTGATCAGGCCGACCGGGCCGGCGCCGGCGATGATGACGGGTTGCTTGGACATGCGGACAGGCTCCAGCTTGATGGTTGCTGATCATTGGCAAGAAACATGACAAGCCCGCCATGGCCAGGTTCTCGTCAATATTCTTGCGACTTTCAATCGTCGTGCGAGCGGCTATTTGCCGATGAACTTCGGCTTGCGCTTTTCATTGAAGGCGCGGATGCCTTCCTTGCGGTCGGCGGTGCCGACCATGCGCTGGTAGGCCTCGATCTCGAACAGCATGCCCGAGGCCAGGTCCATCTGCAGGCCGTTGTGGATCGAGTGCTTGGCAGTGCGCACCGAGATGGGAGCGTTGGCGGCGATGCGCTCGGCCACGGCCAGGGTCTCGGCCATCAGGTCTTCCGGCTTGCACAGCTTGTTGACAAGCCCCCAGGCGTATGCTTCCTCGGCCGAGAAGGGCTTGGCCGCCAGGATCAGTTCCTTGGCGCGGCGCTCGCCGATGATGCGCGGCAACAGTTGCGTGCCGCCGCCGCCCGGCATGATGCCCAGCGACACTTCGGTCAAGGCGAACCTAGCCGTGGTCGAGGCATAGGTGAAGTCGCATTGCAGCATGATCTCCATCCCACCCGCGTAGGCAGCGCCGTTCACCGCCGCGATCACCGGCACCGGGCAGTCGAGGATGGCCTTGAAGGCACGCTCGAAGACTTCATGCTGCAACACCCATTGCTCGTCGGTCAGGGTGTTGCGCTCCTTCAAATCAGCGCCGGCGCAGAATGCCTTGTCGCCCGCGCCGGTCAGCACCACGCAGCGGTATTCGCGTGCCTGCTCGACCAAAGCGGAGAAGCAGTTCTTCAGGTCATGCCCGGTCTGCGTGTTGAAGGCGTTGGCGACCTCGGGGCGGTTCATGGTGATCACCACCACGCCATTGTCGCGATGGTCGATCAAGAGATTCTGGTATTCGTTCTTTAGCATGCCGTCAGTGGCCGTGGGTTGGTTAAGAAAGATGGTGTGGAGGACCTACGAAGTTCTGTCATTGCCGCGCAAGCGGGAATCCAGGCGGCAGTTTGGACAAGACCCCGAATTCCCATTGTCACGCTCATCACAACCTGGTGAGGTGCGCGGCCTGGGAGATGCGATCAATCAACTCGCCTCACACTGCCATGCAAAGATACTTGACGGTCATGAACTCGTCCATTCCGTACTTCGAGCCTTCGCGCCCCAGGCCCGATTGCTTGACGCCGCCGAAGGGCGCGACCTCGGTGGAGATCAGGCCGGTGTTGATGCCCACCATGCCGTATTCCAGCGCCTCGGCCACCTTCCACACCCGCGACAGATTGTTGGAATAGAAGTAGGCCGCCAGGCCGAACTCGGTGTCGTTGGCAAGTTTCACCACCTCGGCATCGGTCTTGAACCTGAACAGCGGTGCCACCGGGCCGAAAGTTTCCTCGCGGAAGATCTGCATGTCCGGGGTCACATCCTTGAGCACCGTGGGCTCGTAGAAGGTGCCGCCTTGCGCGGGCTGCTTGCCGCCTATCAGCGAGGAGGCGCCCTTGGCCCTGGCATCGGCGACGTGGGACATCACCTTGTCGAGCGCCTGCTTGTCGATTAGCGGGCCGGTGGTCACGCCCTCGCCGAAGCCGTCGCCGACCTTGAGCTTGGCAACCGCGGCGGTGAGCTTGGCGGCGAAGGCATCGTAGACGCCTTCCTGCACGAACAGGCGATTGGCGCACACGCAGGTCTGGCCGGCATTGCGGTACTTGGAGATGATCGCGCCTTCCACCGCCTTGTCCAGGTCGGCGTCGTCGAACACGATGAAGGGCGCGTTGCCGCCCAGTTCCAGCGACACCTTCTTGATGGTCGAGGCGGCCTGTTTCATCAGGATGCGCCCGACTTCGGTGGACCCGGTGAAGGTGACCTTGCGCACCAGCGGGTTGGTGGTCAGCTCCAGGCCGATGGCGGGCGTATGGTCCAGGTCGGCGGTGACCACCTGCAGCACGCCCTTGGGCACGCCGGCGCGGTGCGCCAGTTCGGCCATCGCCAGGGCCGAGTAAGGAGTCTGCTCGGCCGGCTTGATCACCATGGTGCAGCCGGCGGCGAGGGCAGGCGCGGCCTTGCGGGTGATCATGGCGATCGGAAAGTTCCAGGGCGTGATCGCCGCGCACACGCCCACCGGCTCCTTGAGCACGACGATGCGCTTGTCGGCCTGGTGGCCGGGGATCACATCGCCGTAGGCGCGCTTGCCTTCCTCGGCGAACCATTCGACGAACGAGGCGGCATAGGCGACTTCGCCCTTGGCTTCGGCCAGTGGCTTGCCCTGCTCGGCGGTCATGATGATGCCCAGGTCTTCCTGGTTGGCCATCAAGAGGTCGAACCATTTGTTCAGGATGGTGGCGCGTTCCTTGGCGGTTTTGGCGCGCCAGGGGCCCCAGGCGGCGTCGGCCGCCTCTACTGCCCGGCGCACCTCGGTGACCGTCAGGTTGGGCACGTGGCCGAGCACGGCGCCGGTCGACGGGTTGTTCACCGCGAACACCGCCTTGTCGTCGGCGTCCACCCACTCGCCGTTGATGAAGGACTGTTGCTTGAACAGAGTGGGGTCGGTCAGCTTGGGCATACCGGAGACTTTTTGCAGCATGGGGCACCTCGGAAAAATGGCGGGCCGCAGCAGGCGGTTCGCGCTTCTATCAGGCCGGTGCAATCGGCCGGGTCAGATCGTTCGAAAGCGGGAAAATGCTTGAGCCGATTGTACGCCGCGCCCGGTAGCGGGATTGGCGCGTCTCCGGTGGGCATTGCACCTCATCCACCGCGCAGGCTGGGCAGGCCGATGCCGGTGGCGTCAAACCCGCCGTCCACCGCCAGGGTCTGGCCGTTGATGTAGCTGGCGCTATCGCTGCACAGGAACCACACGGCGTTGGCGATCTCCTGCTCCAGGCCGTAGCGGTTCAGGGGAATCGCATCATGGTAGTCGGCGCGGATGTCCGCGGTGTGCACCTGCTTGGCCATCGCGGTGTCGACCGGGCCGGGGGCCACCGCGTTGACCCGGATGCCGGCATTGCCCAGTTCGGCCGCCTGTTGCTTGGTCAGGTGCATCAGCCCCGCCTTGCTTGTGCCGTAGGCGACTCGCAAGGTACTGGCACGCAGGCCGGAGATCGAGCCGATGTTGACGATGCTGCCGCCGCCATGGCCCAGCATGACGCGCGCGCAGGCCTGCGAACACAGAAAAGGCCCGGTCAGGTTGACCGCCAGAACGCGGGTCCATTCCTCGGCGGTGGTGTCCAGGATCGGCTTGAACACCGCGGTGCCGGCGTTGTTGACCAGCGCGTCGATGCGGCCGAAGCGCGCCACCACCGCTGCAACGCTGGCCTGTACCTGGTCATCGAAGGCGACGTCGCAGGTCAGGGCCAGAACGCGTTGCGGGTCGTTCAGGCCGCGCGCCGCCTGTTCCAGCACCGGCGTATCGATGTCCAGCAGGGCCACGTTATAGCCTTCGCCGAGAAATCGTTGCGCCACCGCCAGCCCGATGCCCCGAGCCGCGCCGGTGATGACTGCTACCTTGCTTGTGGGTTTGTTCATGAGTGATTTAAGTTTGAAATTCAGAGTTGTACGGTGGGGTCCATGCCGGGTTCGCAATCCAGACGCGCAATCCAGTCGGTCGTGTCAGGGCGCGCCGCCGGATAGCGCTTGAGAACTTCCGGGTCGTGCCCGGGAATCACGTATTGCGGCTGGTCGGCCAGCTCGCGGCAACGCTGCCAGCCCTGCACCATGGCGCCGACGTTGAACACGATGGGGAACAAGCGCGCCTCCTGCATGTTGGCGTAGTAGTGGGTGGCGTCCGAGGCCAGTACCATCCAGCCCAGCCGGGTGTACACGCGCACGATCTGCAGCCCGTCGGTGTGGCCGCCGACGTGGTGCACCGTGAGGCCCGGCGCCAGGGTCGCATCGCCGTCGTAAAAGTGCACCCGGCCGCGGTACACCTGGCGCACCATCGCCGTGATGTCCTCCACCTCGTAGGCACCGCTCATCACCGGGCTGGCCATGTGGCGGCCAGTGGCGTAGGCCATCTCACGGTCCTGCAGGTGGAAGGCGGCTTTCGGGAACAGGTCGAAATTGCCGATGTGGTCGTAGTGCAGATGGGTAACGATCACGTCGCTCACCTCGCCCGCCGGCAGGCCCAGCGCCGCCAGGCCTTCGGAAGGGCAGCGCAGGAATTGCCGCCCGCGCTTGTTGCCGACCTCGGCGGTAAAGCCGGTATCGACCACATAGCTGCGCTCGGCGTTGCGTACCAGCCAGCAGTAGTAATCCATTCGGCCGCCGCTCTCGTGCGGGTCGGCGCCGATGAAGTTCTCGCCCGCGTGCTTGCGCGCCACGGTGGCATAGCGGATCGCGTAGATCTCGTAGGGCAGGGTGCTCACGCGCCGGTCTCCTTCATGTCCTCGATCTGGTCCTTATGTCTCTTTACGTGGCGCGCCGCAGCCGTGTACCTCTTCGGCGTGCTGCGCCCGCTTGCATTTCCAATCGCGCGGCTACTTGCCTTCCTGCTTGCCCAGTTGCGCATGGGCTTCCTTCTCCCACAATTTCACCGCCCCGGTATGGTCCTCGTTGCCGCCCAGCATCGCCTCGGCCTGGTTGGCCGCGGTCACTACCGGGGAGGCGATCCAGTCCGGCGTGCCGGTGGACTCGATCACTTCCAGCGCGATGCGCAGGTCCTTGGCCATCAGCCCGAGCGAAAAGCCGGAGTTGAACTTGCGCGACAGGATGAACTGGGAGAACTTGTTCTGCGTGCTGTTGTTCATCCCGGTGGAGGCATTGAGGATGTCCACCACCACCTGCGGATCGAGGCCGAACTTCTGCGCCGCGATGGTCGCTTCGGCAGCGGCCATCAGGCCGGCGGCCGAGACGTAGTTGTTGAGCGCCTTCATCGCGTGCGCGGTGCCTATCGGTCCGGTCAGGTGGATCGAGTTGCCGAGTTTCTCCAGCAGCGGACGCGCCGCGGAAATCTGCTCAGCCGCGCCGCCCGCCATGATGGCCAGGGTGCCCGGCACGGCGCGCTTGACCCCGCCCGAGACCGGTGCGTCAATAAGATCAAACCCGTCTCGATTCAGTTGCTCCGCGAGGGTGCGCGTGCTCATCGGCGAGGACGAACTCATGTCGATGATCAGCGTGCCCGGCTTGAGGCTGCGGATCAGCGGCTCCCTGCCTTCGAGCAATACCTCGCGCACGATGTCGCCATTGGGCAGCATCATGATCGCCGCGCTGCACTCGTCCAGTGCCGGCATGGCGGCGGGGAAGGCTGCCTGGTGCGCCTGCAGCGCGGCGGAGTTGGCGTCGCGCGCGTGGACCCGGTAACCGGCGCGCGCCAGGTTGGCCGCCATCGGCAGGCCCATCAGGCCCAGGCCGACGAAGGCGACGGCTGCGCCGGGCGCCAGTTGCGCGGGCTGGCTCACTTGTCGATCTCGGCGAACACTTCGCGCGCCACCCGGGTGGCTTCGAGCGCCGCGGGCGCGCCGCAATAGACGAGGGTCTGCAGGATCACTTCCTTGATCTCGTCGCGGGTCAGGCCGTTGTTGAGCGCGCCGCGCACGTGCAGTTTCAATTCGTGCGAGCGGTTCAGTGCGGTGATCATGCCCAGGTTGAGTATCGAGCGCTCACGCCTGGAGAGGCCGTCACGGCCCCACACCGCACCCCAGCAATACTCGGTGATCATGCTTTGCAGGTCGTCGTTGAAGCTGTCCATGGTCGCCAGGGACTTGTCCACGTATTCGTCGCCTACCACGGAGCGGCGGATTTTCATGCCCTTGTCGTACAGGTCTTTGCGGGTTTCGCTCATGGGGTGTCTCCGGGAATTTGGTGGGGTGGTTGAATCGAAGCAGGATGGTTCGAAGCCTGCCCGCCAGTGGCACGGCAGCACTGCCCGCATCATAATCCGCCTGCCGGCCGCGCGAAAGCCGCCGGCAGCCCCGGTTGTCGTTACACTTCGCTTATGGCTCACATTCCCCGCAAGCGCTTTGGCCAGCATTTCCTGGTCGATCAGGACATCATCGCCGCCATCGTCGCCGGCATTCACCCGCAGAAAGCCGACATGATGGTCGAGATCGGCCCCGGCCTGGGCGCGCTCACCACGCCTCTCTCCAAGTATCTGGATCACCTGCACGTGGTCGAAATCGACCGCGACGTGATCGCCAAGCTGCGCCGCGACTACAGCCCGGAGCGCCTGACCATCCACGAAGGCGACGCCCTCAAGTTCGATTTCGGCGCCCTGGCCGCCGGCGCCACCCACCCCTGCCTGCGGGTGGTCGGCAACCTGCCCTACAACATCTCCACTCCGCTGCTGTTCCACCTGGCCGACTACACGCCCGTCATTATCGATTGCCACTTCATGCTGCAAAGCGAGGTGGTCGAGCGCATGGTTGCCGCGCCCGGCGGCAAGGAATACGGGCGCCTGTCGGTGATGCTGCAATACCGTTTCGCGATGGAGCGCCTGCTCGATGTGCCGCCCGACGCCTTCGATCCGCCGCCGCGGGTGGACTCGGCGATCGTGCGCATGATCCCCAAGCCGGCCGGCGCCCTCAACGCTATCGACCACGAGCGCCTGAGCTTCCTGGTCACCAAGGCCTTCGGCCAGCGCCGCAAGGTGCTGCGCAATACGCTCAAGGGCATCGCCACCGAGGAACAGATGGCCGCCGCCGGCATAGACTCGCGCTCGCGCGCCGAGGAGGTGCCGCTGGAGAACTATGTGATGCTGGCCAATGCGCTGGCGGCGCAGCAGACCGCAGCTCCATAGACGGCGCAATGCCGCTCTATCATTTCTTCCCGGGACTTATTTTTTCCCGAATTCCCGGAGCGCGAGGTAGTACTCCTGCTTGGTCAAACTGAACGGTCCCTGGGCGGCGGCCTCCCGCATGCGCTCCTGAAATGCGAAGTCGTCGTGGTGAAGCAGGTTCATTACACCGGCGTGAAAGGCCGCCTGACAGGTTTGCTTCGCATGAAGCACGGGCTGCAGGCTGATTGATTCCCGCAGGTCGGCTTCATTGATCCGTCCCGAAACATGGGACGCGATCGGACCAGGCCAGTTTTTTGCGACTGGCGCACGCGACAAGACTTCCAGAGCCAGAATGGACTCTCTCCGCAATGCAGGCAGATCATTCCG
>Ga0302322_100005394_pt1 | contig 11218 bp, 11 predicted proteins | sample Fen_T0_2_FD_203757 | JGI IMG/M metagenome (GOLD analysis project Ga0302322, IMG submission 203757) | Peat permafrost microbial communities from Stordalen Mire near Abisko, Sweden - Fen_T0_2 | ecosystem: Environmental > Terrestrial > Soil > Wetlands > Permafrost | place: Sweden: Abisko... | reverse complement strand
TCGAACATCCTCGACGCCGTGACGGCCCTCGGTGACTGGCGCAACGTGCTGCCCACCCACTACTCCTACGCGTGGACCGACGTCCTCTCCCCGGACATCAGCTGGGACCAGATGGCGCAGGGCGTCTTGTGGAGCCTGGGCTACTCGCTCGTGCTGCTCACCCTCGCCTGGTGGCACTTCGACCGGAAAGACATCGTCAGCTGACGCCAGCAGGCCTCGCCGTGATCATGCACGGTTGAACAAAGGCGGCCGTTGTGATGGTCAACCGTGCATGATCACGGCGAGGCTGCCGATCCTGACTCCATGCTGCTCGCCGTCACCGTCGGAGCGTTGCTGGTGGCCGGGGCGGTGACGGTCCGCTGGACGGTGACCTGCGTCGACGTGCTCGGCCGGCGGACCGCGTTCCCCGTCGTCTCGGTGGCCGTGCCGCTGGTGGTCGCGCTGGTCGCCGGGGTGCCCGTCGTCCGGCACGCGCGCACCGAGGCGCAGCTCGGGAGGGTCGCGTCGGTGCTGGCAGGGTACCCCGTGCAGGTGCGGTGCGAGACGCTCTCGCAGGCGTGGACGTCGGCGCACGTCGAGCTGGGGTACGTCCGGTTCGGCGCGGACGGGCGTCCGGAGCCCGTCGCCACGATCACCTCCGACGCCTGCGGCGACCTGTCGGACTGGCTGGGGAGCCGGCGGGGGGACGCCCTGCTGCCCCAGCTCGTCGCGGTGCACGTCCTCACCCACGAGGCGATGCACCTGCGGGGCATCACCGACGAGGCCCGGGCGGAGTGCGCCGCCGTCCAGCGCGACGCCTTGACCGCGAGGCTGCTGGGCGCGGCCGACGGGCAGGCGCGGCGCCTCGCCCTGCGCTACTGGCACGTCGCGTACCCGGACCTGTCGGAGGGCTACCGCACGCCGGAGTGCGCTCCCGGGGGTGCGCTCGACGAGGGTCTGGCCGACGCCCCCTGGGCACCTGTCAAGAGTTCGTAGGAAAAATCCTTCGATCGGCTTCAGGTCCGTGATCGGCGGGACGATTCCTGGGGCGTTGCTGCACATCGAGGCGATCACGGTGATCGCCCCTCTACGGGAGGCCCCAGTGCCCGCGAAGTTCACCCTCACCAAGGACAAGACCGGCAAGTTCCGGTTCTCGCTCCTTGCGGCCAACGGTGCGGTCGTCGCCACGTCGGCGGCGTACGGCACCAAGGCGTCGGCGCTGAACGGGCTCGCGTCCGTTCGCAAGAACGCCGTCGCCGCCGCCCTCGACGACGTCACCGCCGCCAAGCCGGCGTCCGCCGCCAAGGCCACCGCCAAGTCGGCCGCCCGCAAGCCGGCCGTGCGCAAGCCGGTCGTCCGCAAGGCCACGACCGCCAAGCCGGTCGCCGCCAAGCCGGCCGCCCGCAAGGCCGCCGTGGCGAAGCCGACCGTGCGCAAGGCCACGGTGCGCAAGGCCACGGTGCGCAAGGCCACGGTGCGCAAGGCTGCGGTGGCCAAGCCGGTCGCCGCGAAGCCGGCCGTGCGCAAGCCGGTCGCCCGCAAGGCCACGACGGTCAAGCCCGTCGCCGCCAAGCCGGTCGCCCGCAAGCCGGTCGCCCGCAAGGTCGCGACGGTCAAGCCCGTCGCCGCCAAGCCGGTCGCCCGCAAGCCGGTCGCTGCGAAGCCCGTCGCCCGCAAGGTCGTCGCCACGCCGACGCCGGCCAAGCGCCTGCCGGTGCAGCGCTCGACCTCGCCGGCCGTCGCCAAGTCGATGGCCAAGCCGATGGCCAAGCCCGTCGCGAAGCCGATGGCGAAGTCCGTCACGCGCAAGCCGGCCGTGCGCAAGCCGGTCACCCGCAAGGCCTCGGCCCGTCCGGCCACGGCCGTCCGGCCCGCGGTCCGCACCGCGGTCCGCACCCCGGCCGTCGCCGAGGCGAGGGTCGCTCAGAACGCCTGAACCCCGGCGGCCGGTGGCCGCTGCGAGAGCCCTCCGGCCGTCGGCCGGGGGGCTCTCGCGCGTCCCGCACCGGCTGCCGTGGCGGGTGGGGCGGCCGGGAGCAGGTCGGGCAGGAGCGCGGCCACCTCCCGCTCGGCCTCGGTGAGGCCGGCACCCAGCGCCGTGACCAGGGTCGCGCCGGCCGCCAGCGGGCACCGCACGGCCGCACCGTGCACCGAAGCGGTCGAGTGGTCCAGGCCGCCGCCCAGGAGCAAGCGGGTCAGGACGGCCCGGCGTGCCGGCGCCGCCCCGTCCGGTCGGGCGGACGCCACCAACGCCGACGCCTGCGTCGTCCGCAGCACCGGGAACCCGGCGCGGTCGGCGACCAGGCGGCCGCTCCAGTCGCCGCCGGCCTCGCCATGCCGGCCGAGGACGACGGCCTCGGTGAGGTCGACGACGGCCGTCCCGGCGGCGACCAGCGTGGTCACCGTCGTCAGGCGCGCCCCGCGGCACATGATGAGCGGCGACGGCGTGTAGTCGAGCCGGGCGCCCTCCCCGACCTCGAGGGTGGTGACGACGCGGCCGGGCGCGTCCGAGCGGCCCGGCAGGGCGAGGCTGGCCGCCACCCCGCGGACCGCCAGCGTCGCCCCGGGCCGCACCCGCACGACGACGTCGAGCTCGTCACCGCCGAGGGGACCCGCGGCCGTCCCCACCAGGTGCACCTGGCCGGGTCCGGTCGCGCGGACGGCGAACTGCCCGTCCGCCAGCGCGCGCACGAGCACGGGCCGGCCGTCGTCCCCGACGTCGGCGACGAGCTCGACCCGGCTACGCACGGACGGCGGCCTCGCTGCGGTGCCGGTGCGCGTGCAGCTCGGCAAGCACCCACTCCGTCACCGGGTCGACGCCGCCGGCAGCCCGCAGGCTGATGAGGACGACGGGCCGTTCACCGCGCACCCGCCGCGCGTCCGACTCCATGACGCCGAGGTCGGCACCCACCAGCGGGGCCAGGTCGGTCTTGTTGACCACCAGCAGGTCGGCGCCCGTCACGCCCGGACCGCCCTTGCGCGGCACCTTGTCCCCGCCGGCGACGTCCACGACGAAGATCTGGACGTCGATCAGCCCCTTGCTGAACGACGCCGTCAGGTTGTCCCCGCCCGACTCGACGAGGACGACGTCGAGGTCGGACCCGGCGCCGTGCAGGCGCTCCACGAGGTCCTCGACGGCGTCCAGGTTGGCCGTGATGTCGTCGCGGATCGCGGTGTGCGGGCAGCACCCGGTCTGGACGGCGACGATCCGCTCGTCCGGCAGGACGGCGTTGCGCCGCAGGAAGTCGGCGTCCTCGGTGGTGTAGATGTCGTTCGTCACGACCCCGAGGGACAGCCGGCCCCCGAGCTCCCGGCACAGGGCCGCCACCAGGGCGGTCTTGCCCGAACCGACCGGGCCGCCGATACCGATGCGCAGCGGCCCGGCGTCCCGGTGGAGGTGCTCGTGCGGGTCGTGGCTGTGGTCACCGCTCATCGGCCGGGACTCCTGTCGAGGGATGGGAGGGCGGGTGGGCTGGGTGCAGCGGTCAGGACGCGAAGAGGGTCATCTCGCGGGCGCGGTGGCGTTCCGCGAGCAGGTCGAGCCAGGGGTCGCCGTCGTCCGGAAGGCCGTTCGGAAGGCCGTCGGGCGAGGCTGCCACCCAGGCCACCCAGGCCACCCCGGCCGCCACGGCCATGGCGAGCGCGTCGAGCTCGTCGTTCAGCTCGAGCGTGATCGCCGCCGTCTCGACCGGGTCGAGGGCGAGCAGGCGCTGGGCGGCGGTCGCGGGGCCGGTCACGCTGAGGTACGCCGCCACCGTCGCGGTCCCGACGGCGTCGAGCCCGGCAGCCCGGGCGGCGCAGCCCAGCACCACCGGGTGGTGGGGACGCGGCCCGAGCGCGGCCCACGACAGGTCGGCGTGCGGGGCGGCCCAGGCCGACCGGACCGTGCGCAGCAGGCCGCGCCCCTGCGCCCGGGAGGCGTCGCGGACAGCCGGTGACGGCATCCGGGCGTCGGCCTCGGCGTCCAGCCGGGCCACCCCGTCGGCGGTCAGCGCGAAGGCCGCCACGGCGAGCCCGGCCGACACCCGCCCGGCCGTCACCAGGCGGCGCCGCAGGAAGGCGCGCAGGCCGGCGCCGTCCAGGAGGAGCCCGTCGGCGATCGCCTGCTCGACGCCGCCGGAGTGCACGTGGCCGCCGCTGGGCAGCCGCTGGTCGGCCAGGGCGAGCAGCGCGGCGAGGGCAGGCACCCCCCGAGCCTACGAGTCCGGGGTTTCGGCCGGATGACAGGCCGGGCACGGGCACAGCCACCGGCATGGGCACAGGCACAGGCACAGGCACAGGCACGGGCGTGCGGCAGAGTGGCGCCGTGCCGCTCACCGATCCCCTGCACGTCGCCCTGCTGGTGCTGACCGGCGTCGCGGCCGGGCTCGTCAGCACGATCGTGAGCCTCGCCTCCCTGGTCTCCTACCCGGCGCTGCTCGCCATGGGCCTGCCACCGGTCGCGGCCAACGTGTCCAACACCGTCGCGCTCGTCCTCACCGGGGTGGGCTCGGTGGCGGGCTCGCGGCAGGAACTGGTCGGCCAGGGCCGTCGGGTGCTCGCCGTGGGGTCGGTGGCGGCGGTCGGCGGCGCCGTCGGTGCGCTGGTGCTGCTCCGGACGCCACCGGGGGCCTTCACCGCCGCCGTCCCCCTGCTCGTGGCGGCCGCATCGGTGACCATCCTCGTCCAGCCGCGCCTCATGCTGCGGCTGCGGACGTCGGACGCCCCGCCCTCGCGCTGGTGGTCCGCCGGGATCCTCGCCGCCGCGGTCTACGTCGGGTACTTCGGGGCGGCCGGCGGCGTCCTCATGCTCGCGGCCCTGGGCGGCGCCTTCCGCGACACGCTGATCCGGCTCAACGCGCTCAAGAACGCGGTGAGCGGGTTCGCCAACGGGGTGGCGGCGGCCGGCTTCATCGCGTTCGGCCCGGTCCGCTGGGACGCGGCGGTGCCGCTCGGCGTCGGCTTCCTCGTCGGCGGCCGGGTCGGCCCGATCGTGGCGAGGCGCCTGGGGGCCGCCCGGCTACGCCCGCTCATCGCGGTGAGCGGCTTCGCCGTGGCGGCCCTCCTGGCCGTCCGCACCTACCTGTGACCCGACCTCCGGCGCCCGGCGAACTCCATGATCACGACTGGGGGGGCGATGAACCCGACGGTGAACCGGAACGGTGGTGCCGCCCCCCGGAACTGTTCAACGACGTGTTCAACGACGCCGCCATCAGCACGACGGCGGGCGCCCACCTGACGACGACGGGTTCAGGTGGTGCGCCGCGGCTCAGAACAGGAAGTAGCGCTGCGCCATCGGCAGCTCCCGCGCCGGCTCCTCCTCGAAGACCTCGCCGTCGATGCGCACGGTGAACGTGTCCGGGTCCACCTCGATGCGCGGGGTGGCGGTGTTCTCCGGCAGGTCCGCCTTGCCCCGGGACCGGACGTCGAGCACCGGCACCAGCCGGCGCTTCAGCGCCAGCCGCCGGTCCAGGTGCGCCTCCATCGCCGCCGCCGCGACGAAGTGCACGGACGTCGCGGCAGCCGCCCCGGGGAATGCCCCGAACATCGGCCGCGGCAGCACCGGCTGCGGGGTGGGGATGGACGCGTTGGCGTCGCCCATCTGGGCCCAGGCGATCATGCCGCCCTTGATGACGAGCTGCGGGCGGACGCCGAAGAACTTCGGGTCCCACAGGACCAGGTCGGCGAGCTTGCCGGGCTCGACCGAGCCCACCTCGCCGTCCAGGCCGTGCGCCACCGCCGGGCAGATCGTGTACTTCGCGACGTAGCGCCGCGCCCGCAGGTTGTCGTTGCCGCCCCCGCGCCCGTCGCCCGGGGTGCCGCCGTCGCCCGGGAGGAACCCCCGGCGCTTCTTCATCACGTGCGCCGTCTGCCAGGTGCGCAGCACGACCTCGCCGATGCGGCCCATGGCCTGGCTGTCCGACCCGATCATCGAGATGGCGCCCAGGTCGTGGAGCAGGTCCTCGGCGGCGATCGTCGACGGGCGGATCCGGGACTCGGCGAACGCCAGGTCCTCCGGGACCGAGGGGTTCAGGTGGTGGCACACCATGAGCATGTCGAGGTGCTCGTCGAGCGTGTTGACGGTGTGCGGCCGGGTCGGGTTGGTGGACGACGGCAGGACGTTGGGGTGCGAGGCCACGGTGATGATGTCCGGGGCGTGCCCGCCGCCGGCACCCTCGGTGTGGTAGGCGTGGATGCCCCGGCCGCGGATCGCGGCCAGCGTCGACTCGACGAAGCCGGCCTCGTTCAGGGTGTCGGTGTGGATCGCCACCTGCACGCCGGCGGCGTCCGCCACGATGAGGCAGGCGTCGATCGCGGCCGGCGTGGTGCCCCAGTCCTCGTGGAGCTTGAACCCGGAGGCGCCGGCCCGCAGGTCCTGCCACATCGCGTCCGCCGAGACGGTGTTGCCCTTGCTCAGCAGCGCGACGTTGATCGGCAGGCCGTCCATCGCCTCGAGCATCCGGGCGAGATTCCAGGCGCCCGGCGTCACGGTGGTCGCCTTGGTGCCCTCCGCCGGCCCGGTGCCGCCGCCGATGATCGTGGTGATCCCGCCGCCGAGCGCCTCCGGCACGATCTGCGGGCAGATCAGGTGCACGTGGCAGTCGATGGCGCCGGCCGTGAGGATCTTGCCGTTGCCGGCGATGACCTCCGTCCCCGGGCCGACGACGAGGTCGGGGTGGACGCCGTCCATGGTGTCGGGGTTGCCCGCCTTGCCCAGGGCGACGATGCGGCCGCCCCGGATCCCGACGTCCGCCTTGACGACGCCCCAGTGGTCGAGGACGACGGCGCCGGTGATGACGACGTCCGGGGCGCCCTGGGCCCGGGTGGTGCGGCCCTGGCCCATCGACTCGCGCAGCACCTTGCCGCCGCCGAACACCGCTTCCTCGCCAGCCAGGCCGGGCCGCCCACCCGTGCCAGGTCCGCCGCAGCGGTCCTCGGTGACCTCGATGAGCAGGTCGGTGTCGGCCAGGCGGATCCGGTCGCCGACGGTGGGCCCGAACAGCTGGGCGTACCGCTCGCGGGACAGTTCGGTCACGGCTCAGACCTCCTCGACGGTCAGTGGGGGGTCGCCGGCGTCCTCGACGGCGGGTGCGGCGTCCAGCGCGCCGGGAGCGGGCAGGGTGAGCCCGTGGACGGCGCGTGCCCCGGCCAGCGGGACCAGCGTCACCTCGCGCTCGATGCCCGGCTCGAACCGGACGGCGGTCCCGGCGGGGATGTCCAGACGCTGCCCGTAGGCCACCTGGCGGTCGAACGACAGGGCCGGGTTGGCCTGGGCGAAGTGGTAGTGCGAGCCCACCTGCACCGGGCGGTCCCCGGTGTTGACGACGTCGATCGTCGTGCGCGGGGCCCCCTCGTTGAGGGTCAGTGTGCCCTCGGCCGGCAGGATCTGCCCCGGGATCATCGGGCCGTCGCTCAGCGGGCCGTCGCTCAGCGGGCCGCTCACGGGATGGGCCGGTGCACGGTGACGAGCTTGGTGCCGTCCGGGAAGGTGGCCTCCACCTGGACCTCGGCGAGCATCTCGGGGATTCCCTCCATCACGTCGGCGCGCGCGAGCACCTCGCGCCCGGCCTGCATCAGCTCGGCCACCGTCCGCCCGTCGCGGGCGCCCTCGAGCAGGGCCGAGGTGATGACGGCGACCGACTCGGGGTAGTTGAGCCGCAGGCCCCGCTGCCGCCGGCGCCAGGCGAGATCGGCGGCGTAGGAGATCATCAGCCGCTCCTGCTCGTGGGGGGTGAGCTGCATCCGGGTGCCTCCAGGTGGTCGACCAACCGGTCGCGGTCAGTGTTCCCAGCGAGTGTTACAGCCCGCGCTCGGCCGTGTTTCACCCGGGCTCGGGGACCTCGGCGAGTCGGGCCAGCGCGACCGCGGCGCCGACGGTGACGACGAACCCGGCGGCCGCGACGGGCCCGAAGCCCGCCCGGGCCCGATCGCCCAGCAGGGCGAGCCCGATCAACGCCGGGACGACGGTCTCGACCGCGAACGTCACGGCGGCGACCACGGTGATCCGGCCGCGCTGCAGGGCCGCCGCGTAGCAGTACAGGGCGACCACCCCGTAGCCGGCCAGGGCCCACAGCACCGGGGACGCCGCGACGTGCCACCAGGGGTCCGGCACCTGGATCACCCGGGCGGCGATGCCGGTCCCGCTGAACCCCAGCCCGGCGCCCACGGCCAGCCCGACGGCCGCCCGCTCCGCCGGCCACAGGCCGGCGACCGCCACCAGGGCCGCCAGCGGGACGAGCCCGGCCAGCACCGCCCACTCCCCGGCGCGCCCCAGCCCGGCGGCCTCCTCCGGCCGCGCGCTGACGGCGAGCAGCACCAGCCCCGCGCCCAGCCCGTACAGGGCGGCGGTCTCCCGACGTCCCAGGCGCACGTGCAGCCAGCGGGCCGCGACGACGGCCGTGACCCCGACGCTGGCCGCCACCGCCGCCTGCACCAGGAACAGTGGCAGCGTGCGCAGGGCCAGGACGGCGGCGGCGAACCCGGCGCCGTCCAGGGCGAGCGACGCCAGGTAGGGGGCCGACCGGGCCAGTCGCACGAGCAGCCGGGGGTCGAAGCCCTCGGACGTCGCGACGCGCCGGGTCGCCACGGCCTGCAGCACCGTGGCGATGCCGTAGGCGACGGCACACCCGAGAGCGCCGATCAGCCCCAGCAGCACGGCTCGACCCTATCCCCCGACCGGGTGGCACCGGCCGGTCTCAAGCTCCCCGCACGGCATGTCGACCCACCCGGTGACGTATGCGCTGCCACCGGTGGAAGGACTCACCCCACTGAAAGGCTTGACCGTCAGCTTCCGGGCGATCGTCGTCATCGCCCTCGTGCTCCTGCTCACCAGCGCCCTGACCTGGTTGGTCTCGACGCAGCACGAACCGGGGTGGCTGGTCGCCGCAGAGTTCCTCGTGGTCCTCGCCGCCGTCCCCGCCCTGGTGTGGGTCTTCCTCTGCGGTGCGGTCCAGGCCTCCCTGGACGACGTCGCCGCGGCCTGCGAGCGGCTCGCCGCCGGCGACCTCGAGACCGGCCTGCTGCAGCCCGGCGCAGTCGGGCGGGACGTCGCCGGGGGCGCGCTCGAGGCGCTCGAGGCGACCCGGGTCGTGCTGAAGTCGCTCGGCGACGAGATGAACCGCATGTCGGCCGAGCACGACCGCGGTGACATCGACGTCCAGATCCCGGCGGAGAAGTTCTCCGGCGGTTACCGGACGATGGCGCTGGGTGTTAACGAGATGGTGAACGGCCACATCGCGGTGAAGAAGAAGGCGATGGCGGTCGTCAAGGCCATCGGTGAGGGTGACTTCGACGCGCCGCTGGATCAGTTCCCGGGCAAGAAGGCGTTCATCAACGACACGATCGAGCAGCTGCCGGCGAACCTGCGGTCGTTGATCGACGAGATGAACCGCATGTCGGCCGAGCACGACCGCGGTGACATCGACTTCCAGATCCCGGCGGACAAGTTCTCCGGCGGTTACCGGACGATGGCGCTGGGTGTGAACGGGATGGTGAACGGCCACATCGCGGTGAAGAAGAAGGCGATGGCCGTCGTGCGGGCCTTCGGTGAGGGTGACTTCGACGCGCCGCTGGATCAGTTCCCGGGCAAGAAGGCGTTCATCAACGACACGATCGAGCAGGTCCGTACCAACCTCAAGGCGCTCGTCAACGGCATGGTCGTGGCCCTCGCGGGCGACGACAAGGCGTCCGGCGGCGCCGCCATCGACCCGGCGCAGTTCTCGGGCGGGTACCGGACCATGGCCCAGGGCGTGGCGGACATGGCGGCCAGCCACGCCGCCATCACCAAGGCGATGGTCGTCGTCAAGGCCTTCGGCGAGGGCGACTTCGACGCCGCGCTGGAGCGTTTCGACGGCAAGAACGCCTTCATCAACGTCACGGTCGAGCAGGTCCGCACGAACCTGCGCGCCCTGATCGAGGACGCGACCCGGCTCGCCGCTGCGGTGGTCGACGGCCGGCTCGACGAGCGGGCCGACGCCCGTCGCCACAGCGGCGGGTTCCGGACCGTCATCGAGGGCGTCAACAACGTCATGGACGCCGTCATCGGCCCGCTCACCGAGGTGTCCCGGGTGCTGGGCGCCATGGCGGACGGCGACCTGACGCAGACCATCGGCACCGCCTACCGCGGTCAGCTGGAGGAGCTGCGGGTCGCCGCCAACACCACCGTCGGCAAGCTCGCCGAGACGATCTCGCAGGTAGCCAGCGCGATGGAGCAGCTCGGCCACGCGGCGAACCAGATCAGCGCGGCGTCCCAGACGCTGTCGCAGGCCGCGACCGAGCAGGCGGCCAGCGTGGAGGAGACCAGCGCCGGCATCGAGGAGATGGCCTCGAGCATCAGCCAGAGCGACGACAACGCGAAGATCACCGACGGGATCGCGAGCGAGACCTCCGGCCAGGCGGCGGACGGCGGGGAGGTGGTCGAGGCGACCGTCGGCGCGATGAAGGAGATCGCGCGGACCATCAGCATCATCGACGAGATCGCGTTCCAGACGAACATGCTGGCGCTCAACGCGACCATCGAGGCGGCGCGGGCGGGGGAGCACGGCAAGGGCTTCGCCGTCGTCGCCACCGAGGTCGGCAAGCTCGCCGAGCGGTCCCAGGTGGCCGCGGCGGAGATCTCCGAGCTCGCGTCCGGCAGCGTGCGGACGGCGGAGCGGGCCGGTTCCCTGCTCGGTGAGATCGTGCCCCGGATCAAGAAGACGTCCGACCTCGTCCAGGAGATCGCGGCCGCCTGCTCCGAGCAGAGCTCGGGCGTCCGCCAGATCAACGTGGCCATGACGCAGCTGAGCCAGATCACCCAGCAGAACGCGTCGTCCAGCGAGGAGCTCGCCGCCACCGCGGAGGAGATGCTGAGCCAGACCACCACCCTGCAGGAGATGATGGCGTTCTTCCGCGTGGACGAAGGCGGCCGCAGCTCCCGGCCCGCCGGCCGGCGGCAGCCCCTCGGCCAGAAGGTGCCGTCCCAGTCCGCCGCCCCGGGCCATGCCGGCCAGGGCGGCAGCCTGGACACCGCGAAGTTCGAACGGTTCTGACCCGGGGTCAGAGGGCCATCGCGGCCCGGACGTCGGCCTGGGCCTGCCGGCCGCCCGCCCCGGACGACGTCACCCGGCCGGACTCCAGCACGTAGTAGTGCTGGGCCGCTCGGAGGGCGAAGCCCACGTGCTGCTCGACCAGCAGGACCGACAGGTCGCCGGCGGCGGCCAGCGTCAGGATCGTCTGCTCGATCTCGGCGACGACCGAGGGCTGGATGCCCTCGGTCGGC
>Ga0302322_100005392_pt1 | contig 11220 bp, 9 predicted proteins | sample Fen_T0_2_FD_203757 | JGI IMG/M metagenome (GOLD analysis project Ga0302322, IMG submission 203757) | Peat permafrost microbial communities from Stordalen Mire near Abisko, Sweden - Fen_T0_2 | ecosystem: Environmental > Terrestrial > Soil > Wetlands > Permafrost | place: Sweden: Abisko... | reverse complement strand
GCACCGGCCGCGGCAAAACTGCGCGCGTGGACCCCGCGAAGTAGCGCGGCAGCAGCACCACGTCGATAGCCACCAGATCGGCGATGCCTACGACCAGCAAACCCACCGCCAGTGCGTGGCGCACAGACGTTGAGATTTGAGCCGTCGCACCGCCATTGGCGGCGTCTGGTTGGCGTGCGTACCCCGACGCCGTCATGGTCGATCCTAGGCAGAGGCGGCGATGACCTTGGTCAGTTCCACGCAGCGCCGCTTGACCTCGATGAACACCAGGCCCAGCTTGGCGTCCTTGCTGGTCAACACCACCAGCACCGAATCGGCGCCAACTGCGTTGAGGACCACGTAGCCCTTTTCACTGCGCACGTAGACCTGTTCCATGACCGAGGCCATAAGTTCGGAGGAAATGCGTTCGCCGACACCGAGCATGGCTGCCGCCATGCCCGAGACCAGCTCCTCATCGACTTCGGCGGGCAAGACCGATGCAACGATAAAGCCGTCGATGCTGACCACTGCGGCACCGATGATGTCGGGCGATGCCCCACGAAGGCCGCGCAAGATGTCCTGCATTTTTTCTGTTCGAGAAGCCATGGTCCATTCCTCCTAAGGTTCGGTTAGTTTCGGATCTGAAATTTCATTGTGCATTGGCCAACGGTGGCCAGGTTGGCGACGGTGTAGCTCTTTCCCGAGAACGCGCTCATGAGACCGGCGAAGTACTCGTGAAACAGCTCGCACAAGTTGGCGCTGCCCACGATCTCGCCCTGTGCGGTCACCACCTTGTGCAAGGCGCAGCTGGGAAAGGTCAAGGACACGGTGGTGCCGTCCGCATCGATTTTGGCGTCGAAGTCGAAGGCGTGGACGAAGCGCTTGCGCAGGCCCGCCATCAACTCGACCATCTGGGTGGTTTCGTACATCTCGGGCATGTGCGCGGCGGCCAGATTGCCCGCCGAGCGGCCCACCGCCTTTTGTCCACGCCCCATGATTTCCTTGAGCGCGTCGGCCAGGGCCTTGAGGCGCACGTGCGTATCCTTGAGCGCCTCATCGTAGTCGGCCTGGGTCATTTGCTCCACCGCCGGGACCTGCTGCAAGAACCTCGACACCAGGGCGGCATTGCTTTCCATGCGATGAAAGGGCCGTTGCGTTTTCGCCTCGGTCACGGTCAGGCAGCGCGACGGGCACAGATACACGCACGAGGTACAGCCAATGCAGTCCTCTTCGCGCACGACCTTGGCCAGTTTCTTTCCGGCTGCTTCCTCAAACACCTTGGTTGGACAGATCTCCACGCACAGGCCGCAGTCGCGGCATCCGGCGTCTTCGATTTGAACCGTGGGCATAGGTCACCTCCTCGCCGTGCGAATGGTTCGACCGCCCTGCCACAGATTGATCTGCATAGGCATTTGCCCCACGCGGTGGGTAGAGCAGGACAGGCATGGGTCGTAACAACGGATTGCGAATTCCACGCCATCAAGCAGCTCGGCGTCGCTCTTGTCGAGCAGAAGCGAAGCCGCGTTCTTGATGGTGGTGTTGATGCTGGCGATGTTGTGCTGGGTGGCGACCACGAAGTTGGCCGACTCGATGAGCGCGTTCTGGTCCACCTTATAATCGTGGATGAGCACCCCGCGCGGGGCCTCGACGTGGGCCACGGCATGACGGTTGATGGCGCCGGGGGCTGTGCGAACGTCGGGCGAGCGGATGGCCTCGTCCTTCAACATGACCACGGCCTTTTCCGCGCAATGGAGAATTTCCACCAGCCGCGCCCAGTGCCCAGCCACGATCTGCGTCGAGGGATTTCCGCAGGCCTTCTTGAAGTCCGCCAAGGCCGCGTCGGCCAGCGGGGTGCCGGTGTTTTCCGCGCAGTTCAGCCGCGCCAGGGGGCCGACCCGGTAAGGTTGGGTGGCGCCGCTGGCGTCCTTGAGCAGGACTTGCTTGCCGTAGCTGTGCGGCAGCGCCTCCTCGACAAGATGGGTGGCGTAGTCGGCGGCGGCGAAATCCAGGGCCACGCTGCCGTCGGGCCTGCGCACGCGCAGCTTCCCGTCATACAGATCGAGCGTCTTGCCTTGCAAGGTGCCCATGTCGTTGGTGGAAAGCGGCAAACGGGTCAGCAGGGCGGGATCCTTAAGCAAGGCCGCCTTGCCCGCCACCAGCACCACCTGCGCCAGTTCCAGCGCCTCGGCCGCCAGCAACTTGAGCGTGTCGTGGTTCTGCGCGGTGAGCGCGTAGGACATGCCGCCCGCCACCGCTGTCACTGGGTGCGTGCCACGACCGCCGACGATTTCGACGATGGTTTGTCCGACGCTGCGCAGACGCAGGGCCTTCTTGGCCAGCTCGGGCGCGGCTTCCAGCAGCCCCACGAGATTGCGCTTGGCCACCGGGCTCGATTGCCCGAGAAACAAATCGGGGCCGGCCAGCGCGAAGAAGTGGATGGCGTGCGAGTGGATCATGCTGCCGCAGTTAAGCAGCTGGCGCAGAAGCAAGGCCGCCTTGGGCGGCGGCGCCGAGAACATGGCATCCAGGCACTTGGCCGCCACCAGGTGGTGCGCGTGTGGACACGTACCGCAGATGCGCGTGGTGATGGTGGGCATCAGCTCGGCCTGCATGCCTTGCACGAAGCGTTCGAAGCCACGGAATTCCAGCACGTGCAGCGTGGCCGCGCCGACCTTGCCGTCGTCGCCGATCTCGATGTGCACCTGGGCGTGGCCCTCGATGCGCGTGACAGGATTGATGACCAGTTGGCGGCTCATCGGGCGGCTCCTTGCTGCGCTATCCAGCGCCGAAGAAGAAAGGTTGGTTTCTGGCGGAACACCGGCGAGGCCATGGCGTAGGCGTAGTAGGTCTTGGCCTGCTTCTCGATTTCAGTGGTGATCTTGGCCTTGGGAATTTTGGTCATCATGGACATGCGCGTGGCGATCTCGGTCCGGATGTCGCGGTTGGGTTCAAGCACGATGGCTTCCGACGGCCCCGTGCAACCCGAACAAGGCATGCCACGGGTCGGGCAGGCGCCACGGCAACGGTCCAGGGTCGCGCTGCCCATGCACAGAATCCCCTGCGAGAGAAAGCAGGTGTCCTGCTCCATGGGCCCCTCGTGCACCCGGCGCAGGGCCGAGACGTCCGTGTGTTTCATGTGGCGATCGCAGTGGAAGCACACGTTGTGCTCGCCGAACTCGGGCGGCTTGCCGTGCAACACCGACTTGAGCGCCTCGAACACGTAGAAGGCGTGCGGCGGACAGCCGGGCAAGTACAGATCCACCGGAATGACGGCATCGAGTGGCAACACGCCCTCTTCGAGCAACTTGGGCAAGCCCTGGTCGGGTACGAAGTGCGTGGAGGTGGTCGGGTTCTTCACGAACGCCGTCTCGGCCAACTCGCTTTGCGCGTGCGCGTAGCCCGAACCCTGCGGCCCGCCGTACACGCCGCAGGTACCAAAGGCCAGGATGGCATCGCAGCTGGCGCGCATCTTCTTCGCGCATTCCACGTCGTGGTGGGTGCGCAAGGCGCCGGTGACGATGCCCAGCGCCGCCTTGGGGTAGTCCTTGACGTCCATCAAGATAGGCAATCGGACAATGTCGATCTCTTCCAGCACGGCCAGCAGGCGCTCGTGCAGATCGACGATGGAAAGTTCGCAGCCCGAGCAGCCGGACAGCCATTCAAACGAAACCTTTACCTTAGCCATGGCAATCCTCCTAGCCGTTCAGCAAGAGTTCTTTGAGACAGGCGTTTTCCCCGGCGTGCAGAATGTCCAGCTCGGCGCGCTTGCCGGTGATCTTTTGCACGTACCCGCAGAACAGGCCGTGGTTCATCATGCATAGCGATTGCTTCTGCTCGTGCCCGTAGCGGAATAGGGCACAGCGAACCATGCAGTTGCGAAATACCAGTTTCACCGCCTGCTTGCCGTCCTTCTCGTAGATGAAGCTTTTCTCCGAGGCTGGCTTCCACGCCTCGAACGGCCACTCGATGCCATTCGCCGTGAGCGCCTCGCCCACCTTGCCGAGCGCGACCAAGATGTCGCTTTCCTGCTGGGTGATGCTGCTCTTGAGCCCCACGGTTTTGCCAGCGCGGAAGGTGACGGTCTCGGCCCCGCGGCCGAGAACCTGTTCCAAACCATGCGACAGCGAGGCCATGACCACCAGCAGGCCTTGCAATTCATCCCTTGTTTCAGACAGACCCATACTGCCTCCAATCCAGGTATTACACCCCAGGCACCACACCAAACCCCGCGCGAGCGCGCGGGTCTAGCGAGTCGCCTTGCTCTCTAGTTTTTTCAGATTGAGATCCAGGGAACGATTATCCGGATCGAGCTCTTTGGCGGCTTGCCAGCACTTGCGCGCCTCTTCTACCTTGCCGGCGCGCAGGGCCGCAAATCCCTTGTCCACCAGCGAAGACGCCGCGCCACCCGGTCTGGGCGACTTGCGCGACTCGGTGGCGACCAACAAATTCATACCCCGGCGCTCGCTGGGATGATCGTCACCGGACATCTTGTCGAGCACGGAATCCTCGACCCGAATGGCCGGGAAGGATCCGGTTTGGCGGGGCGACGAGTTGGCCCGCTCGTCGAGGATGCGCACGGCCTCCATCAGGGCGTACTGCCAATTGGTGTGGATGTTCGCCACCACGTCGTCGGGAAGTGGCGTGGTCCGGAACACACCATCCTGGGCATCCAGGATGGCACACAAGGCCTCGTGCCCAACCAGCGGCCCCCAAGCAGCGTGAAGAAGTTTGCCGTCCTTCACCATGACGGTGCCGGCCTCGCCATGGGCGGTGATACGAAGCGCGGCGGTACGTTGGGCTAGGCAAAGCATTTGAATAAGGTCTGCTGCGGATAGAGCAGAGAAGCACCCGGATAAGCGATGTATGCAATCGAGCGCTTCGTTGACGATCTTTAGCACTTCTTTTGGCTCACACGGCTTTCTCAAAAGACGCAGACAGCCAAGTCCAGAGATGCGCTGTTGCAACTGACTTACGTCATCGCTGGTTTGCACCACAAACAGGGTCTCGGGGAACTCGATGGCACCCCAGCACACCAGGTCCACGCCGCTGGCGCCAGGCAAGTCCACATCCGTGACCAGCACATCAATGCTGCTATCGCGCATGATCTCGCGGGCCACCTCGGCGGTGCCGGCAAGCAAGATGTCGAAATTCTCGTTGCCCTCATAAAGAACGTGATGGAGGGCGAGGGATACCTCCCTATCTCCATCCACGATCAGAACCTTGGGTCGACGTCTACCCATCTGCCTCCCGCTATATCGATCCTCCGGGCCGCAAACTGTACTTTGGGGTGATTCAGAACAGCGGCCCCCATAGTACAGCGACTTCGGTTCCGCCGCTGGCCGACCTTGTCATTGGAAAGAAGAATCTGCTTACTTTCCCCAGAATCCCTACACTTACAGGGTAATTCAGGCACCTGCGAAGGAGCGGATCATGGCGAAACAGAAGAAGCTCAGTTCATTCCGATGGGTAGGGACGGCTGTCCTTGCGACTTTTCTTCTGTCTGCCTGTGGCACCGAACCCCCCGTCGGCGGCAGCACCTCTGGCGGTGGTGCCGGCGGCGTTGTCTTTTCACTCGGATCGGGCGGAAGCAGTGCCCCGGCCACGGGCGCGGGTGGCACCGCAGGGGGAACCGCGGTGGCCGCCGTATGGCCACCAGCGGGCTACATCAACGTGACCAACTCGACCACCGGCGCCTACGCGCTCGGCCCGGAAATATCGGGAACGAATGTCCCTGCCGGAACCGGGGGAAGCTCGAGCGGCTCATCCGACCTGTGCGCCGGCCTGTTTGGTGTCGTCCGCGATTTCAAGATGGGGAATCAACCCGGCGGGCACCCGGATTTCGAAACGATGCCGTCGGGTCTCGACACTGGCATTGTGGAAACGACCCTGGGCCCCGGCCGCAAGCCGGTCTATGCGCACGCCGGGGACAAGACGCCATCCACCACCGGCCAGGACAACTTCAATCAGTGGTATCAGGACGTCCCCGACGTGAATCGCACCTTCGTGCTAGGGCTGCACATGGTGGACAGCAATGGAATCTCGACGTTCTCCGCGGTGAAGCCGAACTATTTCTTCCCGCTTGACGGTCAGGGATTCGGCAACGAGGGCCAAAACCACAATTTCTCTTTCACCACCGAGATCCACACCGCCTTCGCGTACAAGGGGGGAGAGACCTTCTCTTTTGTCGGCGATGACGATGTGTGGGTGTTCATCGACAACAAGCTAGTCATCGACCTGGGCGGACGGCACGGCCAAATGAACAAGTCGGTAGCCATCGACTCACTCGGGTTGACCGTGGGCAAGGCATACGACCTCGCGGTTTTCCACGCCGAGCGCCACACCTCCGAATCGAATTTCCAGATCCAAACCACGCTGGCCTTCACCGACTGCGGACAGGTGAACGGCGTGATCTACTAAGAGATCACAAGACCGCGACTTACAGCGACGTGTAGTCGATGAAGTTGGCGGTCATCATAAGCAGCGACATCACCATCCACGATTCATCGTAATAGGTGCCGCCGACGATGGCATCGCCCTTGATCAGCACGCCGTAGGCATCGTTGACGAAGGTCTGATAGGTCGGGCTGCTCATGGCCCCCACGCCTGCCGGCCCCACGAAGGCCGCCGACTGGATCTGCGCCTTGGCGTCTTTCTGATACTGCGCCTGCGGCGTTCCGTTCAGGGCGTAGCCATCCACGATCTTGGTAGCGCCTCCCACGGTGTCGTTGAAGAAGCTGCTGGTCTTGGCCACGTAATCCTTGGCGCGCGTTTCGCCGGTCCAGCAGTAGTCGAGCCCGATGCGGAATGGGGTTCTACACGAGTCGTACTGATAGTTAGTCGGCGACGCCCCGCCCGTGGCCCCGAAGGCTCCGCCATTGGGGACACCATTGCCATCGCACCAGGCTGGCACGAGCCCGTTCGTGGCATTGCCGCTGCTGCTATTGAGCGACTTGGCCAGCACATCGTACATGGTGTCGGTGAGCGTCTTCCAACCGCTGGCGTTCGCGGTATCGACCTTGGCGAAGATCTTGTAGTAGGCGGGCGCGAAGTAGGAAAGGTTGATGGCGGGCAGACCCGTGGCCGGCCAGGGCGACAGGTACTTGCCGGAGATGACTTCCTTGCTCCAGATCTTGCCGATGGTTTCCTTGGCCCAATCGATATAGGTCCTGGTCGAGCTGCCTTTGCCGCCCCATTGCTTGTCGGCCATGACCAGCGCCAAGGCCATGTCCTCGTCGGCATCCGAGGCCGGTCCCGAACCCGATGGATCCGAGCCAATGCCCGAGCCATCGGCCTTGATGTACCAGTTCATGAGATAGGACCCTGAGTCGAGATTGGCCTGCTCGTACTTCCACAGATCGTCGAAGAGGGACTGGTCATCCATGTACACCGCCAGGAGCATCCCGTAGCCGATGCCCTCGGACACTGTCGAGTTCGGCTCCAGGCCTGGCTCGTTTGGCCGCTTCACCCGGCGGAAGCCTTTCGCCCCGTCGGAGGTCACGGTATCGTTCTTCCATTTCGTGTAGATCGCCTGCACGTCCTCGTTGCGATAGAGCTTGGGATAGATACAGCGGGTGTTCTCGCGATTTTGCGGGAAGGGGAAATTGTGCCCGGTCGTCGGATTGGCGGGACCGCGCGAGGGTAGCGGGGGTGCTGCATCAGGCGTGGTGCTGGCCCCTCCCGCACCGCCGCCTGTGCCGCCGGAGCCGCCCGTGCCACCGGAGCCGCCCGTGCCGCCTGAGCCGCCAGTCCCGCCAGCGCCACCAGTGCCACCAGTCCCACCACCCGCGCCGCCGCTTCCACCCGCACCGCCCGTGGCTTTTGTTCCGCCTGAGCCGCCAGTCCCGCCCGTGCCGCCAGTCCCACCACCCGCGCCGCCCACGGATGAACCGCCGCCGCCTGCTGCGGTTCCGCCCGCGGACGACATTCCGCCATTTCCGCTTGTGCTCGCTCCGCCCGAGCCGCCGGCGCCCGGCGGCTCGGTGTTCACCGCGGGCCGACAAGAAGCGATGCCGCAGATTGCGATGCCGCAGATTGCAATGACAGCTGCTGTCCAGACAGGAGCCTGAAGGATTCGACGAGGAAACATCATGTCGTTCAATCCTGTGTGGGGGTGGTCCGGTACCTGGTTGTAAGAACACCCAACCCTGCCTGATCGCGCAGGGAAAATCTAGGGTTGCTCCGCCGAGACAAGCGGCTCGAGAGGTCGTTGGCCGCGCCGCATTCAATGCTATTATGCGGCAGAGGGGTGCGAAGCTGGCAAAGAGAGACTGAAGGGGTCAAACCATGCGGCAAGCGAGGTCAACAAAGTCTTCTGTTATCAGGGGCCTGAGCGCCCTCCTGGGACTGCCAGCCGCCCTCCTTCTGACGGGAGTCGACTGTGGGCAATCCGCTAACCGCAGCCAGGATACCAGCGGAAGCGGTGGCATCGCCGGCGGTGGTACCGGCGGGAAGACGGGCGGCGGTGCGGGCGGTCCGGGTGGCGACAGGTTTCCAAGGTGTGGAGATGGAAATCTTGATTTCGGTGAAGCGTGCGACGACGGATGGCGGATCAACGGCAATGGCTGCAACAGCCTTTGTCAAATCGAGGCGAACTGGGAGTGCCCCACGCCAGGCCAGTCTTGTATCAAGACCTCCCTTTGCGGGAACGGTCTTGTCACTTCGGACGAAACTTGCGACGACGGCAACCACCGCGATGGCGATGGATGCTCCTGGGATTGCCAAACCATCGAATCAGGTTGGCAATGCCGCGCGCCGGGACGACCTTGCAGCCGGCGGCCAGTGGTCGCCAGCGGTGCCTACGACGGAGGTGCGCCGCCAATCTGTGGTGACGGCGTCGTTTCGCCGGGCGAGGAGTGCGACGACGGCAATGACCCAAGCAACTATCCGTTCAACCTGGACGGCGCCTACGGCTACTGCATGACGACTTGCAAATTCGGGCCCTTTTGTGGCGACGGCATAGTCAATGGTACCGACGAGGAATGCGACCTAGGCGACGGCAACGGCATGAGCTATGGACGGGGTGGTTGCACCGCCGCCTGCACCAACGCGCATTTTTGCGGCGACGGCATCGTGGATGCCGATCGCGGTGAACAGTGCGACTTCGGCGACCTCAATGGCTACGTCGGCACGTCCTGCACCGCCGATTGCACGAAGATCGTCTTCTAGTGCTCGACGTATTCAACTGACGAGCCACGACGCCAGCGCGCGACGGCGCCGTGCGCGTCGATGGCGTAAGCTCTCGCGCATGTCCGCGCAGGTGCTGGAACAATTTCATCCGCTGGTTCGCCGGTGGTTCGAAAGCCGTTTCGCGGCGCCCACGGATGCGCAGGTGCAGGCCTGGCCCATCATCGCCAGGGGCGAGCACGTGCTGGTCAGCGCGCCCACGGGCAGCGGCAAAACCTTGACCGCGTTTCTGTCCGCTATCAACAGCCTGGTGGCCGGCCGCGCTGCTTGCGGCGCCGTGCGCGTACTGTACCTGTCGCCACTCAAGGCGCTGAACAGCGACGTGCGACTGAACCTGCTCGCCCCGCTGGACGAACTGCGCGCCCTGTTCGAACGCGAGCATTGCCCATTTCCGCCCATCCGCGTGATGACCCGTTCGGGCGACACCCCCGACGACCAGCGGCGCGCGATGTTGCGCCACCCGCCCGAGATCCTCATCACCACGCCCGAGAGTCTGAATCTCATGCTGACTGGCAAGCAGAGCCGCCAGCTTTTTACCGGGCTGACGACCGTCATCCTCGACGAGATCCACGCCTTGGCGGGCAACAAGCGCGGCACGTACATGATGACCGCGGTCGAGCGCTTGTCGTTGTCGGCCCCAAATTTCCAGCGCATCGCCCTGTCGGCCACGGTGCGACCGCCGGAGACCATCGCGGCTTGGATGGCCGGCTACGACCTGCACGGGCCGGATGCCAGCTATCGGCCGCGCCCGGTGCGCATCGTGCACGCCGCGGATCAGCGATCCATCGCCCTGACCGTGTGCACGCCGGATATTGAAATCGCCAAGGGCCCGGACGCGGCGGATCTGTGGTGGAAAGCCCTGGCCGGGGATCTGAAGAAGATCATCGCTCGAAATCGCTCGACCCTGGTTTTTGCCAACAGCCGGCGCACAGTGGAAAAAATCGCGCGCCTGCTCAACGCTGGCGAGAGCGAGCCCATCGCCTACTCGCACCACGGATCACTGTCGCGCGAGATCCGCCTCGACGTGGAAGAGCGCATGAAGCAAGGCCGCCTGCGCGCGGTGGTGGCAACGGGCTCGCTCGAACTCGGCATCGACATTGGCTCGGTCGAAGAGGTGATCTTGGTGGGCACGCCGCCCTCGGTGGCACAGTCGCTCCAGCGCATCGGACGTGCCGACCACAAGGTGGGCGGCACCAGCAAGGCCAGCCTGTTCGTACTTCACGGCCTCGACGGTGCGCAGGCCGCGTCGATGGAAGCCATGGTCCGGCGGGCCGACGTCGAGGAGATACAACCTATCCGCAACGCCCTCGACGTGCTGGCCCAGGTCCTGCTGTCCATGGGCTGCAACACGGTATGGGATCTCGACCAGCTCTTTGCCTTCGTGCGCACCATCGCCGCCTACCACGAATTGCCGCGCCGGCATTTCGACCTGGTGATCGCCATGCTGGCCGGCCGCTACGCCGACGCGCCCATTCGCGAGTTACGCCAGCGCGCGCTTTTGGACCGAGCGAAGAACACCTTCACCACGCGCGCCGGCACCGAGTTCGTCCTCTACCAATCGGGTGGCACCATTCCCGATCGCGGCTACTACCACCTGCGCATCGCCGACAGCAAGGCGGTGATCGGCGAGCTGGACGAGGAATTCGTGTGGGAGCGCCGTCTGGGCGATCAGTTCAGCCTGGGCACGCAGGCCTGGCGCATCCTCCATGTGACCCACAACGATGTGGAGGTAGGGCCCGCCGATGCGCATGGTCCCATGATTCCGTTCTGGAAAGCCGAAGAGCAGAATCGCTCGACCCAGGCCTCGTTCGCGCTGCTCGATTTCTTCGATGTGTGCGAGCGCCGCCAGGGCGAGCCCAATTTCGCTGGCGAGCTGGGCAAAGAGCACGGCATGGACGCGGCCAGTGCGCGCAATCTGGTGAGCTTTCTCGCCCGCCAGCGCGAGGTTTCCCGCGCGCCCCTGCCCGGCCGCCAGCGCGTGCTGGTGGAGTGCACGAAGGATCCGTCCGCGCCGACCGAAACCCAGCAGGTGGTACTGCACACCTTCTGGGGCGGCAA
>Ga0302322_100005391_pt1 | contig 11220 bp, 9 predicted proteins | sample Fen_T0_2_FD_203757 | JGI IMG/M metagenome (GOLD analysis project Ga0302322, IMG submission 203757) | Peat permafrost microbial communities from Stordalen Mire near Abisko, Sweden - Fen_T0_2 | ecosystem: Environmental > Terrestrial > Soil > Wetlands > Permafrost | place: Sweden: Abisko... | reverse complement strand
ATGGAACGAGGCCGCCAGGACGTCGGTCATGTCGACGCCTGGAGAGAGCTCGGCCGCCTCGCCTCGCGTCAGCATGCGGCTTGGCACGCCCATCGAATTCTGCAATGCCACGGACTGCTCGTACACCGCGACCTGCTCAGGGTCGGTCAGCACGAACAGGTAGCCGGGCTGGTGGAGATCGATCTCCTGCCCGGGACGGCGAGGGAAGTCCTCGAAGGCATCGAGCCCGCGCATGCCCAGGGCGATGTTGACGGGGTCCGAGAACTGCGCGCGCACGCCACCGGCCGCCTTCGAAGTCGATCCTCCGGCAAGGTCGCCCTTCTCGAGCAGCAGCACGTCGCGCACTCCGGCCTCGGCCAGGTGGAAGGCGATGCTGGCGCCCATGACCCCGCCGCCGATGACCACCACGTCGGCGTGGGTCGGAAGCAGGGCCGGCGACTGCTCGCTCATGCGAAGCTGACGCCCTGCGCAAGCGGCAGGTCGTTGGAGTAGTTGATGGTGTTGGTGGCTCGCCGCATGTAGGCACGCCATGCGTCCGACCCGGACTCCCGTCCGCCGCCCGTGGTCTTCTCCCCGCCGAACGCGCCGCCGATCTCCGCGCCGGACGTGCCGATGTTGACGTTCACGATGCCGCAGTCGGAGCCCGCCGCGGACATGAACTGCTCGGCCTCGCGCTGGTTGAGGGTGAAGATGCTCGACGAAAGGCCCTGGGGGACGTCGTTCTGCAGCCGGATGGCGTCATCGATGTCCGCACACTCGAGGACGTACAGCAGAGGGGCGAACGTCTCGCGGCGCACGACGTCGGTCTGCGCGGGCATGCGGACGATCGCGGGGGTGACATAAGCGCCGCCGGGTCCGTCCTGCGACTCCCCGCCCGTGACCAGTGTTCCCCCATCGGCGACTGCCTCGTTGATCGCTTCCTGCATGCGCTCGCGGGCGGATGCGTTGATGAGGGGGCCGACGAGCGTGCCCTCGTCGAGCGGGTCGCCCACGGGCAGCCGGCCGTACACCGTGGCGAGCCGCGTGACGAGGTCGTCGATGATCGAGGTGTGCGCGATGACGCGGCGCATCGACGTGCAGCGCTGTCCTGCGGTGCCGGCCGCCGCGAAGACGATCCCGCGCACTGCGAGGTCGAGGTCCGCGGAGGGCGCGACGATCGCGGCGTTGTTGCCGCCGAGTTCGAGCAGCGAGGTGCCGAAGCGAGCCGCGACTCGCGGGCCGATCTCTGCGCCCATGCGCTCCGAGCCGGTCGCGCTGACGAGGGCCACGCGCGGATCGTCGAGCAACGGTGCGGCGCTCTCGCGATCGGTGATGACCAGTTGGTGGACGTCGGCGGGTGCCCCCACATCCGCGATCGCCTGGTCGAGCACGGCGGCGCACGCCAGCGAGGTCAGTGGCGTCATCTCGGACGGCTTCCAGATCACGGTGTCGCCGCACACGAGGGCGACGGCGGTGTTCCAGGCCCACACGGCGGCAGGGAAGTTGAAGGCGGAGATGACGGCGACGACTCCACGCGGATGCCAGGTCTCCATGAGGCGATGGCCCGCACGCTCGGAGGGCATCGTGCGACCCTCGAGCTGGCGCGACAGGCCCACGGCGAAGTCGCAGATGTCGATCATCTCCTGGATCTCACCCAGGGCCTCCGACCGGATCTTCCCGACCTCGATGGTGACGAGATCCGCCAGCGATGACTTGTGCAGCTCGAGAAGGCGGCCGAACTGCTTGACCAGCGCACCGCGCTGCGGAGCAGGGACGACCCGCCAAGCGGCGAACGCGTCGTGGGCCCGGCCGATCGCTGCCTCGACGCCCGCGCGGTCGAGGCTGCCGATCTCCCTCAGGTCCGCCCCGGTGATGGGGGACCGGGCGGTGGCTCCGCTGCCGGCGGGAACGACGACGCCGCAGGCGGTCAGGGCCTGGTCAGCGAGGGCGAGGAGGTCCGAGGTGGTGGTCATGCCCGAAGTCTGCCGTGGCCGATCATGGAAGGCTTCAACACCCCTCGCGGCCCCCGTCAACCTGTCAGATGACGCGGATGGTCACCGAACTGCCCTTGGGGATCTGCACGCCGGGCTTCGGGTCCTGCGAGTAGACCCGGTTCAGGGGCGTGGCCGCACCCTCGATGACGTTGACCTTGAGCCCGAGCCCGCGCAGGGTCGACACGGCCTTGTTCTTGTTCATGTCGATGAGGTTCGGGACCGTCACAGGCGGCGGTCCCTTGGAGACCACGAGGGTCACCTTGCTGCCGGAATCGACCACCGTCCCGGCGTTCGGCTTCACGTTGATGACCACGTTCTTGGCGACGGACTCGGAGAACTTCTCCGTGACGTCCGCCTTGAGCCCGGCGCTTGAGAGGGCCGCCTTGGCCGCGCCGATCTTCTTGCCCTCGATGTCGGGAACGGGGACGGGTTCGGGCCCCTTCGACACGACGAAGGCGACCGGCGTGCCCTTCTTGACGCTCTGCCCCGCCTTCGGGGTGCTGGATACGACCAGTCCGGCGTCGACCTTGTCGTCGAAGGCCTGCGTCACTGTGCCGGGGGTGAGGCTTGCGGACGTGAGGGCCGCGGTCGCGTCCGCCTGGCTCATGCCCTTGAGCACCGGGACGTCGTACCGCTCCGGACCCTTGGACACGACGACCGTCACTGTCCCAGCCGTCTTGACGGAGTCTCCGGCCGACGGCGCAGAACTGATGATCGTGCCGGTCGGGGCCGTCTCGCTGAACTGCTCGTCGCTCACCTCGAGGTTCAGCCCGGCGGACGTCATCGTGGCCTTCGCGTCGGCGACGGTGGCGCCGACCACATTCGGGGCGGGGACGGTCTTGCCCGGACCCGCGGCGATGTACCAGCCCGCGAATGCCGCGGCCAGGACCGCGAGGATCACGGCGAGCGCGATCCAGGGCGCCTTGCTCCGACGATGCCTGGGTTCCGGCCCGGTCGACGGGACACCCGCGCGGGGCGCTGGCGGCGGCGTAGGCGGCGTGCCCGAGGGTGCGTAGGCGCCGGTCGCCTGTCCGGCCGCGTACTGGGCGGACATCGTGGCGTCGACGACGAGGGTGTCGCGGGAGTCGACGAACGGCCTCGGCGCAGGAAGCACGCCCCTGACGCGCCGCACGTCGGAGAGGAAGTCGGAGGCGTTCTGGTACCGCAGCGCGGGATCGCGCCGCGTCGAGGTGACGACCAGCGCGTCGACGTCGGCAGGGATCCCCGGCTTGAGTGAGGACGGCGGGGGCACGTCGTTGTTGACGTGCTGGTAGGCGACGCTCAGCGGACTCTCGCCCTCATGCGGCACGTGGCCCGTGATCATCTCGAAGAGGAGGATGCCGGCGGCGTACACGTCGGAGCGGCCGTCGGCCTCGCCGCGCTCGACCTGCTCGGGGGAGAGGTACGCGACGGTCCCGATGATCATGCCCTGCGTCACGCTGCGGGCGTCGGTGGCGAGCGCTCGGGCCAGCCCGAAGTCGGCCACCTTGACCCGGCCGTCATTGGAGATCAGGACGTTCTCGGGCTTGATGTCGCGGTGCACGAAGCCGGCGGCGTGCGCGGCGGCGAGGGCCTCGAGCACCGGGTCGAGGAACACCAGGGCCTGTTCCGGCGTGAGGGGGCCGTACTGCCGCAGGACGTCGCGCAGGGTCCGACCGGGCACGTACTCCATGGCGAGGTAGATCAGGCCGTTGTCGTCGCCCTGGTCGTAGACAGCGACGACATGCCCGTGCGTGAGTCGCGCTGCGGCCTTGGCCTCACGCTGGAATCGGGCGACGAAGGCCTGGTCGTGCGCGAGGTGCGGGTGCATCACCTTCAGGGCGACAGTGCGGTCCAGACGCAGATCGGTGGCCTCGTAGACGGTCGCCATGCCCCCTCGGGCAAGCAGGGACAGAACCCGATATCGGCCGTCGACCAACGTGCCGACCAGGCCGTTCTGCCCAGACGTCTCCACCCTTGCGAGTCTAGGTTGGTGCGCTGAGGCCCCGTTGTTGCCACGCCCGCGCCACCGCCCCCAGGCGCGAGTCGAGGCCACCTGATGCTGAGATCACCGGCACCCCATGAGGGATCAGGTGATTCTCGACGATGACGTCGATGATCTCGTGCACGCGCCGGCGCGCATCGGGACCGTCATGCTGGAGGCCGTCGGGGACCCACGGGATGTCGATATCGCACCAGACGACGAGGTCGTAGTCGGCGCAGAGCCGCACGGCTTCATCCACGAGCGTGTCGTCGTCGAAGTACGCGAGGCTGTAGACCGCCGTCATGAGGGGTGCGGGGTCGCCGATGACAACCCACCCCGGGTGTGCGCGTCGCGCTTGGTCCTCGCGGTCGCGCTGGTCGCGCATGATGTCCGCCTGCTCTGCAGCCTGTGGCGGTCGGCCCTCGCGGTCGACGAACTCGCGGAGGACCTCGCCGGCCACCACGCCATGAAGGAGGCCGCTGAGGCTATCGGCCAATGTCGACTTGCCCGAGCACTCCGCGCCGATGATGCCGAGTCGGTTGTCCGTGGCTCGCACTGCCGTCCGCCTGTCCGTGACCACCGGCCGCGAGAGGATGTCCTCGTGGCCCGGCTCTCCTACGTCGCGATTCTCGCATTCGTGCTGGTCGGCTGCCTGTGGCTCGAGGTCTTCCTGAGGACGCGGGTCTTCGCCCGTCCCCGACGCCTGGTCCTGTCGATCCTGCCTGTCGTCGTCGTGTTCTACGCCTGGGACGCCTACGCGGTGACCCACGGCCACTGGCGGTTCGACACCGGCCGGATCCTCGGCCTCTACGGACCCTGGTCGGTGCCCCTCGATGAGGTGCTGTTCTTCGTGACCATCCCTATCGCGTCGGTACTCACGTTCGAGGCCGTCCGCAGCGTGCGAGGCTGGCCCGCGGGCGACGAGACGGACGATCGATGACCTACACGCAGCTGGGAGTCGTTGCGGTGCTGCTCGTCGTGTGCGTCGACATCGCACTGCTGCGCACGCGACTGGTGACTCGGCGCGTCTTCTGGGTGTCGTACGCGATCATCCTGTTCTTCCAGTTGATCACCAACGGCATGTTCACGGGCTTCGGCATCGTCCAGTACGACGGCGAGGCGATCGTGGGCAGCACGTCGCCGCCATCGGGACCGCCGCCGTTCATGGGCGACGGACGGATCGCCTTCGCGCCGGTTGAGGACCTGCTGTTCGGATTCGCCCTGGTCCTCCTGTCCCTCTCGCTCTGGGTGTTCTGGGGTCGTCGGGGTGTCGACCGCACTCCCGTCGCCGGCCCTCCAAGGTGGCGAGGGGACGACGAACCGGGTCGGTGATCGCCTGCTCGTACCAGTCGCTGAGGGTGGCGCTGCTCGTCACCCAGAACTCGTGCGTCGAGGCAGTCGACCACTATCGCCAGAATGGACGAGGCCGTGTCAGGAAGACCCGCTGAGTGACGGCGTGCCCTGGCGACGGCGAGCGCGGCGAGCGCGCCACCATGCTGGGCCGGCGACCGCGATCCGCCTGCTGATGGGGACCGTGGCGCGCTTGCCGAACACGTCGTAGTCGTTGCGCTCCACCTCGTCGACGATGCCGCAGTACAGCACCCGCGCCGCTTCGATGCAGTCGCGCGACGTCGGCGCCAGGAGGTCGACGCCGGGACGCGACCGCTCCTCCAGGTCGCGCACCCGCTCGACCTGGAACGCGAGGGCCTTCTTGATGCTGGGGGTCAGGATCCGCTGCTCCAGGTCCGCGCGCGTGACCCCGAAACGGGCGAGCTCATCGAGAGGGAGGTAGACGCGTCCACGGTAGAGGTCCTCGCCGACGTCGCGGATGAAGTTCGCGAGCTGGAAGGCGACGCCGAGCTCGATCGCGTGGTCGTAGGCCTCGGGCGCGGTCGGCTCGAGAATCGGCACCATCTGCAGCCCGATGACCGCGGCCGACCCGTACACATATTCGTAGAGGTTGTCGTAGGTGGCGTACTCGGTGACGGTGAGGTCCATCTCCATCGAGTGGAGGAAGGCCCGGAAGTGATCGAGAGGGATGTCCCAGCGCAGGACCGTGTCGACCACTGCCATGGAGACGGGATCATCCGACCATCCGCGCGTCACGTCGGCGAGGAAGGCCTCGCCCCAGGTGCGCAGCCAGTGCGCCTTCTCCTCGTCGGACAGCGTCGAGGAGAGGTCATCCACGATCTCGTCGGCGTAGCGCGCGAATCCGTACAACGCGTGGACGTAGGGGCGCTTCTCGGGCGGGAGGAGCAGGGTCGCGAGGTAGTAGGTCTTGCCGTGGTCGGCGTTCAGGCGGCGGCACCGCTCGTAGGACTCGCGCAGGTAGGGATCTCGGATCCCGGCGGCGTCGAGTTCGCGGGCGCTCACGCCGGAATCCTCGCACTCTTGGGCCAGCGCATCTCCGCTGCCCGCTCACGTGCGCTATCGGTCACAGGTTCGAGGCCGATGGCGTCCGCCGAGCCGAGCACGAGGCTGCGCTCGCGGGGGCTGGCCGCGATCACGATGAGCACCACCAGGATCGAGACGGCGAAGCTGATGGTGTCGGCGATGTCGGTGAGGTTGTCGGCGTTGGCCGAGCTCTCGATCATGCCGTGGATCGTGAAGATCGACGTGAGGATCATGGCCACGCGGAATTCGCGAACATTCAGTCCGGTCGCGGCGAACAGTGGCAGGAACCACAGCAGGTACCACGGCTGCACGACTGGTCCGAGAACGACGATGACGGCGAGTGCCAGCGCCGCGCCGCGCACCGGGCTGCGACCGCCCGGGCGCAGGATGAGCCACAGGATGAGGGCCAGGCCCACGATGGTGCCGATCAGGCGAACCACGCCCAGCACTGGTGACGGGCTGTCCGTCAGGCCCACAGCGCTGGTGAGCATTCCGAGCAGCTGGCCGACCGCGGTCGTGGGTGACAGCCATGTCAGCACTCCGGCGGGGGTTCCGAAGGCAGCCTTGATGACCCCTGCCCCGGCCTCCGCGACCAGGTAGACCGACGCGAGCGTGCAGACGAGCACCACGATGGCGAACGCCCACGACCGGATGCGATCGCGCCATCCTCCGAAGCGCCCCGACCACAGCAGTCCGACGAACGGGAGGGCGACGATGGCGATCGGCTTGACCGTCACCGCAAGGCTCACTGCCACCGCCCCCCACAGGCAGCGCTGCTCCGACGCGAGCGCCAGCCCGGCAGCAAGGAGCCCGACCATGAGCGCGTCGTTGTGCGCGCCCGAGATGAAGTGCATGACGACGACGGGATTGAGCACGCCGAGCCACAGGGCCCGCGCGGGATCGATTCCGTGATGGCGAGCCAGTCGTGGCACGAAATAGGCGAGCAGGGCGACGCCCACCACCGCGGTGAGCCGGAACAGCAGCGCGCCCAGGTATGCGTTCGGATGGGCGAAGTTCGCGATCGCGCGCTCGATCATGAGGAACAGCGGCCCGTAGGGCGTCGGGGACTCGACCCACATCGGGTCGGCCCCGTCGTCGAACCATCCGGGGATCACGCTGATGCCGGTTGTCGTCGGGTCGTATCCGGCGCCGTAGACCCGACCCTGGACGTAGTAGGAGTACAGATCCCTGCTGAACAGCGGCGGCGCGAGAAGCAGGGGTGCTGACCAGACGGCGAGCACCCCGATGGTCTCGCCGACGCCCGCGCCTTCGCCGCGAAGGCTTGCTGACTTCAACTCGGAGCCGAGCACGAGCCATGCCTGGAGCAGGACAGCCAGACCGATGATCACCATCGCCCGCGCTGCGAGCGAGCCCACGAGCGAGCTCCGGAGCGCGTTGACGAGCGGGTTGGCAAGCATGTTGGACGTGAGCGGCAGCCAGCCCACGCCGAGTGCGCCGATTGCGACGAGTCCTGTGCCCACCAGGCCGGGAAGCCCATGGCGCAGGACGAAGCTGCGGTTCGCCGTCACCAGCGGCGGGCGCGCGACCGGTAACCGCGGTCGGCACCGGTCACCCGCTCGGCCGCGAGTCGCCCGGACAGCAGGACCATCGGGACACCCACGCCCGGCTGTGTCCCCGAGCCGGTGAAGACGATGTTCTCGCCCCAGAGGTTGCCGGGCCGGAACGGCCCGGTCTGGAAGAAGGAGTGCGCTGACGCGAACGGGGCACCGCGTTCCATCCCGCGGCGCTGCCAGTCGAGGGGGGTGGTGACGCTCTCGACCTCGACCGCGTCGCCGAAGCCGATGTAACCGCGCTCCTCCAGCGTTCGCACCACCTCGTCGCGGTAGCGCGGGCCCACCTCGCGCCAGTCGATCGGTGCGTCCAGGTTGGGCGTGGGGAACAGGACGTAGTAGACGTGCTTGCCGTCCGGGGCCAGCGTCGGGTCCGAGCGCGTGGGATTGGTGACGAGGAGGCTCGGGTCGCTCATGAGGCGCTGCTGGTCGATCAGCTCGTCGAACACGCCGCGCCATGTCCGGCCGAAGTGGATGTTGTGGTGGGCGATCTTGCTGTACTCGGCCGAGGACCCGGCGAGCATGAGGAAGCAGGAGGGGGAGTAGGTGAGCCGGCGCACGGACCACGGCTGCTCGCCGAGGAGGTCCCGGTAGGCCACGGGCAGGTCAGGATTCAGGACGAAGACATCGGCGGGGATCCGCTCGCCGTCGGAGGTGTGCACCGCGACGGCGCGCGTGCCTGACCGCTCGATGGATGTGACCTCGGTCCGGTACCGGAAGGTGACGCCGTTCTTCTCCGCGGCAGCAGCCATCGCGGCGGGGACGGCGTGCATGCCGCCGCGGGGGAAGAACACGCCGGCCACCGAGTCCATGTACGCGATGACGGCGTAGATCGCGAGGGCGTCGTACGGGGACAGGCCGGCATACATCGCCTGGAAGGAGAAGATCCGCTCCGTGCGGGGGTCCTTGAGGTACTGGCGCACCTTGGGCGCGAGCTTCCGGAATCCGCCGATCGCCACCAGTCGCGCGAGGTCTGGCGTGAGGAGATCAAGGGGGGAGTCGATGTTGCGATCGATGAAGTCGTTGAGCTCGTATCGGTACAGCTTCGACACGAAGTCGACGTACTTGCGATAGCCGGCGGCCTCGGCGGGGCCGATCACTTTCTCGATCTCGTCGGCCATCTCGTCGACATCCGAGTGCACGTCGAGCACGGAGCCGTCGGGATAGAACGACCGGTAGAGCGGTGCGACGGGATCGAGGGTCAGCCAGTCCGCCATGTCCTCGCCGACGCAGTCGAAGGCGTCGGCGATGAGGTCGGGCATCGTGAGGACGGTGGGACCGGTGTCGAACTGGTACGTGCCGGACGGTCCGGTCAGGTCCAGGCGTCCAGCGCGGCCGCCCGGAAGCTCCTCCCGCTCGAGCACGGTGACCTGGCGGCCGGTCCCGGCGAGGCGCATGGCAGCCGAGAGGCCAGCCAGGCCGGCGCCGACCACGACCACGTGGTCGGTCGGTCCGCTCACCGTGCGCATCAGACCGACCGCTTCGTCGCAGCGTGGGCGAGGCCCGTGAGCACGTCGCGTGCGGTCGGGTCGATGTCGGCCGAGTCGAGGGCGCACAGCGCGGAGTCGAGCAGTTCGGAGATGAGGTGCTCCGTGTGGTCGCGGGCACCGGTCTCGCTGATGATGCTGCGCAGGGCCTCGACCCCCTCAGTGCCCAGGCCCGGATCGCCGAGGTGTCGGCGGATGACGGCGGCCTGCTTGGGGGTGCTCCGCTCGACCGCCACCGCGATGAGCACCGTGCGCTTGCCCTCGCGCAGGTCGTCGCCCGCGGGCTTCCCGGTCTCCTGCGGGTCCCCGAAGACCCCGAGGATGTCGTCGCGCAGCTGGAAGGCCTCGCCGAGCGGGAGGCCGTAACCGCTGTAGGCCGACAGCACCGAGGCGTCGGCTCCTGCGAGCGCGGCCCCCAGGTGCAGAGGCCGCTCGATCGTGTACTTGGCTGACTTGAAGCGCACGACGGTCAGGGCGCGCTCGACCGAGCCACCGCCTCGGGCCTGCTCGAGGAGATCGAGGTACTGGCCGGCCATGAGCTCGGTGCGCATCAGGTCGTAGACGGCCTTGCCGCGTGACTGTGCGTCATCGGGGAATCCGGCGGTGAGGAGGACCTGGTCGGCCCACGACAGGCACAGGTCACCCAGCAGGATGGCCGCGCCGACCCCAAAGCCCTCGGGGGAGCCCAGCCACGCGGAGGCACGATGCAGGCCGGCAAACCGTCGGTGGACGGCCGGGAGCCCTCGTCGGGTGTCGGACCCGTCCATGACGTCGTCATGGATCAGTGCGCAGGCCTGGAGGAACTCCAGCGAGGCTGCTGCCCGCATCGCCGCCTCGTCTTGCGCGGCGTCACCCCCCGCACCGCGCCAGCCCCAGTAGCAGAACGCCGGCCGCATGCGCTTGCCGCCCGCCATGAGGTCGGTCAGCGTCTCGATCATCGGGGCGAGGTCGTCGCTCACGCCAGCCAGGACCGACCCCTCGGCCGTCAGGACCTCGTCGACGATGGTCTGGACGCGCGCCCGGAGGTCGGCCTCGTCCAGGGGGCTCGACTGGTCAGACACGCTACGAGCCTACGGGCAGCGGGCCAGTTGGGCCCGCCGAGCCCGATTCGCCCGCCCCGTAGTCTGTGCGCATGCGCGCGACCGCCTCACTCGGCCAGATCCTCGCCTCCGGCGAGCGGTCGTTCTCGTTCGAGCTGTTCCCGCCGAAGACCGACGAGGGCGAGCGGCTCCTGTGGCAGACGGTTCGGGAGATCGAGGCGCTCAAGCCGACCTTCGTGTCCGTCACCTATGGGGCCGGCGGGTCCACGCGTGATCGCACCGTGCGCCTGACCGGCGAGATCGCGCACGAGACGACCGTGACCCCCGTGGCGCACCTCACCTGCGTGGGCGCCAGCCGCGACGAGCTGGCCCACGTCGTCGGCCAGTACGCGGCCGAGGGGGTCACGACCCTCCTCGCGCTCCGCGGCGATCCACCGACGGGGCTCAACACCCCGTGGCAGCCGCATCCCGGCGGCCTCGACCAGGCCGTGCAGCTCGTGGAACTCATCCGCACCCTGGGGTCGTTCAGCGTGGGGGTCGCCGCCTTTCCCGACGGCCACCCGGAATCACCCGACCTCGACCATGACGCCCGGGTCCTGGCGCTCAAGCAGCAGGCCGGCGCAGAGTTCGCCATCACCCAGTTCTTCTTCCGCGTCGAGGCCTATGAGGCTCTGGTTGAGCGCGCGCTCGCCCACGGCTGCACCATGCCGATCGTCCCTGGGATCATGCCCGTCACCAACGTCGCGCAGATCGAGCGGTTCGCGGCCCTCTCGGGAGCGGCCTTCCCCCCGG
>Ga0302322_100005390_pt1 | contig 11222 bp, 10 predicted proteins | sample Fen_T0_2_FD_203757 | JGI IMG/M metagenome (GOLD analysis project Ga0302322, IMG submission 203757) | Peat permafrost microbial communities from Stordalen Mire near Abisko, Sweden - Fen_T0_2 | ecosystem: Environmental > Terrestrial > Soil > Wetlands > Permafrost | place: Sweden: Abisko... | reverse complement strand
CGCAGACGCCCGGGAGCCTCGTGCGCATGGCCAACCAGATCGCCAGCAACGTCGCCCACAAGCCGCACGACGTCGCGGTCGAGCAGACCGCCGGCCACCTCCGCGAGTTCTGGCCTCCCTCGATGCGCGCCACCCTCCAGGCCTACGTCGACGCCGGAGGCACCGGCCTCGACCCCATCGCCCGTGAGGCCCTCGCCCGTGTGCGCTGACTCCCGCGTCGGCCAGGACGGGGACGCCGAGGTCCGCGGCGCGCTCCTCGACAAGCGCGCTGACCTGCTCGCGCGGATGGCCGGCATCAGCGCGGCGCCGACCGACTCCGGCGGCATCTCCTTCGGCAAGCGCGTCGGCGACGGCACCAGCATCGCCGTCGAGCGGCTCACCCAGGTGGCCGCCCACGAGCAGATGCTCGAGCAGCTCGCCGAGGTCGACCGAGCGCTCGAGAAGCTCGACGACGGCACCTACGGCACCTGTGACCGCTGCGGCACCGACATCCCTCAAGGTCGCCTCGAGGTCCACCCTTCGGCGACCCGCTGCGTCGCCTGCGCCTCCGCCCGCTGACCGCCCTCGTCGCCGATTCGTGATCGGAGTCGGGGAGTGCCCTGTGGACGTTCACCTCCCGGCTGCCTGCCCGTCACCTTCCCTTAGCCCTCGCCAGCATGAATGGCTCCGACCCGTTCCGACTTCCGAGGATCCCCTGTGCCTTCCGACGCCCGAGTCCAACCCGCGGTTGCGGTCATCGCTGTCACGCTTGGGGCCCTTCTAGTGTCCGGCTGTTCTTCGCCGGGCGTGTCAGGGCAGATTGCTTCTTCGTCGACGAGTCAGCCGACGACGCCGTCCCCAAGCGATTCCTCCTCCGACCTCGTTGCTTTTGGCGGCGTGACCGTGAGCGGCGAAATGGGCAAACAACCCAAGGTCGTGATCGGCGATCAACCCGAGACAGCGACCGTCATCGAGATCGGTGACGTCGTTGTGGGCACCGGTCCACAAGCCGGCGCTGGAGACCACGTCACGGTTCAGTACGTCGCGCGGAGCGCCAAGACCAAGCGCACTTTCGACTCGTCCTGGCAGCGCGGGAAAGCATTCAGCTACGACATGGCTAGGGTGCCGTTCAAGGCATTCAACGAGGGACTCGTCGGTATGAAGGCCGGCGGTCGCCGCATAGTCATTCTTCCCGGCCCCCTGGCCTACGGTGCCAATCCGCCCACCGTGCTGGGGCTCAAACCGAATGAGCCGCTCGTCTTCGTTATCGACCTTGTTTCGATCGACTCGACGCACGCTGTCGCCAGCACGTCCGCCAGCCCCAGCAGCTAGCGGCAACATCGTGCAAGCCCCGTGGAGCCCCTGCGAACTGCAGGCTTCAAGGCGTCGTGATGCCGAGGGTGGTGCCGTTGTAGGCGGGGAAGACCTGCTGCACCTGCGCGACAGAGGCCCCGGTGCGGTGCACGAGGATGTCGGCGAGGACGGCGCGGTAGTCCGTGGTCGCCGTGAGGTCGCCCTGGGTGAGCGCGGCGTCCGAGAGCCCGGGCCAGGTGCCGTGGACGGCCGGGTTCACGTGACCTCCGAGCACCAGCATGACGTTGCCCCATCCGTGGTCCACGCCGTGCGACTCGTTCTCCTGCACCCGTCGGCCGAACTCGCTGATGGTCACCAGCGTGACGGCGCCGAGCCCGGTCCCGAGGTCGTTGGCGAACGCGGCCAGCGCGCCGCCGAGGTCGACGAGCTTGTCGTGCATCCAGCCGTTGTTCACGGTGCCGAGACCGGAGTGCATGTCCCAGTCGCCGAGGTCGATGGTGAGCGCGCGGAGCCCGACGTTGGCCTTGATGAGCTGGGCGGTGTTCTTCAGCGCGTTGCCGATGCCGCTGCCGGGGTAGACGGCTCCGTTCGCGGGGACGTACGTCGTGGCACCGAGCGTCGCCGCGGTGGTCAGTGCCGCGAGCGTGACGCCGGCCGAGTCGACGAGCCCGGGAGGCGCGGCGTTGTGCAGCGAGTTCAGCGCGTTGGTCCACGTGGTGCGCTGGGCGGCGTTGCTCGTGCCCGAGAGCTTGAAGCTCGAGATCGAGTCCATGCCGAGCACGGGGTAGGGGCCGGTCAGCGAGTCGGGGATCGAGGACGACCCCATCTGCACCGCGCTGAACGGACCGCCGAGGGTGTGCAGGCCGAGGGTCCGGTCGAGCCATCCCGTGCGGGCGCTCGATCCCGCAGCGGCCCGCTCCATCTCCTCCATCGCGCTGAAGTGAGAGCGGTTCGGCGCGCTCATGCCCGCCGCGTGCACGAACGCCAGCTTGTTGGCCGCCCAGATCGGCTGCAGCGCAGACAGTCCCGGGTGCATGCCGAACATGGAGTCGAGCTGGATCGCGGACCCGGGCGGCACCGCGATGGTCGGCCTGTTCGGGGCGTAGTTGGGATCGCCGATAGGGGCGATCGCCGACAGGCCGTCGAAGCCGCCGCGCAGCGACAGCACGACGATCGTGTCGCCGGCCCAGCCGGGATCGGCCGCGAACGCGGCTCGCATGCCGATCGACGGGCCGGCGGCGATGGCGACGGAGCCGACCCCGATCGCCTTGAGCAGGTTGCGACGGGTCAGTGCGTTGGCGCGGGCGCCCTCGGCGCAGCAGGCGCGGTCGGGAGCGGTCGTCGTCTCGGTCATCTCGGCCTCACCGAAGGGTCTGGTAGGGCGAGTCCATGAGGACCGCCACGAACGACGACAGGGAGTAGGTCACGGCCGCGGAGTTCGACGACACGGTCTTCGTGTCGGCCACCCCGAGGAACGCGAGCATCGCGGCCTTGTGGGTCGCGCTGAGCGGGGCACCGAACAGGTTCGTGGCCACGAGGTCCACCAGCGCGCCGTGGGTCGCGGGCAGAGTCGGTCCGACCGCGGCCGCGAGCAGCGTGGGTCGCACGACGTCGCTCGGGTACCACCCGGCCACCATGGACATCGCGTTGTTCCATCGGGCGATGGTCGTGGCGGTCGACTCCCACATGTCGGCAGTGTCCGGCTGCCCCGTCGGGAAGGGCTGCCCGAACGGGGCGTGCCCTGCGTTGTCGGCCTGGTAGACCAGCTGCAGCGGGGCATCCAGGTTGTCGACGGCGGGGCCGACCCCCATGAGACGGGCCACCGAGATCAGGTGCTCGAACGGGCGGGCCACCTTCGCGCCGATGGCGTAGGCGAACTCCGCCGAGGAGAACAGCGCGCGCAGCACAGGAGTGATGGCGGTGTCGTTGTCGAGGTAGACCTGGGCGAGGGAGGAGACCAGTGCGTCCGAAGGCGTGTCGGACACGAACCGCACGGCGAGCTTGCGGGCGATGCGCTGCGCCGTCGCGGGGTGGTGGGCGAGGTAGTCGATGTAGGCGTTCGCGACCGCCTCGCCGCCGTCGTCGGTGGAGTTGGGGTGGGAGAAGCCGAGCACGGAGACCGGCCCGACCCAGTGGTTCCACGGCTGGAAGGCGTACTCGCCCGAGTCGGAGTCGACCCCGAGGCCGGTGAGGATCCGGGCCGAGTTCAGCACCCCGGTCTCGCCGTAGCCGGCACCGATGCCGACGCTGTGCAGCTCGAGCAGCTCGCGGCCCTGGTTCTCGTTGGGGTGCAGGGCGGTCGACTCGCGGTTGTTGAGGTAGGTGAGCATCGCCGGGTGCTTGCTGATCGCGAGCAGCAGGTCGGCGAAGCGGCCGAAGGCGCGGGTGCGGATCGTATAGGCGTAGTGCGCGCGGGACTCGGCGGTTCCGTCGTGAAAGCTCGTGACGTTGAAGTGGTTGCCCCAGAAGTCCTCCATCACCGTGAGCAGCTGTCGCCTGCTCCACAGCGCGCGGGAAGCGAAGTCGCGCAGCACGTTCTGGTGCTGGTCGTAGCTGTTGAGGTCGCCGCTGTCGATGGCGAACTTCACCCGCCAGATCGACTTCGACTGCGCTGGGAGCCGGCCCACGATCGCGTCGCACGCGGAGTCGTCGATCGTGCCGGGGTTGAGCTGCTGCTCGACCCAGCCGGCGTATCCGAGGGCGCGCACCGTGGCCAGGTCACCGGGCGTCGGGCCGTAGCCCGCGCGGCGCAGCAGGTGCCGCGCCCAGTCGGTGTTCTGGTACGTCGTCCAAGACGCGAACGCCGCTGGTGCGACGACGACACTGCCCAGCGGCGGGGGCGGCGGTGCGGGCGGCGCCGGGGGGGCGGCCGGAGTGGGCGCGGGAGGTGCCTTGAGGGCCGGCGGCGGCACCGGGTGCGCTGCGGCGGCGAGCTGGAGGGCGAGGTAGCGCGAGTAGACGAGGCCGCCCTTCTTCGCCGACCACGCATACGGGATCCGGACCCAGGCGCCCTTGGCGTTCTTGACGAAGACCTTCGAGCCGGAGAACTTCGCGAGGATGACGACCTTCTTGTACGTCACCGTCGTGGTGATGCGGGTCGCCGGGTTGTACTTCCACTTGACCGGGCGGTACTGGACCACCTTGCGAATGGGCGGCAGCGCCTTGGCGGCGGCCTCCGCCGGTGCGGCGCCGACGACGCTGAGTGCCGCGGTCGTGGCGACGGCCGCGCTGCCGGCGATCACTCCGCGACGTGACAGGTGTGCGGTCTCGGTCCCCATGAAGCCCCTCACAACACCCGTGCGGTCGGCCAGGCCCGACTCGCTGGTAGTGCTGTGTCGTCCCTGCCAGCGCGTGACTTGCTGGGCCGATGGGCTGAGAACTCTGAGTAACCGAACCCGTTGAGTGGAGCGTCACACCAGGTTCAATGCGCCATTCCAAGCCTCAGTGGAGGATGATGGCCTTGTAGGAGGGGAAATGGTGCACAACACGTACGCCGACCGATTCAGCGTGAGCATGGCCTCGGCGACGCTCGGCATCGCCTTGAGGCTGCACGACGAGTTCGACGGCGTGTTCAGCCTGGAGACCGTCGAGCGCTACCTCCACTCGTCCTTCGCCGACCTCGAGGCGCGCGCGAGCGTCTCCCGGTTCGTCCCCCTCATCGCCGAGCGCACCGCCCGCGATCAGCTCCGCGCGGTGGCGTCGGAGGGCCTCTCGCCGGGTCGTGAACGCCCCGTCGTCCTGTTCGTCGCCTCGCACGACGTCGCCCGGTCGCAGATGGCCGTGGGGATCCTCGACCGCATCGCCGGCGGCCGCGCTCGGGCCCTGTCGGGCGGAGCGTGCCCGGGGACCCAGCTCGATTCCGATGCGCTGGAGGCGATGCGCGAGATCGGGCTCCCCGTGAGCACCGACGTCCCCGCGGCTTGGACCGATGAGACCGTTGCTGCTGCCGACGTCGTCGTGACCATGGCGTACGGCGATGCCTGCCCGGTGATCCACGGCAAGAGGTACGAGGACTGGGTTTTCGACGCCCCCCGGACGGGCTCGCTGGAGCAGGCCCGGGCTATTAGGGACGACATCGCCGGGCGGGTGCGGCACCTTGCCCACGAGCTCGGCCTCGCCGCCTGACCTCTCAGGTCGCCACCGTTCACGCATAGAACGCCTGTCGTTCACTTTGCGGTCGGTCCACGGCACACAGCGGGAGTAAGGCTCGGACGTCGCGTCAGGACAGTCCGGCGCCGGGTCCGGGGAGGTGGCCGCGATGGCTCAGCCACGCTTCCAGCTCGTCCCCGGTGCCCGACTTTCGGGCGGGGTCGGTGGTGGCGGAGTCGGCTGGCGCCTCCTCGGGGCCAACAACCGCGAGCTCGGCCGCTCCGCCCTCTCCTACGCCGACGCCGAAGCAGCGCTCGCCTCGATAGGGCGTGTGCGCGCGCTCGTCGCCTCGGGCGATGCCCACATCATCCACGACCGTGGCACGGGGCTGTGGGCCTGGCACCTCGACGACGCCGGCGCCCTGGTCGCCAACTCTGGCCGCGGGTTCCGGCACGAGCGCGAGTGCCGCTACAACCTCGAGCAGTTCCGTGAAGCCGCGCCGAGTGCGCCTGCCTCGGACACGGGAACGCCGGTGGACTTCCCTTGGCAGCGCACTGTGTTGACGTCGATGCCCACGGAGGCAACCTCATGACCGCCACTCTTGACCCTGCGGTCGACTCGTCCGGGCTCTCCTCGCGCGGCGGGACGCTTGAGGCTCAGGAGATTTCGGCGTGGTTCGGGACCAACAAGGTGCTGGAGCGCGTGTCGCTGTCGATGCCGGCGAACACGGTCACGGCACTCATCGGCCCCTCCGGCTGCGGAAAGTCCACCTTCCTACGCATCCTCAATCGGATGCACGAGCTCGTCGTGTCTGCCCAGCTCAACGGGAAGGTCCTCCTCGACGGCGACGACATCTATGACTCCGGGCACCGCATCACTGAGACGCGCAAGCGGATCGGCATGGTGTTCCAGAAGCCGAACCCCTTCCCCGCCATGTCGCTCGCCGACAACGTGACGGCCGGCCTCAAGCTCACCGGGATGAAGGTGTCTCGATCGGAGAAGGAGGCGCTCATCGAGCGCAGCCTGACCCGGGCGGGGCTCTGGAACGAGGTCAAGGATCGTCTCAAGGAGCCCGGGGGTGCGCTGTCCGGCGGCCAGCAGCAGCGTCTGTGCATCGCTCGGTCGCTGGCCGTCGAGCCCGAGGTGCTGTTGATGGACGAGCCGTGCTCCGCGCTGGACCCGACCTCCACCCGTCGCGTCGAGGAGACGATCCACGAGATCAAGGACCAGGTCACCATCGTGATCGTGACGCACAACATGCAGCAGGCCGCGCGCGTGTCGCAGCAGTGCGCGTTCTTCCTCGCGGAGCAGGGCACGCCCGGTGTGATCGTCGAGGCCGGCGACACCGAGCAGATCTTCGGCGACCCGCAGGACCCGCGTACTGAGGACTACGTCAACGGTCGGTTCGGCTGACGCGAGCGGCACTCGACCATAGAACCGCGAAGACGAACCCACAACGAGACGACGTCAGACAGGAAGGGAGGGTAACGATGACGATCCTGCTCGAACCGGAGCAGCAGTCACCGGCACCCCACCCGGAGGTCCTGGACAACCCGCGCTGGATCGACCCGGCGCTGCCGGGAGTCGACCGCGCCTTCCATGGCGTCGCTCGCTCGATCGGCATCGCGGTCCTCGTGATCATGGGTGCGATCGGCGTCTTCCTGGGCTGGCAGTCCATTCCCACCTTTCAGCGATATGGCTTCGGCTTCTTCACCGAGAGTCAGTGGCAGCCCGAGAATGACACGCTGGGCATCTCGTCGGTTCTGTTGGGCACCTTCACCGTGGCGGTGGTCGCGCTATCGATCGCCTTCCCCCTGGCGTTTACGACCGCGGTCTACATCAGCGAGTACGCCACCCCTCGGATCAAGTCGGCGCTCGTCTCGCTCATCGACCTGATGGCTGCCATCCCATCGATCGTGTGGGGCTTGTGGGGGTTCTTCCTGATCCAGCCGAAGGCGATCCACGTTGCCCACTGGATGCACACGCACCTGGGCTTCCTCCCGTTCTTCCAGGTCGACACCGATCCCAATGCGTCGTCGTGGGCTCAGTCGCGCTACGCCGCCTCGGCCTTCATCGCCGGCATCGCGGTGGCGATGATGGTGTTGCCGATGGCTGCGGCGGTCATGCGCCAGGTGTTCTCCCAGGCGCCGATGGGTGAACGAGAGGCTGCGTTAGCCCTGGGCTCGACCAAGTGGGGCATGGTCCGCACGGTCGTACTCCCGTTCGGGCGGGGTGGGATCATCGGCGGGACGATGCTGAGCATGGGCCGCGCCCTCGGTGAGACGATCGCCGTGGTTCTGATCATCTCGCCGTCGTTCGACATCAAGTTCCGGCCCCTTGAGGTCGGCACCGAGTCGGTGTCGGCGCTGATCGCCGGCCGCTTCGGCGAGGCGACGTCAGCTCAACTGTCCGCACTGCTGACAGCCGGTTTCGTGCTCTTCATCATCACGCTGATCATCAACACGCTTGCGGCCATGATTGTGGCGCGCAGTCGCAGCGGCGCGGACACGGACTGACAGGGCTGGCTTCATGACCACGACGCTCGACCGAGATGACGAGCCCACCCAGGTGATGGGCCTGGTCGACACGACGCACCCGATCGCGACGACCAGCGTGCGCGCCCCGTCGGTCGTCGACTTGTCGGTCCACCGAGGCCCAGCTGAACAGGCGGATATGGGCGTTGTCCCCCTGCCGACTGCAACGACCGTCGTGCCTCCGCGCATCAGGGTTGGGGGGTTGAGCCCGAGCCGGGAATCGGTAGCTTCCGGCGACAGCATGACGCGAACTCCGAACAGGGCGCTGGGCCGCGCCGCCGCTCGGCTGGACACCCCTCGAACCATCAATGCGGGGACCCAGGACGACGTGCTCTCCTTCTGGGGTTCCCTGGCCGGGTCGGGTGCCCTCGTCTGGCTCCTCTACTTCCAGATCCTGCCGTTCTCCGGACGGGTCGGCTTCGTCTTCTGCTGGTTCTTCGTGTTCCTGATGCTGTACGCAGGCGTGACCGCCATCGGCAATCCGGGGCAGGTCGTGATCGACCGAGTCGTCGCGGCGGTGGTGCGTGCCGGCGCGTACATCGTCTTCGGCACCCTTGCGACCGCCATCTTCTTCACGTTCGTCCGAGGCTGGGATGCGCTCACGAACGTGAACTTCTACACGGGCGACATGGCGGGAGTGCGCCCGACGGATCCCCTCAACAAGGGGGGCATCTTGCACGCGATCATCGGGTCCGTCATCGAGGTCGGAATCGCGATCGCCATCACGCTGCCCCTCGGGATCGGCGCCGCCATCTACATGAACGAGGTCGGTGGGAGGTTCTCCCGCGTGGTTCGCACGATTGTGGAAGCCATGACGGCGCTGCCGTCGATCGTCGCCGGCCTGTTCATCTACACGGTGCTCATCGTCACGTTCGGCGTTTCCCGCACGGGTATCGCCGCGGCAGCCGCTATCTCGGTGATGATGCTGCCGATCATCGCTCGCTCTGCTGATGTCGTGCTGCGTGTCATGCCGGGTGGTCTTCGGGAGGCCAGCCTGGCACTCGGGGCCTCCAAGTGGGAGACGGTGAAACAGGTCGTCATCCCCACGGTGCGTCCCGGTCTTGCGACAGCCCTGATCCTGGGGATCGCTCGCGGCGTTGGCGAGACGTCGCCGGTCCTCTTGACCTCCGGAGCATCGACCTTCACCAACACCGACCCGTTCAACGAACCGATGAACTCCCTCCCTCTGTTCGTCTTCTCCGCAGTACGTAGTGGCGAACCCGAGTTCATCGCCCGTGGATTCGGGGCCGCAAGCGTCCTGTTGGTCCTCGTTCTCGTTCTGTTCATCATCACGCGACTTCTCGCCCGCCAGAAGGTCAGCGGCCGATGACACAGTCGCTGGCAGGACGCTCATCGTCTTCTGCTGCTCGTCGATCTCGAGGGATTGTCATGCGTCGTGGTGTCCGCAGGCTCGCGGCCCTTGCCGTTGTCGCGATGTTCGCTGCCCTAGGCTCGTCCACACTGGCCGAAGCTGCCTCGAGCCATGCGCAGATCACCGGGTCCGGGTCGAGCTGGAGCGCCAATGCCGTCAACCAGTGGATCGCTGACGTGACCACGAGCGGCCTGCAGGTGGTCTTCACCTCCACGGGTTCTGCGCAGGGCCGCAAGGACTTCACCAACCGAACCACGGACTTCGCGGTATCGGACATTGGCTACCAGGGGGTGGACAAGGTCACCGGGGACACGGACTCACCGTGTCAGAACCCCGCCGACCAGACCACCTGCCGCGCCTACGCCTACCTGCCGATCGTGGCAGGCGGCACGTCCTTCCCCTACCAGATCAAGGTGGCCGGGAAGCTCGTTCGCAACCTGCGTCTGTCGGGTCAGACCCTCGCGAAGATCTTCACCAACCAGATCACGAACTGGAACGATCCGGCTGTCACCGCGGACAACAACGGTCGAGTCTTCCCGTCGATCCCGATCATCCCGGTGGTGCACTCGGAAGGCTCAGGCTCGACGGCGCAGTTCACTCGCTACTTGAACAAGCAGTATCCATCCATCTGGCAGCCATTCCTGGGTCAGTCAGGTGACACCGAGTACTTCCCACGCAAGGGTCAGGCGATCGCCCAGAACGGCTCCGACGGTGTCATCAACTTCGTCACGTCGGCTGCCGCCAATGGCGCAATCGCATACGACGAGTTCTCGTATGCCTTGGCGAAGAACTTCCCGGTGGCCAAGCTCGCCAACGCGGCCGGCTACTACACGCTGCCGACTCAGTACAACGTCGCCGTGGCGTTGACACAGGCGAAGATCAACACCGACAAGACCTCTGCGGACTACCTGCTGCAGAATCTGGACCAGGTCTACACCTACGACGACTCGCGGACGTACCCCCTGTCCTCATACTCGTACATGATCATCCCGACCGCTGCGGACGACAGCCGGATGACCACGGCGAAGCGCCAGACGCTGGCCGACTACCTCTACTACTCGATCTGTCAGGGTCAGGCGGAGATGGGACCGATCGGCTACTCGCCGCTCCCCATCAACCTGGTGCAGGCGTCCTTCGACCAGACCGCGAAGCTCCAGACTGCGGATCCCAACGTCGACCTGACCAGCCGCAACGTCTCGACGTGCAACAACCCGACCTTTGTGGCCGGCCAGCCGACGCGCAACTATCTCGCCGAGATTGCTCCGCAACCCCCGGCGTGCGACGCGCAGGCCGCAGGGCCGTGCTCGGATGGTGGGGACGCGGGCACGTCGAACCCGAGCCCCAGCGCGAGCACCGGCACCGGAACGGGGACCGGGACCGGGACCAAGAGCGGCACGGGGACGGGGACGAAGACCGGCACGGGGACCGGGACCAAGACCGGCACGGGGACCGGGACCAAGACCGGCACGGGGACGGGGACGGGGACGGGGACGAAGACCGGCACGGGGACGGGGACGAAGACCGGCACGGGGACGGGGACGAAGACCGGCACGGGGACGGGGACGAAGACCGGCACGTCCAGCGGTTCGACAGGATCAGGGGCCACCGGCGGCGGCGCTTCGGGAGCCGGTGCTGGATCGGCGCCCGTGGTCAACCCCGACACCGGTCAGGTCGTGGGGGGCACCGGGTCGACGGATGGTACGGGCGGCTCGACTGACGGAACGGGCGGCGCGTCCACCGCGACTGAGGTCACCGGCACGGTGACCGAAGTCGCCGCGTATCGGGCCACCGACCTCAAGTCCGTGCTCGCACCTGTGGTCGCACTGGAGATCTTGGCATTGCTGGCGCTGCCACCAGCGGTGTACTTCCTGTGGATCCGTCGTCGGCGAGGTTCGGCATGAGCGGTCGCCATGCACAGCGAGCCGTGCGGTCCG
>Ga0302322_100005389_pt1 | contig 11223 bp, 10 predicted proteins | sample Fen_T0_2_FD_203757 | JGI IMG/M metagenome (GOLD analysis project Ga0302322, IMG submission 203757) | Peat permafrost microbial communities from Stordalen Mire near Abisko, Sweden - Fen_T0_2 | ecosystem: Environmental > Terrestrial > Soil > Wetlands > Permafrost | place: Sweden: Abisko... | reverse complement strand
CCACAGTCTGCGCCCGTACAGTGCCAGGCCCGTGCCACCCACCCGGTCGGACCACCACTGGAACAGCTCGTCGCTCGGCACGCCCCAGCCGAGGTCGTCGCCGGGCGCGGCGACGTAGCCGTCCAGGCTCAGGTTCATGGCGAAGGTCAGTTTCCGCACGGCGTCAGCCTCTCTGTGGGTCGGTCCTGCGCGGATACGGACCAGCACGGCGCGGAGAAGTCATCGGGTGACGACCCAGGGCGTCGGGCCGATCGGGCCGATCGTCCGCCCACGTCGTCATGACGCGCGGTGGGTTTCAGCCCGCGCCCGATCGAGCCGATCTTCCGAGGAACCGGCCGTCGCTGTCCTGCGACCTTCCCCCGCTCGGAGGCAGCATGCGCGTCACCGTCGCCGCCCGGCTCGCAGCGTTGGCCCTGGCCGGCGTGACCACCGTCGGCTGGGTCGCCGCGTCGTCCTACCTGACCTCCCGCGAGCAGGCGGCGTCCGCCCGGGAGATGTCGCGGGTCGGGGACGCCATGAGCGCCCAGTGGAACGCGGACATGATGCACGACGCGCTGCGCGCCGACGTCCTGGGCGCGATCGCCGCGACCTCGGACGCCGAGCGCGCCGGCTTCGCCGTCGACGACGTGGGCGAGCACGGCCGCACCATCGTGGAACGGCTCGACGCCGCGCGGGCGGGGGCGCCGGCATCCCTGCGCGGCGACTACGACGCGGTCCGCCCGCAGGTGGTCGCCTACGCGCAGTCGGCCGCCTACCTGGTGCACCTGGCGGAGACCGACCAGGCGGGCGCCCGGGCGAAGCTGCCGGCGTTCATGACGACGTTCAACGCGCTGGAGAAGACGCTCGGGTCCATCGACGAGCGGTTCCAGCAGGGGCTGATCTCGGTGGAGAAGGAGTCGGACGCCGTCTCCCACCGGTCCGTGCGGGTGATCCTGATCATCTCCGGGCTCGGGGCCGTGCTGCTCGCCGGGCTGTCCGTCGTCGTCGACCGGAGCGTGGTGCGGTCGGTCCGGCACATCAGGGCCCGGCTGGCGCAGGTCGCCGCCGGTGACTTCCGGGTGCTGACCGACACCGGTCGGAAGGACGAGCTGGGCGACCTCGCCCGGGCCGTGGACACGACGATCGGCTCCGTCCGCACGGCGTTCGCCGAGATCGACCACGTGGCCGACGAGCTCAACGAGAATGCCGAGGGACTGCGCGCCGCCAGCACGGAACTCCACCGGGCGGCCCAGGAGACGAGCGAGCTGTCGTCGTCCTCGGTGCAGCTCGCGGCGGCCGTGGCCACGGACGCCGACGAGGTCCACCGCGGGATCGACGCCGTCACGATCCGGACCGGCGACATCGCCAGCCATGCCGCCGGTGCCGGCGCGGTCGGCCGGCGGGCGATGGACGGCGCGGCCGTGGCCGCCGCGGCGATCACCCGGCTCGGGGAGTCCAGCGCCCAGATCTCCGGCGTCGCCTCGATGATCCGCTCGATCTCCGACCAGACCCGGTTGCTGGCGCTCAACGCCACGATCGAGGCCGCCCGGGCCGGCGAGGCGGGTCGCGGGTTCGCCGTCGTCGCGAGCGAGGTCAAGGACCTGGCGAACGAGGTCGGGCAGGCGACCGAGGACATCTCCGGGCGGATCACGCTGATCCAGGACGAGGTGGCGGACGCCGTCGCCAGCATCCGTTCGGTCACCGAGGTCATCGGCGAGATCAACGCCCACCAGGACGACATCACGGCCGCCGTCGAGCGGCAGGCCGGCACCAGCCGGGAGGTCGTCGACCTCGTCGCCGAGGCCTCGCGCGACGCCGGCGGGATCGCCACCAAGGTGTCGCTGATCTCGCAGGCCGCCCGGCAGACGTCGGCCACGGCCGAGCTGGCCCTGGGGTCCTCCGCGCGGCTGCGCGACGCGGCCGCCCGGATGCGCACGACGCTGGAGCGCTACTCCTTCTGACCCCGCTCCCCCGGGCTTGCACTTGACCGCACCTCCTCCGTAGTTCAATATTTGCGTATGTCCGCAACTAAGGACCATGTCCCCGACGCCCTGGACGAGCTCACCCGGGACACCGCCGTCGGGACCCTGCGGATGCTCGCCGATGCGACCCGCCTCGCCCTGCTGTGGCACCTGCGCAGCGGCGAGCTGACCGTCACCGATCTCTGCCGGCTCACGGCGCGCCCCGCGCCTGCCGTCTCGCAGCACCTGGCCAAGCTGCGCCTCGGCGGCCTGGTGCGCACCCGTCGCGACGGCACCCAGATCCACTACCGCCTCGCCACCGACCACGTCCGGCAACTGGTGGACGACGTCGTGGCCCACTGCCGACACCTGGACGACACCCCATGAGCCAGCCCCTCGCCGGACCGCGCGCCGACACCCACCCTCACACCGAGCACACCGACGACGGCGGTCACGCCGACCACGCCGACCACGGCCACGAAGCCGACCACGACCACGAGCACGAGCACGACCATGCGGCACCGTCGAGCTTCGTCGCCCGCGCGCTGCACCTGGTGCGCCCGCACAGCCACGACCACGCGGACAGCACCGACGACGCACTGGAGTCGGCCGCGGAGGGGATCCGCGCCGTCCGGATCGGCCTCGTGGTACTCGTCGCGACGGCCGCGGTGCAGGGCGCGGTGGTGAGCGTGTCGGGGTCGGTGGCGCTCCTGGCCGACACCGTGCACAACCTGTCCGACGGGCTGACCGCGCTCCCCCTGTGGGTGGCGTTCGTCCTGGTCAGGCGCGCGCCGTCCCGCCGGTACACCTACGGGCTGGGCCGCGTCGAGGACCTCGCGGGCGTCGTCGTCCTGCTGATGATCGCGGGATCGGCGCTGGTGGCCGGCTGGGAGAGCATCCGCGGGCTGGTCGACCCGCACCCGATCGGCCACCTCTGGGTCGTGACGGCCGCCGGCCTGGTGGGCTTCGTCGGCAACGAGGCCGTCGCGACCTACCGGATCCGGGTCGGGCGCCGCATCGGCTCGGCCGCGCTGGTCGCCGACGGCCGCCACGCTCGGGCCGACGGCATCACCTCGCTCGGCGTCGTCGCGGGCGCGGTCGGGGTCGCCCTGGGGTGGCCGCTGGCCGACCCGGTGGTCGGGCTGGTGATCACCGTGGCGATCCTCGTCATCCTCGCCGGAGCGACCCGCGAGGTCGGCCGACGGCTCCTGGACGGCGTGGACCCCGCGCTGGTCGACCGGGTCGCCGCGGTCCTCGCCGGCACGGCCGGCGTCCGCGGCGTGGACGACCTGAGGCTGCGCTGGGTCGGGCACCGGCTCCACGCCGAGGCGCAGCTGACCCTGGACGGCGGCCTGGGCCTGGCCGAGGCCGACCGGATCGCCGTCGTGGCCGCCGACCGCGTCCGCGCCCAGATCCCCCGGCTGGGGCGCGTCGCGCTGCGCCCGACCGGTCCCGCCGCAGCGGACGGGTGACGCCCCGGCGCCCTCCTCAAGCCCGGCCGGGACCACGTCGTACTGGACGGTATGGGACGGCTGGGCGGACGGCGGGCGGTCGGGCGCGGGCGGGTCGCGACGGCCGTCGTCGCCCTCGCCGTCCTGACCCTGGCGGGGACGGCGGCCGGGGTCGCGCCCGCTTCCGCGACGTCCTCGGTGACGTCCTCCCCCACGCCCTCCCCCGGCGTCCCGGCCACCGCCGACGGCGAGCGGGAGCCCGATGCCGACCAGGTGCAGGCGGCGCTGGCGCAGGCGCTGAGTCTGCACACCGCCGTCGAGGGACAGATCCGGACGGTCGCCGAGGCCCGGGCCGCGGTGGCGGCGTCGTCCCAGGACGCGTCGCTGGCCCTGGAGGTCCAGGCCCGGGCCGACGCGCTGCGGGACGACGCCGCCGCCGAGGCGACCCGCCTCGAGCTCGCCGTGGCGACCACCGACGACGCCGTGTCCGCGGGGCGTGACGGGCTGGCGCGCTGGGCCCGGCAGGTCTACGTGGACGGCGGGTCGCTCGGGACGTCGTCCCCGTTCGCCTGGACCCTGCTGGCCGGCGGGTCGACCGACGACGCGCTGACAAACCGCGTCTGGCTCGAACGGGTCGGCGACGACCGCGCCCAGGCCCTCGCGCGGCTGCGCGCCGCGCAGGTCGTGCAGGCGGCCGCCGCCGAGCGGGCCCGCCACGCCTCCGACCTCGCCGAGGCGGCCGCCGCCCAGTCCGCCGCCTCGAGCCGGGCCCGGGACGCCGTCCTGGCCCGACATCGCGCCCGCCTGGCCGACCTGGAGTCGCTGCTGGCCGGCAGCCGTGCCGCCGCCGACCAGGCGGACGCGCGGGCGAGCCGGCTGGCCCTGGCGTGGGGCGGCGGGGGCTCGCCGGTCGCGGGCCTGGCGGCGGACGTCGTCGGCAGCGGCGGGCGCGCCCCGGACGGCGCGGCCTGCCCGGGACGCGACGTCACCGGGTACGCCAACGGCAGGCTCCCGCTCGACACGCTGTGCCCGGTGCGCGCGGCCGCGGGCCTGCTGCGGGCCGACGCCGCGGCGTCCTTCGACGGGTTGAGCCGGTCGTTCGAGGAGCGGTTCGGGCGACCCCTGTGCGTGACGGACGCGTACCGCAGCTTCGACGAGCAGGTCCGGGTCCGGGCCGAGCGCGGGATGTGGGCGGCCGTCCCCGGCCGGAGCACGCACGGCTGGGGCATCGCCGTCGACCTGTGCGGCGGCGTCGAGGACTTCGACGCTCCCGCGCACGCCTGGCTCGTCCTCAACGCGCCTCTCCACGGGTGGTACCACCCGGCCTGGGCACGGCGCGGCGGGCCGCTGCCCGAACCCTGGCACTGGGAGTTCGCCGGCGAGGGGTGATGATGGGGGCGTGCCGGTTGCGCGGGGTCTGCACGGGCCCGTCCCCTTCGTCATGGCCCACCGCGGCTTCGACCTCGACGGGCTCGAGAACTCGATGCGCGCCTTCGAGGCCGCCGTCCGGCTCGGGGTCGACTTCCTCGAGACCGACGTGCGGGCCACCCAGGACGGCGTGCTGCTCGCCTTCCACGACGCCACGCTCCACCGGGTCACGGACCGCAGGGGCCGGATCTCGCAGCTGTCGTGGGACGAGGTGCGCCGCGCCCGCATCCGCGGCCTCGAGCCCGTCCCGCGCCTGGAGGAGGTGTTGGCGGCCTGGCCCGACGTCCGTCTCAACGTCGACCTCAAGGAACGGGGAGCGGTCGCGCCGTTCGTCGAGACCGTGCGCCGGGCCGGCGCCCGCGACCGGATCTGTGTGGCGTCCTTCAGCGACCTGCGCCGCGCGGAGGCCGTGCGGGCACTGGAGGGCGAGGACGGCGGCGGCCGTGGCCGTGGCGGGGTGGCCTGGTCGCCCGGGGTGATGGGCACGGTGCGCGTGCTGGCGGCGGTGCGACGCGGTCCGGCGGCGGTGGCGCGTGCCCTGGCCGGCGCGGCGTGCCTGCAGCTGCCGCCCGCCGTCCGCGGCCGGCAGTTGGTGACGCCCGCGCTGGTGGACGCCGTCCACCGGGCGGGGGCGCAGGTCCACGTCTGGACGATCGACGACCCGGACCGGATGCGCGCCCTGCTCGACCTGGGGGTGGACGGCATCGTCACCAACCGGTCGGACCTGGCGCTGGCCGTGCTGCGGGAGCGCGGACCGTTCGTGCCGTAGAGCAACCACTGCAGAACGATCTGCGGCATGCTTCTCCCGTCGCCGACGACCGCGCCGGCGCCGTCCCAGGAGGTCAGATGGCCGCCGACGCCCCCGCACCGCAGGCCCCGGACGCCGACGCCGGTCGCCGCCGGGAGCAGCGGAGCTGGTACTGGTACGACTGGGCCAACTCCGCCTACGTCACCACGACGCTGACCGTGCTGTTTACGCCCTACCTGACGGAGATCGCCAAGCGGTCCGCCTGCCCCGGGCAGAAGCCCGATCTGGCGTGCGGCAACGACCTGTCCGTGCTCGGGGTGCCCGTCGATCCGGGCTCGCTCGCCCTCTACACGATCACCGTGGCCACCCTCCTCTCGGCGGTGCTGCTGCCCGTGGTGGGTGCGGCCGTCGACCGGTCGGGCCGCAAGCGGACCCTGCTGGCGCGCACCGCGTGGATCGGGTCGATGGCCGCGGCGAGCATGATCTTCCTGGGCGGGACGCGCTGGTGGCTGGGCGTGATCCTGGTGCTGGTGGGCAACCTCTTCTACTTCAGCTCCCTGGTGATCTACGACTCGATCCTCATCGACATCTCGACGCCGGACGAGCGGGACGCCGTGTCCAGCCGCGGGTGGGCGTTCGGCTACATCGGCGGCGGGCTGCTGCTGGCGATCAACCTGGCGATGGTCAGCGCGCACTCCGCCCTGGGCCTGGACCAGGACTGGGCGGTCCGGATCAGCCTGCTCACCGCCGGGCTGTGGTGGGGCGGCTTCGCCTTCGTCCCGTACCTGGGCCTGCGGGACCGCGAGCCGCTCGAGCCCGCACCGGTGGGGGACGTCGGGCCGGTGCGCGGGGCGTTCGGCCAGCTCGCGACGACGCTGCGCGACCTGCGCAACTACCCGCAGACGCTGCTGTTCCTGCTGGCGTACCTGTTCTACAACGACGGCATCCAGACCGTGATCTACGCCTCGAGCCTGTTCGGCCAGGAGCAGCTGCACCTGTCCACGAACGACCTCATCCTGACGATCCTGCTGGTCCAGTTCGTCGGCTTCGCCGGTGCTCTGGGTTTCGGGCGGATCGCGCGGCGGATCGGCGCGCACCGGACGGTGCTGATCAGCCTGGTGCTGTGGTGCCTGGTGGTGGGCGCCGGGTACTTCCTCCCGGAGCGACGTCCGCTGCTCTTCCTGGCGCTCGGCAGCGGCATCGGCCTGGTGCTCGGCGGGACGCAGGCGCTGTCGCGCAGCCTCTACAGCCAGCTCGTCCCGCGGGGCCGGGAGGCCGAGTACTTCAGCCTCTACCAGTCGGCCGAGCGCGGCACGAGCTGGTTCGGCACCCTGATGTTCGGCCTCGTCTACCAGCTGACCGGCTCCTACCGGACGGCGATCCTTGCCCTGGTGGTGTTCATCGTCCTCGGCGGCGTGCTGCTCCTGCGGGTGCGCCCGCGGGCCGGCATCCTCGCCGCCGGCAACCCCGTGCCCGCCGTCGTCTAGCCCACCCTCGTGATCATGGACTTCGGCGTGATCATGGATTTCGTGGGGCGGTCCGTCGTCACGACGAGGTCTTCGAGCGTGGTGCTCCGCGGAAGTCCATGATCGCGGCGAAGTCCATGATCACGGTTGGGGTTCAGGGGCGCGGCCGTGTGACGAAGCGGACACCAGGTGCGCCCTGGCGCACACGTGCCGTAGTGGAACAAGCCGGCACGGTCGCGCGTTACCCCGAGGTAACCGTGCCGAGACTCGCGACGCGCGTTCGGCGTCGACAGCCCGAGGGGATCTGCGATGAGCGACCGGAGCATGCGCGGCACCCGACTGGGTGCCCAGAGCCTGGAGAGCGACACCGGCGTCCAGCCCGCCGCTCGCCAGCATGTCACGTACCACTGCCCCAACGGCCACGACTTCACCGTCCCCCTCTCCGTCGAGGCGGAGGTGCCGGCGCTGTGGGAGTGCCGGTGCGGGGCCCAGGCCCTGCGCGAGAACACCGAAGTGCCCGAGGCGAAGGCCGCCAAGCCGGCGCGCACCCATTGGGACATGCTCATGGAGCGCCGTACCACCGCGGAGCTCGAGGTCCTGCTGCAGGAGCGCCTGGCGCTGCTGCGCAGCGGCCAGCTGACCCAGCGCCGGATCGCCTGACCGGCACGCCGTCCACCTCAGCATCCGACCACGGCATGACGCAGGGCCCGGACCACGCGGTCCGGGCCCTGCGTCGTGCTGCCCTGTTGCCGACGCGCGGCGTGCGTCAGCGCGGCTCGCCTCCCGGGGGCCAGGCCTCGATCACCCGGACGTCGACCGGGACGGCGCGGGGCGCGGGCGGCACGGCGCCGCCGTCCATCACCTGGCCCTGGACGACGCGCACCGAACGCACCCGGAACCGGCGCAGCACGGCGTCGCCCGCCCGGCGGACCAGCGCCCGGCGCACCGCTGGGACGAGCAGGAGCAGGCCCGCGACGTCCGAGAGGAAGCCCGGCACGATGAGCAGCAGGCCGGCACCGACCAGCAGGGCGGTCTCGGCGGGCGGCGGTCCGGCGACCGGCGGCGCCACGGCCGGGTCGCGGCGGGAGGCGGCCGACAGCCGGCGGATGGTCGCCGCGCCGACCTGGCGCAGCACGATCGAGCCCGCCACCGCGCCGGCCAGCAGGAGCAGCAGCGTGACGCCGATGCCGACGGCCGCCCCGACGCGGATCAGGACGGCGAGCTCCAGGATGGGCAGCAGGAGGAGGGCGGCGCCCACGGCCCGCCGCCGCAGCGTGCTGCGGGGGGACCGCGGGGTGGAGGAGAGCCCCGGAGTGGTCATGTCCTCAAGGACGAGCGGGCGGCCCCGCGAGTGCCCGCTGCCTCGGTGACCGGGGAGCCCAGTGAGACCGCTGACTGTCAGTGCTCGACGGCCCGGGCGCGCCGCCGCCGCCCGGTGAGCTGCTCGAACCGGTACGCCGTGCCCCAGGTGAGCACCCGCCACATCGCCTCGGCGAAGATCGCCCGGTTCATCTTGCTGCTGCCGAGCTCCCGCTCGACGAACTCGATCGGGACCTCCTCGACGTGCAGCCCGGCCCGGACGGCGCGCCAGGTGAGGTCGATCTGGAAGCAGTAGCCCTGCGACTCGACGTCGTCCAGGCCCAGCTTCTCCAGCGCGGTGGTGCGGTAGGCGCGGTAGCCGGCCGTCGCGTCGTGCAGCGGGATCCCGAGGAGCACCCGGACGTACAGGTTGCCGCCGCGGCTGATGAACTGGCGGTGGGCGGGCCAGTTGCGCACCGAGCCGCCGGGCACGTACCGGCTGCCGATGGCCAGGTCCGCGCCGGCCTCCACCCGCTCCAGCAGCGCCGGCAGCTGCTCCGGCTGGTGGGAGCCGTCGGCGTCCATCTCGACCAGCACCTCGTACCCGCGGGCGCTCCCCCAGCGGAACCCGTCCAGGTAGGCCGCGCCCAGCCCCTGCTTGCCCGGGCGGTGCAGGACGTGCACGTTCGGGTCGTCGGCGGCGAGGTGGTCGGCGATCTGGCCGGTGCCGTCGGGGCTCGCGTCGTCCGCCACCAGGACGTGCGCCAGTGGCACCGAGGCGCGCACGCGCTCGACGATCAGGGGCAGCGTCTCCCGCTCGTTGTACGTCGGGACGATCACCAGCACCCGGAGCGGGGAGGTGGTACCTGTCACTGCAGCGACTCCTGTCCAGCGTCCGGGGCGTTCGTGCCGGGGACGGTCCGTGAGGGGGTGTCCTGATCTGGCACCGGCCGGCGACGGAGCCGGGCCCCGCGCAGCCGGGCCCCCAGCAGCCGGGCGCCCAGCAGCCGGGCGCCCAGCAACCGGGTGCCGAGCGGCGCCGCACCCCGGCCGGTGCCGGCGAGCAGCGCGAGCAGGACACCGGCGACGGCCAGGACCAGCTCCGGCAGCGGACCGACGCGGGTGGCGACCGTCTGCTGGGTGCGCAGCGGGAGGCGGGCGGTGAGGACGTCGGTGGTGAAGTGCCCGGAGCGGGCCACCAGCCGGCCGTCCGGCATGATCAGGCCGCTGACGCCCACCGTGGAGACGTGGACGACCGCGCGGCCCGTCTCCACCGCGCGCAACCGCGACATCGCGAGCTGCTGCACGCTCTCGTCGGAGAAGCCGAAGGTGGCGTTGTTCGTCTGGACGACGAGCAGGTCCGCCCCCGCGGTCACCGTGTCACGCACCAGGTCGTCGTACGCCACCTCGAAGCAGATGATGTCCCCCAGCCGCGCGCCCCCCGCCGGCAGGACGCCCACGGTACGCCCCGGCGCGAAGTCCTTGGCGACAAGATCGACCTTGTCGCTGAAATGGCGGAAGAAGGACCGGTACGGGATGTACTCGGCGAACGGGGCGGGGTGCCGCTTGACGTACCGCGCCCCCGGGCCGGGCGCCGGGCCGCCGTCGGGACCCCAGACGATGGCGGCGTTCGAGACGTGGTCGGTCGGCTCCTGCAGGACCGCCCCGACGAGCACGGGGACGCCGACGGCGTCCGTCGCCGTCGAGATGATCTCCCCCGCGTCGGCGTTGCGCAGCGGGTCGATGTCGCTCGAGTTCTCCGGCCACAGGACGACGTCCGGGCGCGGCGTCCGCCCGGCGGCGACCCGCGCGGCCAGGTCCAGCGTGGCGCGCACGTGGTTGTCGAGGACGGCGCGCCGCTGCGCGTTGAAGTCCAGGCCGGCACGGGGCACGTTGCCCTGCACGGCGGCGACGGCCACGTCGCGGTCGGAGCCGGTGGGCCGGGGCACGACGGCACCGCCGGCGAGCACCAGGGCAGCGGCGACGAGCGCCAGCGCCGGCACCCTCCGCCGGCCGAGGCTGCGGAGCAGGGCCACAGCCCCCACGGCCGCGACGGCGAGGCAGGCGCCGACGGCGGCCACGGCCCCGGTGACCAGGGGCGCGCCACCGAGCGCGGCCAGGCCGAGCAGCGGGCTGTCCGCCTGGGAGAAGGCGACCCGCGCCCACGGGAACCCGCCGAACGGTGTCCGGTCGCGCAGCGCCTCCTGGGCCACCCACAGTCCGGCGATGACGACGACGGTGCCGGCGCGGCCGCCGGGCGCGCGCCAGGCGCGTTGCATCAGGGCGGCCATCGCGGCGAAGTAGCCGGCCTCGGCCGCGGACAGCGCCGCCCACGGCAGGACGCCGACGTAGATCCCCGACCAGTGCAGGTGCGGGACGAGGAACGCCAGACCGGCGACGAACCCGAGCAGCGCCGCCCGGCGCGCCCGCTGCCCGCGGGTGGCCACGGCCAGCCCGGCGACGGCGACAGGTGCGAGCGGCCACCAGCCCAGGCTGGGGAACGAGGCCCACAGTGCGATCCCCGACGCGGCGGCGAGCGCCAGGGCCGCCGGCAGCCGCAGTCCCGTCCCGACGGCGTCGCCGCTCTCGGTGGTCGGCGCCTCGGCGGCGGCGGACCCGACCGGGGTCGCGCCGGCGGCGGGCGGCACGCGGTACGTGCTGACCTCGGCCGCGAACTCGCTCACCGGGGCAGAGTAGTCGGCCCCGTGACCCTCCACCGAACTCAGGACCCCCCGGTCCCCCACCCGTGCGTAGCCCTCGCGGTGATCATGCACGGTTGAACGCCTTGCGGTCGCCGTGGGTGACAACAGTTCACGACGGACGACCGGTCCGTCAGCGTTCAAGCGTGCATGATCACCGCGGGGTCGGGGTCGGGGTCGGGGTCGGGGTCG
>Ga0302322_100005387_pt1 | contig 11224 bp, 11 predicted proteins | sample Fen_T0_2_FD_203757 | JGI IMG/M metagenome (GOLD analysis project Ga0302322, IMG submission 203757) | Peat permafrost microbial communities from Stordalen Mire near Abisko, Sweden - Fen_T0_2 | ecosystem: Environmental > Terrestrial > Soil > Wetlands > Permafrost | place: Sweden: Abisko... | reverse complement strand
CGGCGGGGGCGGGGGCGGGGGCGGGGACGGGGGGGCGGGCGGGGCGGGGGTGGGCGTAAGGGTTTCGTCATCGGTGATCAGACGTCGCGGGAAGGGCGTCGCGGGTTGATCCCTGCAGCGGCGCCCGCCCCGGACGCCGCCGCGATCCGGGCTCCGCCCGGCCCGCACCCGTGACACCCCAGGGAGTTCCCTGATGCGTTCCGCTCTTCCCCGTCGCGCCGCGCTCGGCCTGGTGACGGCCGGGCTGGCCCTCCCCCTCGCCGCGCTCACGCCGTCCGCGGCCTTCGCCGACACCGGCGCCGGCGCCGGGCACCACCGGGCCGCACCCGGCGCGGTCTTCGTGCAGCTCAACGCGGCGTCCGGCAACGCGATCGCCGCCTACGCCCGCGCGGGCGACGGCACCCTCACCGCCGCCGGGACCGTCCCGACGGGCGGCCTCGGCGGTACCGCCGTCGGCGCGCCGCTCGACGCGCTCGCGTCACAGGGATCGCTCGGGCTCGACGAGCGCCACCGCGTGCTCGTCGCCGTCAACGCGGGCAGCGACACGATCACCTCGTTCAGCGTCGACGGGACCGGGCTGCGGCGCCGGTCGGTCGTCGCGTCGTCCGGGCAGTTCCCGGTGAGCGTGGCCGTGCGCGGCGACCTCGCGTTCGTGCTCAACGCGGGCGGCCACGGCAGCGTGTCCGGCTTCCGCCTGGACGACGGCCGTCTCTCGCCGATCGCCGGCACGACCCGCGACCTGGGCCTGGGCAACACCGCCGTCCCGACGTTCATCACCGCTCCCTCACAGGTCGGGTTCACGCCGGACGGGCACACCCTTGTCGTCGCGACGAAGGCGAACAACACCCTGCTCACCTTCCACGTGGACGGCGCCGGTCACCTGGCCGCGGCCCCCGTCGTCACGCCGTCGGCGGGCAAGGTGCCGTTCTCGTTCGTCACCGACCCGTCCGGCGGCATCCACGTGACCAACGCCGGTGACGGCACGCAGACGTCCTACCGCGTCGGCGCGGGTGGCGGCCTGGTCGCCCTCGGCACCTCCGCGCCGACCGGCGGGGCGGCGCTGTGCTGGAACGTCCGCGTCGGGGGCACGGTCTACGGCGCCAACGCGGGCAGTGCCACCCTCTCGGCCTGGCAGGTGACGCCCGGCGGCGCGACCACCCTGACGGCGCCGGTCGCCGCCACCACGGGCGCGGGCCCGATCGACCTGGCGACGTCCGCCGACGGCCGCTTCCTCTACGCGCAGGACGCCGTCGCCGGGGCCCTGAGCTCGTACACCGTCGGCGCGGACGGCTCGCTCACCGCGCTGCAGACCGTCAGCGGTCTGCCTGCCTTCAGCAAGGGCGGCATGGAGGGCCTGGCGGCCTTCTGACCGGACATCCGGCGGTCCCGGCCGGACGGACGGGACCGCCGGAACCCATCAGCACCGGACGGCAACCACGCAGGCGTCTCGGGCGTGCACGGAGAGCGGTGGGCGCGACGGAGCGCCCCGCACCGGGGAGGCGACAGCGATGACGACGACCATCCTGCGAGGAACGACCGTCCTGCGAGACCGGCTCCGGAGACACCGGAGGGAGGGCGGGCGCCCCGGGCGCCTGCTGCGGACGGTGACGGCGCTGGCGGTGGCGGCCCCCGCCGTCGCGCTGACGGCGGCGGCACCCGCCTCGGCCGGCGCCGCCGCGACCCCGGCAGCCGCGACCTGCGGCATCCGGTGGGGGTCGCAGGCCAGGACGGCGGGGACGACGTCGGCGGCGCCCGTCGACGACGTCCGCGCCGGTGAGCACGCCTGCTACGACCGCCTGGTGATCGACCTCGCGGGCGCCGTGGGCGGGTACCGGGTGCAGTACGTCCGGGACGTCGTGGCGGACGGTTCGGGCGAGATCCTGCCGGTGGCCGGCGGGGCGCGCCTGCAGGTGACGGTGTTCGACCCGGCGTACGGGCCCGGCTACCACGCGACCTTCACGCCGCGGGACCGGGCCCACGTGGTGCCGGTCGGCGGCTACCGGACGTTCCGGCAGGTCGTCTGGGCCGGGTCCTTCGAGGGGTACACGTCGCTGGGGCTGGGCGTGCGGGCGCGGCTGCCGTTCCGGGTGTTCGTGCTCCCCGGTCCGGGCACGCACAGCCGCCTCGTCGTCGACGTGGCGCACCGCTGGTGAGGCACTCGGCGTGACGGCGCCACCCGCGCGGTCACGCCGTCACCGGGCCCGCCTCGCCACGGCCCGCCTCGCCACGGGCCGCCGGATCCGCCGCGCCCCGGCCCCTCGGGCCCCCCTCGCCGTGGATCGCCCGCCCGCCGACGACCAGCGCCACCGCGACCACGAGGAGCAGCCCGGCGAATCCGCACCGGACGCCGACCCGCGCCGCGAGGCCGCCGAAGACGACCGGCCCGAGCAGCATGCCCCCGTACGTCATCGCGCCCACCCGGGCGAGGACCCGCGCCCCGCCGGTGTCCCCGAGCGCCGCCCCCTCGTGCCCGGCCACCCCCAGGATCACCGGCAGCAGCGCCGAGAGCCCCAGGCCGAGCACGGCGAACCCGAGGACGACGGGCGCCGCCGTCCGCCCGGCCACCACGGCCGCGAGGCCGACGACGGCGAGGACCGTCCCGGCGTGCACCAGCGTCCGCGGGCCGAAGCGGGCCGTCAGCCGGTCCCCCGCGAGCCGTCCACCGGCGTGGAGCACGCTGAATCCGAGATAGCCGGCGGACGCGGCCGCCAGGGACTCGTGCAGGCCGTCGTGCAGGTAGACCCCGCTCCAGCTGCCGACCGTGCTCTCCCCCACCAGGACGGCGGTCGCCATCGCTCCCAGCAGCAGCACCCGCGGCGTCCACCCGGCGAGCCACCGGGCGCGGACCGGCACCGGAACCGGCTCCCCGGCGTCGGGGTCACCGAGGGAACCGGGCGGCGGGACGGGGTCGGCCAGCATGGCCCGGCAGCCGAACCGGGCCACCAGGACGGCGACGAGCCCGATGACCGCCACCTGCGCCGGCCAGGACGCCGAGGCCCGCAGCGCCAGGGCGGCGAACGCCGACGTGGCGACCGCCGTCAGGCTGTACACGGCGTGGCAGCCGGAGAGGATCGGCCGGCCGAGCCGGCGTTCCAGCGTCACCGCGTGGGCGTTCATCCCCACGCCGACGAGGCCGTCGAGCGCCCCGACGACGGCGAGGACGGCGCCGGTCGCGACCGGGCCCGGAGCGAGGGGCAGCCCCACCATCGCGACCGGGAGCGCGACGGTGACGACCTTCAGCACCGCGGAACCGCCGAACGCCGCGGTGATCCGCCCGGCCAGGTGCATGGCCAGCACGGCCGAGGACGCCGGGACCAGCAGGAGCAACCCGAGGCCGTCGTCGGAGAGCTGCAGCTGCGCCTTCATCGAGGGGATGCGCGCGAAATACGTCGGGAACACCAGTCCCAGCACCAGGAATGGCGTGCACGCCGCCCATCTGGCACGGCGGAGCAGCACGGCCTCCAGCCGAAGGGATCGGCGGGTCGGAATGACGACGGCGGGCGGGCGATCGAGCGCGACCTCCATGCGCTCGAAGGTTAGTTCCACTCATACAATGATTTGAAGCAAAGACAAGGGGCCTCTTCGTAGCAATACGAAGGTATTGACCTGGCGTTGACGTGACGCCGGCCCGCCGGGCACCCGGGCAGGCCGCGCGTCCAGGAGCCCGGCACGCCCCCCCCTACGAGCCCCCGGCGGACAGGGGGATCACCCCGATGCCGGGTCCCGGCGGGCGCGGGCAGTCTTCTCCTGTGCCCAACCACCGCAGGAAGGGCCGGACACGAGGAGCACACCGATCATGGCCAACTTCTTCCGCGACGACTCGTTCACCAGCTCGCACACCTCGAACCTCGTCAACAACGGCATCATCGACGGCAGCGTGGACCAGTCGGACAACTCGTCCACCGCCGTGGGCGCCGGCGCCGTCTCCGCCTCGGGCGGCTCGGCCGTCAACGTCGCCTCGGGCTTCGGCTCGGTCGCCAACCAGGGCGACGGCAACGTCAACCAGGCGTTCGGCCACGGCCAGGTCATCTCGGACAGCTTCGTCGGCGCCAACGCCGCGAACAGCCCCGGCGCCCTGCAGGTGGCGGGCGACGCCGACGGCGCCTTCAACACCGGCGTGGTGCACGGCGTCCAGGCCGCGGGCCCGGCGATCGGGAACGTCGTCGGCAACGGGAACGAGACCGCGACGGTCCTCGGGCACGCCGACGGCGCGGGCTTCGGTTTCGGGCACGCCACGGTCGGGGTCGCCTCCGGCAACGAGTTCTTCGGCGACGGCGCCGTCTCCGGCATCGGGGGCGCCCAGAACCAGTCGCACATCCTCGCCGACCACGGCTCCGCCGTCGCCGGGCACGACGCCTTCGGGTCGAACGTCGAGGACGACAGCCTGCACGTCACCGAGACGAACCTGACCCACGTCGACCACAGCAGCAACGTCGCCACCGCCCAGGGCCACTCGTTCACCGACGCCCACCAGCACTTCCAGCCCACCCACGTCGACGTCGACCACTCGCAGATCGCGGGCGAGGACATCAACGACTTCTTCCACGGCTGAGCGGCACGACGGCTTCAGGGAGCACCACCCACGCACCACCACCCACCAGCAGTGCCAGCTGCGCGCGAGGCGGCGGGACCGGCCACCACCGGTCCCGGCCGCCTTGCCGCGTTTCCGGAACCTTCCGGCCCCCAGCACCGTTTGTACCGAGGTCTTGCGGGTACCCGTGTGGAATAGATGCACCTGGGTACCCGCTTGATGAACTCCGGTCAGACGCTCGCCGCGTGCATGGGGGCGGGCGGCCCGGGTCGACGATCATGCGCCGACCCGCGGTGATCCGATCTGACCCTGTCGAGGAGGTGAAACCCATGCCGATCATGGCAGAGACGCAACGACACGACTGGCGCGACCGAGGCGCCTGTCTGGACGAGGACCCGGAGCTCTTCTTCCCGATCGGGAACACCGGGCCGGCCCTGGCGCAGATCGAGGAGGCCAAGGCGGTCTGCGCCGGATGCCCGGTGCTGACCGAGTGCCGGCAGTGGGCGCTCGACAATCCGAAGCTGGCCGACTACGGCGTGTTCGGCGGACTGAGCGAGGACGAGCGGCGTACCGCCCGCCGTCGCAGCCGCCGGGCACAGGCGACACGCCGCGTCGCCTGATCGTCGCCCCGGCGACGCCCACGGGCGGAGGCCCACCCGGTCAACCGACGGGTGAGCACGCGGAACACGGAGTAGGTAGGTAGGCGGTATCGAGGGCGCACACCCGGCCCCGGCACCGGTCCCCACGGTCGACCCGACCGTGAGGGATCCAGGTGCCGGGGCCGACCTCTGCCCGGCCGGGGCGTGATGTTAGTATGTGAACCTAACAAACATACTCTGACGTGACTGGAGTGATCTGCGTGGCCGCGGGGACGGTCTGATGCTGCTGCGAGCCGCGACCCTCGTGACCGGCGACGAGGTGCTCACCGACGGCTGGGTCGACGTCCGCGACGGGTGCGTCCACGCCGTCGGCACCGGCGAGCCGCCCGCCCCGGTCGACCACCCGCTCGGCGACGCCGTGCTGGTCCCCGGGTTCGTCGACGTGCACGTCCACGGCGGCGGGGGGCACGACGTCACCGCGGCCGACCCGGACGACGTCCTCGCCACCCGTGCCGTCCACCTCGCCCACGGCACGACGACGGCGATGGCGAGCCTGGTCACCCTGCCGCCCGACCGGCTGCTGCGGTCCGTGGCCCTGCTCGCGGAACTGGTGCAGGGCGGCGCGTTCGCCGGGATCCACCTGGAGGGGCCGTGGCTCAGCCCGGCCCGGGCGGGCGCGCACGACGTCCGGCTGCTCACCCCGCCCGATCCCGCACAGGTCGACGCGGTCCTGGCGGCGGGCCGCGGGACGGTCCGCATGGTGACGCTGGCCCCCGAGCTGCCCGGCGGCCTCGACGCGGTGCGCCGGGTGGCGGGCGCCGGGGCGCTGGCCGCGGTCGGGCACACCGACGCCGACCACGCCACCACCCGCGCCGCGATCGAGGCGGGCGCACGGGTGGCGACCCACCTGTTCAACGCGATGCCACCGGTGCACCACCGCACCCCCGGGCCGGTGATCGCGCTGCTGGACGACCCGCGCGTCACCGTCGAGGTCATCGCGGACGGCGTCCACCAGCACCCCGCGGTGACGGCGGCCGTGCTGGCGGCGGCGGGGCCGGACCGCGTCGTCGTCGTCACCGATGCGATGGCCGCCACCGGCATGCCCGACGGCCGCTACCTGCTCGGCGACCTGCCCGTCGTCGTCGAGGGCGGGACGGCGCGACGCGCGGACGACGGCGCCATCGCCGGGGGGACCGCCACGATGGACGTGCTGCTGCGCACCGTGGCGGCCACGCCCGCGGGCCTGCTCGGCGCCGTGCGGGCCGCCGCCACCGTCCCGGCCCGGCTGCTCGGCCGCCCGGACGTCGGCCGGCTGGCGCCGGGGTGCCGCGCGGACGCCGTCGTGCTGGACCGGTCCCTGCACGTCCGCGGGGTCCTGCACGGGGGTGCGTGGCATGTCGGGCCCTGAGACCACCTCCAGATCATCCGGGACGGGAAGGACGGCCGTGGACAACCAGCGCGGCGCGCTCATGCGCGCGGAGATCGACGAGCAGCCCCAGGCGCTGGACCGCCTGCTCGACCAGGGCGCCGCGGCCATCGCCGCCACGGCCGCGGCGGTGCGCGAGCGCCGTCCGCGCTTCGCCCTGCTGGCGGCCCGCGGCACCAGCGACCACGCCGCCCTGTACGCCAAGTACCTGCTGGAGGTGCGCCTCGGCCTGCCGTGCGGGCTGGCGTCCCCCTCCACCCTGACGGGGTTCGGTGCGCGGCCCGACCTCACCGACGTCCTGTGGATCACCGTCAGCCAGTCGGGCGGATCGCCCGACCTGGTGGAGTCGACGGCGACCGCGCGGGACTGCGGCGCCCTCACCGTGGCGGTGACGAACGCCCCGGAGTCCGCACTGGCCGGCGCGGCGGAGCTCGGCGTCGACGTGCTCGCCGGCCCCGAACGTGCCGTGGCCGCGACGAAGTCCTACACCAACCAGCTCCTCGCGCTGTACCTGCTGGTGGAGGGCGTCCGCGCGGGCGCGGTCAGCGACGCCGCCCGCGCGCTGCCAGGCCAGGTGGCGGCGTTCCTGGACGGCGGGCGCGCGGACGGGCGGCTGCACGCGCTGGCCCAGCGGTACCGGTTCGTCGAGCGGCTCGTCACCACCGGGCGCGGGTACGCCTACCCCACGGCCCGCGAGGCCGCGCTCAAGCTGATGGAGACGACGTACGTGGCGGCGCACGCCTTCTCGGCGGCGGACCTGCTCCACGGACCCTTCGCGATGATCGACGCCGACCGGCCGGTGCTGGCGGTGGCCCCGGACGGCGTCGGGTCGGCCGCGCTCGAACCGGTGCTGCGCCGGCTGCGCGAGCGGGAGGCCGACGTCCTGCTCGTCGCCGACGAGCGGGTGCTGCACCGGTGGGGAGGGGCGCTGTCCACGGTGGAGGTGGCGCTGCCCGCGGTGCCGGAGGAGCTGGCGCCCGTCGTCCAGATCGTGCCGTTCCAGCAGCTGGCGCTGGAGATGGCCGTCGCGCGGGGCCTCGACCCGGACGCCCCGCGCGGCCTGGCGAAAGTCACCCTGACCCACTGACGGCACCGGGGTGAGGCACCCGGGCGGCCTGACGCCGGGACCCCTTGCGGATCAGCCGTGCCGGACGCTCACGGGCTTGATCCGGCCCGGAGCCCGGAGCCGCTCGTCGCACGGCTCGCAGTCGCAGTCACCTCGCCCGTACGACGGGGTGAAGTGGACGCAGCCATGAGTCGTCCCTGCCGCGGAGTCGAAGCGCGGCCACAGGAGGGAGAAGTACTCGTGGGAGATGTCCGCCGGGCGATCCGGACGATAGCGTCGGTACAGGGCGTACGAGACCAGGTCGGCGACCTGAAGCAGTCTGGTCGCTCGCGAGTCGGCGAAGAGGGGGACGTCCGCCAGGTTCTCCAGCTGACCGACGACGCCCGCCGCCGATCTCCACTCGGAGACCCATGACTGGATGTCATGCTCGGCCAGAACCCGGCGATCGTGGATGACCAGGCCGCGGTTCGGCCGATCGTGAGCGTCCCTGAGCCGGCGCAGCATGTCGTCGAACTTGTTGAGCAGGACTTCGTACGTGAAGCGCTCCCGCTCCAGAGGTAGCCATCGGCTCCGGAACGTCGCGTCGACGACCACTCCGAACAATGAGAGGGGCTGGGCCGGATCCGCAGGCGCGAAGTCGACGATCTCGCGATAGCAGCGCTCGAGCAGGGCCAGGCGCACCTGGCGCGGGATCGGCGCCCAGATGCTGGCTCGGTGGCCCGTCGAGCTGTCGGGCTTCTTCGCATTACGCATGTCTGACACGTGCAGTTCGTACTCGTCGAGGTTGGGCGGGATCCGCCCCAGAACACCGATGATGACCTCGTCAAGCCGCCGCTGCAGGCGGGGGGCATCGTCCTCATGGATCGCCAGGGCACCGAGAGTGAAGGCGTGGCTGCCGCCATGCGTCCCGGACTCATCGACGAAGAGCAGGTACATGCCTCCGATCATGCTCCAGCCGGCAGTCCACCGAGTACCGATGGGGCAGGATGGCGCACGATGTCCGGGCAGGAAAAAGGCCGGGTCAGCATCATGAGCACCGCGTTGGCAGTCTCACCGCTGATCGGAACCGCGTTGGCAGTCCTCCCGGCCTGTACCCAGTCTGCCCTCCACGAGCGGCTGGGGGCAAGCCGGCACCCAACCGTCCCACCGACCGGCGCCGGAGAGGTCGTCGGGCGCGGCATCAGCCGAGTTGCCCGCCGCGGCTCCTGAGCCATCGGAGGAGCTTCGCGATCGGAGGCGCCAGGAGCCCCACCAGCACGGCGAGGCACGGGACGAAGAAGAAGAGGAACATCATCCCCTCGCCCTGCCCCTCCGGCATCTCGCCCGGCGGATAGCCCGGCGGGAGCGGAGCCCAGATGTACTCCGCCATGACGACGAGCAACCAGACCAGGCCGCCGCAGGCGACCGCGCGTGCCAGCCAGGGCCCGAACCGTACGAGCCGACGGTGACCTCTCCCCATGGGCCGAGTATCGATCTCCCGATCGAGCCGAGGATCTCCGTGGCCGGATCGTTGGGCAACCGATGCCTGGGGACCGGGCGGTCGTGGCCGACGAGCGCGACGATCACCAGGAGCCAGGGGATCGGCCCGCTTCCCCGCCCACCTCACGCGGCAGGGATCTCGTCCCCGGGCTCAGCCGGGGTCGGCCTGGGCGAGCAGGGCGGCGCCGATCGCGGCCACCGGGCGGTCGTCGCCGACGAGGGCGACCCGCTCGTCCAGGTGCAGCGCCGCCAGGAACGACGCGCGCCCGGCCTGGCGCACCAGGGCGGCCCGCACCGCCACCAGCAGCGGCTCCCCGACGTCGGCGACCCCGCCCCCGAGGACGACCGTGTCGACGTCCACCGTCAGCACGAGCAGCCGGACGGCGGCGGCCAGGTGGTCGGCGATCCGGCCGGCGACGGCGACGGCGTCGGGGTCGCCGTCACCCGCGGCCCGCAGCAGCGCGTGCGCGGCGTTGCCCGCCTCCACCGGCCAGGCGGCGGCGATCGCCGCGCCCGAAGCGACGGTCTCCAGGCAGCCGCGCTGCCCGCAGGCGCACTCGGGACCCGCCGGGTCGACCGGGACGTGCCCGATCTCCCCCGCGGCGGACCGCGCTCCCCGGCGCAGCCGCCCGTGCAGCACCAGCCCGGCGGCCAGGCCCGTCCCCACGCTCAGGTAGGCGAGGTCGACGTCGAGCAGGCCGAGGCACGTCGCGGCGCCGAACGCCGCCGCGTTGACGTCGTTCTCCACCCGCACGGGCAGCCCGCAGCGCTCGCCGAGCCGGGCCGCGAGCGGCAGCCCGTCGCCGCCCACCCCCAGGTTGACGGCGTGCACGAGGACGCCCTGCTCCGGGTCCACCAGGCCGGGCACGCCCACGCCCACGGGCCCGAGGTCGGCGACGGCCACGCCCAGCCGGTCGGCGAGCGCGGCGAGGGCGTCGGCCGCCGAGTCCACGACGCCGTCCGGGCCCGGGACCGTCCGCAGCCGCGCCTGGGCGAGCGGCTCCCCCGCCGCGGTGGTGGCCACCGCCAGCACCTTCGACCCGCCGATGTCCAGCCCCACCCGCAGGTCGGGGCGGTAGGGAGCGCTCACCGGGCCGCCGTCAGCAGCTCGACGGCCGCCCACGCCGACGACCGGGAGGCGCCCGACGTCGTCACGACCGCGCCGCCGGGCAGCGGGCCCGCGGGGCGGCCCAGCTCGACGACGACGACGTCGGGACGTCGCGCGTGCAGGTGGTCGAGGGCGCCCAGCAGCGCCGGCGTGCGGGCGGCGTCCCGGACGACGGCCACGAGCGGGCGGCCCGCGGCCCGGGCCAGCAGGACGTCGAGGTCGTCACCGGGGGCGGCGTCCACGAACTCGGCGCCGGGCCACGCGACGCCCGCCGCGCCCGCGACGTTCGCCAGACCCCAGGGCACGGGCCCGACCGCGATCGAGGGGTTCGCGGAGAACCGGACGACGAGGGCGCCCGCCAGGGTCGGCGGCAGCGTGCCGGTCACCCGCAGCGCCCGCCGGGCCACCTCCGCGGAGGCGGCGAGGCCGCCGTCCCCGGTCACCGCAGGCGGCGCGGCGGCGCGGCGGGCGGCGGCGCGGGTCGCGAGGGCGCGCACCCGGCCCGCGGCCTCGGCCAGCCGCTGCGCCGGCAGCCGGCCGTCGGCGACGGCCACCTCGATCGCCGTCACCACGCCGGCCAGGTCGTCGGCCGTCTTGTCGGCGCCGAGGCACAGCAGGTCCGCCCCGGCGGCGAGCGCGGCGACGGCCGCCGCGGGCAGGCTGCCGTGCGCGGCGGGGCCGCTGACGCCCGCCATGTCGAGGGCGTCGGTGACGAGCACGCCGGTGAAGCCGAGGCTCTCGCGCAGCAGCGCGGTCGCGGCGGCGCTCGTCGAGGCGGGGGCGACGGGGTCGAGGGCTGGCACGCGCAGGTGGCCGCTCATGACCGCCTCGACGCCCGCGGCGATCGCCGCGCGGAACGGCACCAGCTCGCGGGCCTGCAGCGTCGCGGCGTCGACCGCCAGCTCGGGCAGGCCGAGGTGGGAGTCGGTGGCGACGTCGCCGTGCCCGGGGAAGTGCTTGACGCAGGCGGCGACCCCGGCGCCCTGCAGTTCCTCGACGGCCGCGGCGACGTGCC
>Ga0302322_100005386_pt1 | contig 11225 bp, 11 predicted proteins | sample Fen_T0_2_FD_203757 | JGI IMG/M metagenome (GOLD analysis project Ga0302322, IMG submission 203757) | Peat permafrost microbial communities from Stordalen Mire near Abisko, Sweden - Fen_T0_2 | ecosystem: Environmental > Terrestrial > Soil > Wetlands > Permafrost | place: Sweden: Abisko... | reverse complement strand
TGCCGTGAATTCCATAGCCTGGTCGATCCAGGCCGATCCAGGCGACGCCAACCGGATTGTTGGGGCCGGGCTGAATGATCAGTTTCCGCCCAATTTCTTTGGCCTCCGGACTTTCAGGGAATACGTCTGGATCAAACGTGTAGTTCGGGTCCGGAATCACGACCGTCACATGTAATTCCCCGACCGGGCGTTTTTCCACGTTGCGGGCGATGCTGACTGGCAGGTGGGCGATGACGCGCCCGGTTTCATCGGTGGCCTCGAGCTCGTGGGCCTCCAGCCTGATCTGCAGCTGGACGGCGCGACCGGAAAGCGTGACCTTTTCGACGGCGGGAACTTGGATGACCGTGCCCGCCTGAATGGTGTCCCAATTGGTTTTCGGGTTTAGTTTTTTCAGAAAATTGGGACTGGCGTGATAGTGCTCGGCGACACTCTCCAAGGCCGTGGCGTAGGCGAGGGCGGTCTGCGAAGATTTTTCCATCCAGGTGGCGCCGACCGGCTGGAGGTCGGCCAGCTCTTCGGCCGCAAACGTGTGCTCAATGAGGGCAGGAGCGGTCAGCAGTAGGTTCTCGGCCGTCAATGGGTCGAGTTCCCCGCTGTCGTTCAGACCATTCGCCCTCTGAAACGCGCGCAAGGCCGCCGCCGACTGCGGCCCTCGCACGCCGTCAATGGAGCCGCTGGAAAATCCGCGGCGCGCGAGCTCAATCTGAACTTCCAACCACGACGCCACGGGTCGGAGTGTTTCTTCCGCCGGAGCCTCGATGGCCGGCGTGTCTTCGGGACGAAGCGGGGCTGGCGCGGGTTCCACTGCTCCCACTTGGGCAACCGCGGCGAGCGCGAGCAGGCTGGCCAGGAGACGGAGGGAGTGGGAAACCATTCGCGCGAGAATGCGGGGATGCGGCGAAATGAAAATGCCGAAATGTTCGGGTCGGAATGGGCGAGAACTGGCAATCCTCGTGCAACCTGCCATTCTGGCGGGATGACCCCTCGATACCTCGTCTCGGTCCTGATTCTCGTCAGTTGCCTCGCCGTCCCGGGCCGGGCGGAAACTCCGCTCGTGATTCCACTTTGGGCGGGCGGCGCCCCCGGTTCGGAAGCCCGCCGGAACGAACCGGAACAGGCGAAGGATTATTGGGTGAAGAACATTCATAATCCCTCGCTCACGGTTTTCCTTCCGCCCAAGGACAAGGCCAACGGCACCGCCGTGATCATTTGCCCGGGAGGCGGGCACCGCGAGTTGGTTTACAACGCCGAGGGAGTCGAGCCGGCGCAGTACCTCTCCAATCTTGGAGCCACTTGTTTCGTGCTCAAGTATCGGCTCTTTCGAGAGGAAGGATCGATCTATACGCCGGAGCATGTTTCAGCCGACATCCGCCGGGCGATGCGCACCGTCCGGTCGCGCGCGGCCGAGTGGGCAATAAATCCGGACCGCATTGGCGTGATGGGGTGGTCGGCCGGGGGCGAGGTTGCGGCGATCGTGGCTTACAATCCTGTTCCCGCCGATCCCCAGTCGACCGACCAAATCGAGCGCGTGGACGGTAAGCCCAATTTTCAAATCGTCATCTATCCTGGCGGATTTGGGACACCGGGAAAACTCCCGCCGGACTCGCCTCAGGCGTTTTTCCTCTGTGCCAACGATGACGAGGGCCCCGCTGGCACGATCTCGGTGATGCTCGAGAAGTACCGGGCCGTCGGTATTCCGGTGGAGGTCCACATTTACGCGGAAGGCCACCACGCCTTCAACATGGGGCAACGGTCGAAACTGGTGTCGATCCACGGCTGGCCGCAACGGCTGGCCGACTGGCTCGCCGATCGCGGTTTGTTGGAACGGGCGGGTTCCCCTGTGCCGGGCGGGTCGACACACTAATCCGGCGTCGACCTGGCTTCGGTCAATGCGAAGTCAGGTGCCAATGGCGGCAAATGTCGCAGCGATACGCCGATCTTTGCCGCTCCACTCCGGCAATCATCGCAGCGTCGAGGGCATCGCCCTGGGTTCGGAAGCGGCGCTTGCTGGTGCAGCGGCGTTTTACCTGGTCCTTTGTTGGCGTTTTCATGATTCAGCCCCCAAACGAGTGGAGGATTTGAGGCGAATCCAACTATTTGTGAGGGAAACTCGCCTGGGCGAGCCGAAATTGATTCGCGGCCAATCGATAGCGGGTTTCCGAGGGTGTGACTGGCTTCGACATTGCGCTGATTTCCCCTCGCTTCCCCGGCCGATGCTCCTCTAGGTCTCTGGGATGGCCACCTCGTCCATTCCTGCAAAGAAAATCGAACCCGCCGAACCATGCCCTTGTGGCAGCGGCAAGAGCTTTGGCGAATGCTGTTCGCCCCTTCACCAAGGCCAGCGGAAAGCCGCGAACGCCGAGGAACTGATGCGGGCGCGCTTTTCCGCTCATGTGGTCCACGATTTCAAGTTCCTGCACGATTCGTACCGTCCGACCGCCGGCAAGCCCTACGTCGCGGAAGAGGGTGAGCCGACCATGGTTTGGACGAAGTTGGTGGTCCATTCCCATGAACTCGGGACCGACCCCGACAAGGCTTTCGTCGATTTTTCCGCCTATGGAACCGACGACGGCGTCGAGAAAGTGCTGCATGAAAAAGCGGAATTCCTCCTGGTGAACGGCAGTTGGCTTTACAACCGCGAAGCTCGCCTGGGACCAGCACCGTACAAGTCGACTGCGCCCAAGGTGGGCCGGAATGACCCCTGCCCTTGCGGTAGCGGCAAGAAGTATAAGCAGTGCTGTCTGCTCAAGGCCTGATCACTCTGCATTTGCGTCCTGGCACTGACGGATTAGGATTCGCTCAACGCAAGGATGCCGATGAAAACACTGCCATATGCCTGGTTGATGCTTCTGCCGCTGGTCGCGTTTGGTGCCTCCGGATTGAGGCCCGGCGATTCTGCTGAAAAGGTGCGCGCGGAGTTGGGCCTGCCGCGGGGGCAAGTCTGGTCCGGCGACCGAGACCTTTACTATTTTGATCGCGGCCAGGTTGAACTCCGCTCGGGCGTGGTCACCCGCGTGGCCCTGCGTTCGGCCGAGGAGCAGGCGGCATTGGAGAACAAGCGATCCGCCGAAGCGGCGCGCGTTCGCGAGGACCAGGAGATTCGTCGGGCGCGCCTTTTGGCCGAGGGTGAAAGTCTGAAGGCCCAAAAGTTGTCCGATCCGGCTTTCCTCGCTAGCCCCGTCAGCTACCAGCTCACGTTTTGGGAAGATTTTTCTCGCCGGTATACCGAGGTACCGAGTGCAGAACAGTTGAATCTCGCCCGAATCCGTCGGGCCGAACAAGTGGCCGAGGCCCGTGCCCAGGGGCAACAAGCGGAGCGCCTCGCGGAGTTGGAGGCCCGGGTTGCGGCCGCCGAGGCGCGCGCGGCCAATGCCCGGGATCGCGGTGACTACGGATCATTTTATTTTCCGGTAAGTTATTCGCGCCGGTCGCGCGATTACAATTGGCACGGACCGGACCGGAACGGACCGGGTTATACTCATCCTTCCGCCGCCCAAGACCCTGCGTTCCCCAGTTTCGATTCGGGTTTTCATCTTTACGGACCTAATTATCCGCAGCCTGCAACCGGTACATCCGGAGGGTTTCACCTCTATGGTCCGGACTACCCGCCATCGGGGAACAGTGATGACTCTCGAGGGTTTCACCCCTTCAGCCTCGGCGGCCGTCGGCTGTGAGGCGGGGATTTCCCTAGCGATCCTCGGGCCAGTCGGGAGGCGGTGAAATCCGCGGCGGCCGGTCGATCAACGCACCGAGGGCAACGTCCAATCCAGCGCTGACGGCAGGGCAAAATGGAAGCCGGCCTCATCTTCATATCCGTCGACGGCCCGGGCATACGCAGAGACCACGACGAACACGGCCAAGGAGATGGTCATCAGAAGTTCCTCGATTACCCATGCGTTCTGCGAACCGATTAGGAAGAGGAGATACATGGGGTTTTGCTCTTATTGACGCGCACCGACGCCGAACGTTCAAATATCCTCGTGATCCTAGGACTGAGTCCTCGAAGCGGCGTGGACGGAAGGGGAAGGGTTCAAAAGCAGGGGAGAGGTCGGAACAGGTCGGTCAGAGTTTGCTCAATCGCTCGATGAACGGGTTCGGGCCGCCTTCCTGGTAACCCAGTTCATTGACCTTGGTGCCGGTGCCATCGAGGACGATCACGGTCGGGTATCCCTCGATATTGTAGCGCTTCGCGAGTTTCGCATTCTGCGTTTTCAACGCCGCTGGCTGCGGGTGCTTCTTGGGAAAATCGATTTCCACCAGCACCAATTTCTCCTGGGCGAAGCGGGCAAACTCGGGCGTGGTGAGAATTTCAGCATTCAAGCGCTTGCACCAACCGCACCAGTCCGATCCGGTGAAAAAAAGGAAGACATGGCGATTGTCCGCCTTGGCTTGTGCAAGTGCCGCCGCGTAATCGGTCCGCCATTTCAGCGGGGCAACTTCAGGCGCGACGGCCGGGCGCGGTTTCTCCGCCACGGCCGCGACCTTTCTTGGGGCCGCTACCGCGATCGAGGCATGGGTGGCGGACTGCACGGCGACCACCACGCCGGCATCGAGCTTGATCGTCTGGTTGGGATAACGCAGGACATGGATGGTGCCCGATTCGATTTTGCTCTCGGGCAGGCCTTTCTCCTGAAGCACCTGGGCGTAGGAATCGCCGATTTTTATTTCCGCCGACAGCGTGGCCGCGGCGATGAGACCAAACCAAAGAGAAATTCTCCGAAGGGTGGGCAGCATACAGAAAGGGGTAGGGGTGCGATATGCCAACGCATGGATTTGAGTTTGGCAAGCGGACAGCGGAGGAAATTCGTCAACAGACCTTGAATCTTGTGGATTTAGCCCTCAACCCGCCAGCGAGTCGCGCGCCTGCGCGACCAATTCAAACGATCGCACCCGGGCCGGATGGTCGTAAATCGCGGCGGTGACCATCAATTCGTCCACGCGGGTTCGTGCGATAAACGCCTCGAGCCCGCGCCGGATGGTGGCTGGCGAGCCGACCACCGCTTCGCGGAACGCCTGGCCAACTCCCGCCCTCTCGGCCGATGACCAATGGCCGTCCATACTCGCTACTGGTCTGGGCAATAATCCGGGCGTGCCCCGGCGGAGGTTGGCGAAGCTCTGCTGGACCGACGTGAAAAGTTGCGCCGCCTCGCGATCGGTCTCCGCGGCGAATACGCCGATGGCGGCCATCGCATACGGCTTCCCTCCGGCGCCCGCCGGTTGGAAATTGGTCCGGTAGACGACGAGGGCTTCGTCGAGATCGGCCGGGGCAAAATGCGAGGCAAAAGCAAAGGGTAGACCGAGAACCGCGGCCAGCTGGGCACTGTACAGACTGGATCCGAGAAGCCAGATGGGCAGGGACAGCCCGGCGCCCGGCACCGCCTGCACGGCCTGTCCGGGGACGGTGGGACGGAAATAGCGCTGCAGCTCCGCGACGTCGTGCGGGAAGGTGTCGGCGCTGTTTGGCTGCCCACGCCGCAAGGCGCGCGCGGTGAGCTGGTCGGTACCAGGTGCGCGACCCAGGCCGAGGTCGATCCGGCCGGGGAACAAAGATTCCAAGGTGCCAAATTGCTCGGCGATGACGAGGGGGGCGTGATTTGGCAGCATCACGCCGCCCGAGCCCACTCGAATCGTGCGGGTCCCCGCTGCGACATGGGCAATCACCACGGCGGTCGCGGCACTGGCGATGCCAGGCATGTTGTGGTGCTCCGCCAGCCAGTAACGTTGGTACCCCAAACGCTCCGCGTGCCCCGCGAGATCACGCGCGGCATCCAACGCCTGGCGGACGCTGCTGCCCTCGACGACCGGGGCCAAATCCAGAACGGAAAATGGAATCATCCTTCAGTCTGCTCAAACCGGGGCAATTTGCCAGCGCCGGCTGGCGGCGGGCGACCGCAACTAAGGACTTCGCATCGGGCCAAAACTGTTTCTTACTGGCCGACCATTCCGACCGCATGTCCCGCCTAAATTTCACGCTCGAGGCCGAAGCCAGTGGTTCCCAAGCCCGGGCGGCGACCTTTCACACCCTGCATGGGCCGGTCCGGACTCCGGTCTTCATGCCCGTCGGCACCCAGGCCACCGTGAAGGCACAGACGGTCGACACGTTGAAGGCGACGGGCTCGAGCGTCCTCCTGGCCAATACCTACCACCTGCTGCTGCGGCCGGGGCCGGAGGTGTTCAAGAAATTTGGCGGCATCCATCGCTTTATGGGCTGGGACGGCCCCGTGCTGACTGACTCCGGAGGATTTCAGATTTTCTCGCTGCCGGCGGAACGGGCGATGAACGAGGAAGGGGCGCGCTTTCAGAGTTATGTGAACGGCGACTTCCACCTGTTGTCGCCGGAATCCAGCATCGAGATGCAGAAGACCATTGGCAGCGACATCATGATGGTGCTCGACCAGTGTATCCCGTCGACGGCTCCCTATGCCCAGGCCGAGGCGGCGATGGAGCTGACCCATCGTTGGGCCCGGCGTTCCCTCATCGCCCGCGGCGATTCGCCCCAGGCGCTTTTCGGGATCGTGCAGGGCGCGTGTCATCACGAGCTGCGAAAAAAGAGCGCGGCCTTCCTGTGCGAATTGCCCTTCGACGGCCTCGCCATCGGCGGCCTGGCGGTCGGCGAGACCCACGCCGAACGCTATGAGTTCACCGGGCTCGTGACGGGGCTTCTGCCGAAAACCCTGCCGCGCTATCTCATGGGCGTGGGCACGCCCATCGACATCCTCGAGGCGGTCCACCGGGGCGTCGACATGTTCGATTGCATCATCCCCGGCCAGCTCGCCCAGCGCGGCGTGGCGTTCACGCGCCGGGGCAAGATCATGCTGCGCCGGGCCGTGCACAAGTTTTCCGAGGAACCGCTGGAGCCCGGCTGCGATTGCCAGGCCTGCCGCGAATACACGCGGGCCTACCTTCACCATCTCGTCAAGGCCGACGAGACGCTCGGCTGGCACCTGCTCGGTATTCACAATTTCGCCTTTTATCACCGCCTGATGCGCGATATGCGCGAAAGCATTTTGCGCAACGAATTCGGCGCCTTCTATGAGCGGCACCGCTTCGAGCTGGGGCGAAACGACGAGGAGAATGTCATTCACCCGGTCAAGAAACGGCAGCCGGCGCGGTCGAAAATCCTCGGCGATTACGACGTCGTCACTGGACCGCAGGGCTTCTCAAGCATCCGCCAGATTAGCTCCGGCGAGGTGATGCATTCGGTCAACCGACCGAGCGAGGAAGCCCACCGATTGTACGTCGCCCAGTCCGGGCTGGCCGAGCGCCTCGCGGTGCGGGAAGGATCCGCCACCGAACTCGTGATCTGGGACGTGGGCCTGGGCGCTGCTTCCAACGCCATGGCGGCCCTCACGTGCTTCGAAAAGGTTTACGCCGACTCGGATCCCGCCTCCGTGCGGCCTCTTCGCATTGTGAGTTTCGAAATCGATCTCGACCCGTTGAAACTAGCGGCGAGATTCGCGAGCCATTTCCCGCACCTGCGTCACGGTGCGCCGCATGCGATCCTCGAGGCGGGCCGCTGGCGCCATGCCGCCGGCCCGTTGCAGTGGGAACTGCACGCCGGAAATTTCTTGGAGCTATTCGACTGGGCTTTGGACGGCCGACGTCTTCCGGCGGATCGCCCGCCACGCCGCCCCGAAATCGACCGAGCTTTACACCTACTCGGCGGCCACGGCGGTACGAGTTTCGCTCTTGAGCGCAGGATTCTTTGTCGCGGCCGGCATCGGAACGGGGCCGAAGGCGGATACCACCCTGGCCTTTAACCGCGCGGACGGTGCCGCCGGGCATCCGGCGCGTCCGAACCTGCTCGGCGCCGAGTGGTTGGCGCGGTGGCGGCGCAGCGATTCCAAATACCCCAAGCAGCTACCTGAGGACCGCCGGGCGGAATTCGACCTGGTCATCGAGCGACATCCGCAGTTTTCGCGTCCTCTCTGAGCGGCGTCCGCATCGGCAGGGTGATTGCCGCGGTCATTGATCTCGTTCGGAGAGCAAATCAGCCATCCCGGTCACCAGCGACGTCTTCAACAATTTATTTGAATAGGCCGCTAGGCGCGCACGGCCCACCGCAATTTTGCCGACGAGCTGCGCGGATTGGCCCGCAGTTCCTCCGCGCCGGCTCGAATGATGTTCTCGCTGATGGCGGCGTAGATTCCCTGGCGCTGGCCTTCGCGAAACGATTGTTTCACGCGGCGGTCTTCGCCGGAATGAAAGGTCAGGATCGCGACCCGCCCGCCGGGATTGAGGCAACCGGGCAGGTGCCGCAGGAACAGATCAAGCACGCCAAACTCGTCGTTTACGGCAATCCGCAGAGCCTGAAAAACGCGGCGAATGGACGAGTCGTCGACCAATCCACCCGGTTCCGCCTTAGGCAACCGCAGGATGTCGCGGATCGCGCTGGCCAGTTGCTTGGTGCGGGTAAAGGGCGTTCGGGTGCGCCGCTCAACCAACCCCGCCGCGAGCGTTTCGGCATGGGGTTCGTCGGCGTTTTCCCTCAGGGTCGTCGCCAGGTCGCCGACCGAGACGCGGCCGAGCCACTCGGCGGCCGAAGGCGCGCGCTGGGGGTTTAGGCGAAGGTCGAGCGGCCCGTCGGTCTTGAAGGTGAAGCCCCGCGCCGGATCGTCGAGCTGCATCGATGAAATTCCGAGGTCGGCCAAGATGGCATCTGCGCCAGTGAGGCCGAGTTGGGCCAACACCTTCGGAAGACCGGCGAAATTGCTGCGCACGGGCGTAAAGACCTCGTCGGTCCAACCGGCGGCGCGCAGGCGCACGGTGGTCTTCGGGTGTTCGATGGGATCGACATCGAGACCGATCAGGCGACCGCGCACCGGACTCGATTTCGGCGCGAGGCGGGCGAGCAGCTCGCGGGCGTGTCCGCCGAAACCGAGCGTGCCGTCCACCGCCAGCTCGCCCGGCTGAAGGGCCAGGGCCTCGAGGATTTCCTGTACCATGATTGGCCGGTGACTTCCGGCGGGTGTCTTGCCCGAAGCGAGTACCTTGACGACATCCGCAGCGTAGCGCTCGGGATCAAGCTCCTTGTACTTTTCCCCGAACTTCCGGGGATTCTTGCCGGAATAACGCGGGCGCCTCTGGCGCCGGGTCGGGCCATTGGTTTCGCTGCCAGCGGGCGATGGCGGCGGAATAGAGGAATCGGAGTCGGGCATCGGCGGCTAGTTGTGCGATACGAAGCTCCAGGTCGCAATGGCGCTTTATTCGGGCGCCCGCCCGCGCGAACCCACTTCCTTATGGCGCCAGTGGCCACCATTATTGTTTCTTTCAACCCCGATTGAGATTTCGGCAGGCATGGGCTATGCTTTCAATTGAGGGGACCCGCCGGCGGTGCGGTGTGATTGTTCGCCGCCGCAAAACGGGACACTGTATGTCGACTATATTATTACCATGAATCCACCTCTGGTTTTGGACAAAGCAGACGGTTATCTGAGTGCCGAGAGTCGGGAGTCACGGACTCCGTGGAAGGATCACAATCCTCGCCCATTTATCACTGTCTCGAGGGAATGCTGCTCCGGTGGATCGAACCTGGCGGAACTGTTGGCAAAGAAACTGGGCGGCGCCGAATCGTGGACCATTTTTGGCGGCAATGTCATCACTCAGATGCTCGCCAGCCAGTGTCTGCCGGAACAACTGGCGCGTTTCCTTCCGGAGGACACCGTGCCGGAGGTTAATGCCACCGTGGGTGAAATTGTGGGTCTCCATCCCAGCCTCTGGGAACTGGTGCAAAAAGCCAAGACCACGATGCGGCAGCTGGCTTCGGCAGGGAACGTGATCTTGGTGGGTCGCGGGGCCAATTTTGCCACCACGGGGATCGCGGACGGCATCCACGTGCGCCTGGTTGCGCCGGTCGATCACCGCGCGCGATACTATGCGCGGCGATTTGGAGTTTCAGAGGCCGCCGCCCTGGCCCACATTCGAAAGTGTGACGGCGCCCGGCGACGGTACGTGAGCGCGAATTTTAACGCCGACATCGCGGATCCGGCGGCATACGATTTGGTGATCAATACGGAGCATGTTCCCCTGCCTGAAGCGGCGGACATCGTGATCGCCCACCTTCGGGCCCGCCTTCAGCCGGCCACCGCGGCCTAGCCCTGGTTTTCCGCTTGCTGAGGATGCTCCGCCAGTTGGGCCGTGATGTAATTGAGGATGTCCTTTCGCCCGACCTTGGTCTTGGCGGAACTGATGAATATCGGCGGGGGCGGGTCGAGTTCCGCGAGGACCTTGCGACGGAAACGCTCGATACTCGATTGGGTTTGGGAAAGCGACTGCTTGTCGGTCTTCGTGAAGATCAGCACGAACGGAATCTCGGAATCGACCAACCAATTGATGAAGTCCACGTCGATCGCCTGTGGCTCCAGTCGGGAATCGATCAGGACAAAAATGCACACCAGGTTTTCCCGTCCCTGGAGATAATCGGCGACCGCTTCATTGAAATCAGCCCGATCGGTCTTGGCCACATGCGCGTAACCATATCCGGGCAGATCGACCAGGCGCCAATTTCGGTTGATCGTGAAGAAATTCATCAAACGGGTCTTGCCCGGCAGGTCGGAAACCTTGGCGAGACCGGATTTTTCCGTGAGCATGTTGATCAGGGAGGACTTGCCTACGTTCGAGCGGCCGATGAAAGCGAATTCCGGCAACGCGAGTTTGGGACACAGCTCGAGATTGGGCGAACTGACTTCGAAAATAGCGGACTGGATTTTCATGGCGGCAGGGAAACGGACGGAGGTCAGCCATAGGGACAGAGTTTCGGCCGCAAGCGACCTTTAGTTTCGAGTGGCTCGGACCGGTGGTTGGCGTTTTTCGAACAAAATTGTCCGCGTTTGCAGGGAAACGGTTGGGACCGGGGTTATGCGCTGAGTGAAAAGCGCATTATCCTCGGCAAATGAGCCACTCAAGGGGGCAAGTCCATGAAAGGTTCCTTGGCTTTGGGACGGATTTTTTTTGGTTTGGCCGTCGTCGGTTCCGGGGTGCAACAGTTGTGCCGGCAGGAATGCGTCCGACTGGTGCCGAAGGGTCACGCTGACCTGGCAACGAGTTTCTGGTGGCCGGCGGTGATTAGCGGTCTGGTGTTGGTGGCCGCCGGCCTTGCAATTCTTGCGAATCGTAAGCGGCGTCCAGCGGGGATCACCATGGTCGCTCTGCTCATGCTGGTGTTGGCGCTCTATTGGCCCGACGTCAGTGCCCAGCCCGGTCGGGGGTTTGTGTGGACAAATCCG
>Ga0302322_100005383_pt1 | contig 11227 bp, 8 predicted proteins | sample Fen_T0_2_FD_203757 | JGI IMG/M metagenome (GOLD analysis project Ga0302322, IMG submission 203757) | Peat permafrost microbial communities from Stordalen Mire near Abisko, Sweden - Fen_T0_2 | ecosystem: Environmental > Terrestrial > Soil > Wetlands > Permafrost | place: Sweden: Abisko... | reverse complement strand
TTGCGCAGCAACACGCGCGTCGCATCCAGCACGGTCAGCGTGGGGCGCATGAAGGTCGCCAAATCAGCGATCGAAACGTCGATGTTCTGATGCAGACGATTGCGCCGGCCGCCGAGGATGCCGTACCAATTCTTCATGCCGCCGGTGAATTTGGATAGATTGTGATGCTTGGCCACGGGCACGTTGATCACCTTGTCGGCGTTCACGAGCGGCAAATACACAGGCCATTGATCGAGCACCTCGCCCTTCATACGTAGATCGCGGAAGCGATGCGCGGAGGGCAAAATCACGTTCGCGCCCAGCGCGTACGCGGCCCGCCAAATGCCCGAGCGCTGAAAGCAGCGATTGGCTTCGTTGCAGGAGGCATCGGTAACGATCACTTCTTTGGCGCCCGCGTCGAAGCAAAGCTTCACGACCTCGGCCACCACCAGCGGGTTGGTATTGGCCGCGTGTACGGGCATGCGATCCCAACCGATGTTTGGCTTGACCGCGACGATGTCGCCCCGCGAAACGAAGCGCTTCATGCCGCCCATCGCGGTTACCGCGCGGCGCACGAGCTCGGCCGGATCGGTGCTGCTTTTGGCGATCGCGAATACTGGCTCGCCACCCGACGCCGGGTGGTGGATGCGAAAGTCCCTGACCTGGCGCTCACCGCTGGCCTGAGCCAAGCCGAAGCCGCCCGGGTCGTAGGTCCACTTGGCCGTCGCCGCAGCGCCGCCCACGACGAGGCCCAGGGCCCCGAGGCGCTTGAGCGCGTCGCGTCGCGTCGGATCGGACATTGCGGCGGGATCCTTGATGGAAAAAAGCGCGGCGGTCAAGTTCGCGGCCGAGCGCCCAGAATCACCGATAACATGTTGATTTGACTAAATATTACGCGGCGCATCCAGACCGCGAGCCGAGTCCAGTCCGGCCCGAGGCCCAATCGCCGCGCCAGCAATCGTGTCGAAAGCGCGGGGGTTGCTTGTCCGGGACGAAGACGCAAGCTAGGTTCCGCGTCCTTTTCGCACACCCCGGCGCGTGGTCGGGGCAGCCGAGAAGGCCTTGGAGATACGATGAAAGACGGCATTCACCCGGAATACAACACGGTCGCGGTGGCTTGCGCTTGTGGCAACAAGTTCGAGACCCGCTCCACCAAGACTGAGCTTCAGGTCGACGTCTGCGCGGCGTGCCACCCGTTTTATACGGGCAAGCAGCGCATGATGGATACCCAAGGTCGGGTCGACCGCTTCCGTCGTCGCTACGCAGGCGCGACTGGTGCGGCTGGCGCTGCCGGCGTGGCCGCGGCCGCGGCCGCCTCAGCAGCCGAATCGAAGTGAGCGTCAGGTTCGAGCGGCGTACTAACTCACGCCGCTCGGTCCATCGGGGATTTTCCCCGCACCCGCTGGAGTATGTCCAGCGGGCCTCCCTACGTCGGGGGATTCTCCCCCGCACCCGCTGAAGTGAATTCAGCGGGGCCCCACCCCCGAGTTTGGGGCCCCGGCCCAAACGATGGCGCGGCAATTCGTGTCGCCCGAACTTCATCGCGCTAGTTCCGGCGCTATACTGAGGACGATGTCGAACCAACCCGCGGTTCTCGGCCCTGATGGCGTTGCCCGTCCGTATATCGGAGGTCAGGCGCTGATCGAAGGCGTGATGATGCGCTCGCCGCATTGCTTCTCCGCCGTCGTGCGGCGAAAGAGTGGCGCGCTCGTCGTTCGTGAAATGCCCATGGCCGATCTGCGCCGCGGCAAACTGGCTTGGCCGCTGGTGCGCGGTGTCGCCGCTCTGGTGGAAGCACTCAAGCTGGGCAGCGCTGCGCTGCGCTTCTCCGCCGAGCAGTTCGAACAAGACCTGGAAGAAGAGGGCGCAGCGAAAGACGGCGCGCCCAAGTCGGGCCCGCGCAGCGCGGGGCCGAGCACGCTCGCGCTCTTGTCTTTGCCGATCATCGCGCTCTTGACCAATGCACCGCAAGACTTCGGCAAGGGCGCAAGTCCTGCCCCGAGCGAAGGCGATGGCAAGAAGCGCTTTCTCGGCGTGCTCTCTGCAGTCTTCGCGGTCGGCATGTTCGTGGCTTTGCCGCAGGCCTTCGCGGCCGGCGCGAGCAGCGTGTTCGGACTCGGGCTCGATGTGCGGGACGTGCGCTTTCAGCTGCTGACAGCCGCCGCCAAGCTCAGCATCTTGATCGGTTACATGCTGCTGATCCGGCGCATGCCCGAGATCTACCGCGTGTTCCAGTACCACGGTGCGGAGCACAAATCGATTTACACCTATGAGTCGGGCGAGGCGCTCACGGTGGAGAATGCTCGTCCGAAGACCACCCTGCACCCCCGTTGTGGCACGACCTTCATCGTGATGGTCGCGCTGGTTTCGATCTTGGTCTTCAGCGCGCTGGGCCCGCTGCTTCCGCATTTGGGGCTCGGCAAGCTCGCCGACAATTTGTTGTTCTTCGCCTTCAAGCTGCCGTTCTTGCCGTTCATCGCCGCGATCACGTTCGAGCTGCAGCGCGTGCTGGCCAAATATTGCACCACCGGCCCAGGCCAAATTTTGCTTTGGCCTGGCTTTCTCGTGCAAAAGATCACCACCATCGAACCAGACGACAAGCAGCTCGAGGTCGCGCTGTCGGCGCTCTTGGTCACGCTCGAGCGCGAACAACGGGGCGCTGCACCCGAAATTGCGAGCGAGCGCACCTTCGATGACTTTTCGACACTGACACGCGGCGCTGTGCAAGCGGCATGATTCCGGTCGGTAAGCTAGAATCCATCGTCCGACGGCACGCGGAGCTCGATCAGCTGCTCTGTGACCCAAAGGTGTTCGGAGATCCGCAGAAGCTCAATTCGTTCAATCGCGAACGCAGCGGGCTGTCCAACATCGTCGAGGCGTTCCAAGAGTGGCGCGCGGTCGAGAAGCACGTCGCCGAAGACCGCGAAGCGATGAATGATCCGGAGCTCGGTCCCCTGGTCAAGCAAGAGCTGCCCGAGCTCGAGGCCAAGCTGGTCGATATCGAGCAACGCATCTTCGTCCTGCTATTGCCCAAGGATCCGAACGACGACAAGAACACGCTGCTCGAAATCCGCGCCGGCACTGGCGGCGAAGAAGCAGCCCTGTTCGCGGCGGACCTGCTGCGCATGTACACGCGCTATTCGGAAACACGCGGTTGGAAGATCGAGCTCTTGTCCAGCAGCGACGCCCAGGCCGGCGGTATCAAAGAAGCGATTTTACTGGTCACTGGTAGCCGCGTCTATTCGAGCCTGAAGTACGAGGGAGGCGTGCACCGCGTGCAGCGCGTGCCGGCGACCGAAGCGCAGGGCCGCATCCACACCTCGACCGCCACCGTGGCCGTGCTGCCCGAAGCCGACGACGTCGAGCTCGTGATCGACGACAAAGATCTACGCTTCGATATCGCGGCCTCCGGCGGCCCCGGCGGTCAGGGCGTCAACACGACCAACAGCTCGGTGCAGATCACCCACCTGCCGACCGGCATGATCGTGCGCTGCCAAGACGAGCGCAGCCAGATCAAAAACAAGGCCAAGGGCCTAAAAATCTTGCGCAGTCGGCTACTCGAAATCGAGCAGGAGAAGCATGACTCGGCGATTCGGGACGAGCGCCGCGGCATGGTCAAGGCCGGGGACCGCTCGGACAAGATCCGAACTTACAACTTCCCACAAAATCGTCTGACCGATCATCGCGTGGGCCTGACCTTGTACAAGCTCGACCGAGTGATGGACGGCGATCTCACCGAGCTGCTCGATGCCGTGGGGTCGTTTCACCAAGCAGCACTCTTGGAAGCCAACAAGACTCACGAGGACGCCTAGGTCGTGGGCGCGCCGGCGAGCGTCGACTTGGACGCGCTGCTCTGCGCGCTCACTCTGGTTCCGACGGCGTTCGCGCGGAACCGATTTTTCAAATTGTTCGAGAATCCGGCCGCCCTCAAAGTGCGGCGGCGCGCGTCACGTGTGCGCGGTATCATTCGTCAACTGTGCGGCACAGGGCGCGTCAAAGCCGAAGTGATCGGCGAGCAAATCCTCGATGACGGCCAAGTACTGCTCCGTTATCGGGTAGAAGAAATCGGCTTTCTGCGCACCGCGGCGCTCTCGCGGTTGGAAGCGGCCACCTTGCGGTTTGCATTGTTTCGCGCTGGAAAAGGCAGCGTCGACAGCGCCGATCGCGAGCTCGTCGAGAGCGCCCTGGAACGGCTGAGCCAGAACCTGAGTTTGCCAGCCGGGCTACTCTCCACTCAACCGACGCAAGAAACGAGCGGCCTCGAGTGACCGACGCTCTCCGTTAGCTGCAGCGTGCCGCCGAGTGTACACTCGGCTGATGTTCGCCAAAGGGCAGCTCAGAGACCACGACGACACTCCGCTCGAAGACAAGATCGTCGTGCTACGCGGCCTGCGTTGGTCGGACTATCAGCGCATGTTGGAGGTACGCGGCGACGGGCCAATGCCGCGGCTTGCATACTTGGAGGGGCAACTCGAGCTCATGACGCCTTCCAAGGCGCGCGAGTCGCTCACTTCTCGCATTGGCCACTTGGTAGCCGTCTGGTGTCTCGAGCAGGGCATCGAATTTTCTGCCTATGGCTCGTGGACGCTCGAGAAGAAAGAGGCGGAGCGCGGGGTCGAACCGGACGAATGCTACGTGTTCGGTGTCGAACCAGAGGCCCAGTGCCCGCATCTGGCCATCGAGGTAGTTTGGACCTCTGGCGGGGTTCGAAAGCTCGACATCTATCAAAAGCTCGGCGTGCGGGAGGTCTGGTTCTGGCGCAAGGGTAGAATCACGGTTCACGTCCTGAGCGCTGATCAGTACCTCGAAGCTGCGACGAGCTACGTCTTGCCGGGCATCGATCTCGTGCAACTATGTGGGTCGCTCGAGCGCGCGAGTACGAGCGAGGCCATTCGCGAGTACCGCACGGCGCTCAGCCAAACCAAGCCTTGAGTCACGAAGTCATGAGCAAGGATCCAAGCTACGCCGACGACGAAGTGCGCGAGATCATCGAGCGCGCGCTGAAAGAGCAACCCGCGGGCGGCGTCAGCCACCAAGATCTGTTGTCGATCGGCGCGGGCGTCGGATTATCGCCCAGAACGGTGGAGAGCGCGGCACGTCAGGTGACGGAGGCGCGCTTGACGACGGCTGCCACGAAGCGCGTCGTGTCGCGCAGGCGACGCACCCTGGCAGCGCACGCCTTCGTCTACCTGGCGGTCAATGCGCTGCTGTTCGCGATCAATTTTTTGACTACGCCCGGCGAGTGGTGGGTGTTGTTTCCTGCTTTCTTTTGGGGCCTCGCCTTGCTGCTGCACGCAGGTTTTGGCCTGTTCGCGCCGATTTCGGAGCGGCGTTTGATCAGCGAAAGGCGGCGCCTGCTGGAGGCCGCGAGCGCGGGCGTCGCACGGCTCGCCGAACGTCGAACGGGCGTGCGAGTGGCGGGTCCCGCGGATCAGATCGAGGGGCCGGAAGACGATACGGACGCCGCGCGCGAGCAGCGCGGTACGCGCGGTCAGTGATGCGCGCGCGCCTGTTCGGCCATTAGCTCAGTGATCTCGAAATAGAGCCGTAATTTAGCGCCGTCGTCCGTCCGCTCGGCCTCCAGCACGTCAAAGCTCCGGTTGCCTTCATTGCTGCGCGATTGCGAGAGGAAGCGTGCGTGCTTGGCCTTCAAGACCTCGTACTCCTCCTTCACGCGGTACACGGTCCAGGCCGACTCGGGTGTTTGACCATCCCCGGCGTGGGTGATCGAATCGATCAAGCCCTGCGCAACAGCGCGGTGAAACTCGGCTTCCGCCAAATGATCGGTTTTGCGCAAGGCGCTTGCGCGAAGCAGATGCGCATTGATATCGGCTTGATCCGAAGCCAAGAGCGCCGCGCTGGCGTCGACCACGCCGGCAGCGCTTTCGCTGCGAGCTGCGTCAGCCAGTCGCTCCTCGAGCTCTTGGATATTCGAGGCGTCCGCGACGTATAAACGTCCGCGCCGTAAGCGCCAAAAGTCGGTTCGCGCGATTTCTTCCGTGGCTTCAGTGGCGAGCGCTCCCGCACGCGCTCTGTAGTACGCGGCGTCGACCTCGGCGTATGAGGGTCGCGCTGTGGGCGCGGCGCTTGCTGCCGGTTGCGCCGCGCTGACAGCGGGTGCTGGCGAACCACACGCGCTCGCGAACCAGCCCAGCAGCGCGATCGAAAGTCCCCGAATCACCAGCGATGCCGCCCGGAACTGCTGCTTAGTCGACATTTGCACCGCCAAAGCCTATCAGTAGCCGCACAGCCACGTCGATGCGAGACGTTTGAAGGGGGCCAGATTTTCGAGCCGCCAAGTGCGTTGCCCGGCGACGCGCTTCGCGATACCCGAAGGGGTAAGCCCGAGTTCACCCCGTCAGGTATTGCGAAGCGCGTCGTCCGGCGGGTAACTCGCCTCACCGCCCAGCCACTGCCAGGCGAGGCGTTGAAGCGCGCCCAGATTTCGAACCGCCAAAACGCCAAAACGCCAAAAGAGCAAGAGGGATCTGGGTGAGCCCTGCGCGCACGGGCCGCACATCGTTCACGACACACGGCCTGCGCGCAGCGAGCCGCAGCTCGCACGGGTGCAGACCGGGTACATGGGTGACGAATTGGACCGGCCCCCAGTGCCAGCGTAGTTGTCGCCTTTCCTGAATTCCTTCGAAGGGCAAGTTGCACAACGTTCAATCACGCAGCCGGTCGCAGAGGGCGAACCCGCAATCTTCCCCTCTTGGCGCTTTGGCGGTTGAATTCAGGGAGCCGTTCAGGGACCGTCTCGCGTTCGTTGGATGCTGTAAGCATTGGGGCTTGGCGGCGGTTGGTCTCCCTCCGGGAGCCGACCGCGACATACCTTACGGTCCGCGCAGCACCGTCACTGCAAGCTCGAACGCGCGCCGTTCGGCTGCGCTCAGCGGCGGATCGCGGTCCCAGCGAAACGGTTGTACGCGCGTAACCGAGGCTCCGCGCCTCGTAACCGCCAGCGCAGCGCGCTCGACCACGCCCACTCGGCCGCGCGCGCCGGCAAACAGCGAAAGAAGATCCGGGCCAGTGGCGCGGCGCGGCGTGGCTCGGACACGCGCTTGCACGCCGCCCGCGGTTGCCTCGAAACCCGCGATCCGCGAAGCGACGGGATCGTCCCAAGCGTCGAGCGAGTTCGGGAAACCGAGCGCGATCCAGTCCGCGACCGACGCCGACCAATCAACGCTCCCCGCGAGTCCCAGGGTCAGATCCGCGCGCGCCAAGAGCGCCTCAACCGCGCCCAATGAGAGCCGCGCATCGACCTCCGCCAGCTGCGAGATTTCGTCGATCGCGAACGCGGGACGCGCGACGCACAGCGCCTCGCGTGGCACTTCGAAGGGCGCGACGAGCGCGCCGAGATTGAACATGCCTGACGGGTCCCAGGCAGCGCGCAGTCGATTCAAGAGTTCGGTCCCCTGCCCGAGCTCTGCAGCCAAGCGCAGAACCTTGCTCCGACCCACGCCGTGGTGGTGGCTCAAATTGGCCCCCGCCGAGAGCGCCGCGCCGAGTCCCGCGCGCCAAGCGGCCTCGTAGCGTTCGCGCGCATTGCCGCCGCGGGCGCCGAGCGCCGAGAACGTGAAGTAAATGCTGCAGCCGTCGGGGTAGGCGTGGCTCAAGTGCGCCATCACCAGCGCGTGCCGCGAGAGTTCGCGGCGCACGCTTTCGTAAACGTCTTCGAGCCTCGACCAGGGTGCCGCGACCTCCATCGTGTCGGTGAAGGCTCCCAGGCGGAATGCCGACGATTGCCGAAAGCTGACCCCGTAGCGATGAGCGAGCCATCGACGGGCGGGCCCTTCACCGAGCGAGCGAGCGGCCGCGCGCGAGCAGATGGCCTCGGCGCGGGCGGCATCTTGATTCGCCTCTTCGGCTTCTCCTTCGAAGATCAAGAGCAGTGTTGCGCCGCCGAGCGCGTTGCCTTCGAGGGCTTCGATCGTGCGCTGCAGCCAGCGTGGTTTTCGCAAGGCCTGGCGCGCAGCCATGCCAAACCAATTGCCGACAGCGGCGCTGCGATTTTTTGGGGATTTTTTGGCGTCGGAACTCTGACCGAGGAGCAACGAGTCAATCGGATCGTATAGTCGCGCGACCTCCGGCCGCAGCCCTGCCTGCATCATCGTGCGCAAAATATCGAAGCCGCTCTGGATGCTCGCGCACGAGTACGCGAAAAATCGACGCACACGCGGCGCCGGGTGTAGACGCAGCGTCACCTCGGTGATGAAGCCGAGCGTGCCTTCACTGCCGGTAACGAGTGGCACGAGATCCGGGCCCGTTCGCCGGCGGCGCATGGCCACGAAATCGCCGTTGCCGAGCACGCAATCGAGCCCAGCCACCATGTCTTCGATTTTTCCGTAGCGGCTCGAGCATTGGCCGGCGCCCCGCGCTGCGACCCAGCCGCCCACGGTAGAGCAGACGATGCTGGACGGAAAATGGCCGGCAGTGTAGCCGTGTTTCGCGAGCTCTTGCTCGAGTGTCAGGCCGAGCACACCAGCGCCAGCGCGAACGACCGGCGCATCGTGGTCGATGCGAAAGTCCAACAGCCGCTTGGAGTCGATCACGATCGTACGCTCGTCCGGCAAGACCGCGCCGCAAACACCGCTGCCGGCTCCAAAAGGTACGACCCGAAAGCCCTCCGCACGCGACAGCTCGAGCAATTGGCTCACTTGCTCGGCGCGCTCGGGCCAAACCACGGCGCCCGGGCGGTTCGCGGGCAGCTCACCGCTTTGAATATCGACTAAAGCCCGCGGCCAAAGGTCGCGCGCGCCAGCCGAAAGGTCGGGAGACGCCGCGCTGACTCGCAAACCCGGCACGTAGTGCCGCACAGCTGACGCGAGATCCACGAAACGGTTGTAGCCCGCGTACGCAGGGACGTATACGTTTTGGGCGTGGGAACCCGCTCGAAACGATTGGCCGCACTGCTCGTGGGGTCGTCTGCGTATTGCCTACTGCTGGCTGCCTGCGGCGGCAGCGCGGCCGGCTCGCATCCGCGCGCCAACGCGCCACCCGAACAGGTCAGTATTCACACGGACCAGGCCGCGGCCAGCGAGGACTCCGCACCTGAACCAGAAGAGGCTTCGAAAGCCGCACTCTGCGACGACGGCACGTGCAGTCCGTGCGGCGCCGGGTTTTGCCCCATTGGCTGGTATTGTGATGAATCGGCGCGCGGCGGGCCGGCCTGTGGCTGGCTTCCGCGCTGCGCTCAAAAGTCGAGCTGCGGCTGTTTGACGGGCGAGCTCGGCGCTGGCTGCAAATGTAGTGAACAGGGCGTCGGGCTACACGTGACCTGCAAGTGACGGGCGGCCCGGGCGCTACGGGCGCTGCGCGAGCATGATGATGCGAGGCGAGTTTGGGCCGAAGAAGACGCCAGGCGTGGCTGGGTGACCACTGGCTTCGGTCACGCGGAAGCCCACTTCGTGCAGCAACTTGCCGAGCTCGTGCAGCGAATACAAACGCAGTGAAAACAGCGACTCTTTGGTGCGTCCGTCATCTAGGATAATCGAGCGTTTGACGCGCAGACGGCTCGAAATGTAATCGACGCTCATGTCATCCATGCACACACACGAATCGCCCTCGTACCAAACGGTGCAGGGCGCAGACGCTGCAGCGAAATCCCGATTGAGGACGTCGATCAAGAACATACCGCCTGGACGCAGTGCCTTGAAGACGCGTTGCGCAACAGCCAAATTCTTGTCTTCTTCGAAGTAGCCGAAGGTCGTGTTCCAGCAGAACACTCCGTCGAACATCTCTTCGAAGGCCATCTCGCGCATGTCGCCTTGCAAGAAATTGATCTTCTGGCCGCGCTCTTGAGCCACGTCAGCCGCCAGCGCCAGCTGATACAGCGACAAATCATAGCCAACGACGCCATAACCGCGGCTCGCGAACTCGACCGCGTGGTGTCCCGCACCGCAACCGAGATCGAGCACCACACCACCCGCGGCGACACCGAGCGATTCCTCGATGAACGTCACTTCACGACGAATGTGCTCGTCCGAGACGCGGGAGCTGGCGCGCATGAAATCTTCGTTGAACAGATCTTCCCACCATGGCGCACGCGTTTTCGAACGCTGAGCGGCCTTGGCCGCGGCGAGGTCCGGCGCTGGCGTGTCTCTCGGCGGAAAGGTCGCCGCCGGTGCTGATTCGATGGCAGACGACGGCGCCGTGCCCGCCCCGCGCTTGGGCGGCGGGGGAGGTTTGGCCGCGTCTGCTTTGGCATCCAGCTGCGCTTGCTCGGCCGCGAACTCTTCCGGCGGCATCGAAATTGCATCTTCACGGCCGAGCTCTTCAACTGCCTGTGCCGCTTCAGCCGCCTGTGCGGCTTCAGCTGCCTGCGCGGCTTCAGCTGCCTGCGCGGCTTCAGCTGCCTGCGCGGCTTCAGCTGCCTGCGCGGCTTCGGCTGCCTGTGCGGCTTCAGCTGCCTGTGCGGCTTCGGCTGCCTGCGCGGCTTCGGCTGCCTGTGCGGCTTCGGCTGCCTGTGCGGCTTCGGCTGCCTGCGCGGCTTCAGCTGCCTCAGCTGCCTGCGCGGCTTCAGCTGCCCGCGCGGCTTCGGCTGCCTGCGCGGCTTCGGCTGCCTGCGCGGCTCGCGACGCTCGAGCCACTTCGGCAACTCGGGCAGCTTCGGCGGCCTCCAACGCCTCTGCAGCGGCGATCTTCTTGGCGATCGATTCAGCTGAAAACTCGGCATCAGCGAGTTCAACCGGCGGAGGCGGCGCGGGCGGACGACGCGCCTCCAATGGAATCTTCGAGGCTACAGGGGACGAAGGGGCCTGCAGCGCCGCCGCCGCGGCTTCCAGCATGGCGATCCGGTCGACCTGCGACGCCTGCACTGGCAGCTCGACGTCGATCGGCACGTCCAGTTCAAACGAAGGCCCCAAGTCAGTGGGAACGGGCGCGGCCGGAGGCAACGGGACCGGCACCGCGGCCGCAGTCGCTGCGGTTATCACGGGACGCGAACTGCGTCGCACGCCGGTCCCGAGGCGCGACGCGTTCGGCGGATAAGCATTCGGATCGGCGTCCGGCGCGAGCTCCTCCGTCGCAGGCGGACGCACCGAGTCACCGACCGCGATGATGCGCATCGCAAAAATTGCAGAAGAAGTCGGCGGTGACGATGGCGGCGGGAACCCCGGCTGGTTCGCAGCAGGTGCCGATGGCTCGGTTGCGTCGGGGACGGAAGGGGACGAATCGCTGCGCAGGCGCGGCCCGGGCGGATCACTACGCGGGCGCGGCGGCGAAGCGATCGGACGCAGCGCATTCGCGC
>Ga0302322_100005382_pt1 | contig 11229 bp, 12 predicted proteins | sample Fen_T0_2_FD_203757 | JGI IMG/M metagenome (GOLD analysis project Ga0302322, IMG submission 203757) | Peat permafrost microbial communities from Stordalen Mire near Abisko, Sweden - Fen_T0_2 | ecosystem: Environmental > Terrestrial > Soil > Wetlands > Permafrost | place: Sweden: Abisko... | reverse complement strand
GGCTCGGCGTGACTTTCCCGGCATCAATCCCATCGGGAGGCATTTTCATGCCCACGACCATCCCAGGGAGGGCAAACCGGGCGACTGGATCGAGATAGTCGGCATCTGCGCCGATACCCATTATTCGAGCCTGCGTGAAACCCCTCCACCCACCTTCTATGAACCGTTCACCCAGGCCGAAGACCTGGCGGGGGGCGTGACTTACGAGGTTCGCACCCGCCTGGCCACCGAGAGCATTGCGCCCGCCCTCCGCCGCGCCGTCCAATCCATCGACCCCGACCTGCCTCTCATTGACCTGCGCACCCAGAGCGAACAGATCGAGGCGACCATGCAGCAGGAGCGCATCTTCGCCTCTCTCACTGCAGGCTTCGGCGCGCTCGCGCTGGCCCTGGCCTGCGTTGGCATATACGGCGCCATGGCCTACTCGGTGGCGCGCCGCACCAACGAGTTGGGTATCCGCCTCGCGCTCGGTGCGCTGCCCCGGCAGGTTCTGGCCATGGTCCTGCGCGAGGCCACCTGGCTTTCCCTGGCCGGCATTGGCGCCGGACTCGGCGCTGCCCTGCTCCTCACCCGTCTGGTCAAGTCCATGCTCTACGGTTTGCAGCCTGCCGACCCCATGAGCCTGGCCGCAGGGGCAGCCCTGCTGGTCGCCGTCGCCCTGCTGGCAAGCTGGGTGCCCGCCCGCCGCGCCGCCGGCGTCCAGCCCATGCAGGCATTGAGGCACGAGTAGCCAGGCTCACAAGCCGCAGGATTAAGGAGCAGAATCGCCCAGGGCTTTACAACTTGCCGTAGGACTCCAGCGCAAGACTCGGAGTGTCGGCCGCGGCCGGGGTACCGGGGATGCCATCGAAGCGTCAGGGCACGGCTTCATTCGCCATTAAGAGCACATAAGTTACTGATCTTCCAACAGACCATATGGGCAGGAAGTGCGAGATGTAAGGGTGAGTAGCGCAAAGGCGGCACAAATTTTCGGCATCAGGCGTTGAAACTTCCCAACTGCCGACCACACGTCCGGAATGCGTCAACGAGGGCTATGGCCTGTTCTCATCGGTTGAGAACGCCTTGGCGGGATTGCTTCCGGTCAGACGACCCCACCGCCGGAACCCAAACAAGGAACCGATGGCCAATTCAATCTAATGTCTATGCCACGCTATTATGAAGACTTCGGTTCACTGATCTCTGCCGCCCTGGCTTCCAAAGCGGCATCCGCCGACGAGGCATAAGGAGAAACAATGGTTGGTCACTGTGTATGGATCCTCATGGCTTTGAGCGTTGCAAATGCGAGCGCTGCTCTTGCGGAACAAGCTCGAGGCATCGATCAGGCCGTACCGGAGATCGCCGCGCTTGAACCCGAGCTTGAGAGTCTCTATCGAGACTTGCATGAGCACCCGGAACTCGCATTTCATGAACAGCGAACGGCGGCCGCATTGGCTGGTCGCCTCAGAGCTCTTGGCTTCGAGGTAACCACCCAGGTGGGCGGTACCGGCCTTGTCGCTATATTGCGCAATGGCTCCGGTCCCGTCGTCATGCTGCGTACGGAACTTGACGCACTACCCATCGAGGAGAAGACCGGGCTTCCTTTCGCAAGCAAAGCAAATGGACTCGATTCTGAAGGAAAGGTGGTCCCGGTAGCGCACGCATGTGGCCACGACTTGCACATGACCGGCTGGTATGGTGCTGCCACGATCATGGCACGCCGCCGCACCTCGTGGCATGGCACGTTGATGCTGGTTGGCCAGCCTGCCGAGGAGATAACTCGGGGGGCGGCTGCCATGTTGGCGGACGGTCTATTCACCCGGTTTCAGAAACCCGATTTTGCGATCTCGATGCATGACGAGCCCTCTCTCCCGTCCGGCAAGGTTGGTTTCCATTCTGGATTCTTTCGCGCGTCGTCAGATACGGTTGACGTGACGATCTTTGGTCGCGGCGGACACGGTGCTAAGCCCCAGTTGACCGTTGACCCCATTGTCCTCGCGGCCCGTGCCATTCTCGGCATTCAGACGATCGTGTCGCGCGAGACAGATCCGCTGTCACCGGCCGTTGTCACGATTGGCTCCATCCATGGCGGCACTGCGGGCAACGTGATCCCCGACGAAGTCAGGATGCTGATGTCTGTACGGAGCTACGATGAAAAGGTACGGAAGCACCTTCTCGCGTCGATCAAACGTCAGCTGGATGCCGAAGCCGCGGCGGCGGACGCGCCGTCTCCTCCGTCGATTAAGATCACTCCAGGCACGGAAGCCGTCTACAACGATCCTCAACTAACTGCGCGTCTGGTCGATGCGCTGCGCCGGGATTTGGGGCCCGAAAGCGTAGTTGAAATGCCTGCGAAAATGACATCCGAAGACTTTTCGGAATACGGCCGTGCTGGCGTACCCGCCGTGCTCCTGCACATCGGAGCTGTGAGCCCGGCAACTCTCGCGAGCGGCGCAAGAGTCCCTGATCTTCACTCCCCCCAATGGTTTCCTGAACTCGAACCGACACTCCGGTCCCTCGTGGCCGCAGAAGTGGTGATGCTCATGGATCTGCTCGCAGCCCATGGGAATGCAAATAACTGAATATCGCTGCTGTAACATGGGCGCCAACGGAGGGTTCAATCATCGTTGTCGCTGCTTTTCAGCGTAGCCGCTAATTGGGCGCCAGCCAGTACCGTACTCGTTTTTGGGTTAACTTCCCAGTTGGCCACGATCCGACCGCTACCAAAAATTAGCCGTACCAAATCCTCGATCTCTTTTGTTGATCAGCGTATTCATTGCGGGCCCCCACTCACTTCATTCGCTCCCACGTAAGAGTCCGAGTCACCTTTACCCCCTCCTTCGTGGTCGTCTTGAACACGATCGTCAGCCGGTCGCCCGAGATTGTAAAGTGGCGATCAATGTTCTTCCCGATATCTCCCGGCCAGATAGCTGCCTCAAGGTGATGGGTGACAATGCCCTCTTTCTCATTGAGCGTATATGTGCCGAAATAGGCGTCGTAGCCGAGAACAGTTTGCGCTGTATCTTGCGTGCCTTTCGTTTCCGCCGCAGTTGAGCATTCCTCGTTAAATATAGAGACGGTTCGATCTCGGCGAGAGAGCTGTGCGGCGACATGCCCAGACTGGTCGTAGATCAAGACGCCAAGTGGAAGTTTGGCGAGTCCCTGATCGGTTTCGGCCTGACCGTTCTCCCGCCTGCTCTCCCTGGAGATAAGCCTCCAACTTCCGATAAGCTGCGCTCGGACCGAACTGTGGGAAGCCGTCGCATCGCTCACGTGGCTTTGGGACTGTACCAAGGCCACGGGGACGGCTATGGATAACATGACTCCCACGCTCAGCTTCCGACATAGGTTGGCGACAAGCATATTCTTCTTCCTCCTTCATCCTGGAATAACTTGGACCCGAAACATTGTTGGCGCAGCCTGCCCTATCCTTGAAGCGCAAAATGACACGGAGTCAAGGTAACGCGAAGGGTAGCAGAAGGACGGCTGCTTCGACTCAATCTGGAAAAATCAATGGGAGTGCCACATCGGATGTGAAAATGCAGCGGGCGCTATGACCGCAGAACGGTACAACGACTGCTTTGTGGCTCGCGCCGTTCCGGTCGTTGGCATACCTGCTGAATGCGAGACCGCGCGCTAAACGCGTCGGGCCTTGAGCCATAGCCGGGCAGGTCGTATCGAAAATGCCAAGAGGCAGGATGTCTACCTCCCCGAGCAGGTAGGTGGTTGGTCGGGCAACAAGCTGCTTCGTGAGCTCATCTTCCGTGAGCCTGGACGCGTATCCGAGCTTGTTCTTCAGCCCGTACGGCCAGCGGTCAAATCCCACACAATTCTTGGCGTCGGCAAACGGGACAAACGGCGGGGGCGGTACGGTCGGCCCAATGGGTTGGAATCCTGGTGCCGCGGCAGAAACAGTCTTCGGCATGGCCGTCGAAGTAGGTCGCATTTCATCTATATAGGGATAGGCGGCAGCATTGGAGACCACATACGAAATTGGAATAGAGACCGAATCGTGCACTTGGTTGGCCATCTCGTAGCGGATGACGAATTGGCCGCCCGCTGAATGACCAGCAACAACAATGTTCCTCAAATTGGGGAAGACTTGTTTGCGCGCTAAGCGCCGGACAATCTCATCCATGAAATCAAAAGAGGTGAGTTTGTCATTACCAACCTCGCCGTCGCCGAAGCGCCATGTGTCGGCTCGCTGTGTCTCACACACCCAATTGGCCTCGTCGCCAGCCAATGCATCGCGGCAATCGCCGGCCTGATTCCCCGGCACGCTGCTGTTTGACGCGAAGCGTGGCGCAACAATAACGGTGTTGTTCAAGCAATCCGCGAGAAACGCAGCTGCAAGAGCAGTGCGGAAGTGATTATCCCCATCACGATTAATGCCGTGCACGAAGATGAGGGCACGTGTGATGTTGTCGTTCTTCTGGTCCAACGGATAGTTCCGGTAAATCAGGAGTCGCGATGGCTGTCCTGCAGGCCTGATCCATTCTGTGCAATCTGGGCTCCCCACCGTGCAAGGTGTCGATGAAGCGATAGCTGCCGCAAGCAAGAGTCCGAAAACCATGGGAGCTAGTCTACCGCAACAGAACCGTGCATCGAACAGGTGGGACCTTGGGTGTCGGAACCAGGGCTGACCAAATGCTCGCCTGCTTCTTGGGTTTGTGCCCGCGTCAACAGGCAGGCTAACGATACAGGTTCGTCCGTGGGATGGGCACAAAAACGCCGTTCTCGTGAGCAGCAATTCTCGATTGATGACAAATCGCCAAGTCACCCATCGAGCCACAATTCGCGCTCTGGATGACCGGCCAACCAGAGGCCACTTCTCCGTCGCAACTGGCTCAGTCGTTTTCCGCTCCGCACTTTGCAGAAAATATCCCAACCAGGGCGCACAATGGGAATGGACAGGAGCCCGGACGCCACATTCCAGAGGCGGAAGAAAGGCCCCCCCTTTTGGCGATGTCCTTTCGCCTTTTCTTGGATAAGCTATTTTGAATCAGCTGAGTAAAGGTAGGGTCGGGATCGCGCCTCTTTCCCTGCTCTCGGCCACCACGGCGTCCACCTGCTCCAGAACTTCGGCAACGGTCATCGTGTAGACCTCGCGGCGGGAGTTGAAGCCTTCCTCGACCAGCTGCTTCAGGTAGCGCCCGGCAACCTGCGCGGCAATCTCGTCCGTGATCACCTTGCCCGAGCGCTGCTTCTGCTCAACCCATGCGGTGGTGGGCAGGGCGATCCACATCGGCCGCCCATTCACGTCAAACCGCACATCGACGGCGTCGGCGTGGCGGGTGGCAATGGCCACCATGGTGCCCTTCCAGCGGCAGTGCAGATCTTCGCCGCTCCAGCGGTCGCTAACATGGAAGTCCTCGTACATGCAACTAGCCTATCGCTCCGGCTCAACAACGGCAAGCAGCCCGTCCAGGCAAACAGCCTCTGGAGCGCGATTTCCGTCCAGGACCAGGGCTCGGGGCCTCCTTTGGGCCATCGTTGGCGCTCGGGTGCTGATGTGCCCTCCGCCGCCGATAACTCCAGAGAGGTAAACTGCCATGCAAATCACGGTTGACGTAACAGACGAAATTCGCCGCGAAGCCGAGTCCCGCGGGCTTCCCGTCATCGACTTTGTGGAATCCCTGATTGCGCGCGGGTGGGAGGCCGTGAAGGACCGCAAGGAGGTCAACAGCGCCATCGCGCGCATTCGCGCCTTGCGCCCCGGCGCGCCCGCTTCTCGCCGTTAAGTGCCGCCGCCGGTGGACGCTCCAGTTGGCGCGCTGTTAGACTAGGTAGGTTGCGGTCGAAGTGCCTCTACCGGCGCTCGCCCGCCTGCAAGTCTAAAAAAGAAGGACAAGAAAAACCCAGTGGACACACAAACGCGTCATGCCTTGAAAAAGGACAGCTTTGCCCAGGCCACCGCAAGCAGCATGAGTTGGCTCAGTGGTCACCGTTCCGGCGTTCTCCGCTGGGTCATCGTTGGAGCCGCTGTTCTGATCCTGGGCGTGGGCTCGATCGTCTTCTGGAATCTCCGCTCGTCGGCGGCCGATAAGGCCCTGGGCGACGCGCTGGATGTCTACAACTCTCAACTGGCTCTGCCCGGTGCACCTGTCACAAAGGGCGTTTACGCCGCGGCAGGCGAGCGTTCAAAGGCTGCCAATCAGCAGTTTGTGGCCGTGGCCGAGCAGTATGGCTGGCTGCCCCAGGGCGCCAAGGCTCACTACTTTGCCGGCGTCACTTATGAGGAACTGGGCCAGACGGCTTCAGCAGAGACCGAGTTGAAGGCCGCGGCTGGGTCATGGGACCACAACCTCGCCAATCTGGCCAAGTTGGCTCAGGCCGGCCTCTATCACCAGACCGCCCGCGACAGTCAGGCCATCGACGTCTACACCGCGCTGGCGGCCAAGCCGTCCGAGACCGTGCCGGCAGCCGTGGCACAGCTTGACCTGGCCGACCTGTATGCCGCCACCGGCAAGCAGGAGCAGGCGCGCGCGCTTTGGGCCAAGGTCAAGGACGCGGACAAGGACGGCGCTGCCGGCTCGATTGCCGCGCAGAAGCTCACCGCCAAACAGTAAGCTCTCAAGAAGAGCAAGATGACCCGCGGGGCTTTGAGCTCCGCGGGTTTCTCTTTTGGGCGAAGCAGGGAAGCGCAGGATAGGAGTCGGTTCGGCGAGCATTCTCCCAGCCTGCCGCGTCTGGTGGACTATGAGCGCGGGGCAGGCGGTATTCTCAGGTTGGATGGAGATCGCAGAGAAGACTGTGCACGATCGGGCGCGCCATCAAGCCGAAGAGGAAGCGCTTGCGGCGCTGGTGAGCCAGTACGCGGGCACGATCTACCGCGTGGCCTACTCGGTGCTGCGCAATGCTGCCGACGCCGAGGACGCGGTGCAGGAGACCTACCTGCGCGTGCTGCGCCATCGCGACACGCTGGACCAGGTGCGCGACCAGCGGGTGTGGCTGGTGCGCATCGTCTGGAATATCGTGCTGGACCGCAAGCGCCGCGCCAAGACCCGCCCGGAGACCGATGATGTGGCGGAACTCGCTCGTGTGCTGCCCGCGGCGGGGCTGAGCGCGGAACAGCGCGCGGCAGCCGCGCAGCATCACGCTCAGGTGCTCGCGTGCGTCGAGCAACTACCGGCCAAGGAACGCCAGGTTCTCATGCTCTCAGCCTTCGATGAGCTTTCGAGCGTGGAGATTGCCGCCGTGCTGGGAATTACCGAGTCCAGCGTACGCTCCCGGCTCTTCCGCGCACGCAACCTGATCGCAGGCCTTCTGAACCACTCCAGGAGTTTGAAATGAATGCCTCCAAGCAGTACCCGTTGAAGAACAATTCTCGCCAAAGCGGCCGGATGGGCGAACCGCCGAGCCCGGCGGAGTTGACCCTGCGCCTGATCGCCGGCCTCCCGGCTCCCGTGGGACTTGAGGGCCGCGTCGAAGCGAGTGTGCGCGCGGCGGCCAAGGAGCCGGGCAAGGCACGGCTTCTGAGTTGGCCTGCGCCGCGCTGGGACAGCGCCTGGATGCGGGGCGCAGCTGCTGCTGCGATCGTGTTCGTCGTGGTGGGTGGCGGGTGGGGGGTCTACTCGAGGGTGCAACCGGCACAGCAGCCGAGGGTGATTGCGATGCCGCGCACAGTAGCGCCAGGCGGTTTCTCCAATGCGGGCGCTATGCGGACTCCACAGACCCTCAATGGACCGGTAGTGACCCACCCGGCTGCCACCGTCGCTCCCCCAGTTGCCTCGCAGACTAAGCCAGCGCGGCCGAAAGGGCGAAAGGTCAAGGCCGCAACAGCGGCGATGGGGCCAAATGGCAGGTAGACAGGAACGCCGGCGCGAGTTCGGCGCGCTCTTAAATATGAAGCTCTTTCGGCGCACTGGACCGCGCAGCGAATTCACGGGCGCGAAGTTAAAAGACGATCAGGAGTGACGATAGCTGTCGTCGGGTCAGTCGATCGGAGTCCATATGTTTGATGAACACCGGCCACGCCGCATTTGTTCCCTGGGCCGCGTGCATCCGTTCAGGAGTTTTTGGTGACCGACCGGATCAGCATGCCCAGCAGGGCCAGCACGGCCGCTCCCCAGAAAGCGGGGCCAAGGCCGCGCACGTGGAAGCCGCGCACCAGGCTCGACGCCACCAGGATCATCAATCCGTTGATGACCAGCAAGAACAGTCCGAGGGTGAGGATGCTGAGCGGGAAGGTGATGACCTTCAGGACCAGTCCGAGTGTCGCGTTGAGCAGTCCGATGACCAGAGCCGCCGCCAGCGCCGAACCTAACCCATCTACAGTGAATCCGGGAACAAACTCGGAAACAACCAACAACGCGATTGCACTCAAGAGCCACTGAACCAGCAGCCTGGTCATCCCGTCTTCCTCCTTCCGGGCAATTCACCGGCCTGGCCCGCTCGGTTACCGTTATAACACGATGAAGAGAAAGGCCGTGGATTCCGGTTGCGCGCAGGCGCTTGCAACCTTTGGCCGGGAGCCGGGTCAAAGGGAAGGGCTGCTCTGCGCAGATTCATGTGCAGGCCCGATTCGTCGCCAAGGGACAATCTTCATGTACGCTTTCCGCATTTTGCCGCTCGCGGCCCTGCTGCTCTCACTGTCTGCCGGCCAGGCCCAGCAGAGTGCGAATCCGCCTTTGCCGGAGATTCGTCAGCTCATGCGCGAGGTAATGGACCACCAGAAGCAGTTGGAGAAAGTGCGCGAGACCTACACATACAGTTCGGCGCAGACGACGGAGGATATTGACGCCAGGGGCCAGGTCAAGAAGACCGAGACCGAGGAACATGAGGCGTTCTTCGTGAACGGACACCTGATCGAGCGCGCCGTGAAAAAGAACGGCCGGGCGCTCAGCGAGTATGAACAGCAGAAGGAGACCGAGCGCGTTACGAAGAAGGTGGAGAAGGCGGAAAGGGTCCCGCCCGATCAGCCGCTCGAAGGCCAGGGCGTCAGCGTGAGCCGGGTGCTGGAGATCATGGACGTGCGCAATCCGCGCCGCGAGAGCTATCATGGCCGCCCGGCGATCGTATTCGACTTTGTCGGCCGCAAGGACGCGAAGACCCACGGCCTCGCCGAAGATGCCTCAAAGAAGCTCGAAGGCACGCTGTGGATTGACGAAGCCGACCGTCAGGTGGCCCACATGGAGGTGAAGTTCAACGACGACTTCCGCGTGGCGGGAGGGCTGTTTGCCTCGATCGCCAAAGGGTCAAACTTCCGCTTCGAGCAGGCGCAGATCAACGGCGAAATCTGGCTGCCCACCGGCGGTGAAGGAACGATCCAGGCGCGCGTGCTGCTGGTGAAGAACTTCCGCCAGCACTTTACAGAGCGCGACTGGGACTTCAAGCGTTTTCGCGTGGAGACGCAGCAGGCCAAAGACAGCAAGATTGTCTCCGCTCAAAAGCAATAGCGCCGGGGCGGCGCAGCCATCTGCCCTTCAATTTAGATTAGGAGTATGTTTGCGCGCAGGATATCTATCCAGCGGACTGACGCCGGCGGCGCCGTCCATGACTGCCCGATCGGCTGGATCGACAACTTTGCCATGCGCAATTTCACCAACGATCCGGTCTTCGACGATACGCTGCCGGTGGGAGATGGGCTGCTTGAGGCCGGCACGCATGTCCCGATTGCGCGACTGCAGGCCGCGATGGAAGACTGGTTTCGCCGCAAGGGCTACCTGAAGCCAGAGGACTCCTTGAAGGTAGTCGAACTTGGCATACGGGAGCCCTGAGAGCGCCACGGTTGCCGGACGGACGGATGTTCGTGCCGCTCAATGAGACCCAAATACTCGATGGATGCGGCAGGAAATCCATCTGCCCTTGAGGTTGCGCGCGACACGCTTTTTCAATCAAAGAAGAGGAGCATCTTTTTCGCCCAGCGAAGAGCGGGCACTCGGCGGCATGATTGAGCCGACTGACGCGGATGGGATAGGCTTTCTGGGTAGTTTTGGTGAGGGCGCGATGAGAACCCAATCGAGAAAAGAGATGCGGAGGGTCAAGCCGCTTGTGGTGTTCGCAGTAGTCGCGGGGATCGCCTTTTCGGCATTCGCAACCCTGTCAGCGGCACAGGCTCCGCCGGTGGTCCATGAGGATCCCGCGGGAGACGAGTCAGCCAATCCGGGACCATTGGCGGGTGATCTCTCGCCGGCGATGAATCCGCGAGCGATTGAGAAGGCGATGCGCAAAGTGGCGGATTGGCAAGTGAAGACCAGCGAGGGGCGTTTCAGCACGGACTGGACCTATGCAGCACTTTACGACGGCCTGCTGGCGGCCTCGCGCGTAACCGGAGACACGCGCTATCACGATGCGGTGCAATACTTTGCCGAGCGAACTGAGTGGAAACTTGGACCCCGCTTTGGCCACGCGGACGATGAGGCCGTGGCGCAGTCTTACCTCGAGTTGTACTTCGAACATCCGGCTCCGGAGCGGATCGCAACCATCCGCGAGGAGGCCGACAAACTGTTGGTCCGGCCCGGCAATGCGTCTCCTTTTGAACCGGAGAAGGACTTGTGGTGGTGGTGCGATGCCCTGTTCATGGCGCCTCCGGCCCTCGCGCGGTTGACCAAGGCCACCGGCGACCGGCGGTACCTGGACTACCTGGACCGTCAATGGTGGCTTACCTCGAGCAAGCTCTACGACCCGGCAGCACACCTTTACTCCCGCGATGCGACCTTTCTGGATTCACACGAGAAGAATGGGAAGAAGCTGTTCTGGTCACGCGGAAATGGGTGGGTGATGGGCGGCCTGGCCCGGGTACTGGCGTATATGCCGGCGGATTACCCATCGCGTGGCAAGTATGTCGCGCAGTTCAAGGAGATGGCGCGGGCAATGGTGGCAATCCAGAGCGAGGACGGGCTCTGGCGCAGCGGCCTGCTCGATTCCGGGGCGTACCCCCGTCCAGAGGTATCGGGGTCAGCGTTCTTCACCTTTGCGCTGGCCTGGGGTCTCAACGAGGGTCTGTTGGACCGCAAGATCTACAAGCCCGTTGTCGAGAGAGCCTGGAAAGGGCTGCTGGGGCACGTTTATGCCGACGGGCGGTTGGGATCGATTCAGAGGATTGGCGGCGCACCCGGCGAAGTGATCCCTGGGGGAAGTTATGTCTACGGGGTGGGCGCCTTTCTGCTCGCCGGGTCGGAAGTAGACAGGCTCTCGCGCGGGCGCTAGTGACAGGTTGAGAGCGTTGGCGCTCTGTGAATTTACCCGAGAACTCGTGAGCGGATGAGGGAGTTTTCGACGAATTATGCGAATAGAAGGCGAAAAATAGAC
>Ga0302322_100005381_pt1 | contig 11230 bp, 12 predicted proteins | sample Fen_T0_2_FD_203757 | JGI IMG/M metagenome (GOLD analysis project Ga0302322, IMG submission 203757) | Peat permafrost microbial communities from Stordalen Mire near Abisko, Sweden - Fen_T0_2 | ecosystem: Environmental > Terrestrial > Soil > Wetlands > Permafrost | place: Sweden: Abisko... | reverse complement strand
CATGATCCTCACCCCCTCGCAGGCTGGAAACAGCCTTTTGCTGGGCAACTTGACCGGTCATCCCTGTGTCGTCGTCCCCAATGGCTTCACCCGAACTGGCACGCCCACCAGCATTTGTTTCCTCGGAGAGTTATTTGGCGAAGCCAAATTGCTGGCGGTGGCCAAGCGCTATCAGGACGCCACGCACTTCCACCAGCAACATCCCCCGCTGGACACAATGAGCCGATGAGACCCGGTTCCGGGTGGGTAGATAGTTTCCATGTCAGAAGTTCGCCAGCGGTAAATTTTCTTGCCCGGTTGTTTCGGCGCGTCACGAGCAACGGCGCTTCCCGGCGCAGAATTATTTCTGACGCAGTCGGTTGTCAGCCTGGTGGCTGAATGCAGGTCGGCGCGGATCCGTGGTAGCGATTGAGCCATAAAGGAATGGCCGCATTTGAAACGGGAGCGACCAAACGCGGGTCGGGTACTCCCGCCGGCTGGGGCTGCTTTTTGTGATTGTCATGCCCCAGCACCCGGCGTAGTGTCCCCAGACCAAATCGGATTACGTATGGCGGATAACTCAAAAGAGCCCACAGCTGGTGACCTGCTGAAGAACTCCTCGCTTTACCGCGAGTTCCAGGCTGAACGGGAAGAGATTTTGAAACACAAGTGGATCGAGTCGGAAAAGGCGGGCCACGACATCGGGTTCGAGCGCGCCTTGACGGATTGGATCGTGAAGCATCGGTCCAAATGGCGCCGGGCCCGGCAATCCAGCCAGCACGTGACGGCGCGCTGACGACCCGGCGGTTTCCGCTCCTTTAAGGCCGCTCTGCGAGGTGGCCAAGGCGCACCATGAACAACCAACATTTTTCCGCGAACCGACGCCCCGGCGTGGTTCGCACTTTTTCTTTCCACCTCCGGCGGCGGGCGCAACCCTGAACCGCAACCGCCGCCTCCTGCCATGCCTGAATCGGCCATCATCCTCAACGCGGTCGGCATCCAGCGGGCGCTCACCCGCATGGCGCACGAGATCGCCGAGCGGAACGAGGCCACGGCCGACATTGTCCTCGTGGGCATCCAACGCGGCGGGGTGCCGCTGGCCGAACAGCTCGGCCGGTTGCTTTCCAGCATCGTCAACCAAACCATCCCGGTTGGCTCACTGGACGTCAACCTGCACCGCGACGACCTTGACCAACGCGCCGCCCCGAAACTCCATCCGACCCAAATCCCCTTCGACGTGAGCGGCAAGACGCTGGTGCTGGTGGACGATGTGTTGTTCAGCGGCCGGACCATCCGCGCGGCGATGGATTCGTTGAATGATTTCGGCCGGCCTAGAAAAATCCAGCTGGCCGTCCTCGTGGATCGCGGGCACCGGGAACTGCCGATCAAAGCGGATTTTGTCGGCAAAAACCAGCCGACCTCGCCCACGGAAAAGGTCCAAGTCCGCCTTGGTGTGCCCGGCAGCGAAGACCAAGTCATTCTCCACCGTCCATGAGCTGGCATCGCAAACATCTGCTCGACATCGAATCGCTCAGCGCCGATGAAATCATCACGGTGCTCGACACCGCCAAAGCCTTCAAGGCGGTCGGCGAGCGGGCGATCAAGAAGGTGCCGGCCCTGCGGGGACGCACGGTGGTAAATCTGTTTGTCGAGCCCTCGACGCGCACGCGCATCAGCTTCGAGCTGGCGCAGCAACGGCTTTCCGCGGACATCGTGAACTTCACGGCGGAGGCTTCCTCATTGAAGAAAGGCGAGACCCTCAAGGACACCGCGAAGAATCTGGAAGCCCTCAACGCGGACTTCATTGTCATCCGCCACAGCGCGGCGGGCGCGCCGCATTTTCTGTCGCGCGTGCTCAACGCCCATGTCATCAACGCCGGCGACGGCGCGCACGAACATCCCACCCAGGCGTTGCTGGATGCGTTCACCATCCGCGAACGCACCGGCCGGATTGCCGGCCTGAACGTCACGATTCTGGGCGACATCCTGTTCAGCCGCGTGGCTCGCTCGAACATCTGGGCGCTGACCAAACTCGGCGCCAAGGTCACGCTGTGCGGGCCGGCCACGCTGGTGCCGCGCACGTTCGAAGCGATGGGCTGCCGCGTCACGCACGACGTGGACGAGGCGTTGCGCGAAGCGGACATCATTCATCTGCTCCGCATCCAGCATGAACGGCAGCGCAAGACGATGTTCCCGAGCATCGGCGAATACACCACGCTTTACGGCCTGAACAAGGCGCGGTTTGCCAAGGCCCCGCCGGAAGCGCTCATCATGCATCCGGGCCCGATCAACCGCGGGGTGGAAATTGACAACGACCTCGCCGATTGTCCGCGGTCGCTGATTCTGGAGCAGGTGACCAATGGCCTCGCCGTCCGCATGGCCGTACTGTTCCTGGTCAACGGTGGCAAGGGCCCGCAGGAAATTGCGCCGAGCTGAGCTGCCGGGCGCCCGCCGCGAGAATTTCATGGCGAGCGCGCCGGAACTTTTCCATACTCCGCGGCCATGAAGTCAATGACGGGCTACGGGCGCGGCGAGTGCGTCCGCGATGGATTCAATGTCACCGTCGAACTCAGTTCGGTGAACCGCAAGCAGGCCGAGATTTCGGTCAACCTCCCCCGTGAGTTGGAATTGCTCGAGCCCCGCATCCGCGAGGCCATTTTGGCGGAGGTTTCACGCGGGCGGATCACGGTGCGCCTGGCGGTCCACGCGGGCGATGGCAAATCTTCCGCGCGCATGCACCTGAACGTCACGCTCGCCAAAGCGTACGCGCAGGAACTCGCCAAGCTGGCCAAGGAACTCAAGCTCGCCGGCCCCGTCACCCTGGATCAGATCGTCCGCGCCCCGGGCGTTTTCCAAACCGACGAGGAACTGGCGGAGCATGAAGACCTGTGGCCGGCGGTGGACAAAGCCTTGCGCGCGGCGCTGCAGGCGCTGTTGCAGATGCGGTCTCGGGAAGGCGCTCATCTCGCCAAAGACCTGGCGTCCCGGGTCGGTCTCATGCGCAAATGCGTCGAACGCGTCGCCAAGCAAGCCCCGAAGTCGGCCGAACGGTACCGCCAGCAACTGATCGAACGCATCAAGGCCGCCGGCATTCCCGCCCCCGCAGCGGATGACGAGCGCCTCCTGAAGGAAGTCGTCTTCTTTGCGGATCGTTCGGACATCACGGAAGAACTGACCCGGCTGCAAAGTCATTTCCAGCAGTTCGAGGATTGCGGGCGCGCCAAGGATCCGGTGGGCCGCACGCTGGATTTTCTCGCCCAGGAAATGAACCGCGAAATCAACACCATCGGCTCGAAGGCGAATGACGCCTTGATCTCGAGCGAAGTCGTGACGCTCAAGGCGGAACTGGAAAAATTTCGGGAACAATCGATGAACGTCGAATGAGCGAAGAGAAACCATCTCATCAAGGAGCAGGCAATCCGCTGCTGGTCGTGATCTCCGCACCATCGGGGGGCGGCAAAACGACGTTGTGCCACCAGATCCTGGCGGCCCGCCCGGAATTGACCCGCGCCATCACCTGCACCACCCGCGAGCCGCGCGGGGCCGAGAAGGATGGGGTGGATTATTACTTTCTGGATGCCGGTTCGTTTTTGAAACGCGTGCAGGCGGGAAATTTTTTGGAACACGCGACGGTTTACGGCCAGAGTTACGGGACCTTGAAATCGGAGGTGCTGGGAAAACTGCGCAGCGGCAAGGATGTTTTGCTCAACGTGGACGTGCAGGGCGCCGCCGCGATCCGCAAGTGCGCCGAAGAGGATCCGGAATTGAAACGCTCGCTCGTCACGGTTTTTCTCACCCCGCCGACCACGGCGGTGCTGGAGGAACGGCTTCGCAAACGCGGCACCGACACCACCGCCGACATCAAGAAACGCCTCGGGGTGGCGCGCCAGGAGATCGCGCAGTGGAAGAATTTTGATTACCTGATCATCAGTCGGAGCGTGGCGGATGATCTGCGGCACATGCAGTCGATCGTGGAAGCGGAAAAGATGCGCACCGCTCGATCTGTGGCGCCGGAGTTTTAGTCAGGTTCTTAATCATAATTTTTTTGTTAATCTTGATCCGTATTTCGGGAGATTAAAGTCACGAGTATGATTAAGAAGGGAAAAGAGCGAGGGTTGAGAATATGAGCACGAGCAAAAACATCGTCCTCGGCGTGACTGGCTCCATCGCCGCCCACAAGGCGGCCGATCTGGCCAGTCTGTTGACCAAAGCGGGCCACCATATCCGGGTGGTGATGACCGCCGATGCGCAACGCTTCATCACGCCCCTGCCTTTTAAAACCCTCTCGCGGAATCCCGTCATCACGGATCTTTACGACGAGGAGGAAGGCTGGAAGCCCACCCATATCCGGCTGGCCGACGAGGCGGACTTGCTGCTGATCGCGCCCGCCACCGCCAACGTTTTGGCAAAGCTGGCGCACGGCTTGGCGGACGACGCGCTGACCTGCATTGCGCTGGCGCTGAATCCGAAGGCCAGAATCCTTCTCGCTCCGGCGATGAATGGTAAAATGTGGTTGCACGCGGCAACGCAGGAGAATGTCGCCACCCTGAAAGCACGCGGCACGGAATTCATCGGCCCGGATGAGGGCATGTTGTCCTGCGGCTACGAAGGCATCGGTCGGTTGTGGCCGGTGGACCAGATCGCGGCCCGCGCGCAGCAGTTGCTGGGCTAGGAATTCCGGTTTAGGACTTTTATGAAAGCGGGACGATGGCAATGGTTGCGGCGGATGCCCGACGTGCTGGCAGGGGCGCAATTGGAACCGGCGGAGCAAACCCGCAGGCATGTCGCCCGCCAGCGCAACATCTTTCTGCCCGCCCGCCTCATCGTCGCCGCGATCGTCCTCTATCAACTCTATAATTCACCGTGGCTGGTAAACGTCGTCAACAGCTATGGCGTGGTGTTTGAAACCGTTCAAAGTGTCTTCGTCGCTTACGCCTGGATGTCCCTGATCGCCACGGTGCTGTTCTTCGTGGTCCGCCGCTTCCCGCCGGGAATCATCCAGTGGCTGGTCTTTATTTTCGGCCTGGCCGACGGGGTGTTTCTGGGCGGGCTGACGGTATTGACCGGCGGATTCGACAGCATTTTGTACTGGGCGTATCCGGCGCTCATCATCCTCAATGCCGCCTCCATCCCGCTGGCCACCCCGCAGATCGTCCTGAATCTCATGTTGGGAATCATCTTTCTCTCGGCGGGCTTGATTGAGGCCAGCGCCGATCCAATCCTGATACTCGGCAGTTTTCGGCACCCCACCCCAAAGATCACTCTGGAAGAAATCGGCGATCAAGAGGTCTTGCAGACGGCGCTCTGGCTGCAGCAAACCCCCAAGCCCTTGAGAAAATATACCTGGGACCCCCTCTCCGAATCCTTGCGTAGCAACATCCAGAACTTCGTCACCCAACCCACCCGGGTGGCCGAGATGAGGACCAACCTGGCCCGGGAGGTGGGCGTGGTTTTTCCGTCCGCCAAAAGCTATGCGACCGCGGTGGGCAACGTCCCGGAGCCGGTGGAGCCCAGCGGGAGCCATTACGTGCTCCAGGTCGCCGTGCTGGTGTTGCTGACGTTCTGCTGCTACGGCGTGCAGGTGCTGGCGGCCGGCCAGCGCCAAGCCGACGAGGAGCGCAATGAGTTCACCGTGCGCGGGGAACAGCTCCGCTCCGCCGGGCGGCTTGCCGCCGAGGTGGCGCACCAGATCAAAAATCCGCTCGCGATCATCAACAACGTCACCTTCTCGCTCCAAAAGAATTTTGCCCGGGAAAACCCGGACGCCAGCCAGCAGATCGCCATCATCCGCGAGGAGGTCGCGAAGGCGGACCGCATCATCACCCAGATCATGGGCTACGCCCAATTGACCGAAGGCCGGGTCGAAAAACTCAATGTCGTGGACGAACTCAACCGCGCTCTGGAGGAGGTTTTCCCCACCGGCGCCCCGAACCCCCTCCACCTGCAACGCGATTTTGCCGGGCAATTTCCGCCGCTCCTCATGCAACGCAAACATTTTGGCGATGCCGTCAGCAATCTGCTGCAAAATGCCCGCGATGCCTCCCCGACTGGCGGCACCATCCACATCGCCGCCCGGTTTCTCGCCAACGAATCGGTCGCCATCACGGTGCGGGACGAAGGCGCCGGCATTCCTGCGGAGAAACTGGAGCGGATTTTTGAGGCGTATTATTCCACCAAACCACAGGGCTCCGGCCTCGGCCTGGCGGTTGTCAAGCACAACACCGAACTGTACGGCGGCACGGTGCGCGTGGAATCGGAACTTGGAAAAGGCGCCAAATTCACCCTACTCTTCCCCTCGAAGACATTGATGCGTCCCATCACATGACCCTGCCGTTGCCGCCATTGCTCGTCGTGGACGATGAGAAGAACATGCGCCTCTCCCTGCAAACCCTGCTGGGGGATGAAGGTTACGGCGTGCTCGCGGTCGAGTCGGCCGAGGCCGGCCTCGAATTGCTCGGCAAGGAAAACCCCTTCATGGTCATCACCGATGCGCGTCTCGGCGGTATGAGCGGCTATGATTTTCTGCACAAAATCCGCAGCCGCTGGCCCGGCCTGCCGGTCCTGATGATTACCGCCTATGCCACGCCAAAGCTCGCCGTGGAGGTGATCAAAGCCGGCGCGATCGACTATCTCGCCAAACCTTTCGCGCCCGAGGAACTGTTGCACGCCGTTTCGCGCTGCGCCGAGCGCCACCGGCTGCTTCAGACCAACGCCCAGCTCCTGGCGCGCGCCAGCGAAACGTATCAACTCGATCAGATCGTCGGGGATTGCACCGCCATCCGCGAACTGCGCCAGCTCATCCAGACCGTGGCCCCGACCGATGCCCGCTCGCTGATCCTCGGGGAAAGCGGCACCGGCAAGGAACTGGTGGCGGGCGCCCTGCACAGCCTGAGCCACCGCCGCCACGCGCCGTATGTCCGGATCAATTGCGCCGCCATTCCGGAAACTTTGCTGGAGAGCGAACTGTTCGGGCATGAGCGCGGCGCCTTCACCGGCGCGTTGAAACAAAAAAACGGGCGCGTCGAAGAAGCTAACGGCGGCACCATCTTTCTCGACGAGATTGCCGACATGAGCCGCCCGCTGCAGGCCAAGCTCCTGCGCTTCCTCGAGGACGGCACCTTCACCCGGATCGGCGGCACCCAGGAACTCCGCGTCAACGTCCGCCTGGTCGCTGCCACCAACCGCGACATCGTTGCCGCCATCGCCGCCGACCAGTTTCGCGAGGACTTGTTCCACCGTCTCAACGTCGTTCAGTTCCGCCTGCCGCCCCTCCGGGATCGCGACGACGACCTGCCGTTGCTCGCCGATCACTTCCTTAAAATGTTCAACGCTTCGATGAACAAAGGCGTCAAACGGATTTCCCGCGGGGCGCAGCAAAAACTCGCGGCCCATCGCTGGCCCGGCAACGTCCGCGAGTTGCGCAACGTCATCGAACGCGCGCTCATCCTCGAAACCACCAGCGAGGTGCAGGCGTTGAATTTGCCCGACTTCCAGCTCGAAACCCGGCTCAATAAAACGACCCCTGCCTCGCCGGTCGCCACCGGGGACCGCGCGTTGGATGAAATCGTTGCCGACTTCGAACGCGACCTCATCAACGCGACGCTGGAGCACAACGCGTTCAATCTCACCAAGTCGGCGGACCGGCTCAAGCTCAGCCGCCACGCGCTGCGTTATCGCATGCAACGACTCAATCTGACGCTGGCCGACGAGGAGTCCACGCCACCCAAGGACCAAGCCGAGTCATGACCGCATCGTCGTCTTATCTTTCTTGCGGTGGCGTGCAGCCGCTTTTCGCCAGCCTGCTCACCCAGGCGTACTTCGAATATCTCATCTACGGCAGCGCCCTCCTGGTCGTTGCGGTCGGCCTGTTTCTTTGGGCGGGGACCGTGCGTAAACCCAGAAAACGGAAGGAACGCCACCACTGGCGCTCCGGTTCGCCCAAGCATTCAATCGACCTGGGCGCGGCGACGAAGCAGCGCCGCCGGCGCCGGCGCTCCGAGCCGCCCCGCAATCCGACGCTGGCTGAGACCCGGGGACTTCCCCCGCTGCGGGAGGGCCCGGAAGATCCCAAGCAGCATTACCAACATTGACCGCCATGCAGCAAAGTCAGGCGATCACCAGCAAGAGCGCCTCCAATCTCGCGCTCGCCTTCATCCTGCTCCCCTGGCCCAAACGCGAGGCCATGGCCACCCTCTACGCGTTCTGCCGCGAGGTGGATGACGTGGCCGACGAAGATTCGGTTTCCGTGTCCGTGCGGCGCGACGGGCTGGCTGCGTGGCGGGCCGACGTGCAGCGCGCTTGCGCAGGCGCCGCCCCGGAGTTTCCAGTGAACCGGGAACTGCAACCCGTCATCCGCCAATACGGCCTCCGCTTCGAGCTGTTCGATGAACTCATCAAAGGTTGCGAGATGGACCTGGAAACTCTGCGCTACGAAACCTTCGCGGAACTGGAACTCTACTGCCACCGCGTTGCTTCGGTCGTTGGATTGTTGAGCATCGAAATCTTCGGTTATCGAAATCCCCGGTGCCACGAGTACGCCGTTGCGCTCGGGCAGGCCCTGCAGCTCACGAACATTCTCCGCGATGTGCAGAACGACGCGGCGCGCGGTCGCATCTACCTGCCGCTCGCCGAACTCCGGAAATTCGCCGTGACCGAAACGGAAATTCTGCGCGGCGACTATTCGGATCGCTACGGCCGGCTCGCCCGCCACATCGCCGATCGCGCTCGAACCTATTATCAGCGGGCCCGGGAGCTCCTGCCCGCCGAGGATCGGCGGGCGATGGTCGCGGCGGAATTGATGGGCTCAGTCTACTGGCGGCTTCTCTGCAAACTTGAACAGCAAGAATTCCACGTCTTCCGCCCCGCGCCGGTGCGCCTGAGCAAGCCACACAAGCTCATGCTGATTCTCCGCTCCTGGGGGCGCCACCTCGCCGGCAGCACCACCTCGGATTATGGAGCGCGCTGACCCGTGAAGGTTCCCGCTCGACTTGCGCTCCCGCCCATCCAACAATTTTCCCCATGCCGCGCCTGGTCCTTGAAGACGTGATGAAATCGTTCCCCACCCGGGATGGCAAAACCATCGCGGCGGTGGACAGCGTGTCGCTTGCCGTGGCCGACCGCGAGCTGCTGGCCGTTGTCGGTCCGTCCGGCAGCGGCAAGACCACGCTGCTGCGGCTGATCGCGGGCTTGGAGGCGCCGGAGCGCGGCCGCATTTCCTTCGGTGATGAAAATGTGACCTGGCGACCTCCCCCGGCGCGCGAGGTGGCCATGGTTTTTCAGTCGCACGCGCTGTTTCCCCACTTCACCGCCTTCGAGAACATCGCCTTCGGTTTGAAACTGCGCGGGGTGCGGGCCGGCGAAATGTCCGTCCGCGTGGGGGAAACCGCCGCGTTGCTGGGCGTGGGCCATTGCCTGGAGCGCGCGCCGGGGAAACTTTCCGGCGGGGAACGGCAGCGCGTGGCCCTGGCCCGCGCCCTCGTGCGCGAACCGCAAGTTCTGCTGCTGGATGAACCGTTCGCGAATCTTGACGCTCCGCTGCGCGCCCAGCTGCGGAGTGAGATTCCCGCGCTCCGCGCACGGTTTAACCCGACCATGATCCTCGTGACGCACGATCAGGAGGAAGCCCTGGCCCTAGGTGACCGCGTGGCCGTGATGCGCAAAGGCCAGGTGCAGCAAATCGGCACTCCGCGGGAAATCTACGACCACCCGGCCAACCGCTTTGTCGCCTCCTTCATCGGCGCCCCGGCCATGAATCTGTTCCATGGCACGATCACCCAGCGCGAAGGTCACCTGGTCTTTCTCGGCGCGGAAACCGAGCCTGAGGTGACGCTGCCTCGGTTCCGCCTGGAGCTGGGCGGGGCGCGGGCGGACTGGTTCGGCAGCAACGTCGGCCGCCAGATCCTGCTCGGATTTCGCCCCGAGCATATCTCCCTCGCGAACGGCCAGACCGAAACGTCCGCACCCCGGCCGGTCGCCGCCACCGTCACCGCAGTGCAATTCACCGGCGCGGGAACGCTATGTCACCTGTCGGTCCAGGGGCGGCCGATGGTGGTACGCGCGCCCGCCCAGACCGATTGCCAGCCCGGGCAAAGCGTGGCGCTCAATTTTGATTTCCACCACGCGCGAATTTTTGATGCCGCCACCGGCGCCGCAATTACCTGAGCCGGCCGGCGGATTCCCGTTGCGCCCGCCGGGCAGGCTTTCTAATTTGCAGGACGCTTGAACGCGACCGAATCCAGATACGTTGAGAAAAAGATCGAACTGCCCGCCACGCTGATCGAACGCGCGGAAGCGTCGCATCCCGGCGATGAATTTGCCAACGAAACCGACTGGTTGCGCCGCATCCGGGAGGATTTTCCCAAGTTCATTCCGTTCCTCGTCAAGGACTGCGGCCTGGCCATCCGGGGTCGCGTCCTGGAAATCGGCGCGGGGGCGGGCTGGTTCAGCGCGGAACTTTCCAAATTGCCGCAGGTGGTGGAGATCGTGACCACGGATGTCTCGGCGAAATTGTTGAAGCGGGAGGCGCCGAAAATTTTCAAGCTGCTCAAAGCCAACCCGGGCAAGATCACCCGGATGCCGGCGGATTTTGGCGATCTGGATTTTCCAGCCAATCATTTCGACGTGGTCGTGTGTGCCGATGCGCTGAATCGCGCGGTAAATGTAATGCGGGTCCTGCGGGAGGTGCGCCGCGTGTTGAAGCCGGGTGGGCAGTTCATTGCCATCCGGGAACCGGTGCGGCCGCTTGTAAAATTCAAATCCCGACCGACCGGGGCCACCAAGAAATCCCCCAACCCCGCCTATGGTTACGCGTTGAGCGAGTATCGCGTTTTCTTCGAAAATGCCGGTCTAAAACTCACCGTGAAACGCGTCACGCTGTCGCAGGGCATGAAGTATTATTTTGACCGCATGGTGAACGGACTCACCCACGCGCGCTATGCGTTTGTGGGCACCAAAAGTTCGCGCTAACACACGGCCCGGGATGCGAGCCGGATATCATTTCGCCGGCGGGCGATCGCGCTTGTCGTCCTGGTTCGCCTGCAACTGGGCTTCGGTGACCTGGCTGGCCACGCCGGCGGGCGGCACTTCCACTTTTGCGGTCCACAGAATCGCGTTCAACACCAGCTTGCGGACGTTCTCATTCCCCCAGTTGGCGTGGAAGTGGCCGCCAGTGAAACCAAAACCCCGGCCACCATCCGCACGCTCCGCCGCCCACGCCGTGTGTTGCGGATCACCTCGCTTCACTGAAGCGCGG
>Ga0302322_100005380_pt1 | contig 11230 bp, 8 predicted proteins | sample Fen_T0_2_FD_203757 | JGI IMG/M metagenome (GOLD analysis project Ga0302322, IMG submission 203757) | Peat permafrost microbial communities from Stordalen Mire near Abisko, Sweden - Fen_T0_2 | ecosystem: Environmental > Terrestrial > Soil > Wetlands > Permafrost | place: Sweden: Abisko... | reverse complement strand
CCCGCGGCCTGGGCGCGTTCTTCCACACCATGCGCTCCGCGCTCGCCTCGGTGGCGCCGGACCAGGCGGAGGATCCGCGGGTCGTCGTGCTGACCCCGGGCACGCATTCGGAGACCGCCTTCGACCAGGCGATGCTGGCCTCGCTACTGGGTGTCCCGCTGGTCGAAAGCGCCGACCTGATCATCCGGCGGGGCCGGTTGTGGATGCTGTCCATGGGTCACGTGGAGCCGGTGGACGTGGTGGTGCGGCGGGTGGACGCCTCCTGGTCCGACCCGCTCGACCTGCGGCCGAAGTCCCGGCTGGGCGTGGTCGGCCTCACCGAGGCCTGCCGGCGCGGCACGGTCACCGTGGTCAACCCGCTCGGCAGCGGCATCCTGGAGAGCCCGGGGATGTTGCCGTTCCTGCCGCAGCTGGCCAGGGCGATCCTCGGCGAGACGCTGAAGCTGGAGTCGGTGCCGACCCACTGGTGCGGCAACGACTCCGAAAGATCCCACGTGCTGGCGCATTTCGAACAGATGGTGCTCCGGCCGACGGACCGCGGCCGTTCGGTGTTCCCGGCCCTGCTGACCAGGGAGGAACAGGACTCCTGGCGCGAGCGGGTCACCGAGGAGCCGTTTCGCTGGGTCGGGCAGGAGCACACCCCGTTCTCCGAGGCGCCGATGGCTGCACCGGACGGGCTGGCCGCCGGCCAGGTGAGCATGCGGTTGTTCTCGGTGGCGCACGGCTCGGGCTACGTGTCGATGCCGGGCGCGCTGGGCCGGGTGCAGGACGGCGACCCGTCGATCGGCGGACGCGGCCGGGTCAGCGTGGCCAAGGACGTCTGGGTGCGGTCGGGCCGCACGGACCCGGCGGCGCGCGGTGAAGGCAGGGTGTGGCTGTACGAGGGACCGGTCGTGCAACCCGACCGCCCCGAGTCGACCTCGTCGCCGCGCGTGCTGGAAGACCTGTACTGGCTCGGGCGGTACGCCGAGCGGACCGAAGACCTCACCCGGCTGCTCATCGTCGCCCAGGAGCGGGTGGAAGATTTCCGCTTCCGTCCGGAGCATCTCGGTGCGGGGTGCGTGCCGGTGCTGCTGTCCGCGGTGAGCACGGTGTCCGCGACGGCCGGGTTCCAGCCCGGCCAGGACCCGTTGCCGCGGATCCGCGCACTACTGCTCGACACCTCCGAGACCGGCACCGTGGCACAGTCTTTGGCCGGGCTGCGGGAGTCGGCGCGGTCCGTTCGTGATCAGTTGTCCGACGACACCTGGATGGTGCTGGGCAGTATCGACCGTGCCGTCGCCGAACTCGCCGAGACGCCCGGCGACTTCGGGATCGTGCTGTCCTCCACCCAGGCCGCCGTGCTGTCCGGCATGCTCGCGCTGTCCGGGTTGGCCAGCGAGAACATGATCCGCGATCCGGGTTGGTATTTCATGGATCTCGGTCGCCGGCTGGAACGGGCGCAACAGCTGACCGCGCTGCTGCGCTCCACCCTCACCGGCTCGCATTCCTCCGCCGTGGATTCTCTGGTGGTGGAATCGGTGCTGGCCGCCGCGGAATCCGGCGTCACCTACCGGCGCCGCTACCGCGGCCGGATCCAGATCGCCACCATGCTGGAGTTGCTGCTGCTCGACACCGGGAACCCGCGCTCGCTGGCCTACCAGGTGGCCCAGGCCAGGGCCGACCTGCGCGCGCTGCCCGATGCCTCGGGGACATCCCGCCCACAACGACGCCTCGAGGACGTCGACGCCACGCTGCGCCGTTGCCGGCCCGAGGACCTGGAACACACCGACGAGAACGACATCCGCAAGGAGTTCAGCACGCTGCTGGACGGTCTGCACGAGTCGCTCCGGGGTATCGCCGATGCCATTGCGGCCCAGCACTTCTGGCATCCGAGCCCGATGCAGCCGCTGGGCGTCGTCACCGTGGATGGTGCACTGTGAGTCCCGACAAGACCGCTCCCGCAACGACTTCCGATCACGAGCCGACGACGGACATGGTGACGACCAACCGCCGCTACCGGATCGAGCACCGGACCGTCTACCGGTACTCCGATGACGTGTCGGCGTCTTACGGGCGCGGCTACCTGCACCCCCGGGACACCCCCGATCAGCGCTGCCTGGACCACCGGTTGCACGTCGAACCCGAACCGTCCGACGCGGCCGACGGCGTGGACGTCTTCGGCAACACCAGCACCTACTTCCACGTCACCCGCCCGCACACAGAGCTGTCCGTGGTCGGGTGGTCTGACGTGGAGGTCTCCGTTCCGCGGTGGGATCGGGAGAACGGTTCGCTGCCCTGGGAACGGGCGCTGCCGACTCCGTCCACCGACCCGCGGGCCATCGAGTTCACCCTGCCCTCGCTGCTGGTGCAATTGCCGCCGGAGGTCCGCGACTACGCGGCGACCTCCTTCGCCCCCGGCCGTCCGATGGTGCAGGCGTTGACCGACCTGAACCACCGGATCCACACCCAGTTCAAGTACGAGTCGGGCGCGACCTCGGTGTCATCGACGGTGCTCGACGTGCTGGAGGCGAGGGCCGGGGTGTGCCAGGACTTCGCGCACCTGGCGGTGGCCTGCCTGCGGTCCTTGGGTCTGGCCTGCCGGTACGTGTCCGGGTACCTGGCCACCTACCCGCCGCCCGGCGAGGAACGGATGATCGGGGTTGACGCCAGTCACGCCTGGGCCGCGGTGCGGCTCGCGGACGGGTCGTGGATTGGTTTCGATCCCACCAACGACACCTTGGCCGACGAGCGCTACACGACCATCGCCTGGGGGCGCGACTACGACGACGTGCCGCCGCTGCGCGGGGTGATCTTCACCGACGCGGACACGCACGAGATGGACGTCGCCGTCGACGTGGCGCCGCTGCCCTGAGTGGTCAGGCTTGTTCGCGCCCTAACCCTCACCGGCCGGCACCGACTGGTGGCGGTCCAAGCGCGGCAGCAGCAGTTGCTGGGTGAGCAGCACGAGCGCGGCGGCAACGGGCAGCGCCACCAGGGCACCGACGATGCCCAGCAACGCACCGCCGATCAACAACGCGACAATGGTGACCAGCGCCGGCAGTTTCAGCACCCTGCCGAAGACCTTGGGGCTCAACAGGTAATCCTCGAAGAACTTGTAGGCCACGAAGAAACCCACCGTGGCCAGGCACACCGGCACCGACACCGTCAGCGCGGCCAGCGCGACCAACACACCCGCGACCGCCGAACCGATCACCGGGATCAGGTCGAACAGGCCGACCAGAATGGCCAGCAGCAGGGGGTAGGGCACGCCGAACGAAACCAGCCAGATGAACGTGGCCGTCGCGATGACGACCGAGATGACCACGTTGCCGAGCACGTAACCGCCGACCTTGGCCATGATCTCGTCGCCGAGCAGGATCGCCCGCGGCCGCCGGTCGTAGGGCACCAACCGGTAGATCGCCGCCCGGATGCGCGGCAGATCGGCCAGAAAATAGCCGGTCAGCACCAGCATGATGATGACATCCGCGAATGTCCCCACCAGTGCCCCGCCCACCGAGAGCACACCGCTGACAACGCCGGACGATGACCCCTTCAGGAGTTGTTCCACGTTCTGCTGCACCTGGAACCGTTCGTTCAATTGCCCCAGCACGGAACTGGAATCGTTGATCTGCCGGACGTACTGCGGGACGGTGTCCACCAGGTGAGTGCCCTGCTGCACCAGCGGAGGAATCGCTACGGCCAGGAAACCGGCCAGCAGTGCCAGCAGGATCAGGAAGACAGAAGTGACCGCGGCCCAGCGGCGGAACCCACGGGCGACGAACCAGGACACCGCCGGCTCCAGGCCGACCGCGAGGAACAACCCCAGCGCGACCAGCAGCAGCGCCTGCGCGGCGACGCCGAGCAGCCAGATCGCGCCCACCGTCACCGCGACCCCGGCGGTCGCAGCCACCCCGATGAAGAACGGTGATTGCCAGTCGAACGGTCGGCCGGGTGGTCCCAGTGGCTGGGTCGGGGTGCTGATCCGGGCAGCAGCTTGTTCCGCCCCGGCGATGGGGCCCTCTTTGGCGTCGTCGTGCGGCTGGCCGATCCGGGGATGGTGCCCCGATGACGTCGGTGACCCCGCCGAGGCCTTGGTGGAACGGGCCTCGGCGGGGTGGCGTGGATCGCCGGTGGAGTCCGGTTGATCGGAGCGAACCATGCGAACCCCTTCGGCAGTGCAACGGTGAAGCGCCTGAGAAATCAGCGTGCCATGCGGTGCGTCCCCATCCGGGCAATTCCGCCGCGGGTCACCGGCCCGACGCGCACCGGAGCCGGGTCGAGGCGGAAACCCGGAGCATGGCCAGGGCCCCGCGGCCACGGTCGATCGATGCGTGTCAGGAAATGACGGCGTCGACGACCTTCTTCAGCGCGCTCGGCTGCGCCGGGCTGCGCGGCGCGGTCTTCTTCAGCTCGATCATCCGGGCGCCGATCTCCTGCAGGTCCTTGCGGCCCAGGCCTTCTCGGACCTTCGGGAACCAGTCCTGCTCTTCCTCGTCCATGTGGTGCGAGACGTTCTCGATGAGCACGGTCACCTTGGCGTCGAAACGTTCCGCATCCGGGGACATCGCGGCGATCTCGGCGGTCAGCAGGTCGGCGACATGGTGCTCCTCGTAGGACTCCAGCACGTCACCCTCGAGGTCGGGCAGCAACCCCCGCACCTCGGGGTACATGACCTCGTTCTCGATGTAGGTGTGCACGGTCAGCAGTTCGATGATCTTGTCGACGATCTTGCCCTTGGCCGCATGGGCGTTCGGGCCTGCCTCGTTGAACCTGTGGAACTGCTCGCGGATCTCCTGGTGGTCTTCCTTCAACAACACAATTGCGTCGGTGGACATCTGCACTCGCTTTCTGTGTGAGCCTGCCGTTTCGCCGGCCGCTCTTGTGGGTTTTCGTTGTGGGAGGTGGGTCTGAGATGCAGGGTGGGGACGGAATGCGGCCGGTGTCTCAGGCCGCCGGAGCCAGCTCGCGGGCGGCGGCCTCGTCCGCCGCGGACCGCACGAGACTGACGATGGTCTCCGGTGAATCGGACATCGGCGCATGACCGGCGAAAGGCAGCAGCACAAACCGCGAGCCGCGGATCACCGGGGTGTACCTCGGAGTCTGGCCAGAGCCGATGACGTCGAAGGCGCCTTGCGCCACGATCACCGGGCAGTCGATCTGTTCCAGTCGGGTCGGCAGGTCGGCGAGCACCGCGTTCCACAGCATCGACCAGAAACCGGTTGCGTCGGCGAAACCGCCGCGAACGGCCAGCGACTCGGTGCGGGACGCCCGCCACGGCTGGGCGCGCAGGCCGGCCATCAGCGTCGTCCGGCCGGGAACCGTGCGGGACAGCTCGTCGATCCAGGGCCTGCGCGCCTGATTCATCAGCCGCGCGGTGCTCATCAGTGTGCCCTGGAGGGCGCGCTCGAGCGGAAGCCCCAGTCCGGACGGCGATATGGCGACCACCGACAGCGCCCGATGCTCCTTGGCCAGCTCGATGGCAATCCGGCCGCCGAGCGAGTTGCCCAGCACGTGCACGCTGTCCAGTCCGCGAGCATCCAGGTCGGCGATGACGGCCTCGGTGAGGGCCTCGATCGTGGGTCGCGAAGCGAGGGCCGGCGAGGTGCCGTGCCCGGGGAGGTCGACGGAGAGGATGTCGAAGTGTTGCTGCAGCGCCGGCAGCAGGCCGGCGAAGTCGTCGCGGGTGGAGCCGAGGCCGTGCAGCAGCAACAGTGGTTCGCCGGCGCCGACACGGTCGGCCCCGAGCAATGGGATTGTCATGCCTGTCTGATGCCCGATGTGCGGGCAACTGAACCGCATCAGAACGGTGGGCGTGGTCACAGCTTGTCCCGGATCGGCCCTGAGCCGTGATTCTTGTCCCGTTTTGGTCGGCAGGCTCCGGGGAATGACGCTTCGGCGGCGTCGTCACCTGCGTGCGGTGGTGTCCGGCCATTGCTGCTCGCGTGGGCTGCGTTCGCGGACAGTTAGTTAGGGTGGCAGTTCCGTTCATCGGCAACTGCGCCGATGGGCACTCTCGCTCTGCCCTGATCTGCCCTGCTCTGAATTCACCTGGAGATAGTGACCATGCGCGACTTCGCCTGTCCCAACTGCGGCCAGCGCCTGGCCTTCGAGAACTCGTTGTGTCTGGGCTGCACCAACCCTATCGGCTTCGACCTGGTCCAGCGGGAGTTCGCCATCCTCGGTGCGGACGGCGTCACGACTGTCGGGTCGGCCCGACGGATGTGCGCCAACCTGCACGTCGCGGGTTGCAACTGGCTGGTGCCGGCCGACGGGCCCGCCCCGCTGTGTCGGTCGTGCTCGCTGACCCGCACCCGGCCCGCGGACCGCGACCCGGCGATGCCCGCCTTCGCCGAGGCCGAGGCCGCCAAGCGTCGGCTGGTCGTCGAGCTGATCGAGCTGGGGCTGCCGATCAACAATCGGGTGGCCGATCCGGAGCGGGGCCTGACCTTCGACCTGCTCTCCAGCGAGCACGAACCGGTGATCACCGGGCATGACGAGGGCGTGATCACCCTCGACCTGGCCGAGGGTGACGACGTGCACCGGGAATCGCTGCGCATCTCGATGGACGAGCCGTACCGCACCTTGCTCGGCCACTTCCGGCACGAGACGGGGCACTACTTCTTCTTCGTGCTCGCCGAGACCGGCCCGGCCCGCGCGGAATTCGAGTCGCTGTTCGGTGATCCCGATCTGGACTACCAGGCCGCGATCGACCGGCACTACTCGCAGGGCGCACCGGAGGGCTGGGAGGACAACTACGTGTCGTCCTACGCCACCATGCACCCGGCCGAGGACTGGGCCGAGACCTTCGCGCACTACCTGCACATCCGCGACACCCTCGATACCGCAGCGGCTTTCGGGTTCGCGCCAGCCGGCGCGACACTGGACCACCCGATGGCGGGCGAGGCCGGGTTCGACCGGATGATCGAGCTGTGGCTGCCGCTGGCCTGGTCGTTGAACATGATCAACCGGTCGATGGGGCACAAGGACCTCTACCCGTTCGTGCTACCGCCCGCGGTGCTGAACAAGATGCGACTGGTGCACAAGCTGGTGGTCGCCAGCGACGCCGCGGTCGAGGTCAACGCCGCGGTCGTCTGACCAGCGCGCTTATGCCAGCGGCACGGCTGTTCCGGAGACGGCGATGCCACCCGTTCCGACCGGGACGTCGACGGTCAGCACCCCTGGCCGGCCGACGTGCCGGCCCTGGTGCACGGTGATCGTGGTCGGTGGTTCCACCAGTCCGAGGGCGCGTAGGTAGCCACCCAGCGCGGCCGCCGCCGATCCCGTCGCCGGGTCCTCCCGCACCCCGCCCGGTGGGAACGGGTTGCGGGCCTCGAACATCGACGGCGCCAGCCGGCTGACCACCGCGACTGTCGCCCCCCAGCCCTGCTCGGCCATCAGCGCCGCCAACTGGCTCTGGTCGTGGTCGAGCGCATCGAGCACGGCCGGGGAAACCCCGACGATCGGATGCGAATTGCCCGAATAGCTGACGCGCAATGGGAGGGCCGGGTCGAGGTCGTGCCGGGTGACCCGCAGCGCCGCCAGTAGCCGGGCGGCGACCAACGTCTCGAGCTCACTCACCCGGATCGGGACACTGACCAGCGTCGCCACGATTCCGTCGGGTCCCGGTGCGGTGCTGACCTCGATCACCCCAGCGGCGGAATCGAGCGTCAACGCGCCGGTCCCGGACCGCTCCGCCCAGGCGACCGCGGACGCGATGGTGGCGTGCCCGCAGAACGCGACCTCGGCGATGGGCGCGAAGTAGCGGACGGCGGCCATGTTCGGTCCGGTGGGGGTGAGGAAGGCCGTTTCGGAAAAGCCCACGTCCGCGGCGATCTGCTGCATCTGCGCGGCATCGATGTCGCCGGCGTCCAGCACGACGCCGGCCGGGTTGCCGCCGGACGGGTCGGTGGAAAACGCCGTGTAGCGCAGGATTTCCATCACCGCACCCTACGTGTCCCGGGCGGAGCAGGCTGCCGCCGAAGCCGTGAGGGAAACGTGCTCCGCTCCGACGAACGGCACGCCAACTGATGGTCGGCCCCAGGTGCGGTCCTGCCGTCGCCGCCCGGCGCGGTAGCGTCGGCCCGGTGAGTCCGAATGATCCGGGTCTGTTTTCCGTCGGCCCCGCGGCCGACGACGGCCCGTCGGCGAACGCCGGTGCCTGGTCACCCGACCGTCCCGTCGACCCGCATGCCCCGCTGGCGGCCAGGATGCGGCCGCGCACCCTCGACGAGGTCGCCGGTCAGCAGCACCTGCTCGGTCCCGGCGCTCCGCTGCGCCGCCTGGTCGAGGGTGGGTCGCCGTCGTCGATGGTGGTGTACGGGCCGCCGGGCACCGGCAAGACGACACTGGCCATGCTGGTCGCCGGCGCGACCGGCCGGCACTTCGCCCAGCTGTCCGCGGTGTCCGCCGGGGTGAAAGAGGTTCGTGCGGTCATCGGCGATGCCCGCACGCGGCTGCGCTCCGCCGGCGAGCAGACCGTGCTGTTCATCGACGAGGTGCACCGGTTCTCCCGCACCCAGCAGGATTCGCTGCTCGGCGCGGTGGAGGACCGGACCATCATCCTCATTGCGGCGACCACCGAGAATCCCTTCTTCTCCGTCGTTTCTCCACTGCTGTCCCGGTCGCTGGTGCTCCAGCTGCAGCCGCTGACCGACGCCGACATCGCCGTGCTGCTGGACCGGGCCGTCACCGACGAGCGCGGGCTGGCCAGCGGCTACAGCCTTACCGACGACGCCAAGAGCCATCTGGTCGCGCTCGCGTCCGGCGATGCCAGGCGTGCGCTGACGGCGCTGGAGGCGGCCGCCGATTCCGTCGACGCCACCGCCACGTCCCCGGCTGGTGGGCCGTCGACTGGGGACCCGGCCGTCATCGACCTGACGGCTGTGGAGCGTGCCATCAACCGCGCGGCCGTCCGGTACGACCGCTCCGGTGATCAGCACTACGACGTCACCAGCGCCTTCATCAAATCGATCCGTGGCAGCGACGTCGACGCGGCCGTGCACTACCTGGCGCGAATGTTCGAGGCCGGTGAGGATCCCCGGTTCATCGCCCGCCGCTTGATGATTCACGCGTCCGAGGACGTCGGGATGGCCGATCCGACCGCGCTGCCGGTGTGCGTGGCGGCCGCCCAGGTGGTCCAGCTGGTCGGCTTGCCGGAGGCCAGGATCGCGCTGACCCAGGCGACGATTCACCTGGCAACGGCACCGAAGTCGAATGCGGTGGTGACGGCCATCGACGCCGCGCTGGCCGACGTGCGGCAGGGGCTGGCCGGCGGGGTCCCACCACCGCTGCGCGACGGGCACTACCCGGGTGCGGCCAAGCTGGGCAACGCGCAGTCCTACATCTACCCGCACGACCGGCCGGGAGCTGTTGTCGCGCAACAGTATCCGCCGGACGAGCTGGTCGGCCGGGACTACTACCGGCCCACCGGCTACGGCGCCGAACGGGCGTTGGCCGAGCGGGTGCCGCGGCTGCGCCGGACGATTCGCGGCGAGGCGGCGGCCGAGAACGGCTCGGCCGCGGCGTCGACATCTCCACCATCGGAAGGACGGTCATGAGCGAAGGCAAGGTTCACGCCATTCAGGTTCACCGCACCGGGGGTCCCGAGGTCCTCGAGTACACCGAGATCGATGCTCCGGAAGCGGGTCCCGATCAGGTGGCGATCGAGATCGAAGCTGCCGGGGTCAATTTCATCGACATCTACGAACGCTCCGGGGTGTACAAGCTGGACCTGCCGTTCGTGCCGGGCACCGAGGGTGCGGGTCGGGTGGTCGCGGTCGGGCCGGACGTCGAGGACGTCAGTCCGGGCGATCGGGTCGCCTGGGTGTGGGTGCGCGGGTCGTACTCGGGGATGGCGGTCGGGCCGGTCACGAAGCTCATTCCCGTGCCGGACGCCGTGTCCGACGAGCAGGCCGCCGCCGTCGTCCTGCAGGGTGTGACGGCGCATTACCTGGCCACGGATTCCTACCCGATCAAGCAGGCGGACACCGTCCTGGTGCATGCCGGCGCCGGGGGAGTGGGTCTGCTGCTGACCCAGATCGCCAAGATCAAGGGCGCGCGGGTGATCACCACTGTCGGCAGCCAGGACAAGGCGGCATTGTCCCGCGATGCCGGTGCCGACGAGGTGCTGGTCGGATACGACGGATTCGCCGCTGCCGTCAGGGATTTCACCGGCGGGGAAGGGGTCGCCGCGGTGTACGACGGGGTCGGCAAGACGACCTTCGACGGCTCGCTGGAGTCGCTGGCGGTGCGCGGCACGATGGTCCTGTTCGGTGGGTCCAGCGGTCAGGTGCCGCCGTTCGATATCCAGCGATTGAACCGGGGTGGCTCGCTCAGCCTGACCCGTCCGACGATCGTCCATTTCACCCGGACCCGGGAGGAATTGCTGGGCCGAGCCGCGGACATCTTCGGCTGGATGGCGGACGGCCGGCTCACCGTGCGGATCGGCGGAACCTACCCGCTCGCGCAGGCGGCGAAGGCGCACGAGGACCTGGCGGCCAGGCGCACGACCGGCAAGTTGGTGCTGCTGCCCTGAATCGCGCGGTGAACGCGCCGCTCGCCCCAATGCTCATCGATGGCCGCAGCCGAATATCTTGAGAACGAAGCCACGTCTCGTCGCGTCGGATCCGACGGTATGCCGATCGAGTTCGTCAACCGCAACTGGCCGCTCGGATGGCGCCGCGGTACCAAAGCCGCAGGTCAGTCGACCTCGGTTTGTCTTGGAGTTCCCTGTGCCGACGACAGGGCAGTTGTGCAACGCTGCGCTGCACAACTGCAGCGCTCGCCACGCTGCAGCGTTGGCATCCTACCCTTGAGCTTGGCGTTTAACCTGCCTGCTCGTGTCTGACTGCTGTTGTTGATCTTGTCCGGCGTGTCGCCGTGACGTGGTACGGCCACCGCGTGATCATCTTCGGGTTCCTCTCACAGAACTTTGAAGACGCAGGCGGTGGCCGTGGGTGTCAGTGTGCCGTATCCAGGGGTGTCCGGGGAAGCCGGTCCGGCCTGGCTTGGTGATCTTGAGGCGTTCCGCGCGAAGTTCTACGACTGTCTGTCGTCGCGGGCGGACGCGTTGTTCGAGTTGACCGATGCGCTGTTGTGCTCTCCGGGTCCGGTGTCGACCTTGGTCGATTTGTCGTTGTGCCCGGAGCATCGCCGCGGTCACGGCGCCCTGTACGACGGTGTGAGTAGCGGTGCCATCGAAATCAAGGGGCTGCAATTCGCGATCGCCGCGTTGCAGCTGCCCCGCGGC
>Ga0302322_100005379_pt1 | contig 11233 bp, 11 predicted proteins | sample Fen_T0_2_FD_203757 | JGI IMG/M metagenome (GOLD analysis project Ga0302322, IMG submission 203757) | Peat permafrost microbial communities from Stordalen Mire near Abisko, Sweden - Fen_T0_2 | ecosystem: Environmental > Terrestrial > Soil > Wetlands > Permafrost | place: Sweden: Abisko... | reverse complement strand
GCATCCGGAATGCTCGCGTTCGCCCTGCTCACGCTCTCGGTGGTAGCAGGGCTCGTACTCAAGTCCCGCCCTTTCGGCACGGCGCTGAAGCCGGCAACGGTGACCGATACCCACCGCTTCCTCGCCCTCCTGTGCCTGAGTGCGACTGGGATCCACGGGGTAGCGCTCGTGCTCGACTCCACCATTCACATCGGGATTCTCGGACTGCTCGTTCCCGGCTTCGTCCCGTACCGCCCGGTCTGGGTCGGGGTCGGAGTCGTCGCCGCCGAGCTGATGGTGCTCGTCTACGCATCGTTCTCGCAGCGCAAGCGGATCGGGGCGAAGAACTGGCGGCGCCTTCACTGGGCGACCTACGGCATCTTCGGCGCCATGATCGTGCACGGGGTCATGGCAGGAACCGACACGAAGCAAGCGTGGGCTCTGGGCATGTATCTCGGTGCGATCGGAGTCGTCGTGATGGCGACCGCCTGGCGGGTGCTCGTGTCGCCGGCGAAGCCGAAGCGCCCACCGCGGCCCGCAACGGCCGAGGCCGCGTAGGCCTACGCCTCGGGGATGCGGGCTTCGAGCGCCTGGCCGAGGGCCTCGCGCACGGGCTCCAGCTCGATCCGGTCGAGCACGTCCTGGAAGAAGCCGCGCACGATCAGCCGCTCCGCCTCCTGGCGGGAGAGCCCGCGGGCCATCGCATAGAACAGTTGCTCGCGGTCGACCTGGCTCAGCGTGGCGCCGTGCGTGCAGCGCACGTCGTTCGCGAGGATCTCGAGCCCCGGGATCGAGTCGGCGTGAGCCGTCTTCGACAGCAGCAGGTTTCGGTTCTCCTGGTAGGCGTTCGTCTTCTGCGCGCCTTCCTCGACGCGGATCATCCCCCGCCACACAGCGCTCGCCGCGTCGCGGAGCACGCCCTTGAAGGCGAAGTCCGACGTCGTGTTGGGAGCGATGTGCTCCTGGAAGGTGTCGTAGTCGAGCCGCTGCTCATGGTCGGCGAAGTACGCGCCCGTCACCCGCGAGGTGGCGCCCTGGCCGGCGAGGTCGTTCTGGATCCACACCTTGCCGCCGCCCGAGCCGAAGCCGCCGGCAACCCAGTCGAGCTCGGCGTCACGACCGACGGTGGCATGGTGCGAGGCGAAGTGCCACGTGCTCTGGGAGAGGTTCTGCACCGAGACGTACTCGACCTTCGCGCCCTCCTCGACGACGATCTCGACCGCCGCGTTGGAGTAGCCGGAGAGCTCCGGGACGGCCGAGGCGTACTCCTCGATCACGGTGAAGCGGCTCTGCGGCTCTGCCACGATCAGGAGCCGCCAGAACAGCGAGCCACCCTCGACAGCGTTCGCGATCCGGACGTAGATCGGCTTCTCGATGACGACGCCCTTCGGCACGTGCACGAGGAGCCCGTGCTCCCACATCGCCGCGTTGTGGGCGGCGAACTTCTCGCCGTGACCGACGAGGGTGCCGAGCAACGGGTGATCGTCCGTCAGCAGCTCGAAGCGGATGCCTTCGGGCGCGTGCTCGATCGTGATCCCCGCCTCGCCGACCGAGGCGACGCCGGAGGCGTCGATCTCGAGCATCGTCGCGGGCAGATGAGCGTGACCGTCTCCCGCCGCCGTATAGCTGTCCGGGTCGAAGCCGGCGAGGTCGGTGAAGCGCCAGTGCTCGTCGGACTTGGTCGGGAGCGGGATCGCCTGATACTGCTCGAGCAGCTCGACCCTAGCCATGCGATGCCCCTTCCACCGCCGCGTAGCGACGGTGCAGCATGAGCGCGTTCCCGTCGGGGTCGCGGAAGAACGCCATGTGGCACACGCCGGTGTCGAGGATCTCGCCGTCGAACTCGACCCCCTCGCCCTCGAGCTCTTCGCGGGCGGCTGCCACGTCGGCGACGCGGAGCGCGATGTGGGACGAGTGCGGAGCAGTGAAGGACTGACCCATGTTCGTGGGGTCGATCACGTAGATGCTGACGTTCTCGCCGAGCTGGAACTCGGGCCAGGCGCCGTGACCGATCTGCGACAGCCCGAGCGTGTCACGATAGAAGACCGTGGAACGCTCGATATCGGTCACCGGCACCGAGACGAAGTCGGTGCGCTCTACGATCACCCTACTGACCCCTCCATCTGCAGCTGGATCAGCCGGTTCATCTCGACGGCGTACTCGAGCGGGAGCTCCTTCGTGATCGGCTCGACGAAGCCCGACACGATCATGGCGCTCGCCTCGGACTCCGAGAGGCCGCGGCTCATCAGGTAGAAGAGCTGCTCCTCGCCGATCTTCGAGACCGTCGCCTCGTGGCCGAGGTCGACGTCGTTCTCGTCGACCTTGATGTACGGATAGGTGTCGGAGCGCGAGTCCTCGTCGAGGATCAGCGCGTCGCAGACGACCTTGGACTTGGAGCCGGTGGCGCCGCGCGCGACCTCCAGGAGACCGCGGTAGCCGGCCCGGCCGCCGTCCTTCGAGATCGACTTGGAGGTGATCACGGAGGATGTGTTCTTGCCGATGTGGACGACCTTGCCGCCCGCGTCCTGGTGCTGGCCCTTGCCGGCGAACGCAATCGACAGCACCTCACCGTGGGCCCTGTCGCCCATCAGCCAGATGGCCGGGTACTTCATCGTCAGCTTTGAGCCGAGGTTGCCGTCGACCCACTCCATCGTCGCGTCCTCGTGCGCCACGGCACGCTTCGTGACGAGGTTGTAGACGTTGTTCGACCAGTTCTGGATCGTCGTGTAGCGGCAGCGCCCGCGCGGCTTGACGACGATCTCGACGACCGCCGAGTGCAGCGAGTCGGACGAGTAGATCGGCGCGGTGCAGCCCTCGACGTAGTGCACGTAAGCGTCCTCGTCGACGATGATCAGCGTCCGCTCGAACTGGCCCATGTTCTCGGCGTTGATGCGGAAGTAGGCCTGCAGAGGCATCTCGATACGCACGCCCGGCGGCACGTAGATGAACGAGCCGCCCGACCACACGGCCGAGTTGAGAGCTGCGAACTTGTTGTCGTTCGCCGGGATGATCGTGCCCATGTACTGCTTGACGATGTCCTCGTGCTCGCGAAGCGCCGAGTCCATGTCGAGAAAGATCACGCCCTTGTTCTCGAGATCCTCCTGCAGCTTGTGGTAGACGACCTCGGACTCGTACTGGGCGCCGACCCCGGCGAGGTACTTCTTCTCCGCCTCGGGAATGCCGAGCTTGTCCCACGTGTCGAGGATGTCGGCGGGCAGGTCCTCCCACTTGTCGACCTGGTTCTCGGTCGGCTTGATGTAGTAGAAGATGCTGTCGAAGTCGATCTCGGCGACGTTGCCGCCCCAGGTCGGGAGCGGTCGCGCGTAGAAGTAGTCGAGCGCCTTGTGGCGGAAGGCGCGCATCCACTCGGGCTCGTTCTTGTGCTCGGCGATCGCCTCGACGACCTCGTGCGAGAGCCCGCGGCCCGACTTGAAGAAGTAATCCTTGGCCTCGTCCGGATTCGAGAAGCCGTACTGGTACTCGCTGCGGATCCCCTTGACGACGTCGTTCTCGGCGGTGCTCATGCTCTCTCGCCTCCTACCCCTGCCGGAATGAACGCCTCGTAGCCCTCTGCCTCGAGCTGTTTGGCAAGCTCTCCGCCGCCGGAGGCGACGATCCGGCCGTCCACGAACACGTGCACGTGGTCCGGGGTGATGTAGTTGAGGATTCGCTGGTAATGGGTGATCACGAGCGCGCCCATGTCCGGGCCGACGAGCTCGTTGACGCCGTTCGCGACGACCCGGAGGGCGTCGATGTCGAGTCCCGAGTCGGTCTCGTCGAGCACGGCGATGCGCGGCTTCAGCATCGCCATCTGGAGGATCTCGACCCGCTTCTTCTCTCCGCCGGAGAAGCCGTCGTTGAGGTATCGCTGCGCGAGCTCGCGCGGCACCTTGAGGTGCTCCATCGCGGCCAGCATCTCGGTGCGAAACTCCTTCACCGCGATCGGGTCGTCCTCGCCGCCGTTCGCCGCCTTGCGCTTCGCGTTGATCGCGCTGCGCAGGAAGCTCGTCACGGTGACGCCGGGAATCGCGTGTGGATACTGGAACGCGAGGAAGAGGCCTTTCTGGGCGCGTTCGTCGGCTCCCAGCTCGACCACGTCCTCGCCGTCGAGGAGGATCTCACCCTCGGTGATCACGTACGAGGGGTGCCCCATCAGCGCATAGGCGAGCGTCGACTTGCCCGAGCCGTTCGGCCCCATGATCGCGTGCTTCTCGTTCGTGTCCACCGTCAGGTCGACGCCCTTGACGATCGCGGTGCCGTCCTCGAGCGCGACGTGCAGGTTCTTGATCTCCAGCAGTGCCACTGATCTCCGTCCTCGCCTCGTGTGGGAATGCCGCAGGGCCGTTGCGGAAAAGCCGCAATCCCGCGCCTGTCCGTAATGGTACCCGGACCGATCTCGGGGCCGGAAGCGGGTCGGGCCGCTGCTATTGTCCGGCCATGCCCTTCGGAATCGGCATCTGGGAGCTCCTGATTCTCCTGCTCGTGCTGCTCCTCGTCTTCGGCCCCAAGCGGCTGCCGGAGATGGGCCGGCAGCTCGGCAAGGGGATGCGGGAGTTCAAGGACTCGGTCACCGGCGACTCGAAGGACGACGAGGACGACGTTGTTTCCTTGCCGCCCGCCGAGCCTGTCGTCCCCGCCGCACCTGCCGCGCCCGAGCAGCGCGAGCGGGACACCGTCTCCTAACCTCCCGCACGGATGATCCGCAGGCTCGCGCCGCGCCGCCTCGGCACGGACGAAGAGGCGACCGTCGTCGAGCACCTGTCGGAGCTACGGCACAGGCTCCTGATCGTCGTCTTCGCGATCGTGCCGGCATTCGCCGTCTGCTTCTTCTTCCACACGCAGCTGATCGAGCTGCTGAAACGCCCGCTGCCGCCCGACAAGACGCTCGTCACGCTCGGGGTCGTCGAGCCCTTCACGACGGCCGTCAAGGTGAGCGGCCTGGCGGCGATCGCGATCATCCTCCCGATCCTCGTCTGGCAGGTGTGGGGGTTCCTCGCGCCCGCGGTCGACGAGGCCACCCAGCGGGCCCTGCGCGGCTTCATCGTGTTCGCGACCGTGCTCTTCGTGACCGGCGTCGTGTTCGCGTACGTCGTCGTCCTGCCGGCGGCAATCACGTTCCTGACGAACTTCGACGACACCCTCTACAACGTCCAGATTCGCGCGAGCTACTACCTCTCGTTCACGTCCCTCGTGCTCCTCGCCTGCGGGATCGCGTTCGAGATGCCGATCTTCATCCTCGCGCTCGTCCGGATCCGGGTCCTCAGCTACGACAAGCTCCGCCGCAACCGCAAGCTCGGCTACGTGCTGATGCTCGCCTTCGCGATCCTGCTCCCGACGGTCGACCCCGTCTCGCTCCTCTTCGAGTTCCTCCCCCTCCTCTTCCTCTTCGAGATGTCGATCTGGCTCGCCCGGCTGATGGAGAAGCGCTGGGGCACCGGCCCGCCGCTCTGGTCGATCGGGGAGGACGGAGAGCCCGGGGACGTGCCGGAGGACATCACACCGTGAGCGTCGTCTCGGCGGACTGGGTCGTTCCCGTCGAGGGCCTGCCGATCGAGAACGGCGCCGTCGCGATCGCCGCCGACGGGACGATCGAGGCTGTCGGGCCGGCTGTCGACCTCGGAGGCGGAGAGCGTCATGAAGGGTGTGTGATCATCCCCGGCTTCGTCAACGCACACTCGCACATCGAATACGCGGTGTACGCCGGATTCGGTGACGGGCTGCCGTTCGTCCCGTGGATCGGGATGCACGTCCAGCGCAAGGAGGCGCTCGACTTCGACGACATGGTGGCGATCGCGACGGTGGGGGCGCACGAGTGCCTGCGGTCCGGCGTCACCACGATCGGCGACTGCAGCTTCTCGGGCGCGGCTGCCTTCGCCGCCGCAGCCAGCGGGTTGCGGGCGCTCGTGTACCTCGAGGTCTTCGGGCGGGACGCCTCGGCGCTCGACCGGTTCCACGAAGGGCACGCGCGCATTGCCCATCTGCTCTCCGACCGGATCCTCCTCGGCGTGTCACCCCACGCGCCGTACACCTGCACGCTCGAGGTCTACCGGGCGTGTGCGGAGCTCGGCATCCCCCAGGCGACGCATTTCGCGGAGAGCGCGGCGGAGCGCGAGTGGCTCGTCGCCGGGACGGGAGACTGGAGCCCGCTGGCGGGGCTCCTCGTGCCGCCGCCCGGCGAGACCGGTATCCGGCTCCTCGCCGCGGCAGGGCTTCTCGGCCCGAGCCTGATGGCCGCCCATTGCGTGCACGCCGACGGAGAGGAGATCGGGCTCCTCGCGGCGAGCGGCGTCGGCGTGGCGCACTGCCCCCGCTCGAACGGCTACCTCGGCTGCGGCGTCGCACCGCTCGAGGAGCTCCTCGCCGCCGGGATCCCCGTCTCGATCGCGACCGACAGCCCGGCGTCGACACCGTCGCTCGACCTGTTCGAGGAGCTCCGGGGCGCGATCGTGGGAGCGCGGGCGCGCGCAGGCCGACCCGAAGCGCTCTCCGCCGGCCGTGCGCTCGAGCTCGCGACGCTAGGCGGCGCTCGCGTGCTCGGACTGGACGATCGCATCGGATCGCTCGTGCCCGGAAAGCAGGCGGATCTGGCGATCGTCTCGCTCGTGAACTCCCCGTTCGATCCCGTGGAAGATCCTGTTACGGCAGCCGTCCTCGGCGGCTCTCCGGAGCGTGTCACAGCTACTCTGGTGGCCGGCGAACAGCGCTACCTGAAAGGAACGTCCCGATGGCCCGATTCGACAAGAGCAGCACGAAGCGCCCGAAGCAAAATGCTGCCGTAGCGGCCACTCGTGGCGCCAAGCGCTCGACCGCCCCGTCGATCGAGGACACGATGTTCTTCCCTCGGCTTCGCCGGCACGCGAAGTGGATGTTCGTCTTCCTCGCCGTCGCGCTCGGGGGCGGCTTCGTCCTCTTCGGAGTCGGTGCCGGCGGTACCGGCGTCGGCGACATCCTCCGCGGCGGAGGGACGAAGAGCGGTGTCCCGTCGATCTCGGGCTCGATCAAGAAGACGCAACAGAATCCGAAGGACGTTCAGGCGTGGACGGATCTCTCGACCGCGTATCAGGCCAAAGGGCAGACCGACAACGCCATCGACGCGCAGAAGCACGTCGTCGTGCTGACCCCGAAGGACACCAACGCGCTTCGGGCGCTCGCGGCTCTCTACCTCTCGCAGGTGACCGCCAAGCAGCAGGCCGCGCAGGACGCGCAGGTCAGGATCGCCTATGCGGGCGCGGGCCAGAACTTCCCCGGCGCCCTCGTTTCGTCCACGGGCCAGTCACTCGTCGACGACAAGATCAGCGTCGTCCTCAACACGCAGGGCACGTCGACGCTGCAGAAGCTCATCTCCGAGGCCCAGACGGCTTCTGCGCAGGCGGTCATCGCCTACAAGAAGATCGCCGCGCTGCAGCCCAACGATCCGAACATCCAGCTCGAGCTCGCGCAGGCCGCCCAGCAGGCCGGGGACACGGCGAGTGCGATCGCCGCCTACACGACCTTCCTGAAGCTCGCTCCGGACGATCCCAACGTGCCGCTCGTGAAGCAACAGTTGAAGCAGCTGAAACAGACAGCCACCCCGTCGGGTTAGACTCGCGGGCACATGACGTCGACGCCCACCTCTCGCGTTCGCCGCCGCCTGGCCGTCGCGCCCTTCGCGGTGGCCCTCGCCGCGCTCCTCGCCGCCGGCTGCGGCTCGGTGGGCTACACCGCGGGCACAGGCGACCGGGCTCGGGGCAAGGAGCTCTTCACGCAGAAGTGCGGCAGCTGCCACACGCTCGCCGACGCCGGGACCACCGGCAAGATCGGCCCCAACCTCGACTATGCGTTCCTCGCGTCTCGCCGTGACGGGCTCGGCGAGAGCACGTTCGTCCAGGTGGTGCGCGGACAGATCGCCTATCCGATCTCGCACACCTCGACCGGAGCGCCCGGGATGCCGAAGAATCTCGTCAAGGGCCAGGACGCAGACGACATCGCGAGCTACGTCGGGAGCGTCGCGGGCGTCGGCAACCCGAACGCACCGGCACCCACGCCGACGACGCCCGCGACGACGACACCTGCGACGACGACGACCACTCCAGCAACGGGTGGCGGCGGCGCGGCAGGGGATGCCACCGCCGGCAAGGCGGTGTTCACCTCCGCCGGTTGCGCGAGCTGCCACACGCTCGCGGACGCCGGCTCGACCGGCACGGTCGGCCCGAACCTCGACAGCAAGAAACCGAGCGCTGCGCTCGTCACGGAGCGGGTCACGAACGGCAAGGCGCCGATGCCGTCATTCAAGGGGCAGCTGAGCGCGACCCAGATCGCAGACGTCGCCGCCTACGTCTCGAGCGTCGCCGGAAAGTAGCCGGCCAGGCCGCGCTCGTTCCGGCCACCATAGCTACGCGTGAGTCCGACGCCGGCCCGTGGCCGCGGGGGCACAGCCCCGGTGGCGGGCGGCGTGCCACGTGAAGCCCTGCGATTCGGGCGCGAGCACAGGGACGCGCAGCAGCCGCGGCGATCACCGATCACACCGTAGCTCGTGACGATTCGTCACAAGGATTCGCCCGCCGGCCGGAATCCGCGCTCAGGGAACGTCGTCCGTGGTTTCGCATGGGCCTTCATGTGTGCCGTCGCCTGAGCCGCCGTCCGCCCTGGCCGGGCTGGCCTGCGTGGCGGGTGTGTCCTCGACGGAGGCCCGCCCGGTGGGTGGCGGCGCCGGTAGCGGCCCGGTCCTGCGGCGCAGCAGGACGAGCGCTACCCCACTCACCAGGACGAAGACGACGATGCCGAGCCAGGTGGCGATCCACGAGGCGAGCACGATCGGTACCAGGTAGGCGATCGTCCCGAGCACGAACCGGAACGCGGCGTCCTCGCTCTCGAGTGGATTACGCATCGGCTCTCACGCGATCCAGGGCGAGCCGTACGGGGCGGATCGGCCGGTGCGTGCGGGCGGGGTCAGAGCAGGTAGACGGTCACGTAGACGACGACCCACATGACGTCGACGAAGTGCCAGTAGATCCCCGGCAACTCGACGCCGTGGTGATGCTCGGGCGAGTAGTGGCCGCGGAACGCCCGGACGGCGGCGATCGTGAGCAACGTCAGGCCGACGAAGACGTGGGCGCCGTGGAGCCCGGTGAGCCCGAAGAAGACCGAGGCGAAGGCACCGTCGCTCGTGTTGAAGCCGACATGCGCGTACTCGATGAACTGGGTCAGGAGGAACGCCGTGCCCATCAGGATCGTGAGCACGAGCCCCGCCTGGAGGCCGCGGCGGTTGTTGCGCTTGATCGACTGCAACGCCCAGTGCATCGTGAAGCTCGAGGTGATGAGGATCGCGGTGTTGATGCCGGCGACGAACTTCGGGAACTCGTAGGGTGGCGGCGGCCAGACCGCAGGCGCGTCCGGGTTGACGACCCGCACGAAGAAGTACGCGGCGAAGAAGGAGCCGAACAGCATCGCCTCGGAGCCGATGAACAGGAACATCCCGAGCACGGTGGCGTCGACCTTCGAGCTGTGGTTGGCGATCGGCGGCCCGTGATGGTCGTGGCCCGGCACGGCCGCTTCGGCGTGCGCGCTCATACGGTCGCCTCGGCCGGAGCGGCGCCACCGGAGAGGATCGCGTGGCGGGCCCCGGGAACGCCGTACTCGTATGGGCCACCGACGACCTGCGGGATCTCGTCGAAGTTGAAGACCGGTGGTGGCGAGCTCACCTGCCACTCGAGGGTCATCGCCCGCCACGGGTTCGACTCGGCGATCGGGCCTCTCGCCCAGCTGACGATCACGTTGTAGAAGAACACGACGACCGAGGCGCCGAGCGCGAACGACGAGATCGTGATGAACAGGTTGATGTTGGCGAACCGGTCCGAGTAGTCGGCGACGCGGCGCGGCATCCCGACGAGCCCCACCCAGTGCATCGGGAAGAACGTCAGGTTGAAGCTGACGAACGTCAGCCAGAAGTGGAGCTTCCCGAGGCGCTCGCTGTACATCCGGCCCGTCATCTTCGGGAACCAGTAGTAGATGCCGGCAAAGATCGTCAGCACCGAGCCACCGAAGAGCACGTAGTGGATGTGCGCGACGATGAAGTAGGTGTCGGAGGCGTGGATCGTGATCGGCACCGAGGCCAGGTAGATCCCCGACAGGCCGCCGATCAGGAACATCGAGATGAACCCGAGGGCGAACAGCATCGGCGTGTTGAGGTGGATGCGGCCCTCCCAGAGGGTCGCGAGCCAGCTGAACACCTTGACCCCGGTCGGCACGGCGATCAGCAGCGTCGAGATCATCATCGGGACGCGAAGCCAGTCGGCCATGCCGGCAACGAACATGTGGTGGGCCCAGACGGAGAACCCGAGAACGAGGATCCCGAGCAGTGAGATTGCCATTAGTCGGTAGCCGAAGATAGGCTTACGGCTCATCACGGAGATGATCTCGGAGATGATCCCGAAGCCGGGCAGGATCATGATGTAGACGGCCGGGTGGCTGTAGAACCAGAAGATGTGCTGGTAACCGAGCACATAGCCCCCGCCCTCCGGAACGAAGAAGCTCGTGTGCAGCACGCGGTCGAACATGACGAAGAACTGCGAGCCGGCGATGAAGGGCGTCGCGATCACGACGAGCAGCGATGTCGTGAAGTTGGCCCAGACGAGGAGCGGCATGCGCCAGAACGTCATCCCGGGCGCGCGCATCGTGATGATCGTGACGAGGAAGTTGAGTGCGGTCAGGATCGACGAGGCCCCGGCCCACTGGACTCCCATGTTGAAGAACACCTGGCCGATCGGCTGCTCCGAGGCGAGCGGCGCATAGCTCGTCCACCCGGTCGCAAAGGCCCCGCCGGGAGCGAGGAAGCTGGCGAGGAACATCGTGCCGGCGATCGGGAGGAACCAGAACGAGAGGGCGTTCAGACGAGGGAACGCCATGTCGGGGGCGCCCAGCATCAACGGCACGGCGAAGTTCGCGAGGCCGGCGAACGCCGGGATGATGAAGACGAAGATCATCAGCGCCGCGTGCATCGAGACGAGGCCGTTGTAGGTCTGCGTGTCCATGAACTGCATCCCGGGCTGCGCGAGCTCGGCGCGGAAGAGCATCGCCATGAGGCCGCCGAGCACGAAGAACACGAAGGTCGTCGCGAGGTACTGGACCCCGATCACCTTGTGGTCGGTGTTGACCTTGAAGTAGTCCTTCCACGAATACGCGCCGTGGTTCGCGTGGTCGTCCGGCCTCGTCGGCCGGCCGGAGACCCAGTAGAGCCAGTAGTCGAAGGCGCCGATGCCGAGCAGGAAGCCGACCG